>Ga0209013_10000135_pt1 | contig 57383 bp, 46 predicted proteins | sample Cruoilmetagenom2_FD_187291 | JGI IMG/M metagenome (GOLD analysis project Ga0209013, IMG submission 187291) | Oil polluted marine microbial communities from Coal Oil Point, Santa Barbara, California, USA - Sample 2 (SPAdes) (version 2) | ecosystem: Environmental > Aquatic > Marine > Oil seeps ...
GTCGTTGGAGCTGTGGCAATCAGTTTCTTCAATGCTTTCATTGCGAGGAGTCTTTTTGACGACGAAGCAATCTGTCCAAACACTGCCAAGTCAAAAAAAAGGATAATTAGATTCAGGTTAGGTGAGCCTGAAAGGCTCCAATATCATAACTAGGGGCATCGCCCCTGGTATTTATGTGCCACGGTTAATTCAGGCTGAAGGCCTGACATATTCCAGCCCTTCAGGCTTCGGGATTAGCTGACTTATGTGATGCTTTAGTGTGAAATTATTCTTTGCGACGGAATAGGAAATCTGTTCAGCCAGAGGAGTGAAATTCCAATTCTTAACGACTTTTCCACTTAGAGGAAAAGCCTAAGGAGTTGTAAGGGTATAACTAGATTATTTTATACGCTTAGTACTTTTAGACTATGTTTCTAAATAAAAACACAAATTGTTTGGTTAATATTACTTAGAACTATTATAAATCAGACTTACACTCAAGTATAATAAATAAGGGTTCAAAAAAAATTCATAGATTTACCTGGAACGAGACAAAAAGGTATGAACAGAATAATCCCCATACTGCACAAACACTCCTATAAAGGACTTTACGAATGCTGGATCTGTTGATTCGGTAATATTTTCCTGTTTTGGATTTTAACTTGCAAACTTCGGCAGGTATCTGCAAATCCAAACAATTACATCCTACTTATTTATTATTGATAGAATATAGCTTAGGCACAAACTTGTCTGCATAGACTCGTGTGGCTAGCTACATATTAAAATCATTGAAAATGAATGGTATCGTATTTGATATCAAGCGGTATGCTGTACACGATGGTCCGGGAATCAGAACTACTATATTCCTGAAAGGCTGTCCGTTACGCTGCTTGTGGTGTCATAATCCGGAGAGTTTTTCTCCTGAGATAGAAACTTTTACCCGAATCAATCGATTGGGAGAAAAAGAGGTGAGAGAGCATGTCTTCATAGGCAAGAAGTATACAACGGATCATTTATTACGTGAGCTTGCAAAAGATCAGCTTTTCTTTGATGAATCAGGGGGAGGAGTAAGCTTTTCGGGAGGAGAGCCATTGCTTCAAATTGATTTTTTAGAGGACATGTTGCGAGCCTGCAAACGTATGGATTTTCACACTGTAGTGGATACTTCGGGCTTTGCGCCATTGGAAAATGTGAAGCGGATTATGGAATTCACCGATCTCTTTCTATTTGATGTAAAGCATATGAACCAAGTGGAACATATGAAATTAACAGGCGTTTCGAACAAGCTTATTCTGGATAATCTTAAGTTTTTACTGCAAAATAAGAAAGCGCTGATTATTCGCTATCCTATGATACCAGGCTATAACGATACGCAGGAAAATATTAGGGAGATGCTGGAATTTCTGAAACCTTTCTCCTGGAAACCCGAAATCAATATCTTGCCATATCACCGCATAGGCAAGGATAAGTACGATCGATTTAAGAAGGAAAATAAAATGATAGAAATACCATCCTTAAAGCCGGAAGCTACAAATTGGGTAAAAGAACAATTTGAAAAAGCAGGATACAAGGTCGTTATAGGTGGATGATAAAGAATGATTAAGTTTTAATTGTAATAGCAAGGAAGTCGGTGGCCATGGTAGGCAGACTTGATCCTATTACCTTAATTTTAATGAGAAATGAACCAAAGAATAAAACAACTTCGCGAACAGAGTTTGAATGCTATCAATTGTATTTCTCAGGAGAGAGCACTATTGATGACCGAATTTTATAAGTCGGATGAGGCACAGAAAGTTTCGGTACCGGTTCAAAGAGCGATGTCTTTTCAATATATTTTTGCCAACAAGAAAATTTGCATTAATACGAATGAGTTGATAGTGGGGGAGCGCGGATCTGCTCCAAAAGCCTGTCCAACCTATCCCGAAATATGTATTCATTCGTTGGAAGATTTACAGATTTTGAACGATCGCCCCAAAGTGTCGTTCAAGGTAGATGCGGAAACCATACGCGTATATAAGGATATTATCATTCCTTTTTGGAAAGGTAAAACCAACCGCGACCGCCTGATGAATAATATGACAGCGGAGTGGAAGCATGCTTATCAGGCAGGAATTTTCACTGAATTTCAGGAGCAAAGAGCACCAGGGCATACTGTTTTGGGAAAGAAGATGTTTCAGAAAGGATTTTTGGAAGTCAAAAAAGAGATTGAAGCAGCAATACAATGTCTTGATTTTTTTAAAGATCCGAATGCTTACGAAAAGCAGGAGGAATTGAAGGCCATGCATTTGGTTTGCGATGGCATCTTGTTATTTGCAGAACGTCATGCAGAGGAATTGGAGCGATTAGCCAGGGAAGAGAAGGATAGTGTGCGGAAGGCCGAATTGGAAAAAATGGTGAAGATATGTCGCAGAGTTCCTGCGTATGCTCCCGAAACATTACACGAAGCCTTGCAACATTATTGGTTTATACATTTGGGCGTGATCACAGAATTAAATCCCTGGGATTCGTTTAATCCGGGACGTCTGGATCAGCACTTACAGCCATTTTACGAAAAGGAAGTGCTGGGAGGTACGCTGTCGCAGGAGGAGATGTATGAATTGCTTCAGGCCTTTTGGATAAAATTCAATAATCATCCGGCTCCGCCCAAAATGGGAGTAACAGCAAAGGAAAGCAATACTTATACCGATTTTTGTCTGATCAACATGGGCGGCGTGAAGGAAGATGGTTCGGATGCGGTGAACGATATGTCCTATATTTTGTTGGATGTAATAGAGGAAATGCGCTTGTTGCAGCCTAGTTCGATGGTGCAGCTGAGCAAGAAAAATCCCGATCGCTTTATCAAGCGGGCATTAAAGATTGTGAAGACAGGCTTTGGTCAACCGTCTATTTTTAATACCGATGCCATTGTTCAGGAATTACTGCGTCAGGGCAAGAGCATCGAGGATGCCCGAAACGGAGGATGCAGTGGTTGTGTTGAAACTGGTGCTTTTGGAACGGAGAGTTATACCTTAACGGGATATTTTAATCTTGCCAAGATATTGGAGATTACTTTGAATAATGGCTTCGATCCACGAACCAAGCAACAAATAGGAGTGAAGACCGGTACAATTGTTGATTTTACCAGCTATGAAGATCTTTTTGCAGCCTGGCAAAAGCAGGTTCAATATTTTGCTGATATTAAAATACGAGGGAATAATGTTATCGAGTGTTTATATGCCAACTATTTGCCCGTACCATTCCTTTCTGTTTTAGTAGATGATTGTATTTCCAAAGGTCAGGACTACAATGCAGGCGGAGCACGATACAATACCAGTTATATTCAAGGCGTAGGATTGGGAAGTCTAAGCGATATGTTTGCTGCCATTAAGTATCAGGTTTACGATCAGAAACATATTTCGCTGGAAGAATTGAAATATGCTATGGATCAGAATTATGAAGGATATGATGAACTGCGTGCCAAATTAGTTTACGGTACGCCAAAGTATGGAAATGATGATGATTATGCCGATCAGGAAGCATTAGCGATTTTTGAGACGTTCTATTCCTCCATAAATGCTCGGCAATCGTCAAAAGGAGGTGTGTTCCGAATCAATATGTTGCCTACAACCTGCCATGTGTATTTTGGAAATGTGATGGGTGCATCAGCTGATGGAAGATTGGCGGAAAAACCATTATCTGAAGGTATATCTCCATTTCAGGGAGCAGACACAAAAGGTCCGACGGCAGTGGTAAAGTCAGCTTCCAAAATTGATCACTTACGCACTGGCGGAACGCTCCTGAATCAAAAGTTTAGTCCATCCTTCATGAATGATGATGCCGGAATTACTCAGGTAATGAATTTGGTACGTTCCTATTTCCGCATGGATGGACATCATATCCAATTTAATGTAGTGCGTGCCGAAACGCTGAAAGATGCACAAAAGCATCCCGAAAATTACAAGGATTTGATTGTTCGCGTGGCCGGGTACAGCGATTATTTTAATGATTTGGGAGAGGATCTTCAAAATGAAATCATTGAAAGAAACGAACATCACGAATTTTAAATAATGCTAAAACTGTAGGAATGCGCTGTCGTGTGTTGCTACAGTTTTTATTATAATCCCAAAAAGGTATCCTTAAAAAGAGAAACCGAAATCCCATCCTAAATATCTCTATTATTATGAAAAAATTAAGCTTATTTCTATTCGCTATCTTAAGCATCACAGTATTACAGGCACAAAAGAGCTTTACCCTGGAAGATATTACCCAAAACGGTACTTTTCACGCATACTCGGTTTACGGATTGCGATCGATGAATAGTGGGGAAAGCTACACCGTTCTGAAACACGGCATGCAGATCGAAAAGTTTAGCTATGCAAGTGGTGAATTGGAGGAGATAATTTTCGATTTATCGGAATTCGGAAGTGATAAAATGCAGCGAATTGATAGCTATGAATTCTCCGCCGACGAAAGAAAAATATTAATTGCGGGAAATCGCAAGAACATTTATCGACATTCTTTTTCGGCTGAATTTTTTGTGTACGATCGTGACAAAAAGAGCATGGTAGCTTTATCTGGCGGAAGACAGCAATTGGCTGATTTTTCACCTTCCGGAAATAAGGTTTGTTTTTTCAGAGAGAATAATCTGTTTGTGAAAGATTTGCAGAAGGGAAAGGAAACACAAATCACTTTCGACGGTAAATACAATCATATTATTAATGGTGCTCCGGATTGGGTTTACGAAGAAGAATTTGCTTTCGCGCAAGGGTTTCAATGGGCTCCTGATGGAAAGCGCGTTGCCTATATGCGCTTCGATGAGAGCAAGGTGAAACAGTTTAATATGACCATTTTTAAAGGAAGTCATCCCGAAAAAGTAGAGAATTCCTTGTATCCGGAGAATTATACTTTTAAATATCCTAAAGCGGGAGAGGAGAATGCTAAGGTAAGCGTTCATGTTTACGATTTGGATTCTGGCAATACAAAGACAATGGATGTAGGGAAAGAAAGTGATCAGTACATTCCGCGAATTAAGTGGATACAAAATTCTAAGGTATTGAGTATCGTTAGAATAAATCGTCATCAGAATCATTATGAATTATTGTTGGCCGATGTGATCACTGGAAATACACATTTACTTTACAAGGAAAAGAATAAGGCATGGATTGATATTAATGATGATTTAAGCTTTTTAAAAGATGGAAAGTATTTTATCCTGACAAGCGAGAAATCGGGTTTCAATCATATTTATCTGTATGACATGCAAGGCAGGGAAATAAGACAAATAACCAAAGGAAATTGGGAGGTCACCAAATTTCTCGGATACGATGAGTCAAAGAAATTATGCTATTATCAAGCTGCAGCCGTATCTCCCTTGCAAAGAGAAATCTATGCTGTAGATATTAAGGGAAAGAGGACTACCCTTATGAGTGAGAAAAAAGGAACGAATAGTGCTCGTTTCAGCAAAGGATTTAAGTATTATATTAATTATTATTCAAGTAACGGGCAACCCACTTTGGTGAGTTTGCACAATGCTAAACAGGATTTGGTTCGCATATTGGAAGATAATTCTGATCTTCAAAAGAGAATGCAAGCATATACATTACCGAAGCGTGAATTTTTTAAATTCAAAACTTCGGAAGGTGTGGAGTTGAACGCATGGATGATGAAGCCTTTGAATTTTGACGAGACGAAGGAATATCCTGCATTGTTGACTTTCTATGGTGGTCCGGGATCGCAAGAGGTTTTGGATCGTTACCGATTCGATTGGTTCGATTATTTGGCTCAGGAAGGTTTTGTTGTGGTATGTGTTGATAATCGGGGTACTGGAGGAAGAGGCGAAGCATTTAAAAAGTGCACTTACATGCAAATTCAGAATCTGGAAGCCATCGATTTAATTGAAACAGGAAAATATATGGCAAAGCAATCCTTTATAGCAGCGGATAAAATTGGTGTTTATGGATGGAGTTTCGGTGGTCAAATGTCATCTTTATGTATGTTCCGCGGTGCGGATGTTTTTGCTGCCGGAATTGCAGTAGCTCCGGTTACAACCTATCGCTATTACGATAGCATTTATTCGGAAAGATATTTGAGGACTCCACAGGAAAATTCTAAAGGATATGATGAATATGCACCTATCCATTTTGTAGATCAATTGAAAGGGAAATTTTTATTAATTCATGGAACTGCTGATGATAATGTGCATATGCAGAATTCGATGGAGTTAGCAGAAGTACTGGTACAACATAACAAACAATTTCGGATGCATTTATATACAAACAGAAATCATGGTATTTATGGTGGTCAAACGCGCCTTCATTTATATATGATGATGACGGATTTTTTAGAAGAGAATTTAGGGCAGAAGTAAGTCTGAATCCGGAGCTTGCCTTAAAAATAATTGTTTGCTTATACAGGTAAAATCCTTTGCAAAAATTAAGGAAGAGGATACAAATAAATGCTTAAGCTAAAAATGTTCCTTATTATTTTAAGCTATTGGAGATTACATTTTATTTAATTCTTGAAATAAATGTTAGGCTTTGTTGTTCAGTTTATTATGGATGTTATTTAGAATGTTTATGAAGAGAAAAGAGTAATTGGGAATCGTAGTATTTTGAAAAAAGAGGTTTTTTCCAATATATTTGTCGCATAGATTTGTCAACGTAATCGGATTGAAAGAGAGATTGTAAAAGTTCGTTGACAAGGTTAAAACCAAATGGATCTTTAAAATATTTTCGAAGATCAAGCAAAGAAAAAGAATATGCAATTTAGTTCAATTATTATTATCAGCGTCATTATTCGCGTCCTTATTGGACATGAATTGAGGCTTTTGCATATTTAAATAAACGAAATTAGTTTTACAAAATATCTTAAGCCTCTTCCGAAACGAAGAGGCTTTTTTTTGATCAGCTTATTGTATGTTATCATTTAAAGTAGTCACTATCGTCATTATTATTGCCATCGTCATTATTAGAATGAGGATAGGGGAAGACGTGCACACACAATAACTTCGAAACAAACGAAATTATAAGCGCTCTTCCGGACAGAAGGGCGCTTTTTTATTATAAAACTATTAAGCACGATGTATAAAAATCAACTACGAAGCAATCAAACTACCCAAGGCCGAAGAATGGCCGGAGCCAGAAGTCTGTGGCGTGCAAATGGAATGAAAGAGGAAATGTTTGGGAAACCCGTAATCGCAGTAGTAAATTCATTTAGCCAGTTTGTGCCAGGACATGTTCACCTGCAAAATGTTGGACAATTGGTGAAAAAGGAAATTGAGAAAGCTGGTTGTTTTGCTGCCGAATTTAATACCATAGCAATTGATGATGGAATCGCAATGGGACACGATGGCATGTTATATTCTCTTCCTTCCCGTGAAGTTATTGCTGATAGTGTTGAGTATGTGTGTAATGCCCACAAGGTAGATGCCATGATATGCATTTCCAATTGCGATAAAATCACTCCCGGTATGATGATGGCAGCCATGCGATTGAATATCCCTGCTGTTTTTGTTTCGGGTGGCCCAATGGAAGCAGGTGAATCAAAAGGAGAAAAGCTGGATTTGGTGGATGCCATGGTAAAAGCCGGCGACGAGAATATCAGCGATGAACGCTTACAGGAAATAGAGGAGTCTGCATGCCCGACTTGTGGCAGCTGTTCCGGTATGTTTACAGCTAATTCGATGAATTGTTTGAACGAAGCACTGGGATTGGCTTTGCCTGGAAATGGTACATTACTCGCTACCCACAAAAATCGTAAAAAATTATTTTTAGATGCAGCCAAACGTATTGTCAGCATTACAAATGCCTATTACAAAGATGGTGATGATAGAGTTTTACCGAGATCTATTGCATCTGCTGAAGCATTTCAAAATGCCATGACACTGGATATTGCCATGGGAGGATCAACCAATACCGTACTTCATTTATTGGCAATTGCCAATGAGGCCGAAGTTGATTTTAGCATGAAGGATATGGATGTGCTGTCACGCAGAACGCCAAATCTGTGCAAGGTTGCTCCAAATTCCGATAAATTTTATATCGAAGATGTGAATCGTGCCGGAGGTATCATGAGTATTCTTGGAGAACTATCCAAAGGTGGATTATTAAATACGGAAGTTTACCGTGTGGATCAGATGAAACTGGGTGCAGCATTGGATTTGTATAGTTTAAGATCGGAAAATGTTTTGGATCAAGCACTGGGAAATTTTTATGCTGCACCAGGAAGAAGAGGGAGAAATTTAAGTTTTGCATCCCAAAACGAAGTGTATGCAGATTTAGATACCGATAGAAAAAATGGTTGTATTCGAAGCATGGAAAATGCATATACCAAAGATGGGGGATTAGCTGTCTTATTTGGAAATATTGCTCCCGACGGTTGTGTGGTGAAAACAGCCGGAGTACATGAGTCGGTCTTTGATTTTAAAGGAAGTGCTAAAGTTTTTGAATCTCAAAGAGCAGCTTGTGAAGCAATTCTCTCTAAAAAGATTAATGCCGGAGATGTGGTGGTTATTCGATATGAAGGACCTGCGGGAGGACCAGGAATGCAGGAAATGCTCTATCCAACTTCCTATCTAAAAGCAATGGGCTTGGGAGCCAAATGTGCTTTAATCACTGATGGCCGTTTTTCTGGCGGAACATCAGGTTTATCCATTGGTCATGTTTCACCGGAAGCCGCGGCAGGTGGCGCTATTGCTCTCATTAAAGAAGGAGATATAATAGAGATTAGTATTCCGAATAGAAGTATTAGGCTTTGTGCCTCTGAAAAGGAATTAGAAAGTAGAAGAAAAGCAGAAGAGGATTATGGTGACGAGTCTTTTGTACCCAGAGGGCGTGATAGAAAAGTCTCGAAAGCATTACAGGCATATGCCAAATTGGTGTCCTCGGCAGATAAAGGAGCTATCCGGGTACTTTAGGAAAGACAGAATTTTAAGAAGCTAATTCAGGGATGTTATGGAAACAGCAACAAAAACAGAAAATATAGAACAGATGAAATATACTACCGAAAAAAATATCTCGGGAGCAGAAATAATGATTCGAAGTCTGATTCAGGAAGGTGTAGACTATATGTTCGGATACATTGGAGGAGCAATCATGCCGGTATATGATGCTTTGTATGATTATCAGGATGAGTTAAAGCATTTTATGTCGAGACATGAGCAAGGAGCGATGCATAGTGCGCAGGCTTATGCTCGCATCAGCAAAAAAGTTGGTGTTTGTTTTACGACTTCCGGTCCTGGAGCTACCAATGTAATTACAGGATTGGCAGATGCCTATCTTGATTCTACACCTTTGGTCGTGATTACAGGGCAGATAGGAAGTGGATTACTTGGAACAGATGCTTTTCAGGAAACTAATATTGTTGGTGTTTCCATGCCGGTAACAAAGTGGAATTACCAGATTACCAAGGCTGATGAGATTGCTGAAATCGTAGCAAAGGCATTTTATATTGCAAGATCTGGCCGTCCGGGACCGGTATTAATAGATATCACAAAAGATGCTCAAATTCTGAAAGCAGATTATGATTACAAGAAATGCGAAGGTATTCGTTCCTATCAGTCAATGCCAAAATTAAATAAGGCCGAGATTGAAGCTGCTGCGGCATTGATTAATGGTGCTAAAAAACCACTATTGCTGGCCGGACAAGGCGTGCTTTTGTCTGGTGCAGAAAGCGAATTGATGGAATTTGTGGAGAAAACACAAGTGCCGGTAGCATGTACTTTATTAGGCTTATCTGCTTTTCCTACCGATCATCCTTTGTATGTTGGAATGTTGGGAATGCATGGTAACTATGCTCCTAATATGAATACCAATGACTGTGATGTATTGATTTCTGTTGGTATGCGTTTCGATGATCGGGTTACCGGTGATACGTCGAAGTATGCACGACAAGCCAAAATAATTCATATCGATATCGATCGATCAGAACACAATAAGAATATTATTGTAGATGTACCTGTTTTAGCAGATGCCAAAGATGCATTAAAAGCACTAAATAAGGTGGTTTTCGGAAAATACAGGACGGTTTGGATGAAAAGCTTTAAGGACTATTATCAAATCGAATTTGATAAGGTGATTAAAAAGCAGACCTATGCAAAAAGTGATCAAATTAATATGGCTGAGGTGATTCGCATCCTGTCGGAACAAACAAAAGGTGAAGCTGTACTATGTACGGATGTGGGGCAGCACCAAATGACTAGTGCTCGTTATTACGGATTTAAAAGACCGAATACGCAGATTACTTCAGGCGGATTAGGAACAATGGGATTTGGTCTTCCGGCTGCTATTGGAGCTCAGGTCGGTGATAGGAATGCTACCGTAGTTTCTGTTTCGGGGGATGGTGGTTTTCAAATGACTTTGCAGGAATTAGCGGTTATCAAGCAATATCATTTACCTGTAAAGGCAGTATTACTGAATAATTCATTTTTAGGAATGGTGCGTCAATGGCAGGATTTATTCTTTGATAAACGATTTTCAAATACGCAGCTCGAGAATCCTGATTTTGTAAAAATTGTAGAAGGATATGGAATTCAGGCCAAAAGAGTAAGCTCAAGAGATGACTTGGAGGTGGCTATTCATGAAATGCTGGATAGTGCAGAAGCTTATTTTTTGGAGGTTGTAGTGGAAACAGAAAGCAATGTGTTACCGATGATAGCTCCGGGAGCTGCGGTTTCAGATATGCGGCTTGAATAAAATTGAAAAACGTATTCGGGCAGTTCAGTAGGATTTCCCATCTCATCAATCAGATTTAAATATTATGAAAGAATATACGATTACCATTTTTTCAGAAAACGACATAGGCTTATTAAATGAAGTGACGATCGTTTTCTCTCGTCGGAAAATAAATATAGAAAGTTTGACCGTTTCCGAATCAGAAGTAAAAGGTGTTTCCCGATACACAATCGTTGCATTTGTTGCAGATAATCGAATTGAGAATGTGGTGCGTCAGTTAGAGAAAATAATTGGCGTTTTCAAGGCACTTTATTTTGAGGCTGATCAAATTGTACACCAGGAAGTAGCCTTATTTAAAATTGCTAATTCAACGAAACTAAATGGCAATTTAGAAAACCTGGTGAGAACAAGAAATGCAAAAATTCTTTCGGTAAATCCAGATTTCTTAGTGATTGAAAAAGTTGGATATAAAGCCGATAATCAGGAGCTGTTTAATGAATTAGAGCAGTATGGTGTGTTACAATTTGCTCGTTCAGGACGTGTGGCAGTTTCTTGCCAAAAGAGAGAATTTACGAGCTATCTAAAAGAATTAACGAATTAATTAACCAAAATAGAAAAAATAAAAAATGGCAACAATAAACTTTGGAGGGGTTGAAGAACAAGTAGTAACCCGTGAAGAATTTCCTTTGGTAAAAGCCCGAGAAGTACTAAAAGAGGAAACCATTGCAGTTATCGGTTATGGTGTTCAGGGCCCTGGTCAATCTTTAAATCTAAAAGATAATGGATTTAATGTGATTGTGGGGCAACGTAAAGATTCCAAGACTTGGGATAAAGCAGTTGCTGATGGCTGGATTCCTGGTAAAACACTTTTTGAAATCGAAGAGGCTTTGGAAAAGGCAACTATCATACAATATCTATTATCGGATGCCGGACAAATAGCTGTTTGGCCAACCGTTAAAAAGCATCTAACTCCCGGGAAAACTTTGTATTTCTCTCATGGATTTGGAATTACTTATAAGGAACGCACTGGTATTGTTCCCCCTAAAGATGTGGATGTGATCTTGATAGCTCCAAAAGGATCAGGAACTAGTTTGAGAAGAATGTTTTTGGAAGGTAGAGGCTTGAACTCCTCCTACGCAATTTTTCAGGATGCTACCGGTAAGGCCTTTGATCGTGTGGTTGCTTTGGGTATTGGTGTTGGATCAGGTTATTTGTTTGAGACAACTTTTAAACGTGAGGTGTATTCCGATCTTACAGGTGAAAGAGGTACTTTGATGGGTTGTATTCAAGGAATTTTTGCTGCTCAATACGAAGTCTTGAGAGCTAATGGACACTCTCCATCCGAAGCCTTTAATGAAACCATAGAGGAATTAACCCAAAGTTTGATGCCTTTGGTTGCTGAAAATGGAATGGATTGGATGTATGCCAATACATCAACAACTGCCCAACGCGGAGCTTTGGATTGGTGGAAACCATTCCGCGATGCTACCAGACCGGTTTTTGAAAAATTGTATGGCGAAGTAGAAGCAGGTAACGAAGCGCAAAGATCTATCGATTCGAATAGCGAAAGCGATTATCGTGCTAAATTAGATAACGAATTAAAAGAACTTCGCGAAAGTGAAATGTGGCGAGCAGGTTCAGCTGTTCGTAAGTTGCGTCCTGAAAATAACTGAGTAAGCGAAGAAAAAAGCTTACCATAGTAGATAAGGAAAATGTTTTGGCATCCTCAAGGTTGTGGCGGGAAGTAGCACAGAAAATTGAACCTGAATTCTCTGATATAGAGGTGGAATATATGTTTTTAGATAATGCTGCCATGCAAATTATTATCTGGCCAAACGATTCGATGTGATGGTAACAGAGAATATGTTTGGTGATATCCTTACCGATGAGGCTAATGTTATTTCCGGATTAATGGGAATGCTTCCTTCTGCATCTATTGGGGTTCATACTTCAGTATTTGAGCCTATTCATGGTTCGTATCCGCAAGCTGCCGGTAAAAATATTGCGAATCCATGTGCTACAGTCCTTTCTGCAGCCATGATGCTTGAATATGCTTTTGGGATGATGGACGAAGGTGCATTAATCCGTAAAGCTGTTGATAAATTATTGGAGTCAGGTGTTGTAACAGAAGATATTGCTGATGGAAAAAAAGCTTATTCTACCTCCGAAGTAGGAGATTGGTTGGATGATTTTATTCAAAAAAATTAATGTGTATCATTTCATATAGCTAAAAGCCTGAAGGTACTCGATACTTTCAGACTTTTTAAATGTTAGTAATAGTTTTCTTATCCCATTAGTATTTTCATGATAAATCCATACATCGCACCTTTTCTTTTGGTGTATTTATTATGATTGGTAGCTCCATGATGTCCTGCATCTTTTTCTACTCTCAGAAAAATAGGGTTTAGTTGTTTCGCTCTATTCTGCAGTCGTGCTACAAATTTATAGGAATGAAAAGGCGGAACTCTATCGTCGTTTTCTGAGGTCATTACCAACATCGCCGGATAATTTACATCATCCTTGATATTGTGCAAAGGAGAGTAGCTTCGTAAATTCAAAAAATCTACTGAATCCCGAACTGTTCCAAATTCATCGGTATGGAAGTTACCTACCGTATAATCCTCGAGATGTATCATATCCATAACACCTACAACAGGCACCACTGCAGCATACAAATCCGGACGCTGAATTGCTGCAGCCGCAACGATTAAACCACCGTGCGAGCCACCAGTTGAAGCTAGTTTTTTAGGATTTGTATATTTTTCTTTGATCAGATATTCGGCTGCAGCATTAAAATCATTAATAGAATTTTGCTTGTGCAGACCTTTTCCTGCTTTAGCCCATTCTTTTCCCAGGTCACCGCCTCCACGAATATTTGCAAAAGCATAAATTCCACCTTTTTCGATAAAATAGACAATTCCAGGATCAAAAGAAGGGCTGGACACTGCTCCAAAACCACCATAGGCTTTCAATAAACATGGATTATCTCCGTTTTGTTTTAGTCCCTTTTTATAAACAATAGTCATTGGAATACTAATACTGTCGTTAATAGGATAGGTGATTGATTTATACTCATAGTTTTGAAAATAGAAAGTGACCTTAGTAGTTTTACCAGGTTTACGTTTAAATGTTTTGGTATTGAAATGATAGCATAAGGAAGGCGTTGTGTATTGCTGATTGTAGAAGATCAAATCTTCGTCGTTAATTTCACCGCTGAAACCATTCACCGAACTAGCTTCGGGCAAGTCTAGTTTATATAATGGTTGGCGATTATAATCAAAAATCTTCACAATAGGGTGCTGGTTGCTTTGGTAGATGCAAATTATTCTATCTTGTTTTACTTTACAGTTAAGCAATACACCATCCTGTAATTCGGGAACAATCTCACGCCATTGGTATGGATTATAGGGGTCGACTTCTACGATAGAACCTCCATTATTATCCTTAAAAGTTCGGGTAATTAGTTTTCCATTATGGCTGTCTAGTACATTAAAACCAGATTTCTGTTTCATTAATAAGGGTCTGAGGTAGGGTTGCTTAGAAGAATAATCGATGAAAAAATAATTGTAATAATTTGGAGTTTCTTCTTGCAAAACAAAGAATTGCTCATCAGAAGTTGTCCGGAATGAGAATTGGGCATCGGGACTTTTTCGTTTAAAGATTAGTTTATCTTGCGCTTGGTCTTCGCCTAATTTATGGTAATAAACTTCTTCTCCAAATGCGGCTTTAAACTTTCCTTCATAGGGATATTTTGAATAAAAGAATCCATCTTTCATCCAGGCAAGTGAGGAATATTTAATACCAAGAATATGATCTTTCTTTTTGGTTCCTGAGGGCAGACCAACTACTCTTGCTTCCATCCAATCCGTACCATTTCTGTTGATGAGGTAGCTTAAATATTTTGAGTCTCGCGATAAAGAATAGGATTTAATGTTAAGCTTATCACTTTTCGTATTAAAATTGGGGTCTACAATAGGATAGTCTACATCTTCAGGACTATCACCCATATACAGGACTGGGGAAGCTAATCTATTTCGATAATAAAAGGTGAAATAATATTTACCCTTTTTAACGGGATGCGAAGAACGGATATAAGAATACTTATCTATTAGTGATTTACAATTGTATTTAGAAGAAGCTCGATTAGTGAACTTATCAGCTAGATTTTCTTCGGCCTTGATCCATGCTTTGACCTTTTCATCATTCACATTTTCTAGCCATCGGTAGTTTTCTGTTACTGTGTAAGCATTAAAAAAGGTATCGATAACGGTATGTTTCGGGCATACCGGATATTCTGGTCGTTGTGCATAGGAATCAAAAAAGTAAAAACAGAGGGAGAGTAGAAGGATAATTTGTTTCATAAGTTAAAATATTAGGATAAGGTAATTGTTTTTCGAATTAACTAGATAGGAATCTTTCGACTATGATATTATGAGGTTTTGTTATTAAAATTATGAACTTGAATGTTATATCATAATGATGAATAATATTCAAATGTAATAAATATTTTTTGATAATAATATATCATTATTGGCTTCAATTTTTAGCGTATAGACGAAATGATATATTCGTTGGTAGGATGGATAGTATCATAGTAATAGTAATGAGTAAATTTATGACATTCCAGAAACTAAAATGGGAAAACTAAAAGCAGCTAGTTTTATTTTGTAAATAGAGGAGTCTGATTATTTGAATAGTAAAAATCAGCGTAATTTGTAAGGCTATAATTTACATTAATGAATATTCTATTTGTTTCAGATAGATAAAGAATTATTCTATTTTTACAAGTTGTTTGATCATTAAGCTTATTTATCATGCTACGAATTCTAGTCCTGACCTTATTTGTTTCCTTTTGTACGATTAGCAGCTCTGATGCTGAAAATGATTCTTTGGCGCAACAATTAGAGACTACCAATAGGTATTTGATCCTAAAGGATAGTATTATCACGCATAAAAAACAGGACATAAAAGCATATAGGGATTCTCTGAAAATTAATACACCAAAGAATAAAAACGAGGAGTTCCGTTTATTGCTTCAGCTTAGCAAGCAATACGAGTATTTTGTTTACGATTCAGCTTTTCAGTATGCCAATAGAGCCACTAAAATGGCTTATCAATTAAAGGATGAAGAAAAGATTGCTGAGGCAAAAACCCGCCTTTCCTTGATTTTGCTTCTAAAAGGTTTGTATAAGGAAACTATTGATAGTTTGCAAAGTATTAATCCCTATATGTTACAAGCGAAAAAGCGAATAGACTTCTATGCTGTGGCATATCGTGCTTATTATGATTTATCGAATTCTCGTTGGGGATATTATGCACCGAAATACAGAGAGATAGGTAATTCCTATGTACGAAAGATAGAGGAGGAGGGAGATCCCAAGTCTTTCACCTATTTATTGGCGCAGGCTTTAAGAAGCCTGAATAATTTGGACAATAACAAAGCAATTAGTCAATACAATAACCTTGTCTATAATCATGATTTAGATCCTCATCAGGCGGCAATTAGTAATTGTGGATTGGGAATAGCCTATATCCGTTTACATGAAAAAGATAAGGCAAAATATCATCTATTAAAGGCCGTTATTGGAGATATTAAGTCGGTAACTATGGAAACGCTTGCTGCAAAAGTATTGGCAGAAGTTTTGTTTCACGAAGGAGATTTGGAGAAGGCTAATAAGTTCATTGCTGAGGCGCAGAAGGATGCTAGTTTTTATGGTAGTAATGCACGCCGACTGGAAATTTCTTATATTCGGCCGGATATTGAGGCCGCCGTATTAAAAAAAGTGGTTAAAGAAAAAGATTTAGTGCTTTCCGCATCTATCATTGTTTCGTTGCTTACGCTGATAATTGTGGCTTTTGCGATTATTATTTACAGGCAATTGCGAGAATTGAAAAATGCCAGAAAGGTGATTATGGAAAGCAATCGCAGTCTGCGGCAAGTGAATGATCAGCTTAGAGAAGTAAGTAAGATTAAGGAGGAGTATGTTGGTTATTATTTTAATTTTAGCTCCCAGTTTATCGAGAGGATGGATGCCATGAGAAAGGCAATATCAAGACAGCTGCTCACCAAACAATTCGATGCCATTGAGCATGAATTGCGACAATATAATGCTAAAAAAGAACGTCAAAATTTATTTCAGGATTTCGATCGTATATTCCTGAAACTATTCCCCGATTTTATCAATCGCTTTAACCTTCTTTTCGACGAAAAAGATAGAATTCAATTTAAGGATGCCAATTGCTTAAATACTGATTTAAGAATCTTTGCTTTGATACGCTTGGGTATTATCGATAATGATAAAATTGCTAGTATTCTCAACTTCTCGGTAAATACTATTTACACCTACAAAACCAAAATTAAGAATCGATCTTTAGTTCCAAACGAGGATTTTGACAGCAAAATCATGGAAATAAAATCGGTATAAGGCGAACTTCGATAATAACTCATATTCGCTATCAAAGGAGGAGAGCGCTCAGTTAAAAGGTGAAATTATTTAATTTGATAGTCGAATTCAGTCTGATAATCTGGCTACAGTATTATTTCTCGTCTTTATTTGATCTATATTTTTCATTTGCTAAAACAAACCTAAATGTCGCTTTATTAGGGCTTTGTGTATTTGGTTCTGTGGATGTTATCTATATATTTCATTAGAATTTAGCAATTGGCTTTAGACTGTTGTTCCTTTGAATATAGTTAACAGTTATCAGTGAAGAATACAGACACATTAAAAATCAAATTATAGACAAATGAAAATCAAATCAATTCTTTTTGTATTTATCGCTCTAGTCATTGGCTTGGCATCCTGTGCGAAAAGCAAGACTACAGCAAAAGTTGAATCTCCTGATGGAAAAATAGGTGTTGAGGTCGATATGATAGACGGACAAGCTGCCTATCAGGTAGTATATAAGGGGAAAACAGTAATCGACACCTCTAAATTGGGTTTCGAATTTAAAAATCTTCCTGCCATCGAAAAGGGTTGGAAAATTGTGGATGCAAAAAACACAACCAGCAATACCACATGGGAAATGCCTTGGGGCGAGAAGCGAGTGGTAACCGATCATTACAATGAATTAAGTCTGGCTTTGGAAGAACAAAAAGCACCGAAGCGAAAAATGAATTTGGTATTTAAGGTATATAATGATGGACTAGGATTTCGATATGAATTTCCGGAACAGAAAGCTATGAAAGAAGTCATCATTACCGATGAAAATACCCAGTTCAATCTAACTGGAGATCATCAGGTTTGGTGGATTCCAGGTGATTGGGATATTTACGAACATTTGTATCATACCACCAAATTTACTGGTATTGATGCCAAAAAATATGAGAAAAATAAAAACTTAGCGCAGACTGATATTCCTTATAATGCTGTAAATACGCCGGTAAGTATGAAAACTGCTGATGGTATTTATTTAAGCTTTCACGAAGCCAACCTTACCGATTATGCAGGAATGACCTTGAAGATTGACAAGGAACATTTGATGATGCAGAGCGAATTGGTGGGATCAGAGCGTACCGGATATAAGGTGAAAAGAAGCCTGCCATTTCATACACCATGGAGAACCATTCAGATTGCTGATCATGCGGGAGGCCTAATCGAATCCGACTTGATCGTAAACCTAAACGAACCCAACAAAATTGGTTCTGTAGATTATTTCAAACCTATGAAGTATGTAGGTATCTGGTGGGATATGCACTTGGGAAATAAAACCTGGGATTATGGTGGATCTCAGGATATGAATACTGCAACGGGCCTTAAACCAAATGGTAGACACGGCGCAACAACTGCTTATGCTAAAAAGCTGATTGATTTTGCATCTGAGAACGGATTGGGAGGTATTTTAGTGGAAGGTTGGAATACCGGTTGGGAACATTGGATTGGTTTTGAAGACAGAGAAGGTGTTTTTGATTTTGTGACTCCTTATCCCGATTACGATTTAAAAGAAGTGGTCCGCTATGGTAAATCAAAAGGGGTAGAGCTGATTATGCATCACGAAACTTCGGCGGCACCAAGAACCTACAATCAGCAAATGGATACCGCATATCATTTGATGAATTCCTTGGGAATTCACGCCGTTAAAACGGGATATGTTGGTAAGATTATCCCGAAAGGGGAGTTTCACCACGGACAATGGATGGTAAATAACTACCGAAGAGCTTTAGAGATGGGCGCCAAGTATAAAGTGGCTGTGGATGCACACGAGCCGATTAAAGCTACAGGATTGCGACGCACCTATCCAAACGCTATCTCCCGCGAGGGCTTGCGAGGACAGGAATTTAATGCTTGGTCTAGCGATGGAGGCAATCCTCCAGAGCATCTTTCCATTGTGGCTTTTACACGCATGCTTGCCGGACCAATTGATTTTACACCGGGTATCTTTAATATCAAGCTGAAGCCATACAAGAAAAATAATCAGGTGAACACCACCCTGGCGCAGCAATTGGCCTTGTATGTGGTAATCAATAGCCCAATTCAAATGGTTCCTGATCTAATGAAGTATTACAAGGGAAACGATGCTTTTCAATTTATTCGCGATGTGCCCGTTACCTGGGAAACCACGAAGGTGTTGAATGGTGAAATTGGCGATTTTGTTACCATTGCCCGACAAGACAGAGCATCGGATAATTGGTTTGTAGGTTCTATTACCGACGAAAATGCCAGAGATATGGATATCAGTCTTGATTTTTTACCAGCAGGAAAAAAATATATGGCAATAATGTATTTAGATGGCAAAACAGCACATTGGGATAAAAATCCAACCGCTTATCAGATCATCAAAAAGGAAGTAAATGCTACTTCTCATTTAAAATATCATTTGGCTGCAGGTGGTGGTGCTGCCATCAGCATCATGGAAATGAAATAGTGAAGTTGGTTTTTTTATAGTTTGGCAATCCCGATGAAGATTTAGGCTTCGTCGGGATTTTTTTATGACAGTCTTTATTCGGCACGCTTAAAACTAAAGCATATTTACGCTACTAATTGGTGGAATATCTTTTATGGCTAAGTTGAGAAATAAAAACAAAAAAACATCCCAGACGCATTGTCTGGGATGCTTTCATTCTCAGTTGTAAATAATTGTATGTAGATCTGAGTTTTACAATTCAAATTTCAAACCTTTCATCGCCGGATACCTACTTACTATCGGCTTCTGGGGGCAATCATCGGAGAAATGTCCCCCTTCATCGGCTTTTTGAGCCTTCTATCGGCTAAATGCCTCCTTCTATCGGCATTTTGAGCCTCCTATCGGGTAAATGACCCCTCCTGTCGGGTAAATGATCAATCATCGCAAGGGTTTCAGGCGGTTTGTCCTTATCTTAATTTCAGGAGTGTCTCTCTCTAATTTTTCGGGAATAATTACTCGAATACAATTTCACTTTTTTCTCCTCTTTCCAGAAGGCGTATTTACCGTAATCACGAATTTCGTCCACCGCTTGTTTTAAATAAGTATAGGCACGATCGCGCAGTTCTTTTTCTGGGTTGTCAGCATCTTTTCTAATGCCATTTACTTCCCCTAATAAGGATAAGAGACTATTTGACATTGTTATTGCAATATCTAATTTTTGTATGTCGAAATTTATTGCTTCTAATGCTTCCGGATTGGCTTTCCCTAAGAAGGCATAGTCTTTTAAATCCTGTATTAAATCGGCGTGTCCGTTTCCTTCTGCAATACGCTTAACTTGTGTCGTTAATTTGTGCTCATTTCTATAGGCAAATCGAAAATCATGAAGTAGTTCTGCTTGTAATTCGTAAGCTTTTTCTGATTCCTTTTTCCATTCTTCCAGGGTGATTTCTTTTCCATTGTATATGGTCATCCATGCGGATTGACAATTCTGCAAAAAGGTGATTCGGGGTAGCAAATCCTCAATTAAGTTTGCGTTTAATCCATTTGCTATCAGTGTTTCTTTATCCTCTTTGGCAAAGTGGTAAAGGTTCTCGGCTTCTAAAATGGTAACATCCACAGGAATGGTTGGAGTAATTTTTTGTTCATTATTGATGCCAAGAACCTTGTCTTTAATCGTTGGAGCAGTTGTTGTATCTGTCATACTTTAGGGTTTTGTGATTGGGGGTTAACCAATCGGGTTGTAAATTTATTTTAACGAGTATGAAGTTAAATGAAATGATACAATAATACAAGATATAAGTCATGAAAAGTTAAATAAAAATGCATCCATTGTTTAACTTACAGAAAATGTACGACTTAAGATAATTGGAGATGTATGCTTTACTTAAGTTTTGCGTGTTCAACAACATAAAAAAGACATTTCTCCTTTCTGATTGTAGCACCGATGACACGAATTTTGCGGATTATTATAGATAAAAAGAATCTGTTTGACCTGTGTTATCAGCCTTCTCATCACCAATTCTCTATCGGGTATTGTTCCAAATTGTCTTGGAGTAAGAAGATTTCGGAATTGAACTCCGAAATCTTCTTTTCAGATGTTAGCGTTCCTAATTTTTTGTTAGGAAGCTTGCTTGTTGTTTGTTACTCTTTCTTAATTTTCATTTCCATCCATGTTTCCAGCGTTTGAATGATTTCGTCCTGCATTTCGGGAGGAAAATTTTTGATCCTGCTTAGGTGTGATCCTTTAGGATTGATAAATTTTCTGCATTTTTTATTGCCTTTCAAATCAACAGCTGTAGCCGACCAAGTATCGTATTCTCCGTAAATGAATAGCATTTTTTCTGCATCTGTTTGCAACCATTTATTGACTGCAATCATAGAGGAAGGATCGAAAATTCGTTTTGGTTCATTCGGAAAAATATGATCGAATGTCAAATCCTTATCGTAGCTTAAATATTGTTTAAAAGGTGCAATTTCATAACTATACATCCCTATTTCGGTAAGTGCTTGCTGATAGAAAGCTAAGCTAGGTTCCTGACTACGATTATCAAAAAAGTCCATTCCCGAAACTTTAATCAGATGTTGAAACAGTGTTTCAGCCGATGCTGTTTTATCAGGAATTGTTTCGCAGGGAGTTTTTCCCCGCTGCCAAAAGGCAAAGGAATATTCCAAAATACTTAAATCTAAAGCCTTCTCTAACCCCATGGTAAAGAGGTAGTTTTTTTCTTTTGCCAGTTTGGCCGCCAAAGGAAGTAATTCTTTTTTATGTTGGAAGCATGCCAATTGAAACTGATAAATTTTATCTCTGCATTCTTTTGTTCCCACAGTTTTTAAGTGCTGATGAATCCGCTCATCTTCACGAGCTAAGTTCATAGGGGCAACATAGGGAACACTCACATCAACATCCTTGGGATAGAAATAACGATGGTAAATAGTGGTTTGCCCTCCTTTACTAATTCCAGTAGCCAACCATTTTCCTTTATAGATTTTTTTTAAAGCTTGAATAATTGTGTGCTGATCGGCAGCAGCCTGTTTGATATTCAAGTATTTCCAATCCAAACTATCGGGACGGGAATCTTTGAAGTAACGATGTTCTATGGTAAGTTGGTTTGCATCCAGTAGTTTGCTCAATTCACCGGCTTTCTCTGTCCAGATATTGTAACCTTGTAATTCCACTACCATGGGATGATCTAAGCCTCTGTTTCCAAGTAATACTCTCTGCTTGAAGCTTCCTAATTCGGGATGATCATGATCGAGCGGTTGTCTGAAATACATTTCGTAATAGGAAGCAAAAGTGGTGTCACCTGTGATTTTTTCAACTGTAGCGTTGGGTATTTGCTTTAAACGAGCTTCCAAATCGATGCTTGTGGCCTGATTACAGGCTGAAAATCCTACGGTGAAAAGGAAGAGAATACTTAGGATGTTGTATCTGATTTTGTTCATGATATTTTAAGTAATGAAAAGGGTTCGTAAATGTTTTAATTTCGTTGTTGTTCCACATCTGCAATAGTTTTAGGAATAGGTTTTCCTAATAATCTTGCACCATCAGTTGTAATTAAAAAGTCTTCTTCGTTTCTTAATCCACCAAAGTCTTTGTATTGTTCTACTTTCTCGTAATTGATAAATTGCTCGAATCTTTTTTCCGCTTTCCATTTCTCAATTAATTCCGGAATAAAGTAGATTCCAGGTTCGATTGTTAATACAAAACCTGCTTCAAGCTCTCTTCCCAAGCGCAAAGATTTTAACCCAAATTGCGTGCTTTTGGCTTGTCCGTTATATCCCACATATACCTCACCCAGATTTTCCATATCATGCACATCCATTCCCATCATATGACCTAAACCGCAAGGGAAGAATAATGCATGAGCACCTTGTCGGACTGCTTCCTCCAGATCTCCTTTCATGAATCCCATTTGTTTCATTCCTTCGGCAATAGTCAGGCATGTTTTTAAATGAATATCTTTAAAGCGAACTCCCGGTTTTAGTGCTGCTACGGCGGCTTCGTGCGCATTTAAGGCAATCTGATAAATTTCTTTTTGTCGGGGGGTGAATGTTTTATCAACAGGAAAAGTACTTGACATATCGCCCGCATAGTGCATAGCATTCTCTGCACCACAATCAATCAAAACCATATCCCCACTTTTTAGTGTGTTACCATGATAATGATTGTGTAGCGTTTGTCCATTTATGGTAGCAATAGTAGGAAAGGATAGCTGACCACCAGCAGCAATGGCAATCTGCTGAACTGTTGCTGCTATTTCCGATTCTTTCATTCCTGGTTGAGCCATGCGCATGGCTGCAAGGTGCATATCCGCAGTAATATTAACAGCATTCTCAATTTGCGATATCTCTTCTGCTGATTTGTAATTTCGTTGGTTCACTACTGCCTGAATGAAATCTATAGAAGCATTTTTAGCAGCAATATTAGGGTGTATTTGCAGTAAATCAAATAATTTAATTTGATGTTCTGGTCGGTAGGGAGGAAGGTGGTGCACCATTCTTCCTTTTGCTACAGCCTTATACAGATAATCTTTTAGGTTTGCAATTGGAGCTGTTTCATTGATGCCAACGGCTTCACTTTTTTCTTTAATGCTTGGTTGGGTTCCCATCCAAACAATATGGTCGATGCTTAGTTCATCTCCAAAAATGATCTCGCGATTTTCATCAATATCAATAATGGCTGCTAATCCCGGATAATCGGAACCAAAGAAATATAAAAAGCTGCTATCCTGGCGGTAGTGGAAGGTGTTGTCGGCATAGTTCATGCTACTTTCCTCGTTTCCAAGAAAAAGAAGAATTCCTGATTTTATTTGTTGTTTTAATTGATTTCTACGTTGCTGATAAGTTTTTTTTGAAAACATAAGATTTGGGTTTTAGGTGCTGTTTTATATTGTATGGGATACAAGAGTCCCAATAAATGATTTTATAAGAATGATAAAAAAATGATTTCCAGTGAGGAAAAACAGGATAGAAATTAACAAATCCAGCATTCGTACAGACCTTTGTACGAATCGTTGTAGAGAAGAATGAATTTGTTTTTGTAGTACATTTTCTTTTGTATTAGCATTTCAAATCGCAGGTTGTGAAAGGAAAAAACCCCACTAGAAGAAACGATAAATTCAATTGATATTCAGGGAAGTAAATTTATTAAAAAATGACAATTAGTAACTATATATTATGCGTTTTTTCTGCCTGCATTAGTAAAGAATGGAATTATAGTATTTCGAGAATAAAGGGAACCAGAAATGGAACGAGAATGGTTAAAACAATACCACTAAAAACCGAAATAATTGCCCATTCCTTACCACTGTATTTTGATATAATAGGTAATGTGGTATCCATAGCCGTTGCACCGCCACAAGCAATTCCTGCTAGCTTTCCAAAATATTTCACAAAAATAGGAGTGGCCAAAAGGGTAATGATTTCTCTTAAAATATTCGATAAAAGAGCAATTACACCTAAGGTTTCGCCACTAATTTGTGTAATGAAAATAGAGGAGAGGCTATAATATCCAAATCCGGCACCAACTGCAAGTGCTTCTTTTAGATGGATATGAGGAAGAAATATCGAAATTGCTCCAACACCGAGTAAGGAACCAATCACTACACACAAAGGAACCAGAATTATTTTAATATTGGTTTCTTTAATTACTTTCCAGGAGGAGCGATCTGCTCCAATACCGATTCCAACCAAAAACATCAATAAATAAAGGGCATACATGCTAAAGTCTGATTCCATTATAAAATCAGGAAGGAATTTGCTTAAGCCCAGAAATAAGCCAAGTGTAAAAAATCCAAGAATGATAAGACTGTTCTTCATGAGATGGAAAAGTGCTTATTTTTTGCTTTTAAAAAAAAGTGAATAGGTGAAATAGGCAAGAATTAGACTTCCTGCAAGTGCACCAATGGTTAGGATGAGTGCCTGAAGACCTATTGTTGGTAGGTTTTTAATGATCATTTCATTTAATCCTACTCCAATACCTAACAGAAATAGCAATAGATAAATAGCCCAACTAGTCATTTTATCCACTGCTTTTATGATTTTAGGGTATTGGTCGATGAAAAACCCAATCAATATTCCTAATGTCATCAGGGCTAGTACTGTTATCATACTCGTTATATTAAAATTCGTGGGAAAGTAACAATTTTTCTGTTAGCAGCACAATTTCTGTTAAAGAAGTGCCACTAAAATAGAGGCTCTTTAACAATTTTATAAAAAAGCTAAAAAACTAATTATTGTTGATTAGAGGATTTGCATTGATTTCTTCCTCTGGTACGGGTAGATAGTAGTTTGCTTCTCCTGAAAATCCAGTGCGGTTTGCGGTAGCCATGGCGCTTTCCAATTTGCCCCATCTGCGTAAATCAAGAAATCTTTAACCTTCCAGTGTAAATTCCATGATTCGTTCGTGTTCGATTTGTGCACTTACCTCAGACTTAGCGTAACCTATCATTGCCGGCATGTCACCATGTGTTGTTCTAACTTGATTAATGAAAGGAATAGCAAGAGCTGTTTCTTCGGTATCATTTAATACTTTGGCATGCATCAATAATACATCTGCATATCTCATTAGTGGCATGTTAGCAGAGCAGAACGATCGTGAAATTTATCCGAACTGGCAGGAGGATATTTTCTCATATTGATTTTACTAGTAGAACTACCAAACCAGCCGTCAAAAGTATCTCCATAAACATTCGGATTGCTGGAATCATTGAAATAATCATCGCGGAAAAGGCAGGTTTCGTACAATCTGGTATCGTACATTTCCAGAGGTTGATATTTTTCCTTCCTTTTCCATTTCGTTGATTAGTGCATTGGTTCCAACTATTTCTTCCCAGAATCCAAATTCGGTTGGTCCAACGAAATAATGGACATTGAAAATCTATCCTATATGTTTTTGAAAATATAAGACTTAGCTTTGCTTGTAAAAAAATAGCCGCATCACTTTGATATGGCATTGGAGAGATTATTAAAAAATAAATCTGTAACTCGTTTGTTGCTTGTAAATCTCGCCAGGTTTTAACCAACCATGTTTAAAGATAGAATGATTGGGAGCATCGGGGTAGCCTTGGCCTTCTAAGGCCACTCCGGCATAAGGGCCAAATTTCTTTTTTATACCTGAATCAATATATTTTCCGGTGTAGAGCTGTAAACCGGGGAAAGTAGTATAAATCTCCATTGTAAGCGTATCCTTCTCATCTGTTAATTCCGCTACTTTTCTCGGGTTTTCGGTGCTTTCTTTAAAAGCAAAACAGTCATCGTAGTTTTCCAGTTCTTCGATATCCTGGCGGATAGTTTTTTTTGTACGGAAATCAAAAACAGTGTTTTCTACTTCCAGTAATTGACCGCCGGGAATAAGCAGATCATCTGTTTCCAGAATATAATCTGTGTTAATTTTAAGCATATGATCTAAAATATCCGTTGGCTGTTTGGAAAGGTTAAAATAGGAATGCTGGGTAAGGTTTATCGGTGTAGTTTGATCGGTAACTGCTTGATATTTGATTTGCAATTCATTCTCACTAGTAAGTGCATAAACCACTTCTATTGCAAGGTTGCCAGGGAAATGTTCCTCGCCATCCGGACTGGTATAGCTTAGCTTTAATTCAGAATCGGAGAGTATTTCTGCTTTCCAGACCTTTTTATCAAACCCTTCAAATCCGCCATGTAAATGATGTTCCCCTAGATTACAGTTTAGTTGAAATTCTTTGTCATCTATCTTAAATTTACCCTTGTTAATTCGGTTTCCATATCGACCTATTAAGGCACCAAAATAAGGACAATTGCTTTTATAATCCGCACTTGTATATTCATCCAAATCATCAAAACCTAAAATTACATCTCTTTCCTCATCAGCAATTTGAATTTTTAAAGAGGTTAAAATACCACCGTAATTGGTTATTGTAGCAGTAATTCCTTTTTCATTTTTTAATGTATAAAGTTGAACAGCCTCTCCATTGGGGGCAATTCCGAAATCAATTACGTCGATCATCTAAAATTATTATTAGTTTTACTTTTTATTTGCCGAATTTACAATAAAAAATTGGACAAGCATTTAGATAGAATTCAAACATCAATATTTAAAATTTAACTCTTTTATGGAAACTACATTTTCATTTCTTGATTATGCGATCTTCATTATTTATGGAATCGTAATTGTGGGCGTAGGCTTATGGGTGTCGCGAGATAAAGAAGGTCACCAGAAGAATGCTGATGATTATTTTTTGGCTAGTAAGTCGTTGCCGTGGTGGGCGATAGGTGCTTCTTTGATTGCCGCTAATATATCGGCAGAGCAATTTATAGGCATGTCGGGTTCTGGTTTCGCCATTGGTTTGGCCATTGCATCTTATGAGTGGATGGCTGCGCTAACATTGATAATTGTGGGGAAATATTTCTTACCCATTTTTATTGAAAAAGGATTGTATACCATTCCAGAGTTTGTGGAACAGCGATTCTCAACCAACTTAAAAACCATACTTGCAATCTTCTGGATTGGCTTGTATGTATTTGTTAATCTCACCTCTGTTCTTTATTTGGGAGCTCTGGCGATGGAAACCATCATGGGAATTCCAATGATTTACGGCGTAATCGGCTTAGCACTTTTCGCGGCTAGTTATTCGTTGTATGGAGGTCTGTCGGCTGTTGCCTGGACCGATGTGATTCAAGTTATTTTTCTTGTATTTGGTGGTTTGATAACTACCTACCTGGCTTTAGATTATGTGTCTGCCGGACATGGAGTGATAGCCGGATTTAAGCATATTTATGAGGCTGCACCGAATAGTTTTCATATGATTTTAGAGAAATCAAATTCTCAATATATCAATTTACCTGGAATAGGAGTGCTGATTGGTGGTATGTGGGTTGCTAATTTGTATTACTGGGGTTTTAATCAGTATATCATTCAGCGAACTCTGGCCGCAAAATCGTTACGGGAGTCGCAACGCGGAATTGTATTTGCCGGTGTATTAAAATTAATCATTCCTTTGATTGTGGTAATTCCTGGTATTGCAGCCTATGTTATGGTGAACGACCCTCAAATACTAGCAGGATTAGGGGATGCAGCCCAAAATAATTTACCAAGTATGGCTGCTGCTGATAAGGCCTATCCATGGCTGTTGCATTTTTTACCATCTGGTTTGAAAGGTGTTGCCTTTGCTGCCTTAGCCGCAGCTATTGTATCTTCTTTAGCCTCGATGCTCAATTCTACTTCTACCATCTTTACGTTGGATATTTATAAACCTTATTTTAACCCGACAGCTTCGGATAAGAGAACCGTAAATGTAGGTCGACTATCTGCAGGATTTGCTTTGGTAATTGCCGGAATCATGGCTCCATTATTAGGAGGAATTGATCAGGCTTTTCAATTTATTCAAGAGTATACAGGAATCGTAAGTCCTGGTATTCTTGCCGTATTCTTGATGGGTTTGTTTTGGAAAAAAACAACTAACAAAGCTGCTATTGTAGGTGCATTGACTTCTATTCCTGTGGCTTTATTCTTTAAGGTTGGTCCAAAAGGATGGATGCAGGGAACTGCTATAGAATCTATCTTTCCTTCGCTTCCATTTCTGGATCAAATGGGAATTATTTGTTTAGTTTCTATCGCAATAATTATATTGGTGAGCTTGCTTCAGAATAAAGGAGTTGATGATCCAAAAGGAATTGAAGTAACAAGAAAAACCTTTAAAACAGGACCTGTTTTTAATTTGGTATCTTATGCCATATGTATCTTGCTAGTGGTATTGTATACTTTATTCTGGTAGTATAATTGAAATATAAAATAAAACAGACTATTCTCCATTTCAGAATAGTCTGTTTTTAATTTTATTAAAGACTGATAACACCCTTTATTCCTTTAGCTCGTTCATAAACTTCGAGTACTTCGTCGGGAGATTTCATTTCCTTTTTTATGGTAATGCCTATAAATCTTATGTCCCGTGAAGTTTTATAAGAAAATTCGGTATTTTCCGGGAATAGATTTTTTACGGCATTGAGTTTATCATCCTTATTGGGGATAATAAATTTAAACATATATATCGATGGCCAATTGCTTGATTCTAACAACTGTTGACGCATTTTCTTGTATTTTTCCTTATCCATTTACTTCTTTCTTGATTTGTTTGAATTGCAAAAATGGGAAATCTTTTTTAATGATTTTATTTCTTGTGTATTTCTGATAAAAAAATGCCGTTCGTTTGTTTCGAGCGGCATTTTTATTGGTAGAAAGTAATTTAAGTCAGAATAAGATTTTAATAATTACTTTCTTGTTTTATTAATAGAACCCAACACAATATAGAATATTATCATTGAAGAATCAAAATCAGCAGGATCAGTAAATGATATTTGTCTATTTAATAGTTGTTTACTAATGATCTGATTTCTTCGGTTTCCCAAAATTATCAGGAACCAAAACAGCTATTACCTCACCAGTTACGCACAGCATATCATCAGCAAATAATTCACATGTAACTTTTACTTTACGTTCTGTGATTTCACTTATTATTCCTCTGATTTCAATTTTGCCACCTATTGGAGTTGGTTTGAGATATTTCACCTGCAACGAGGCTGTAACACAACGCGGAACATTGTCTTTGTCGAGCACGAGATTTTTTGCTTTGGTAAGAGCAAGTGCCGCCGAGCCTGTTCCGTGACAATCAATCAGTGAGGCCAGCAAGCCACCATACACAAATCCCGGAATGGCCGTATGATAGGTTTTGGGTTCAAATCTTGTTATAGTTTCATCACCATTCCAATTGGTTTTAATCTGATGTCCGTGCTCGTTTAATCGTCCGCAACCGTAGCATTGCGCAAAATGATCGGGATAGTAATCTTGAATTCCTTTCATGTGTTATAATTTTTTTGTTAAGGCTACATGGAAGCTGCAAGTAAATTTAATCATTTCACAGGGTGTGATTTTATCGATTAATTTGACATGCTCGTTTCATGGATGTGAAATTTTTGTAGGGAAGATAATGGTTTTTTAGGAATCTGTGTTTTTGGTATTCATCATCAATTGGAACTTACTTATAAAAGTGATTCTGCTGCATGAGTAATCTGGATAACTGAGCTTGTTAAGAGGACTAATCCCCCTGTAGTGAAAAGACAATAGAAACTATTCTGATGTTTGGGAAGTACTACCAAAAATTACACTTGTAATTATTTAGATATTTTGTAGTTTTGTTTGTTGAAAATACAATTGAGAAACAGAATATGTAAACATATGGAATTTAAATCAGTGAACCTAAAAGATGAAAAAGCACCAGTGCCCGAAGGAGATGTTGAGAAAATTAAATGTCTTATAATTGGTTCTGGTCCTGCGGGATATACTGCTGCTATTTATGCCGCAAGAGCAAATCTAAAACCTGTGTTAATCGAAGGACTTCAACCAGGAGGTCAACTTACAACAACAACCGAAGTAGATAATTTTCCAGGTTATCCAGATGGTATTACGGGTACAGAAATGATGACGGATTTGAAAAAGCAAGCAGAGCGCTTTGGAACCGATTGCCGATGGGGTTTAGTTACTTCAGTTGATTTTTCAGATTATCCGCATAAGGTAATCGTTGATAATAAAAAAATTATTGAGGCTGAGTCAGTAATTCTTGCTACTGGAGCAACTGCAAAATATTTAGGATTCCCTACTGAGGAAAAATATATGGGATCAGGAGTTTCAGCATGTGCTACATGTGATGGCTTTTTCTATCGTGGTAAGGATGTTGCCGTTGTAGGAGGTGGTGATACAGCAGCTGAAGAAGCTACGTACTTGGCTGGTTTATGTAATAAAGTGTATTTGATTGTTCGTAAACCATTTTTAAGAGCATCAAAAACTATGCAGGATCGCGTGTTTAGAACCAAAAATCTGGAGGTTCTATTTGAGCACAATACTAAGGAATTGTATGGAGATGGAGTGGTGGAAGGTGTGAAATTAATTAAGCGAATGGGTGAGTCTGATGAAAGTGAAGTAGATGTGAAAATTGATGGTTTCTTCTTAGCTATAGGTCATACTCCAAATTCAAAAATATTTAATGGATACTTAAAGACAGATGCACAAGGTTATGTTTTGACAGAACCTGAAACTACAAAAACGAATGTTCCAGGAGTGTTTGCTTGCGGAGATTTAAAAGATCCTCATTATCGACAAGCTATAACATCTGCGGGTTCAGGATGTATGGCTGCAATTGATGCAGAAAGATTCCTTTCTGAAAGAGAGTAATAAAGTTCCTTCATAAATATGATACCTGACACTTGTTGTTGGGTACTTTTTTGCATAAAAAAACGGCATCCAATTGGGATGCCGTTTTTGTTATTTAGAATTTTACTGATTGAAAATATCAGCAAATTTTTCATTACTATATTTACCGTCTTTTAATTTTTGCGCAACATCTTTAAACGCATTAACTGTATATTCAACATCTTCAATTGTGTGAATTGCGGTAGGAATTAAACGAAGAAGTAACTGACCTTTCGGAATAACAGGATAAACTACAATAGAACAAAAGATATTGTAATTTTCTCTAAGATCCATAGTTACTTGTGTTCCTTCAGCAACACTACCAGAAAGATACACTGGAGTTACAGGTGATTGTGTTACTCCAATATTTAATCCAGCTTCTTTTAATCCATTTTGAAGGGCAGCTGTTATTGACCAAAGCTTTTCTCTTAATTCAGGTTTTGTTTTAAGGAGTTCCAATCTTTTAATAGATCCTTCTACTATTGGCATTGGAAGGGATTTTGCAAAAATCTGAGATCTCATGGTGTATCTTAAATAAGTACAAACTTCTTCGCTACAAGCAACAAAAGCACCAATACCAGCCATTGCTTTAGCAAAAGTACTAAAGTGAAGATCTACTTTGTCTTGAACTCCAAAGTGTTCAATAGTTCCTGCACCAGTCTTACCCATAACACCAAAACCATGAGCGTCATCTACAAGTAAGCGGAAGTTGAAATCGTCTTTTAAGGCAGCAATTTCATCTAATTTACCAAGATCGCCAGCCATACCAAAAACACCTTCAGTAATAACAAGAATTCCTCCTCCTGTTTTTTCAGTCCATTTAGTTGCACGTTCAAGTTCAATACGAAGGTTTTCAATATCGTTATGTGGAAAAACAAAACGTTTTCCAACATGCAATCTTAAACCATCCATAATACAAGCATGTGCTTCAGAATCATAAACAATGACATCATGTCTACCAACCATCGCATCAATAATGGAAAGCATTCCTTGGTATCCAAAATTTAATAAGAACGCATCTGGTTTTCCGACAAATTCGGCTAACTGAGATTCTAGTTCTTCATGAAGACTAGTTTGACCAGACATCATTCGAGCTCCCATAGGATAAGCTAATCCCCATTTTTCTGAGGCTTCAGCATCAGCTTTTCTAACTTCAGGGTGGTTTGCCAATCCGATATAATTATTCAAACTCCAGGTTAATACTTCTTTTCCTCGAAATTTCATTTTGGAGCTAATTTCTCCTTCTAACTTAGGGAAAGCGAAATATCCATGCGCTTGTTTTGCATATTGTCCAAGATTTCCTTTTTTTGAGTTAACTTTGTCAAATATATCCACGATTTATGCTATTTTTAATTGTTTTATTGCAATTGTGCAAAAGTAATCTTTTTTGAAATTAAAGCAATAAATATTAAAGAATTGTATAATATGCAAGGAAAGTATTCAATAATTCCTTGGATTATTTTATCTTTGCAAAATGCAAAAAAATAGAGTAGCAGTATCTATGAGAAAACTAGTTTTCATGTTTGTGCTTTTTTCCCTTGCCTTAGGAGGATGTAGCGACTATCAAAAGCTATTAAAAAGCTCAGATAATACCTTAAAGTATAAAAAGGCAGTAGAGTATTACAATGGTGAAGAATATGTAAAAGCTTCAACTTTGTTTGAGGAGTTACTTCCAATATATAGAGGTACAAGTAAGGCAGAAACAATTAGTTATTATATTTCATATTGCTCTTATGGGCAAGGTGATTACATATCAGCAGGTTATTATTTTCGAAATTTTTTAAAGACTTTTCCGGATAGCCCTTATTCAGAGGAAAGTTTATATATGAGTGCTTATTGTTATTATTTAGAATCGCCAAATGCTAGATTGGATCAAACTCCAACTTCGAGTGCAATTGATGCATTTCAATTATACATTAACAGGTATCCGAATTCTACAAGAATTTCAAAATGCAATGATTATATAGATGAATTGCAGGATAAGCTTGTGTTTAAGTCTTATCTGAGTGCGAAAGGTTATTTTGACAGAGAACATTATCCTTCGGCAATTATCGCTTTGCAAAATAGTTTGAAAGATTATCCTGGTTCGTCTTATCGGGAAGATTTGATGTTTATGCTCTTAGATTCAAAGTATGAATTAGCTTTTAAGAGTGTTGTGGCGAAAAAGAGAGAGCGTTATAATAATGCAAAAGAGGAATATTATTCGTTTGTGGATGAGTATCCTAAAAGCAAGCATTTAAAACATGCTCAAAAAATGTTTGAGGATATTGAATCCTATCTTAGTAAGTTTAATAAATAATTAATATAGATCTAATTCTTGGATAGTATGGATTACAAAAAAACAAATGCAGCTGGTTCTACCATTACCCGTAATATGACAGAATTGAGTTTGGAAGTGGGAAATGTGTATGAATCTGTTATGATTATGGCTAAAAGATCCAACCAAATTGCTGTCGAACTGAAAGGTGAACTGAATAAAAAATTGCAGGAGTTTGCATCTTATACAGATAATTTGGAGGAAGTTTTTGAAAATCGTGAACAGATTGAAATCTCTAAATACTATGAGAGATTGCCAAAACCTACATTAATTGCGGTAGAAGAATTCCTTAGCGGAAATATTTATTATCGTAATCCTGCAAAAGAGCAGAAAGTAGAAGAATAAATATCGAATAAATTTCAAGTTCCCCTATGTATTATAGTGGGGGCTTTTTTATTTCTGTTAAATTATGTTGAAAAATAAACATGTAATTCTTGGTGTTACAGCAAGTATTGCAGCATACAAAGCTGCAAGTTTGGTACGTCAGTTAGTGAAAGAAGGAGCTATTGTTAAAGTACTTATGACCCCTTACGCTAAGGAATTTATATCACCGGTAACTTTGGCTACCTTATCAAAAAATACTGTCTTGTCGGATTTTTTTAAACATGATGATGGCACTTGGAATAGTCATGTTGAATTGGGTTTGTGGGCGGATGTTATGCTGATTGCTCCAACTACTGCTAATACTATGGCTAAAATGGCTCATGGTATTTGTGATAATCTTTTGCTTACAACATATTTATCTGCTAAATGTCCGGTGGTTCATACTCCTGCAATGGATTTAGATATGTTCCGGCATCCTGCTACTCTTCGTAATATGGAAATTTTAAAATCTTATGGAGATAAATTTATTGAACCTTCAAGCGGAGAATTAGCTAGTGGATTGTTTGGTAAAGGCAGAATGGAAGAGCCAGAAATTATTACTCAAAAGCTAATTGAATTCTTTGATGCTAAAAAAAAAAGTTAAGCGGTAAAAGAATTCTAATTACTACTGGTCCTACTTACGAAAAAATTGATCCTGTCCGTTTTATTGGAAATTTTTCTTCTGGGAAAATGGGTTTTGCGATTACTGAAGAATTGGCCAATCAAGGAGCGGAAGTTACATTAATTACCGGGCCTACGAATCTACATATTGAAAATTCTAATATTAATAGAATTGATGTAGTAACAGCAGAGGAAATGTATCTATCCGCTGTGGAGCATTACCCAAATTGTGATGGTGGCATTATGACTGCTGCTGTTGCTGATTTTACCCCACTTCATCCTGAAGAAATAAAAGTTAAAAGAGGTAAAGAAAACTATAATATTGAACTCACACCAACAAAAGATATTGCTGCATCATTAGGCCAAATGAAGACTAAAAGTCAATTTTTAGTTGGGTTTGCACTTGAAACCAATAATGAGGAGTCGAATGCTAAATTAAAACTGGATAAAAAAAATCTGGATTTTATTGTCCTTAATTCTTTGAATGATAAAGGTGCAGGATTTCAATGTGATACCAATAAAATTTCAATATTAAATAGACAAGGTATAGTTAAGAAGTTTGAGCTAAAACCTAAAAAAGAGGTAGCAAAAGATATCGTTAATGAGGTGCTTGAGTATTACAAGAGATAATAAGGAATGAGTTCCATTTTAATTTTTAACTTTATCAGGAAACTATCGATATTTAAATATGCGTAAATTCTTCATTTTACTTTTTATTTGTATGTCTTCAATCTCTCTGTTTTCTCAGGAGTTAAATTGCAATATTCAAATATTAAGCCAGCAAATCCAAGGAACCAACAAGCAAGTTTTCAGAACTATGCAGACAGCTGTTTATGAGTTCATGAACTCAAGACGGTGGACTGATAATGTTTATAGTTACGATGAAAGAATTGAGTGTAATATCTTAATTAATTTAACAGAGCAGATTTCTGCAGATGAATTTCGTGGAAGCATTCAGGTTCAGGCTCGAAGACCTATTTATGGTTCTTCGTATAATTCTGTATTGCTTAATTTTAAGGATGATGATGTTCAGTTTAAGTATGTTGAGTATCAAACATTAGATTATAGTGAGACCACTTCGCCTACAAATCTTACTGGATTATTGGCATACTATGCCTATGTGATTTTGGGTATAGATTACGATACTTTCTCCATGGAGGGAGGCAGCCAGTATTATGCAAAAGCGGAAGCTATTGTCAATAAAATGCAAAATACTAACGTGAAAGGTTGGAAAGCTTTTGAGAGTCGTAAAAACAGATATTGGTTAATTGAAAATTTGTTGGATAATGCATACAGTCCGGTTAGGGAATGTTTGTATCGTTATCACAGATTGGGATTAGATCGAATGTCAGATCGATTGACGGAAGCTCGTGCAGAAATTGCCGAAAGCTTACGATTGCTTCAAAAGGCCTATCGTGCCAAACCAGGTGCTTTTATATTGCAAATATTTTTCGATGCTAAATCAGATGAATTGGTAAATATTTTTTCAGATTCGTTTAATGATGAAAAGAAAAGAGTCTTCAATATTTTAAGTGAAGTTGATCCTGCTAATATTTCAAAATACAATAAGATTATTGGTCAAAAATAAATCAGACACAAAGACTTCTATCTAGTTTGACTAATTTTACTATTTCAAAACTTATTTCAGAATTCTATGCTTCATTCTATTTCCATCCAAAATTACGCATTAATAAATAAATTGGATATTGAATTTTCCAATGGCTTTTCAGTGATAACAGGAGAAACCGGATCTGGGAAGTCAATTCTTTTAGGCGCTTTATCCTTGGTGCTTGGTCAGAGAGCCGAGGGAGGTGTATTAAAGGATGATTCTAAAAAGTGTATCATTGAATGTGCTTTCGTTATTTCAAAATATAAACTTCAGGATTTCTTCTCGGAAAATGGTTTAGATTATGAAGAGGAAACATTATTAAGAAGGGAAGTCCTGCCGAGTGGAAAGAGTAGAGCTTTTGTTAATGATTCTCCGGTTAGTTTGAAAATTCTGAAAGAATTAGGTCTTCGTTTAGTGGATATTCATAGTCAAAATCAAAATATGGTTCTTGGAAGTTTCGAATATCAGTTAGGTATTGTAGATACGTATGCAGGATCAGAAGAATTACTTCGTAATTATCAGGAAAAATATAAGGCATTTAAAGAGATCACAAGAAGAATTGCAGAAACAGAAGAGCTTGCGAAAAAGGAGAAAGCTGATTTGGATTATTACCAATTTCAGTTAAAACAACTGGCTGAGGTAGATTTGGTCGCTGGAGAACAGGAACAAATGGAATCAGAACTCGAAACCTTGAATCATTCGGAAGAAATTAAGTCGCAATTGTTTAAAGCATTTGGTTGTTTGTCTGAAGGGGAGTTTGCTGTAATAAATAATTTAAAAGAGGTTCGAAGTGCATTAGCTCATATCAAGGAAGTATATCCCGAAGCAGAAAATTTGTATAAGAGAATTGAAAGTAGCTACATCGAAGTTCAGGATCTTTCTCATGAAATTGATAGATGTAATGATTCTGTAGAATTAGATCCAGCAAGAATCGATTACTTGAATCAACATTTAGATGCAATTTATTCCTTACAACAAAAACATCGGGTTGATTCCGTTGAGGAATTAATTCGAATAAGGGAAGAGTTAAAGGATAGAGTAGATAGTATTCAAACTTCAGATGATATTATTCAAGAATTGAGAAATGAAATGGAAGTGCAGCAAAAAGAGCTTCAAATTTCTTCCGACAAACTTTCTCTTACAAGAAAAAAAGAGATTCCGACCATTGAGAAAACCATTATCAACCAATTGGTTTTATTAGGAATTCCAAATGCAAATTTTAAAGTACAAATTGAGCCTACAGATTCGTTTCAGCATTTAGGGAAAGATAATATTTGTTTTTTGTTTAGCGCAAATAAGAATGCTCGTTTGGAAGAAATTCAGCGTGTTGCATCTGGTGGTGAAATATCTCGTTTAATGTTGAGTATAAAATATTTGGTTTCTTCATCTACAGCTTTGCCTTCCATTGTTTTTGATGAGATTGATACTGGAGTCTCGGGTGAAATTGCAGATAAAATGGGAGCTATGATGAATCAAATGGCCGAGAATATTCAGGTTATTAGTATTACCCATTTACCCCAAATTGCAGGAAGAGGAAAATATCATTATAAGGTTTACAAAATCGATGATGAGAACGAGACCTATTCAAATATTGTTCTTCTTAATAAGCAAAAACGATTGGAAGAACTAGCTAAGATGTTGAGTGGATCTGATCTTACCACGGCTGCATTGGAAAATGCTAAAGTGTTGTTGAATAGTTGATTGTATTTTTATAGAATAAGTTGAAATGTTTATTAAGTCTTAATAAATACCCTTATTTGGAATCATTATAGAATATTTTGGTTATCTTTGAGGCTGAAAAATTGAAAATTTCAACTTATGTCGTATAATTTATTAAAAGGAAAAAAAGGGATTATTTTCGGAGCCTTAAATGATATGTCTATTGCATGGAAAGTTGCAGAATTGGCAGTAGAAGAAGGTGCTGAAATTGTCTTAACGAATACACCCGTTTCCATTAGAATGGGAACTATAGATGAATTGGCTAAAAAATGTAATGCACAGGTTATTCCTGCTGATGCTACAAATCCTGAAGATTTGGAGCAACTTTTCACTAAATCTATGGAAGTTTTAGGAGGGAAAGTAGATTTTGTTCTTCATTCAATAGGTATGTCTCCTAATGTTCGTAAGGGAAATCCATACGATGCATTAAATTACGAATATCTTAAGAAAACATTGGATATATCTGCAACATCATTTCATAAAGTACTACAAACAGCGAAAAAACTTGATGCTATAAATGAATGGGGATCTGTATTAGCCCTTACATATGCTGCAGCGCAACGAACTATGTATGAGTATAATGATATGGCTGATGCAAAAGCATTACTAGAATCTGTAGCAAGAAGTTTTGGGTACATTTATGGTCGTGAAAAGCATGTTAGAGTAAACACCATTTCACAATCGCCAACTATGACTACTGCCGGTAGTGGGGTGAAAGGGTTCAATTCCTTAATCGACTTTTCAGAGAGAATGTCGCCATTAGGAAATGCTGATGCTCAGGAATGTGCTAATTATTGTATAACAATGTTTTCTGATCTCACCAGAAAAGTGACCATGCAAAATTTATTTCATGATGGAGGATTTTCTAGTATGGGAATGAGTTATAGGGCCATGAGCCAATACAATAAGAGTTTTAATCCTTGCGATTGTAAAGACTAATTTTAAAAAATAAAATATTATTGATCCGGGTTGTAAAGCCCGGATTTTTTTTTGAATTATTCTGATCTGATTTAAAAAGTTTAGATTTTTATAATCTAGGTAGAATATGTACATTTGCCCTTGATTTTCTAAAACTTGAATAAAGTTTGAAACGACAAAAATTGAATTGTTGATGACTATAAAAGCAACAGGTATTCATCCTGTATTTGATAGGATTATCGGAAGGGAAGAGAAATAGGAATTTTTGAAGCAAAATTCTAAATTAATTTGGATGACAGGTTTTTCCGGATCTGGAAAAGCAACCATCGCTATTGGAGCAGAAAAAGAATTGTAAAAGCAAGGTTTTTTTACGCAAATATTGGATGGTGGAATATTAAACTGGGATAAATAAAAACTGCTGAAATGAAGCCAGTGGAATCGATTCAAGCAGTTATAAATTTGATTATTCCTCAGTTGATTAGAGAGAATAAGTAATGTGACATTAATAGCTAGCTAATTAAAGCTAGTTGAGAAGATAAATAAATTTTTTTCGAATGAAGGAATACAATATAAATCATTTAAGAGAACTGGAAGCTGAATCCATTTTTGTGATTCGTGAAGTTGCGGCTCAATTTGAAAATCCGGTAATGTTATTTTCTGGTGGAAAAGACTCCATCGTGATGTTTCATTTGGCACGAAAAGCTTTTGCACCGGCAAAAGTTCCATTTGCATTAATGCATATCGATACCGGTCATAATTTTGCTGAAACAATTGAGTTTAGGGATCAACTGATGGAAAAAACAGGAACTCGTATCATTGTGCGTTATGTTCAGGATTCTATTGATCAGGGAAGAGCAGTTGAGGAAACAGGTATTAATGCAAGTAGAAACAAATTACAAACAGTAACACTTCTGGATGGAATTGAAGATTTAAATATTGATTGTGCAATGGGGGGCGGTCGTCGTGATGAGGAAAAAGCCAGAGCAAAGGAACGTTTCTTCTCTCATCGGGATGAATTTGGCCAATGGGATCCTAAAAATCAGCGTCCCGAATTATGGAATCTTTTCAATGGAAAGAAACATATGGGAGAGCATTTCAGGGTTTTCCCAATTTCAAATTGGACAGAGATGGATGTTTGGCAATATATTTATTTGGAAAATATTGATATTCCCAATTTATATTTTTCTCACGAGAGGGAAGTGTTCAAAAGAAATGGAACTCTATTGGCGAAAAGCACTTGTATTCCAATGAAAGCAGAAGAGGTAATTGAAAAACGTATTGTTCGTTTTAGAACTATTGGTGATGCTACTTGTACAGGTGCTGTTGAATCCAAAGCTCATACATTAGAGGAAATTATTGAGGAAGTTGCAGCAACACGTACTACTGAGCGGGGAACAAGAGCTGATGATAAACGGTCTGAGGCTGCCATGGAGGATAGAAAGAAAGAAGGATATTTTTAATCGAAACGTTAGAATAGTTTGCTAGTATTTTTTGCAAAGCAATCTAAATTAAAGAAGATATGTCAGAGAAAACATCAGGATATTTAGATATGGAACTTTTACGATTCACTACTGCTGGAAGTGTAGATGATGGTAAAAGTACTCTTATAGGTAGATTATTATATGATAGTAAGGCTATTTTTGAAGATCAAATGGAAGCCATTGAACTTAGTAGCCAGAAAAGAGGCGACGAAGAAGTAGATTTGGCTTTATTGACCGATGGCTTGAGAGCAGAACGAGAACAAGGAATTACCATTGATGTTGCTTATCGTTATTTTGCAACACCAAAACGTAAATTTATTATTGCAGATACACCCGGCCATATTCAGTATACACGAAATATGGTTACCGGAGCATCAACTGCTAATGCTGCTTTAATTTTGGTTGATGCAAGAAATGGAGTAATAGAACAAACACTTCGTCATTCTTATATTGCAAATCTTTTACAGATACCTCATATTTTTGTGTGTATTAATAAAATGGATTTAGTTGGTTATTCTGAAGACGTTTATAATAAAATTAAGGCGGATTACCAGAAGGTTGCTTCTAAGTTACATATTCGAGATGTTCGTTTTATTCCAATCTCAGCAAAATTTGGGGATAATGTTGTAGATCGATCCGAAAATATGGATTGGTATAAGGATACAACCTTATTGAATTTATTAGAGACGGTTGAAATTCTTGATGATAGAAATAGAGAAGATCTGCGATTCCCAGTGCAGTACGTAATTCGACCACAGTCGGATAAGTACCATGATTATAGAGGTTATGCAGGTAGAGTAGCCAGTGGTGTATTTCATCCAGGCGATAAGGTGAAAGTATTACCTTCGGGAATAGATTCTACAATAAAATCTATTGATACTTTCGACGGTGCAGTAGATTTGGCATTTTCACCTCAATCGGTAACACTTACGCTTAGTGATGATATTGATATTTCGAGAGGAGACATGATTGTGGCGGCTGAAAATACTCCAAGAGTTGAGCAGGAGATTGAAGCAATGCTTTGTTGGATGAACGAGCGAGCTATGATGCCTCGAGGAAAATATACCATCAAGCACACCACCAACGAATCACGTTGTATGATTAAGGATGTGAAATTTAAAGTAAATGTGAATACATTAGAAGAAGATGTTGAGGATAAGCAGGTAGGATTAAATGATATTGCATGTGTATCTTTCAAAGCTGCGAAACCTTTATTTGTGGATTCTTATACGAAAAATAGACTTACTGGAAGTTTTATCCTAATTGATGAAGCTACTAATGAAACTGTTGCTGCAGGAATGATCTTATAAGTTAATTTAGATATATAAAAAATGGCTGATGCTTGTTGCGTCAGCCATTTTTTTGTTAATAATGAGTGAAATTTATTTATCTCCTCTTAATTTTTTTTATCTTAAAATTTAAAACCAAACGTCATTCTAACTTGATGGTTTTTATTGTTTAAAGTGATATTATCCAGGCTGGTAGGATACAACACAAAGTTTTCGTCATATTTTTTGTATTGATATGCCATATCGAAGAAAAAGTTGTTTTGTTTGAATCCAAAACCACCGGAATAAGTATCGTAGCTTTCATCAATGCTGGTATTGTATGGATTACCCATATGTGCATATCCTGTACGGAGACTAAAGTTTGGACTTACCCGATATTCTCCACCCACTCTTAGATTAATTGTCGATTGATAGCTATCTGATATTTCTTGATTTGTATTGGCATAGTTACCATTTGAATTATCGTCAAATTCTGCAGAGGAGTAATCAACAAATTCTACATCGGCACTTAAAATAGCTTTTTTCTCGAAGGTATAAGCACCGCTGAAAATAGCGCGGGATGTTGTTTGCAAACTATAGCTAACCCGCGAAACAGCTTCGGAATTAAATCCGTGGTATGATTCTCCATCCTCCGGAAAACCATTAGCATTCGCAGCATCAAATTGAGAATCAATAAAAGTATCGTATTTGTCATCCAAATTATAATAGGTTGGAGTATGAAGAGCTAACCCCAATCGTAAATTTTGAGTGGGTCTATATATAATCCCTAATTTTAGGTTTATACCTAGGCCAGTTGTACGCAAGTATTCTCTAAAGATAAAATCTTGCAGGGAAGTAACATTTCCTTCAATAGAACTTTCCATATAAGTTGTAGTGGAGTTGTAATAAACATCCTGAATTCCTATCGTAGCACCTACATATAATTTATGAGAATAATTTGCACCGAACGAAAGCAAATACTCTCCTATATATCCTTTTTCATCAATGTATTTTTGCTGATCCATACTATCTCCATCGAAAAGTACGGATTGATAAAATAGATTATCGTCTGGATTGATAAGATAATTGTCGTATGCTAATTTTTCTTCAAAAACATATAAATCATCAAGAGCAGTTCCGTTTGCTAAACCTGCCCAACGATCCAATATGGAGGTAGGGGAATTTAAATTAAAGAGGAATCCTTGTCGCTTAAAGTTAGCAACACGATTATAGCCAATTCCAAAATTAAAATTTTGCCATCCATTTTCAGAAGCTAGTCTTGGAATATATGTTGAGACAAAGCCAAGATTTCCCATTGTAAAGCTGGTTTTATCTTCCGAGTATCCTGAGTTTGTTGATTTTGTGTATTCTATTGATGGCGTAAATGTGAATTCGGAAGTTCTGTAAACAGCAATACCTGCTGGATTTATACTTAAGCTTGAAAAATCGCCACCAAGAGCACCAAAAGCACCACCCATTGCAGTAGATCTGGCTGTACCTGTATAAGTTTGTCTTGAATATCGAAGAACATCGTCAACCGATTGAGCAGATGATATTTCTGTGATCAACAAACCGATGAGAATAAAATAATATCGTTTCATAGGATTGAAATTTTATACTAGTAATAAACTTTGTGTGTTTGATCTCTGGTTCTTAATCGAAATAACCAGAGATCTATTTAAATTATAATTGATAGACCGATTATCTTCTTCTTGTTTTACTTCCGCTACTTCCTGAGCTTCTTGATCCACTTGATGAACGTGAGCTACCTGAAGAACGGTAGGAACTTCCACTAGAAGATTTGGAACGACTAGGAGCTCTGTACGAAGTTCCTGATGGCTTTCGGGAAGAACTCTTGTAATTGGTTTTTGATCTGGTAGAACCGGATCTATAATTAGGTTTTGAGCCAGACCTTGTATTGCTTCTCACTTTTGAATAGGAGGAACGAGTACCTGATTTCGAATAATTGGAACTTCTTGTATTAGAAGATCTGTTATACGATGGTCGGGTTGCAGATCGGGGTTTATTATAGCTTGGCGAAGTACTTCTTCTTGTATTAGAATAAGAGCTGCCAGTATTTTTATTTAGATTATTTCGAGAATAACTAGATCTATTCTGATTAGAATAACGTGTCCTTGGAGTGCTTACTCCATAACTTGATCTTCTTGTTGAAGAACTAGTTCCAACTGTACCACGATTATTATAAGAGCTTCTGTTAGAAGAACTGTATCGTGTAGCAGCGCGACTTCTTCTTAAATCATTAGCAATGGAGGAAGAAGTTCTTCTGGTACTTGCAGCTGTTCCCGACTTGGCGATACCAGATGCCGATCTCCTTGTTGCAACAGCAGAAGGAGCGTTTGTGTTGGATCTTCTGTTAGCGATAGCATTGCTCGAAGTTCCGGTTTTATAGCTGTTAGATCTTCGCTGAGTATTATACCTTGAATCTCCATAGTATCCACCGTGGCCATAGTAGTATGGATTATCATAGTAGCCATAATAACCAGGATAGCCATAATAGTTACCGTAGTATCTTGGGTATCCAAAGCCAAAACCAAAGGAGAAATCCCAACCCCATGAACCCCAGTAACCAAGGTTTATTCCACCGTAAGGATAACCACGATAATAATTTCCGTAAGGATAATTGTAGGCGAAGTAGTTTCCATATCTTAGGCTGGAAAAATTATAAGCATTGTAATAAGGATAATTAAATGAGGTGGGTGTCCACCATACATTATCACCGTCCATATAAACGTTCCAATCTGGATCTCCTGCAAGCCATAGAGCCTGAGTGTACCCACTATTGTCGTAATATCCAAAGCCTTGAGGATACATATCCCTCAATCTTTCCGCTTCTTCTCTGTCTCTGTCCGATCCGGTAAAGCCACCTAAATAGTATCCAGAATCACCTTTGTAAATTAAAGTATCTACATCCTGAATAGAATCGTTGGCAAGAATTTCGGAATACTGTTGTTGAATTTCAGAAAAATTACGAGAATCTTTAGTACTGGAACTTAAACTTGGAGTGGTTTTTGTTTCCGAATTATAGTTTGAATTAGGAACTGAAGATTTGCTTTTGTCTACATTAGTTGTGTTTTTCTCAAACTTTTGTACCACAAGAGGTGCTTCATTGGGAGTGTAATAAATATCATCTTCGTAGAGATTAGATCCCATGTAGGAAGGTGAACAACCACTCGCGAACAGAGCAGTTACAAATAGAATTTTAAAATAGGTTTTCATCGCGTGTCCTCCAATAATGAATTATCTAAGATTATTTTATATTTTTGTAAGGAATTTTAACTACCTAAAAAGTAGCAAATACTATACCAAAACAATATAGAATGGCAAAAGTTTTAACCAGTAGAAGTGAAAATTATTCGCAATGGTATAACGATCTGGTGATCAAGGCAGATTTAGCAGAAAATTCTGCAGTTAGAGGATGTATGATTATTAAGCCTTACGGTTATGCAATTTGGGAGAAAATGCAGGCTGTTTTGGATCAAAAGTTTAAAGATACAGGGCACCAGAATGCATATTTTCCTTTATTAATTCCCAAATCATTTTTAAGTAAAGAAGCAGACCATGTTGAAGGCTTTGCCAAAGAATGTGCTGTTGTTACGCATTACAGATTAAAAAATGATCCCAATGGTAAGGGAGTTATCGTTGATCCTGATGCTAAATTAGAAGAAGAATTAATTATCCGACCTACTTCGGAAACGATAATTTGGAGTACATATAAAAATTGGATTCAATCCTATCGCGATCTGCCTATTCTGTGCAATCAGTGGGCAAATGTGATGAGGTGGGAGATGCGTACCAGATTATTTCTTAGAACTGCTGAATTTCTATGGCAGGAAGGTCATACTGCTCACGCTACCCGCGAGGAAGCATTGGTAGAAACAGAGCAAATGATTAATATTTATGGTGAATTTGCCGAAGATTATATGGCTGTTCCGGTTCTTAAAGGAAGAAAAACGGAAACAGAACGATTTGCCGGAGCATTGGATACTTATTGTATTGAAGCATTAATGCAGGATGGTAAGGCATTGCAGGCAGGTACATCCCACTTTTTGGGTCAAAATTTCGCAAAGGCTTTTGATGTGAAATTCACTAATAAAGAAGGAAAAGAGGATTACGTTTGGGCTACTTCATGGGGAGTATCTACTCGATTGATGGGAGCTTTGGTAATGGCTCATTCCGACGATAAAGGTTTGGTTTTGCCTCCCAAACTGGCACCCATCCAGGTAGTGATAGTTCCTATTTATCGAAAGGCTGAAGAGTTGGAAAAAATTGCAGAGAAAATTAATCCAATTGTTGCAAAGCTTAAAGCATTAGGTGTTTCGGTAAAATTTGATGATAGCGATAATCGTAAACCTGGTTGGAAATTTGCCGAATATGAACTTAAAGGAGTTCCTGTTCGTTTGGCAATGGGTGCTCGTGATTTGGAAAATGGAACCATAGAATTGGCTCGTCGTGATACACTAACCAAAGAAACGATGCCTGCTGAAGGTATTGAGGAAGTTATTGTGAAGCTTTTAGATAAAATTCAGGAAAGCATTTATAATAAAGCATTGAATTTTAGAACGGAAAAGACTACCAAGGTTGATACTTACGAAGAATTCAAAGACTTATTGGAAAGTAAAACCGGATTTTTCCTTGCTCACTGGGATGGTACAGCGGAAACAGAAGATTTAATAAAAAACGAAACCAAAGCAACCATTCGTTGTATTCCTTTCGATGGAGAACAGGAGGAAGGCGTTTGTATGGTTACAGGAAAACCATCAAAAGGAAGAGTAGTTTTTGCAAAAGCATATTAGTCTTTAAATAAAGAGAATTATAGCAGTTATCAGAATTTCTGATAACTGTTTTTTTGTATATTTACTTTTCATCTTAAACTATCAAGTAATGAATATACTAAATACAAAAGCTGCTATTTTAGGTACTATTAAGGAGAAGGCTGTTTTAAAGCAAATTGTTTATCAGAATACAATTGATATTTTTAATGATTTAAGAGTAATATTGAAAGATCTGGTTGAGGAATACAATAATGATTTGAATGGTAATCCGAACATGGCACTTAGTTATGAGGATAAAGGAGAATTTGAAATTCAACTAAAAGTGGCTTCGGATATTTTGGTATTTAGTTTACACTCCAATGTTTTTCAATTCAATCGCGATCACAATGTATGGGAACAGGCCTACGTAAAAGACAATCCTGATAATGCCTATTCCGGAATCATCAATATTTATAATTTTCTTGCCGATTCCTTTAAATATTCACGATATGATGATTTGGGTTATTTGGTTGCCAGAGTATTCATCAATCGCGAAAAGCATTATATAGTGGAAGGAAAAAGGCAAATGGGATTGTTGCAAACAGATTTGTCAGCGTGCAAGGCCAATCGCGAAAGCTTAAGAAAGATTGTAGAAACAGCAATTAACTACTCCTTAAATTTCGATTTATTAGTTCCACCATACGACAATGTTAAAATAATGTCGGTTGCCCAAATGTTTGAAAAAATTCAGAATTCACGCGTACCGACCGGTAAACGCTTAGGCTTTCAGTTTAAATCGGACGATGTTTAGTTTTTTTAACATTGGATAATCGGATTTTAGAAAAATTTCCAAATATCATTTTGTAATATTGTAGCACTTCACTGGTGTTTTATCCGCAAGGACGACAGAAGGCTATTTTTAGTATACCTAAAAGTGGGTATGCCTAATTTTTAATCATCTAACAGATATAATAATATGCATATGGTTGTTGAAAAATTTTTACGCTACGTAAAATTAAATACCGAATCGGATACAGAAACAGGATTGACTCCAAGTACGCCTGGTCAAATGGAATTGGCTAAGATATTAGCAACAGAGCTGAAAGAAATGGGTCTTAGCGAGGTGAACCTTGATGAAAATGGTTATGTAATGGGCATTTTACCATCTAACATAGACAAGGAAGTTCCTACTGTTGGATTTGTATCTCATATGGATACCAGTCCTGATTTTTCAGGAAGAAATGTAAAACCTCAGTTTGTGGAGAATTACCATGGCGAGGATATTGTGCTTAATAAGGAGCAAAATATCGTGATGAAAGTGGCTGATTTTCCTGAATTAGAAAAATATAAAGGACAGACTTTAATTACTACCGATGGAACCACTTTATTAGGTGCCGATGATAAGGCAGGTGTTGCTGAGATCATGACTGCGATACAATATTTGGTGGAGCATCCCGAAATAAAACATGGGTCTGTTCATGTTGGATTTACACCAGATGAGGAAATAGGAAAAGGTGCCGATTTTTTTAACGTGAAAAAATTTGGTGCCGATTTTGCTTATACACTTGATGGCGGTGAGATAGGAGAATTGCAGTTCGAGAACTTTAATGCAGCCTTTGCTAAAATTACTTTTAAAGGAAGGAATGTGCATCCGGGAATGGCAAAAAATAAAATGATAAACTCTATGTTGCTAGCTAACGAGTTTATGAATAGATTACCTGGTGCTGAAGTACCCGATAAAACAGATAATTATCAGGGATTTTATCATTTAATTTCTATGAAGGGAGAAGTGGAGGAATCTATTCTGCAATATATCATTCGCGATTTTGATAAGGAGAAGTTCGCAGAACGAAAGGAATTGTTCGAAACATTGCGTAAAGAATTTGACAATACTTACACGAATGCTAGTGTGGTTTTAGAAATGACCGATCAGTATTATAACATGCGTGAAAAGATTGAGCCTGTAAAATATATTGTGGATATTGCCGAAGAGGCTATGAAACAAGTTGGTGTTGACCCGATGGTGATTCCGATAAGAGGTGGAACCGATGGTAGCCGATTGTCTTATATGGGACTGCCTTGTCCAAATATCTTCGCTGGTGGTCATAACTTCCACGGCCGATTCGAATATGTTCCAGTTGACTCGATGAGCAAAGCGGTAGATGTGATTGTGAAAATTGTAGAATTGATCACAAAAAGATAAATCGAGCTTAGATATTTATTGATAGGCAGCCGTTTTGGTTGCCTTTTTTTATGGTGTTTTTTTTTCGATGATTTTACCTGCTCTGAGCATTGACAAAAGCACCGGATGAATTTCTTTCCCCAAATTGCTAAGACGATATTCCACTTTAGGAGGAACTTCAGGATATACTTTTCTTAGGATAAAGCCTGATGCTTCTAACTCCTTTAGATTTTTACTCAACATTCGGTCACTAATATCAGGAAGAAGCTTTATCAATTTAGAGTATCGTTTCGTGCCTTGTTTAAGATGTAAAATAATGGTGGCTTTTCGTTTCCCTTTCACATAATTGATAAAAGTATCGATGGGACAATTTCCTTTTTCCAGGATATTTTAAATTTTTAGATGTTGACAATCAGTAATTCCGAAATAAATGTTAGTAAGCGATCAAATAGTAAGCTCTTGATTAATCACCTGAATACCTGTAGTTTTGTTGCAAGATAGGAATTAATTAAAAGAAATAGATATGACAATGCAGAAGGTGTTTAAAGCAATGAGAATCTACGAGGAGCAGGGAAAGTATATTCGGAAAATAGAAACCAGAAGTTTGCAAGATCTTCCGGAAGGAGAGGTTTTGATTCGGGTAAAATATTCCTCATTGAATTATAAAGATGCGCTTTCAGTTGCAGGAAATAAGGGGGTGAGTCGAAATTATCCACATACTCCAGGTATTGATGCGGCTGGTATTGTAGAACAATCCTTGAATTCTGATTTTCAGGTTGGCGATGAGGTTATTGTTACCAGTTACGATTTAGGAATGAATACCGATGGAGGATTTGCGGAGTATATCCGCGTGCCAGCTAGCTGGGTAGTTCCCTTGCCAGCGAAAATGAGTTTAAAACAATCAATGATTTACGGTACAGCCGGATTTACAGCTGCTTTATCGGTGTATAGATTATTGGCAGCTGGTCAGCAAGCCCAAATGGGTGCAGTGGTTGTAACTGGTGCGCTTGGTGGAGTTGGTAGCATTGCCATTCGTATTCTGTCAAGTTTAGGTTTTGAGGTTATTGCAGCCACTTCCGACGATAGTAGCAGTTTTGATAGCTTAGAGCAATTAGGTGCTAGCAGCAGGATAACAAGAGAAATTACCGACGATCAATCAGGAAGACTATTATTGAAACCACTTTGGGCTGGAGCTGTTGATGTGGTAGGAGGCAATACTTTACATACATTATTGAAAGCTTGCAAGCCAATGGGAAATGTTACCTGCTGTGGTAATATTGGTTCCGGCGATCTGCCCATGACTGTTTATCCTTTTATCCTAAATGGAATTAGTCTGATAGGTATCGATTCACAAAAATGCCAGATGGACTTGCGCCGGATCGTGTGGAATAAACTGGCAACAGATTGGAATGTTTACTTAGAAACGGAAGATTATATCGAGACATCGCTTGAGGAATTAGGTGCACATATCGATTTAATGCTCACTAAAAAGAGTAGAGGACGCATCATTGTAAATCTTGAAAAATAATGTAACAAGTGGGTATATTCATGAAACTGTGTCTGATTATTTGTGGTTCTGTTACCTAAATTTTGTAGTTGCGAACCTAAACTTTTACGTTTCCCAAGCTTTCCGTTGAGATGTGAAACCCTAAAATATAGGTTGTAGACCGTTCTATTTAGGTTAGTTAATAGCTGCAGATAGGTATTCTAAAAATCATTAAATGATTTTTAGAGCCTCCTTATAAATTGTCTCCGAAGAATTAATTCTACACATCTTTTTCTAAATTTGCGCCATGCGAAAACGACTTACTATCCAACTTACCAATCCACGTTTATTTAAGGAGCAATTATTGTTTTGGAGCAAACAGTTCCAACATGTTAGCATACTGGATAGTCATGATGTAAGCCGGAAAGGAAATTCGAAAGCCGAATATAATACCTACGACTTGCTTGCAGGAATTGATGCAATGCAAGTAGTACAACCAAAGGAAAATAGCTTTGCTTGTTTACAAGCGGCAATAGATCGCTCAAAAGATTGGTGGTTTGGTTATTTTGCTTATGATTTAAAAAATGAAATAGAGGTATTGCATTCCAATAAGGTTGATGGATTGGAGTTTCCCACCATGCATTTCTTTCGTCCACGTTGGGTGTTTATTCTGGAGGCTGACTCCTTATTGGTTCAATATCTTCAGGAGGAATTTTCGGATACTGAGATTATAAACCTGGTGAATGATATACTTCGGGTAGAAATTCCAATTGATGGATTGGAGCAGGTGAGCGGAATAAAAAGTCGTATCAGTAAAGAACAATATTTGCAGTCGGTTTGCGATTTAAAAGAGCATATCCGCAGGGGTGATATTTACGAAGTGAATTTTTGTCAGGAATTCTATGCCGGGAATACCAATATCCGGCCACGGCAAACCTATCGGAAGCTGATGCATGTTTCGCCAACGCCCTATTCCTGTTTTTTCCAGATAGAAAATCAGTATTTATTTTCTGCCAGTCCGGAACGATTTATCAAGAAGCTGGGAAAAAAAATCATATCACAACCCATAAAAGGAACAGCAAAGCGCGGTATTGATGAGCAGGAAGATGAGAAGATGAAGGAGAATTTGTTTGCCGATCCGAAGGAAAGAGCGGAGAATATCATGATTGTGGATTTAGTTCGGAACGATTTGTCGAAAACAGCAAGAAAAGGATCGGTACATGTTGAAGAACTTTGCGGAATTTATACTTTTCCACAGGTGCACCAAATGATTTCTACCGTAGTATCAGAATTAAAAGAAAACGTGTCTGGTGTAGAAGCAATTCGCCAGTGTTTTCCAATGGGATCGATGACCGGAGCACCGAAGGTGCGTGCCATGAAATTGATAGAAAAGTACGAAACAACCAAGCGAGGTTTGTATTCAGGAGCAGTTGGGTACTTCACTCCCGACGGCGATTTCGATTTTAATGTGGTAATCCGAAGTATTCTCTACAATAAGAACAATCAATATTTATCCTTTATGGTTGGTGGTGCAATTACCATGCAATCCGATCCCGAAAAGGAATATGAGGAATGCTTGCTAAAGGCGAAAGCAATTACAAAAGTCCTAAAAGATTATTAATCTTATTATTTTTGATGGACAGTATTTGTTTACTGATTCTTACTTAACTGTTAATAGAATATCCTATGCTTCGAAAAATCATCCATTTTATTGAGGAAGAAAAGCTTTTTTATCGCCACGAAAAAATATTAGTTACCGTTAGTGGCGGAGTAGATTCGGTGGTTTTATTAGATCTTCTTCGAAAGATGGAGGTGGAATGTGGTGTTGCCCATTGCAATTTCCATTTAAGGGGTGCAGAATCGGATGGTGATTTTGCATTTGTGAAAGATATGGCTGAGCGGTATGAAATGGATTTCTATGCTAAGGATTTTGATACCAAAGAATATGCAGAGGCGAATAAAATCTCCATCGAAATGGCTGCTCGCGATTTGCGTTACAATTGGTTTACCGAGCTTTGTGGGATATTTAATTACAGATACATTGCAGTAGGGCATCATGCTGATGATGTGGCCGAAACAGTGCTGATAAACCTTGCCAGAGGAACAGGAATTCACGGCATAACGGGTATCAAACCAAAAAACGGAAGGCTTGTTCGTCCTTTGTTATCATTCACACGCCAACAGATCTTGGAATACGCAAAGGAAAATAATTTACATTTCCGAGAAGATTCTACCAATAAGGAAACCGATTACGTGCGCAATAAAATTCGTCATCAGGTAATGCCGGTTTTGGAGCAAATTAATCCAGGGATACGCCATACCATGATAGAAAATGTGCTACGCTTTAGGGAGGTAGAACAAATTTATAATTCGGAAATAGAAGCGAATTGCAAGCATCTGCTGATTCAAAAAAAGGATTCCCTACTCATTTCTATTTTAGGATTGCAGGATGTTAAGGCACCAGTATCGCATCTTTATGAAATTCTTTCTCCTTTCGGATTTCATCAACGAGATGTTAAAAATATTACAGATTCGATTCATTCCATATCCGGGAAACAATTTTACAGTAATACGCATCAGTTGCTAAGAGATCGGGATTATTTTATTCTTTCGCCAATACAAGCAGTGGAGAAGAAGGAGTATTGGATTGAAGAAGAGGATTTAAAGCTTGGCAAGCCAGTTAATTTTAAATGTGCATTTAAATTGAGGACGCCCGAGTTTAAATTTTCTACTGATCCTAAAATTGCCACTTTTGATTCTAATCTATTAAAATTCCCCTTGAAATTGAGAAAGTGGAAGGAAGGAGATATCTTTCAGCCTATCGGAATGAAAGGCAAGAAAAAGATTTCAGATTATTTTATCGATCAAAAGTTTAACCTTCAGGAGAAAGAAGATACCTGGCTTCTTTTGTCCGGGAATCAAATCATATGGATTTGTGGCCATCGTATGGATGATCGGTTTAAGATCACAGATGCCACCACTAAAATTTATCGTTTGGAATTAATCTAATTGGTAGGAAAGCAATTTGTAGTGCATTAATACGCTACCCAATGCTTCCGTGACACATAGCTTACAGTTCTGTGACATCCGATCTAGTTTCTGTGACGTAGTTTTCTTAATCCGTGACACTCAACTTACAATCCGTGACATCTGACTTGGTTTCCGTGACACGGATTTACATCTCCGTTAGTCACGGAATAAGTGCCTGCTTGTCACGGAATAAATAAAACCTGTCACGGAATATCATTTTACAGTCACGGAAATCCGTTCATGTGTTACAGAGGAGCCTGTTCCTGTAACTGGAAACAAAACTTGTGTCGCAGTGAAGGAACTTTAAATAGCGGAATACAACAATCCCTTTACGGACTGACTTGTGCCAACTTACAAATTCATATTTATTTTATTATTTTCATTCGATTTGCTTTATTATCTACTATATAGATTATTTTTTTTAAAAAAAATGAGAGGTGGGTTCGGTATATAAAATATTTCTCTTGCAGTAGTTTCTTGCAAATGATTAAATTAGACTAATATTTAAAACAATACACTAAACAACTTAATTATGAATCTAGTAAAGCGATGCGCAGCATTCCTGTTGTTCCTCTTTCTTGCCGTACATGGTTTTGCCCAGTTGAGTAATGAACTGAAGGACGAAATCAAAGATCTAAAAACTTACAATGAAAATCTGGATCATCGGCTGGATCGTCTTCAGAAGATGGTCGATGATATTACTTGGTTTGAACGCGTTGGGGATGTAGCCCATATCGATAAATTATACATTTACGGACCACCTAAGTGGAAAGAGAAAAATCCTACAGCCATTGGTGCGGGAAATCCTGTAAAATTCTGGACATATGTTTTCGTTCCCAAAACCATAGATGTGACTAAAAAGTATCCCTTAATTGTACTGCCTCATGGAGGTGTTCATGGTGATTTCACAACTTATTACACCCATATTATTCGGGAGCTCATGGCACAGGAGTACATTGTGGTTGCAGCAGAATATCGTGGAAGTACCGGATACGGAAAGGGGCATTACGAGAAAATTGATTATGGTGGATTAGAAACCGAGGATGTATATGCCAGTCGAAATTATATGATCGAGAATTATGATTTTGTAGATAAAACACGTGTGGGAATTATGGGCTGGAGTCATGGTGGTATGATTACTTTATTCAATCTTTTCAACCATTCAAAGGATTATCAGGTAGGATTTGCTGGCGTTCCTGTAAGTGATCTTATTTCAAGAATGGGATATGAACCACAAAGCTATCGCGATTTATATTCTGCCGATTATCATATTGGAAAAACGGCTCATGAGAATTTGGCTGAATACCGAAAAAGATCTCCGGCATGGAATACCAAAAGATTTCAGAATACTCCATTGTTGATTCACACGAATACAATTGATGCCGATGTTAACGTACTGGAAGTGGAACATTTGATAAAATCGCTGAAAGCAGATGGTAAGAAATTCGAATATGAAATTTACCAAAATATACCAGGTGGTCATTCCTTTGATCGAATGGACACTAAAATAGCAAAGGAAATTAGAGTGAAGATTTATAAGTTTTTGGCGAAACAATTAAAGCCAAATCATCCTATAACTACGGTAAAAGAATTACAAAAAGCAGCATATTGCTTTTAGCTAATATAAAAAGTAAGCCGTCTCAGAATTTATTTTGAGACGGCTTTTTAATTAACTGAAAATGTTCTTATAATGGAATATTGCCATGCTTTTTGGGTGGGTTTTGTTCGCTTTTGTTGGCGCACATTTCCAAAGCCTGAACTAATTTTTTTCTGGTCTTTTTTGGATGTATTACCTCATCGATATAACCCATTTCAGCTGCCTTATAAGGATGAGCAAACTTTTCCCGATAGTCGTCAATAGCATCAGCTCTTTCCGATTCTGTCAGTCCTTTACTCATAATATTTACAGCTCCTTCGGCACCCATAACGGCAATTTCACCAGTAGGATAGGAGTAATTTACATCTGCTCCAATATGTTTGGATGCCATCACATCATATGCTCCACCATAAGCTTTTCTGGTTATTAGCGTGATTTTAGGTACAGTTGCCTCAGCAAAAGCATAGAGTAGTTTTGCTCCATGTTTTATAATACCACCAAATTCTTGTGCAGTTCCAGGTAAGAATCCAGGTACATCTACAAAAGTGATTAACGGAATATTAAAAGCATCGCAAAACCGAACAAAACGAGCTGCTTTAGTAGAGCTATTAATGTCTAAAACGCCTGCCATATTTGCTGGATTATTTCCCACAACACCTACTGGTTTCCCTCCAAGTCTGGCAAATCCGATGGTGATATTTGGTGCATATAAAGGCATTACTTCGAAAAAATTGTGATCATCAACTACTGTTTCGATAATCTCCTTAATATCGTATGGTTTATTGGGATCAACAGGAACGATAGTTTGTAGTTTTTCGTCTTCTCTATTAATATTATCTGTGCAAGGTTTAATCGGTGGATCTTCCATATTATTGGAAGGAAGGAAACTGATAAGCTCCCGTAACATCATCATTGCTTGCTCGTCATTATCTGCTGTAAAGTGAGCAACGCCACTTTTCGAATTGTGCGTAAGTGCACCACCAAGCTCTTCTTTTGTAACTTCTTCGTGCGTTACCGTTTTAATTACTTCAGGACCGGTTACAAACATATAACTAGTGTCTTTTACCATCATGATAAAATCGGTAAGTGCAGGAGAATAAACAGCACCTCCGGCACAAGGTCCCATTATAGCTGAAATTTGTGGGATTACACCAGAACCTCTCACATTTTGGTAAAAGATATCAGCATAACCTGCCAAACTTTGCACTCCTTCTTGAATTCTCGCTCCTCCCGAATCATTTAGTCCTATAATAGGAGCACCCATTTTCATTGCAAGTTTCGTGATTTTTACAATTTTATCGGCATTGGCACGACTTAAGGAACCACCGAATACGGTAAAATCCTGTGCAAAAACATAAACCAGACGATTATCTATTTTTCCGTAACCGCAAACTACACCATCTCCAGGAATTTTATTTTTTTCCATGCCAAAATCAGTAGAACGGTGGGTTACCATTTTATCTACCTCCACAAAAGTTTCAGGATCCAATAAATCCTTAATACGCTCTCTCGCGGTTTTTTTACCAGCGGCATGATGCTTATCAATTCTTTCTTGTCCACCACCTTTTTCAGCGGTCTTATCTAATGCTTCAAAGTTTTTAATTTTATCTTCTATAGTCAACATTTTGTTCTTTTATTTCTTAGATTCAGTACTGATAGAATCTGTGTTGTGTTGGAATTGAGTTTAATTTAATCGATAAATAAAAGTGGTTGATTGCCATCAACGGTGTCTTCCTCCTTCACAAAAATCTCCTTTACAACGCCATCTTTTGAGGCTTTATATTCACTTTCCATTTTCATTGCTGAAACAATAATAACAGTATCTCCTTTCTTTACTTCCTCGCCTAGATAAACTGGTATTTTTACTACTTTACCTGGCATAGGGGAAGAAATGGTACTTTCTGAGGATTCCTGATTTCCAACATTTCTTGCTTGTAAGTATTTGGTCTCTGCATCAATAATTTCAGCCTCGTAGGAATGATAAAAAGTATTGACTGTATATTTCTTTGGACTTCCGTTTTCTATTAATTCAACATTGTAGGAGCGACCTTTGTAAACAACAGAATATACTCCATTTTCAACCTGCTGCATGTCCAGATCATATTCTTTGTCATCGACCATTATCTTAATTTTGTCGCCATCTTCTGATAGAAGCTCAAGCTTAGCGATACGATCGTCTAATTTTAATTCAAGTGCCATCGGTATTCAATATTTAATATAGATTTTAATTTTCACTTGCTCTGTAAACACTTCTTCGTCGACCAAATTCCTTCCATTTGCTTTGCATCTTGGAACATTTATCAATTTGCACCGATTTTAATTTTCGATGATAATCGATAAAAGCAGTAACAATAGCAAGATCTTCGAAATGATGTTTAGAATGGTCGTTAGCGTGAAGAAACTCTTCATTATTCTGAATGAAGTGAGTGTTGTATTCTCCATTTCTGAAATCGGGACAATCCATGATTTTTTCCAAAAATGGGATAGAGGTTTTTACTCCGGTTATTTTATATTCGTACAAAGCTCTTCTCATTCTCTCTATCGCTTCACTTCTGGTTTTGGCCCAAACTATCAATTTGGATATCATCGGATCGTAATGAATTGGAATTTCATATCCTTCATAAACATATCCATCAGTTCTAACTCCCAGACCCATTGGTTCGGTAATATGAGTAATCAGACCAGGACTCGGCATAAAATTATTGTCAGTGTCTTCGGCATAAATTCGACATTCAATTGCGTGCCCAAATTGAAAAACATCTTCCTGCTTTATTTGTAAGGCATGACCTTCAGCTAGTAATATTTGTTGTTTTACAAGATCATAGC
>Ga0209013_10000136_pt1 | contig 57185 bp, 56 predicted proteins | sample Cruoilmetagenom2_FD_187291 | JGI IMG/M metagenome (GOLD analysis project Ga0209013, IMG submission 187291) | Oil polluted marine microbial communities from Coal Oil Point, Santa Barbara, California, USA - Sample 2 (SPAdes) (version 2) | ecosystem: Environmental > Aquatic > Marine > Oil seeps ...
CAGCCACGGCCGCTAACCTCACCATCGAAGAATGGCGCAAAAGCACAAGAGCCCCTTCGCGAAGGGGCTCTTGTGCTTCAACAAACAGCAACGCTTAGTAGCCGACTTTTACTCCGGTGCTCTGGCCTAACTTTGCTCCGGCGTTGACACGTAATGAATTGCCCGCGACAGGCTTATAGTGACCCTGCTGAAACAGGGTTGTGCGCGCACGCCGTAACCGCGCGTTATCGTCAAGAAATCTGGACCGCCACCGGCGCTAAAATGTGGTAGATTTTGAGGTATGAATTCCGAGCTCCAGAAATAAAGCAAGCGAATTCAGAAATTTAGAGAGTCCTGTGGCGGAGACGGAGGGATTCGAACCCTCGATACGCCTTGACAGCGTATGACGATTTAGCAAACCGTTGCCTTCAGCCACTCGGCCACGTCTCCGTAATTCGCCCAGTTCTAGTGACCGGCTTAGACGAATGCAAGCACTCGGCGATGCTATGGGGAGAACCCGAAATGCACCCGCTCGCACGTACTTCATTACGTCCCAGATCCCGAAGTCCTGACGGACGCGTCGAAAATTGGTACACTGCCGACATCTGCGCAATATGACCAAACGACCGAACTGGATAGACCGAACACATAAGGCTGCATGCGATGCGAACAAGTCTCTCGATGCTCTTCGCTGTTTTGCTGACCGCGACCTTCAGTCAGGCCCTAGCTCAGCAAGCATGTGTCCGCTGCGACAATCCGTTCGCCATCTATAACTGCCACGCTGCCGGCCCCGGTGTACATGCCGATACGCCAATCAATCTGCTCTGTATGACCGAACTGGCCAAACGGCACGGTCACGCCACCTGCACGGTTAGTCGCGGTGGTCCCGAAGAATGCGCCGGCAAGTTGGTGACCATCACGCCGTCCCCGGATTCACCTCTACCCAAGGCGCCTACGCCGACTCAGGTGATCACGCCGGAAGAAGCAGACAATCCACCTCGGACCGATGAGCCTGAAACCGAGCAGATTGAACCTGAGCAGGACAAACAAGCCGAAGGTGAGTCACCCCAAACCGTTGAGGAACTCGCCAAGCAGACCGCCAAGGCATCACAGGAAGGTCTAAAAAAAGCCGGCAAAGGCGTTGCTGACGTCGCCAAGAAAACCGGCGAGACAATGCAGAAGACCGGCAATGCGATCGGCAACGCAGCCAAGAAAACTTGGCGCTGCTTGAGCTCCTTCTTCGGCGACTGCTAGCAACAACCAACTTAACGGCAAGCCGGGCGCCCACATCGAACCCGACGACGCAAATGCTAATCGTGGTCATAAACCGGTTTTCAACAAACCACCCCCGCTATTCAGGGAGAGTTCATCTGCTTCGCTTTATCCACTTGTAAGGCTGCTGCGAGGCTCTAGTTTGCCTGCAGGGGTATGAAGTGTTCTTCATGTGTGACGGATCGGCCTCGACCGAGAACTCAGGGGGTAACGTGCTTATCCGAATTACATCGATTGCGACGCTCTCAATGTCGCTTGCGGCATGCGCACAATCGCCGATGCTTGACGCCAGCTATCTAGGAGTCGGCGGCCTCAACAGCGCGCCGGAGGTGCAATCGGTTGGCAGCATCATCACTGAATCCGAAGACCTGGACAATTCAACGCTGGCCGGAAAAGTCCTGACAGCGATTGCTCTCGAACGGATCACAGGACTGAAGCCAGATCCCGCTCGGTTTTCCGAACTCGACTAAGCGCGTTTATTCTCTTCCATCAATCACCGGCCAAACCGTCTGAGCTGGTCGGGCAGATCACAGCCCGAGCCTGTTCGATCGCCCGGTATTCACGATCCGCTTCTTGCGGCCCTTTTCGACAATCAGCAGATACCACGAACTCGTTCGGTACCCTGTCTCCCGCCATAGATGTTGCCAGGGCACCCGCACGAGTTCGGCATCCTTCGCTTCAATTCCCTTGGGCAACAACAACCGCAGAAATCTCTGCGCCTTCTTGATCGGCATCTCAGGGTCCCACACGTAAGCAACCCGCCCACGTGTCCAGTCCGCCCCATCCGGTGTGAAGTTGGGAAACGCCCGCGCGATGACTGTGGCATTCGGGAAAACCTGCCTCAGATTTCCTGTCAGCTCATGCTCCAAGCTAATAATGGTGCCGTTATCGTCAAATCCGCGGGCGCGCATTTCCTGGGCCAATGTGGAATATGGAATACCCCACCGGCAGGTCTGGCAAACCGGATCCATGATGTAGAGATTCGCCATCCGCGCCACGAATGCGATAAGCGCAATCGCAATCGCAAGTCGCCCGAACCACTTTACAGGTCCGGGATCGGCCATCGACCGACTGGCTACGCCAAACATCCAGATGACACTCGACAGATAGAGCGGCATCAGCACATGAACGGCCAAGCCGCGGATTTCAAATATCAGCGCGCCCAAGATCGAAGCGGCGAAAGCCAACCCGCCCGCGTGCAAAACAAGCAGTTCATAATCTGGTTTTTCGCAGGTGAAGGGAGAGCGCTTGAGATCCGCCCAAGCAGTCTTCAGCCAGCCGGGGAACACCACCGGCAAAATGAACAGCAATGGTGAGAGATAGGCAACCGGCCCGCGCACGGCATCCCATATCCCGCTTAAATTAAACGACCAGCCGTTATGCCAGACCCCCGTCATCCAACGCATGCGACGGGGCTCATCCAACAGCCACAGCCAATAGGGCGAAGCGATTGCAATCGCCAGAGCTAACGCCAACAGCAACTGTGGCTGCATCAAAGCGCGTCGCATACCCGGCTGTAGCGCCGCCGCGACAAAGAATGTCACCAAAAACACGATGTAGGCCGGCTCGGTCAGGAACCCCAGTCCCATCGCCACCGCCAACCCGACAAAATCGACCGGCCGCCCATCTTGCAGCACCCGTAACACCAACCAGGTGGTCGCCAACACCGCAACCATCGCCCCGACTTCGTGCGTAAAACCCTCATGAAAGCGCCAGCTGATCGAATAAATTAGCGCCATCGACTCAACGCTCAGCAACGCAAACAACCCATTATCCAAAGCCCGTCGCGCTGCCAGATACAGGAAACCGGCAGAGGCAACCAGAGCCGTATACTTGATGAGCAAAAAGCTCTCCAAGCTCGGGCCCAGCACCTGCTGGACTGCCCACAGCACCCAGTTGAAAAGCGGTGGCTGACGCGGAAATGCGTCGTAACCGATCCGCAATTCCTGCGTAAAAACGATGTCGTAGACGTCATCTTCGCCGAGCACATCCGAGGCGAGAAGCCGGAATCCGGCGTGCAAACAGGCATAGACCGCTACGATGGCAAGCACGAGCAACAGCCCGCGATGAACGTTGACCGCGCTGGGCGCCGCCCTATCGGTTTCGATTGTCAAATCAGCCATACCGCCCGCCCCTCACGGTCGTTATCCCCGCAAACTCCCATCACTACGGGATCATCACAGTCGATCCAGTGGTCTTGCGCCCTTCAAGGTCTCTGTGTGCCTGCGCCGCATCCCGCAATGGATACGTTTGATTGACCGCAATCTTGACGATACCGCGATTGACCAGGTCAAACAGGTCATTGGCGCTATCCACCAAGTCTTCGCGCTTCGCGGTATAGGTAAAAAGCGTTGGACGGGTCGCAAAAAGCGAGCCCTTTTTTGACAGCAGTCCGATATCGAAGCCTTCAATAGCACCGGACGCATTGCCGAAAGAAACCCAAAGCCCCAACGGTCTCAGACAATCGAGCGAACCAGGGAACGTATCCTTGCCAATCGAATCGTAGACCACATCGACGCCCTTGCCGTCGGTCAGCTCCCGCACCCTCGCGACAAAGTCCTCCGAACGGTAATTGATTGTGTGCGTACAGCCATGCGCCTTGGCCAGGCCGGCCTTTTCCTCGGAACCAACGGTTCCGATAATGGTCGCACCAAGATGTTTGGCCCACTGGCAAGCGATCAGGCCCACGCCTCCTGCCGCCGCGTGGAACAGCATGGTGGTATCCGGTCCAACCTTGTAGGTCACGTTCAACAAATACCGCACCGTCATCCCCTGCAGCATCATCGCTGCTGCAGTGTTTGCTGCTATCCCCTCCGGCACGCGGACGACGCGCTCAGCCGTAATCAGCCGTTCTTCGGCGTAAGACCCAATCGGATTGGCGTAGGCGACGCGGTCACCCGTTTTAAACCCGGTAACACCATCGCCGACGGCTAGAACTTCCCCGCAACCTTCCATACCGATCACAGCCGGCAGCCCGGGCACGGGGTACAGCCCTGTGCGGTGGTAAACATCAATGTAATTCAACCCAACCGCCAAATGGCGTATGCGCAGCTCGCCGGCTCCCGGATCACCAAGCTCAATAGGCTCCCATTTCATCTCCTTCGGCCCGCCTTGAGCATGAATTCTGATCGCGTGCACCATTTAGGCTTCTCCAATTACAGGGGATCACAATCACAGCGGCCGTCCGACGTGACGCATTTGTTCAACAGGCATGCCGCAACAGGCATAAACCTGCCTTGACCCCGCCATGGGCGCCTTCTATGGGCTCAACCCCAGAAGAACAAGCCTCCCACAAGGGGGCATAGCGGGAAAACCTATGCCGTCTGGCCGCCACACACTTCTTATCCTCGTACTGGCTGCCCTCGCCGCCGGCTGCGCTATGAACACGGGTTCGGTGACATCACCGCTCGCCGGATTAAACTGCATCGATGATAGCCCCGATTGTATCGGCAAACGCAAGGCAACTCTAAACTACCTCACAAGCGATCCCACGCGCTCATGGGTTCGCCAGCGCCCGACGAGCCCCTACGCATATGCCTCCGGTGTCCGCTTGTTCGCATTTAAGAAGAAGAAAAAGGAACTGAGCTGCACCGAGCTAAAGCTCGGCCGAAGCGAGGCCGATGCCGCTTCGAAAGTGCTCCGAGGCAGTGCTGCAAAATCACTCACGCCCGCTCAAGTTTCACGTGGAACCATTCTCGCTGCTGAAGTTTCCCGTGACTTACGTCGGGAGATGAGCCGGCGCTGTAAAGGCAAGGCGTGAGTGCGCTGAAATCAATCCACTTTACCGGATTATGCCCGCACCAGACCAGCATCGTAGCGCTGTCACCGCTCGTCGGAAGAGCCCGGTAGAACCCGGCCTTGCACGCCGAACGCTGCAAGCTTTGGCTGACGGCTCGAAATAGTCCGCGCGTTGACTCCCGCCCAGCCTATTTCACCCGAGATCCGCCCATACTCAATTTTCGGACACCGGTTCATGACGACCTGCAAGCCGGCCGCTTCAGCCTCACGGGCCGCCTCATCGTTACGGACGCCAAGTTGCATCCACACAAATTTGATCCTAAGCTGATCCTTGAGCCGGATCGCATCCCGCGTAATCTCCAGCGCCGCCTTGGAATTGCGGAAAACATCGACGACATCGACGGGGGCCCGAACATCCGCCAGCTTGGCATAAGTCATCTGCCCTAGGATCGGCTGACCTGCCTGCCCCGGATTGACGGGATGCACGGTGTATCCCTTGCCGAGCAAATACTTCATGGCAAAGAAGCTTGGCCGGTTGGACTTGGCGGATGCACCAACAAAGGCGAACACGCGCGCCTCATTCAACACCCGAGTAATGTAATCATCGGTGTAGGCGTCGTGATCCATGCTCACCTTGCTGACTACCCCGCTGGCGGCGGCAACTGCATCCGCCCATCTTCTTCCAATTCGAAGAAGGGGTTATAGGCGATTTCCCACAAATGCCCTTCGGGATCGGCAAAGTAGCCCGAATAGCCGCCCCAAAAGACCTCTCGTGCCGGCTGCACAATACGACCGCCACAGCTTTCGGCGAACCCCAGCGCCTGATCGACCGCCTCTTTCGACGCAAGATTGATAGCCAGGCTGACGCCACGAAAACCATCTCCCTTGTCGGAAACACCAGCATCCTCGGCCAACGAGACACGCCCATAAAGACCAAGCACCGTCCCATTCATGTCGAAAAACGTGACATCCTTGCTGTCAAATCCAGAGGCAACAAATCCAAGTCGCTCATAAAACTGCCGCGAGGAGGCGACATTCGCCACGCCTAGGGTCACCATATTAACGCGAGCTGGAAACACCAATATTAGCCCTTCCAATCAGGTTTGCGCTTCTCGAGAAAAGCGCCGATGCCTTCTTTCGAGTCTCGGTGGAGCATGTTCTCCACCATCACCGCCGCCGCGTAATCGTAGGCTTCAGCCAACGGTTGCTCGACCTGGCGATAAAACGCTTCCTTGCCGATCGCCACCGTGGCCGACGACTTCGCTGCGATCCGCCGCGCGAACTCAAGCGCGCTCTCCACCACCTCATCGCTCGGAACCACGCGGTTGACGAGACCGTACTCAGCAGCATCATCCGCCGATATCAATTCACCCAACAACAACATCTCCATGGCGCGTTTCCGCGAAACGTTTCGCGAAAGCGCCACCATCGGCGTCGAACAAAACAGACCGATGTTGACCCCCGGAGTGCAGAACTTCGCGCCATCCGCGGCAACCGCCAGATCGCATGTCGCCACAAGCTGACAACCCGCCGCCGTCGCCATCGCATGCACGGCAGCAATAATCGGCTTCGGACAGGCAACCATCCCCTGCATTAGCTGCGAACACGCCGACATCGTCTCCCCATAGAAGGCTTTACCGCCATCCGCATCCCCGCGGTGCGAAGTCAGCTCCTTGAGATCGTGCCCGGCACAGAATACCGGCCCGTTTGCGGCAAGCACTATCGTCCGCACCGAGTCGTCTCGACCCAATTCCGCAAAGACCGCCGTCAACTCGGATAAGACCGCTAGCGACAGTGAATTACGTGCAGCAACCCGATTGAGCCGCACAACGCATATGCCGGCTTCCGGTCGCTCTAGTATAACCGATGGTTCGATCAACGCGCCTTCAACGGCCCCACCTGAAGAACCTATTGGGCTATTCTGCATACCTTGCTTCTCCATACCTCGATAACCGACCAGTGGAGGCAAGCTAATTCCCGGCATCACCCACATCGAGCGCGTTCTGAATGAGCTTGTGATGACTTTTGACGAGCTCCACATTCTCGGGAAATTTCAATGGCGGAATCGAGTTAACCGCCTCCTCGAGCTCTTCGATAAGAGCCTTCTTTTCATCCGCCGGCAGCTTCTTATCGGCGCGGACCTCCGCCAACTCTTCCTTCAAGTCGATCAACGGATCGGCATAATCTCCGGTTTCGGGATCGATACCGTCCAATACAATTTGCACATTTGCAGAGACATCATCGAGTTCAGTAAAATCCTTGAAGCCGTGCTTTGTCGCAATAATATTGAGCTCTTTTTGCACGCTGACTTCGGTATCGTCAGGTAGTTTCTCCAGTCGCTCCGCAACCTCCGCCAAATCAGGCTGCGCAGCGACTAGTCTTTTGATCTGCTCTGATGTGAGTTTGAATTGCCGGATATCGCCCGCAGCGTCTTGCGCCAAAACGCCGCTGGTCATACTCAACCCGCCCACGAGGCAGGCGACAACCACCGCAATCAACCAATTGCCACACCGCATTGCACGATCCTCCCAAATGCCGTCCACCAACGGACGAGCCGTCGCCCCATCAGGCCGGCCCAATGCCGAACCGTTACCAACAGATGCTGCAGACTAACCGGCCAAGCAGACGAGTACGGACATTAGACGCTCACGGTCGACAGCACCAAATGCTCCTTTGCTCCAAGTTTACGGCCTGAGCACGCGGATCTTTTGGCAGAATTCCGATCAAGGCACATAGACAATCCGCCCCCGGCCTAACGCCTTAAACAGACAAGCCGCAATTTGTGCGGTATGTTTTTACCACACAAACAAACTATTGTTTTAATTGTGTTTTCCAGAACATTTCCGGTTTTCAGTTGACACGCGACAACAAGCCACTTAATCCACCCAATCATCTCAGTTCGCATCGCTCGCGCCGCAACGCTATGACGGCACGGCTAATGTTCCCCAGGAGAACTGCCCCATGAAGACCTACGTCGCCAAACCCGGCGAGGTGGAGAAAAAATGGATTCTGATCGACGCCTCCGGTCTAGTTGTCGGGCGCCTAGCATCCATTATCGCCATGCGCCTCAAGGGTAAGCACAAACCGATCTATACTCCGCACGTCGATTGCGGCGACAACATCATTGTCGTTAATGCCGAGAAGATCGTTTTCACCGGCAATAAGACGGAGAACAAGCGCTACTACTGGCACACTGGACACCCCGGCGGCATCAAGGAACGCTCACCCCGTCAAATCCTCGAGGGCCGCTTTCCCGAGCGTGTCGTCGTCAAAGCCGTTGAACGCATGTTGGCGCGCGGTCCGCTGCAGCGCCAGTTGATGCGCAATCTCAAAGTTTACAAAGGCGCAGAGCATCCCCACGAGGCCCAGAAACCTGAGACCCTCGATGTTGCCTCGCTCAACGCCAAGAACGTGAAAGGCTGATCTCTATGGCCGAAGAAACCAAGACCTTCGAAGATCTCGGCGAGATCTCCAGTGTTCCACCTGCCGCCGACGACCAGCCCGTCCACATTCAGAAGCTCGACCCATATGGCCGCGCCTACGCCACCGGCAAGCGCAAGAACGCCATCGCCCGCGTCTGGATCAAACCTGGAAAAGGCAAGATCACGGTCAACAACAAGGACTTCACCGAGTACTTTGCCCGGCCGGTCCTGCAGATGTTGCTACAGCAGCCGATCCACGCTGCCGAGCGCGCCGATCAGTACGACGTGATGGCGACCGTCGTCGGCGGAGGCCTTTCCGGCCAAGCCGGTGCCGTACGCCATGGCATCTCGAAAGCTCTGACGCATTACGAACCAGAACTTCGACCCGTTCTGAAAAAGGGCGGCTTCCTAACCCGCGACGCCCGTGTTGTAGAGCGCAAGAAGTACGGCCGTGCGAAAGCCCGCCGCAGCTTCCAGTTCTCGAAACGCTAAGGCGAAGTCGCCGGTGTACCACACAGAAGTCCGGTCTTCCCACGGCAGCCCGCACCTCTTGCGGGCTGTCTGTTTTTCACAATAGACCTATTGTGCAGCGCCAAGAAACGGCGCAAATGCTGCGCCCAACCACAGGTGAATTCACGACAAGCAGGATCGAAGGACAAATCGCGTGATCGAACTTACCGCCCTCGAACCGGCCGTCATGGCACAAGCCATCGCGGTGGAATTTCAGCACCTGTTCTCGCCACAGTGGTACACCGACAACTGGTCCGCGCTCCTGCAGATCATCATGATCGACGTGGTCCTAGCTGGTGACAATGCGATCGTCGTCGGTCTGGCCGCCTCCCGCGTACGCCCCGAGATTCGTAACAGCGTCATCTTCTGGGGTATCGCCGGCGCCGTTGTATTGCGGATTTTGTTTGCCTCGGTCACCAATCAACTGCTCGCCATCGTCGGCCTAACGCTTGCCGGCGGCATACTGCTCCTATGGGTGTGCTGGAAGATGTACCGGCAGGTTGTCGCCGGTGAAGACCACGACATTGAAGCCATCGAAGACAACCTCGTATCTCAAAGCACAGTCGGACCCGCCGTCGGCTTCGGCGCCGCCGTCACGCAGATCATTATCGCCGACGTCTCGATGTCGCTGGATAACGTCTTGGCTGTCGCTGGCGCCGCCAAGGGCGAACCACTTGTGTTGATTGTTGGCCTGGCCATCGCCGTTGTATTGATGGCCGTCGCCGCCCACTTTATCGCTAAACTCCTCGTCAAATACCCGTGGATCACTTGGGTCGGCTTGCTCATCATCCTCTACGTGGCCCTCGACATGATCTATCGCGGATCGCATGAGGTGACCTGCCAGGCTTTCGGGTTCGGCTGTTCAGAGGGGCTATTTGAAGCGATCTTGCACCGCCTGGGCATCAGCGCCGCGACGGGTGGTTGAGGATAACCGCATGGTAAAAGTATTCATTGATGGTGAAGCTGGCACCACGGGCCTTCAGATCCGCGACCGCCTCGCCGATCTCGGGTCACTTGAGGTCATCTCGATCGACCATCAAGCCCGCAAGGACGCGAACGCCCGTAAGGTCATGATGCGGGAGGCGGATCTGACCGTTCTGTGTCTGCCCGATGATGCCGCGCGCGAGGCCGTTGCTCTCGCCAATGAGCTTGGCAAAGACGCCCCGAAAATCATCGACGCGTCGACTGCGCACCGCACCGAGGCCGGTTGGGTCTATGGTTTTCCCGAACTCGCTCCGGATCAAAAGGACGCCATTGCAAAAGCTGAACGCGTTGCCAATCCTGGTTGTTACGCAACCGGCGCCATCGCTCTATTACGGCCTCTGATCGAGGGGCGTCTTGCTGCACCCAATCACCCGTTCACGATCAACGCTGTCAGCGGCTACACCGGCGGCGGCAAAACAATGATCGCCAGTTACGAATCCGGCCAAGCGCCAACTTTCTTGCTCTACGGTCTCGCCCTAAACCACAAACACATCCCCGAAATCACAATGCATTCCGGACTGACCCAGAAGCCTGTCTTCGTGCCGTCAGTTGGCGCCTTCCCGCAAGGTATGATTGTCTGCGTTCCGCTGCAGCTCACAGCACTCGAAAACCCACCGACACTCACCGCTCTCAATGAACTGTTCAGCGACTACTACAGCACGTCGAAGTCGGTGGTTTATCACTCGAATGCGGAGCAGGCCGCCTACTTCGATCAGCGTCTCAGCGTCGATCCTGCCAAGGACAATGACACAATGGAGATCTGGGTTTTCGGCAACTCGGCGGATCAACAAGCCGTACTCGTCGCCCGCCTTGATAACCTTGGCAAGGGCGCTGCTGGCGCCGCCGTACAGAATCTAAAGCTTATGCTGGAGCTATCTTAAGCCATAACTGACAGTGGCCTCGTCCGTTCCTGTCGCCTGTAAATCAGTGCCGATCCAGGAACAACGCGTGATACTTGCCGTCTTCATCCACAATGAACAGCTCATCGACTTGCGGATGGCGCAATGGTTCGCCGGTCTCGTCGGGAACGAGGTTCTGTTCCGACACGTACGCAATGTACTCGGTTTCGTCGTTCTCCGCGAGCAGGTGATAGTAGGGCTGGTCTTTGCGCGGCCGAATTTCTTCGGGGATCGACAACCACCATTCTTCGGTGTTCGCGAATTCCGGATCGACATCGTAAACGATGCCCCGGAAGGGGTAGAAGCGGTGCGCAACCACTTCCCCCACTGTATATTTCGCTTCTCTCATCAAATCATTCGCCGCTTCAACCAAAGGTCATTCCAAGGGATGTCTGGAAAACTGTCAACGACCCTGTCCAACCTGAGGTTCACGGGACCTATGAAGGTGACCGTCAACGGCACAGCCTAAGAATTTCAAGCACGTCGCGCACTAGGAGACGTTACGGTCCACGTTAGAGTCCGTAGGCGGCGGCCCGTTCGGGGTCTTTATCCGCAACCAGAGCCGCCAGATCCACGATCACCTTGGCCTGCTTCCAGGTCGCATCATCCTGCATTTTTCCATCGATCATTACTGCACCGGATCCATCCGGCATCGCCTCAAGAATTCGCTGCGCAAATGCGACTTCTTCTACGTCGGGGCTAAATACCTTCTTCGCGATTTCGATCTGTGTGGGATGCAGTGACCATGCTCCAAGACAACCCTGCAGAAACGAGTTTCTAAACTGGCTCTCGCACGCATGCTGATCGGAAAAGTCTCCGAACGGGCCGTAGAAAGGTTTGATGCCGTAAGACATGCACGCGTCCACCATTTTCCCCACGGTATAGTGCCACAGATCCTGCTGGAAGCTGGCACGCGGCGCACTCTCAATCAGGCCAGGATCAGCAACAACCGCATAGTCTGGATGTCCGCCACCAACCCGCGTCGTTTTCATACCGCGTGATGCTGCCAGATCCGCGGGCCCAAGGCTCATGCCATGCATGCGCGGTGACGCGGCGGCGATAGCATCAACATTCTTCACACCTTCGGCAGTCTCCAAAATGGCATGGATCAAGATCGGACGATCGACCCCATGCGCCGCCTCGAGTTGCGCCAGAAGTTGATCAAGATAGTGGACATCCCACGGCCCCTCGACCTTCGGCAGCATGATGACATCGACTTTGTTGCCGACTTTCGAAACGATCTCGATGATGTCGTCGAGTGCCCACGGGGAATTCAGACAGTTGATGCGCGTCCACAAGCCGGTTTGACCGTAATCGTGCGCTTCGGCCATGGAAATAAAACCACGGCGCGCCGCCTCTTTTTCACTTACCGGAATCGCATCCTCAAGATTGCCCAAAATGACATCGACCTTCATGATCATGTCACCTAGCTTGCCGCGAATTTTCTCGTTATGCGGCGGCACAAAGTGGATCATCCGCTCCAGTCGAACCGGTTGCATACGATATGGGTCCGGTGCTCCAATCGCGAGAGGTGCATAATATTTCGACGGGGTGCGACAAGCGTTGTCCATTAATTCAGATCATCCTTGGAGTTTCTTGGTCAGTGTTCAGACGCACTCTAAAGTGCGATGTCTTCGAGTCAATCGGATGACGGATCGAGTCAAACTAAAGAAGCGGCTCTATGTAGACGCTCTTCCCCTCCACCTCGAGTCCTTTGATGGCCGCCTGACCTCCCGCGCCAACCGCGACGATCACTCTTAGCTGCCCCTTACCGATGAACCTCTCCAGTTGCTTACCCTCACCTTCCGGCACGAAGTAGGATTCGATACCGTATCGAACCTGCCGCGAATGCCGGCTGGACAACATTCCCTTGAGCACCACCTCGTCACCATCCACATCGCTCGGATAGATCGCCGTCGCCGTAACTGGTTGCCAACCCTCGCCACCTTTGCGCAGCTTGACGAACAGCGCCTGCTTGTTCTTCGGTAAATCACCGGCCACCGAAGAGCCGAGCAGCGTCACATCGCCATAGTCCAGAATGACATAGTCACCCCGAAACACGCTGCGCGGATCAACCGGCCGAACGTCGAGAATGATCTCGCGACCATCCCGAATCACTAGAGCGCGCTCGACAACAATATAACCCAGCACGGCGGACTGCACGCCAGCAACGACGAGCATGGCAAGCCACTTGTTGAGCAGGATCGATCTCATGACTTTGCTCCTGTACGCAGCGACCACTGCCGGTTGAGCCGGAACGCCAGCAACGCCAAAACGATGACACCAATCCCAGCACCAACGAAAAACAGCGAGGTGTTCAAAAGAGTGCCAAGCGTCCGCGCGTAGAGGCCTACAACTTCAATCGCGAATGCGACGTACGCGGCCCGGCTAAGCGTAAGATCATGAGTGCGAAGACCCCAAGCAATGGCCGCCACCGACAACAGCAAAACAACCACCGCATAGCCGACAACTGACGACAGTTCTTGGTGCCAATCGATGAATTGAAGTCCAAACAATCCCGCTACGGCGATGCAAAAGCCCAATCCCACAGCCAACCTGCCGTAGTCGCCAACCCGCAACCCGACAACCTGCAAGGCCAGACCACAACCCGCGATTGCAGCACCTATCCCAACTACCAAGTCATTGTGTGGTTGCCCCGGCAGCGTGTAGCCCAGCGATACGATCCAAGCCCCGATGGCCAGTGTGGCAAGCTTCACGCCATAATCACAGTGGCGCCAGCTCAGCACGGCGGCAACAACGGCCCAAGCTGGCAGAAACGGCCAGAAGACGTTCTCGGCCAGCTGCGTTTCCCACGCACCCCAAAAACAAACCAGCAGCAAACTCAAGACCAGTGACGGGTTCGAGCCCATCAGCAGGCCCGCCAACAGCGCACCCGCGGCCCAGACAAACACCGCATCAGGCGGACTGCCGTGAATATGGTACATCTGCGCGACCAGCATCACGCTAGCCCCGAACACAACCGATCCCAGCAGCACGGCTGCATGCGCAAACACATCGTATCCGCGCTGGAACAACAAGGCGCCCGCCCCGTAAGCCGCCCAAAGCCCGCTGATCATCAAGCCAAGCCGAAAGAGCCGGGGCATCTCCTGCCAATTGGCGGCAATAAAGCTGATCGCTCCAGCGCCGATCAGTACCGCGCCCAGAATACTGAGAATGCCGACAATCCGGTTCTGACGGCTGGGTGTTTCATCTGACACCTCCGCTAGGATCGCCGCGGCCCCTTCCGGCCGCACCCAGCCTGCATCCACCCATTTCGGCAGATCCTCGGCCAACTTTTCACGGTAGCTCACACTCATCCCAAAACCTGTAAATGACCTCGAAGCAGAATCTCGACCATCAGCACCCGGCAAAACGCAACTACGAGCGCTGGAGCCGAGTTGCCGAATGCAAGCCGAAATGAACTCAGTTCATACATGCAACGTTACCGGTAGCCGCCGTTTACGTCTTTTTTACCCGCTCTGAACCAGCACGCGGAGCACACCTGCTAAAGCGTCCATGATCACGCGGTAAACACGGGCGCCGGGCGTAACGTCTTTGCCTGTCGGACAAAAAAACAACCCCGCCCAGCAGCATGCCAAGCGGGGTTTCATTCCAAGCCCGGTACGGAAGGCCCGAGAGGCTACTTCTTCTTTTTACCCTCGGCCTTCTTCTTAGCCTGATAGGCATCAAAAGCCTTCTTTTGACGCTCACGGATCTGCGCCATGAGCTGCCCGCGGGCCTTGGCGTAGGCCTTGTTGTCAATCGGCTTGCCGTCGTAGGCTGCTGTAAATCCATCAAGCGGAATGGGGAAACCGATCGGCTGGGTTTGCGCGTTCATAGCCAGAACCATCAGGCCACCACCCTTCTTCAGACTGGTGATGAGTTCCGATGTTGCCTCTGTCTCGGCGGTGCAACCAGCTTGATGGCATAGCGAATACCTGAGAGCGAACGGCTTGAGATCCTTATCCTCTACCTTCTCGTTCTTCGCTGCGCGCGCCCACTGCTCAGGCGTATACACAGCAGCTCGGACGCCAGCAGGAATAGCCATGCCGAGCGGCACCATCACCATCAAACTCTGTTTGTCCTGGCCAGCCACCTTGCGTACGGCCGCGGACACGAGAACCATGCCTGTATTTCCATCGAGACGCTCATGGTGAGTTAGGCAAATCTCTTTTTCGACTTTCGCCTTCTTCCCATCCTTCGCCGCCTCGACGACTGGGGCCTTCTCACATAGCTTCACCCAAGCGCTCTGCTTTTGAGCATCTTTTTTCGCTTGAGCAGAAACCGGGGCAATCGAGCCGGCCGCGGCGATGAGAAGTGCAGCGCCGAGCGCATAACTCTGCGAGTTGAAAATCCGTTGCATCATAAGAGCTATCGACCTTTTGTTTGAGAGCTGGTCCCGCCAGCTCAGCCCCACTGACAACACCTCTTGGCGCGCAGGTCCGGACGCGCAACGCGCCCTCGACTGGCTGTTAAGGCCGTGAATGAGGCAACTCCGTGACCGAATTGGAACCTGTCCTGCTCAATTTCGCCGCTGGTTTGTCGCACGCGCCTATCACGCCACGTAAAACCTCGAATAGAGCCAAGATTTAATGAGTAGTAATCCTAGAAACGGCCTAGTTTCCATCACTACTGTGTAGCCAACCGTTTCAAAATCAACTGTTCACAAAAATCACGCCCACAGACACTTGGAGCGAATCTCGAACATGAGATTTCAAAATAGATTGTGCCTATCGGCCCTGGCGGCATTCATTGCCCTGACGTTGCAACACGACCCACCTGCCAACGCAGAGACCGCCGCCCCGGCCGACAGCGTAGCAACTCAGTCATCGCAACATGCTATCGCCATGCACGGCAATGCCCTGCTGCCTGAAGACTTCAATCACTCCGCCCACGTCAATCCAAACGCCCCAAAAGGCGGCGTTGTCCACATTGGCATCATGGGCTCCTTCGACACACTCAATCCCATGATCATCAAGGGCCAACCAGCGGCCGGCCTTCGCGATTTCCTATATGAAAGCCTGCTGACGCGCGGCCTCGACGAACCGTTCACGCTCTATGGACATATTGCCGAACGGATCCATGTCCCAGACGACCGCAGCTCCATTACATTCCATCTTCATCCCAAGGCACGGTTTTCTGATGGCCACCAGATCGATGCCGACGATATTCTGTTCTCTTGGAAAACGTTGCGCGATCACGGCCGTCCAAACCACCGCGCCTACTACAAGAAGGTGACCAAGGCCCTTCGCGTCTCTGACAATACGGTTCGTTTCGAACTCGAACCAGGGGACCGCGAGCTCCCGTTGATCCTGGGATTGATGCCGGTTCTGCCAAGCCACCTGCTGGATGAAACAAGCTTTCAAAAGACCACCCTTACACCACCCGTTGGCAGCGGCCCCTACACCATCTCGAGTGTCGACCCGGGCCGCGGCTTAATCTACAAGCGCGACCCCAACTGGTGGGCGAAGGACCAACCGATCACCCGTGGGCGCTTCAACTTCGATGAAGTTCGATATCAATATTACCGCGACGATGCAGCGATGCTTGAGGCATTTAAATCGGGCACGATCGACCTCCGTATCGAGGACGATCCGGGCCGTTGGGCGGAGGGCTATGGTGAGCACGAGCGGCTCGGCTACAAACTTGTGAGACAGGAGTTCGACATCGGTCTTCCCGCCGGGATGAACGCACTCGCTTTCAACACGCGCCGAAAAGCCTTCGCCGATCCACGCGTCCGTGAAGCCATCCTTCACCTGTTTGATTTCGCATGGATCAACCGCAACCTTTATCACGGCCTCTACAAACGAACCCAAAGCTTCTTCGAGCGTTCAAAACTCTCCGCTTTCCAGCGCCCTGCCGATGCCCGGGAAAAGGCACTACTTGCTGAGTTTCCGAAGGCGGTGTCTCAGGCAATAATGGACGGCACCTACAAGATGCCGGAGACAGACGGAAGCGGCCGCAATCGCGCCAACTGGCGCAAAGCGATCAAGTTATTTGGCGAAGCAGGATACGAGCTCAAAGACGGCCGTCTCATCAACACCTCGACAGGCAAGCAGCTCTCCTTCGAGATCCTCGCCGGATCAACCAAGAACGAGCGCCTGTTCCTCGCCTTCAGCCGTGATCTGGCAAAACTCGGTATCGACGCCCGCGTTCGAATTGTCGACAGCGCCCAATATCAAGCCCGCATCAAAGACTACGACTACGACATCATCCAAACCCGCTGGCCCTCTTCCCTGTCCCCGGGCAACGAGCAGATCTTCCGCTGGTCTTCCGAACTGGCTGACCGCGAAGGCACGTTCAACTTCGCCGGCGTTAAGAATCCCGCCGCCGACGCGATGATCAAAGCCATGCTCTCAGCACGAGACCCCGAAGACTTTGACGCCGCCGTGCGGGCACTCGACCGAGTGCTTTTGTCGGGTCATTATGTCGTACCGCTGTTTCACTTACCAAAGCAGTGGATTGGATACTGGACCCGTCTGCGTCAACCAAAGAAAACGTCGTTGTTTGGCTACCAGCTTGATACCTGGTGGGATGCCACAGCCGAACCCAAATAGACTGAAAGTGCTGAGCACACGTGAGACGGCAATTGCACACCCCAGGTTACACAGGAACCCAACCGCCGCCCCGCTTTAACAAGGCACGTTACTGCCTTGCGGGGGCTGCCGCGGCAACGCCAGATCATCCAGCACTGATCGTTTACGATGAACCCGGCAACGACGTTCCCGCAGAGCAATGGACCTATCAACAGCTCGAAGACTCCGTCCTGCGCATCGCCGCCGGGCTGCTCCGGCGCGGATTGCTGCCCGGCGACCGGTTAATGATCCGGCTCGCCAATACGAGCCTCTACCCATTGACATTCTTTGGCGCGCTTGCCGCTGGCATCGTTCCAATTCCAACATCAAGCCAGTTAACAGAACAGGAAATTGAGTTTCTGCTGTTCGACAGCAGCTCGGCTGCCGTCGCCCTCGACCGCCAGTTGCCTCTTGGGTATGTGCCGGCAGGTGTCACCGTATTGAACGCCACAGACCTGCTCGATATGCGCCAAGGACCCGACCGCGCCAACTGGGACGACACACGCGCAAACGACCCCGCCTACCTGATCTACACGTCGGGCACAACAGCCAGGCCGAAAGGCGTCCTCCACGCTCATCGCGCGGCTTGGGGACGCCGTCCCATGTATCAAGGCTGGTACGGGATGAAGCGCAACGACCGCATCCTCCACGCTGGTGCATTTAACTGGACCTACACGCTTGGCACCGGCCTCACCGATCCATGGGCCAACGGTGCTACCGCCATCATCTACACGGGCGAAAAGGGCCCCGAACTATGGCCCCACCTCATCGAACAAACAAGAGCCACGTTATTTGCCGCTGTCCCCGGCCTGTTCCGCCAGATCCTCAAGTATGCACCCGACGAAACGGGCCACTTCAGCAACCTCCGCCACGCCCTGACCGCCGGAGAAAAACCACCCTCTGGGCTGTTCGAAACCTGGACCGCCAGCACCGGCACCGACCTCTATGAAGCTCTCGGCATGAGCGAAATTTCCACCTACGTTTCAACCGGACCAGGAACCCCAAGAAAACCCGGCGCTATCGGCAAGCCGCAACCCGGACGATGCGTAGCCATCCTCCCAGTCGACAGCGGCGAAACACCCTTGCCACCCGGCGAGGAGGGTTTGATCGCCGTCCACCGCAGCGATCCCGGCCTCATGCTGGGCTACTGGAACAGACCCGATGAGGAAGCTCACATCTACCGCGGCGATTGGTTTGTTGGAGGTGACCTCGGACGCTTCGATAACGAAGGCTACCTCACTCATCTCGGTCGTGCCGACGATCTGATGAAGGCGCTCGGCTATCGAGTCGCACCACAGGAAGTCGAAGCCGCACTGGCCGAACATCCCGAGGTCGCCGAAGTCGCCTGCGCGGAAATCCGTGTCCGTGATGATGTCACAGTCATCGGCGCCTTCATCGTCCCGCGTGACTGGACCGCACCTCCAGCTAGTGAAGCTATTCTCGATTTTTCCGAAACACGCCTGGCCGCTTACAAACGCCCGCGCCAAGTTCGTTTTCTCAAAGCCCTGCCGCGCACAGCCAACGGAAAGGTGATGCGCGCGGCATTAACGGATACTGAGCCCCTCGGACTGTCCTGAGACTCGCCCGCATTGCTCGATGCTTCAAGGTTGCTCCAAGTCACGACGGATAGACAGCCCCGGCCGAACACCAACGAACCGCCGGTTTTGGCGCCGCACCACTTAGAGACGCTTTAGCACCTTGCCGTTTTCACCGAGGATGACGAAGCGCTCACCGCTTGTATCGATAAGCAGCGTCGACTCACCGTAGCCCTTGCTCTCACGGCCTTTGCCTTGCACGTGGAAATCATAGTTGTAGGTCACTTTGTAGACCCCTGGCGCTTCCATATCCGTGACCTTGAATGTGTAATGACGGATACGAAAGGCACGGGCTGGCCAGCGCTCGGCATACTTGTGCTTGTCACGGATAACGACACTCACCAGTTTGCCCCGGTCACCATAGTAGTCCACCCGGCTGGCATAGGTCTGCCGAAGTTCGCGGTCGCTCATCTCCGCCGTCCGATGAAACTCAGTCTTCACAAAATCAAGCAACCGTTCCTGCATCGGCTCGGCGCGCTGATCATCTTCAATGTCATCGTCGGGGTAACGCTCGTCGCGGTCAATCGGCTCGCGATAATCGCGGTCCTGGCGCTCATCATACGTGTCCTCGTCGAGATCCCCGCCACGGTCCTCACGATCATCATACTCGCGGGCAATCAAACCATTATCCCGGCCGCGATAAACGCGACGCCCGATAACTTGGATTCGGCCTTCGCGTCCATCCAATCGCCGGCTGCGTGCACGCACGACGATCCGTTCGATTGAACGCCCCGCACTACTATGCCGTAACACAAGTAAATCGGACACTTCACCGGCCCGAAAGCGCCGCCGAATTCTCATCCTATGGCGTTCGCCGTTGGCGTAATGAACGATGACCTCCCGGACCCGCACACCGCCACCACGAACTCTCACCTGCAGTGCGTCGAAACGTCCGCGCGAAACACCAATTGGAATTGTGAGCCGCTCGAAGTCTTCCTCAACATCCACACTCCCCAAAGCGGCCCAGCGGTCACGGCCATCACTGGCCTCATCATCGGGATCGCGGCGGCTTGCCCGGCCCTCACCTTGTAGGTCTGAGCGCGCTTCATTCCTGAATTCGGCAAGGCGGTCTCGGTACAGCCGCCGAATACAGGATCGGCGTCCCCGACAGTTGCGGCGGAGTTCAACCCAGTCGCGCTGCTCGTTTCGAATACGCTCACGCTGAGTTTTAGACCGCTCTGAAATCGCGTTCTCGAAAGCCTCCGTAAGCCGCTCATCAAGTCGCGACAAAATAGAGCTATCGCAGATGGCTTGTTCGTCGGCCCTCAAGCGGTCAGAACAATCCAAACTCTGCGCCAGCGCGCCCGACGTAAGAGCAAACAGGCAGGACACTGCCACGACGAACGTCCTCATCGAATTCACCTCGCACGTGTTCGATCCGATCCGAAGAATTTCAGCACTTTTCCTATAGGTCCTAGAAAGGTGGAAATTAACCGGCCCTGAATATACTGCGGGTGTGCAACACTGTATTTCCGAAAGGAAGTAAGACGAAACGAATTCATCATCAGGCCGCCTGTCGCCCCTCTGCGGCAACTTCCGCCAGCTCCGCCATAAAACCGCGCACGCCCTTGAGACGTCGCTCCGGCAAGTCCCAGTCACCCCTGAAGACCAGCTTGTGATCCGACTGAATCTTGATCAGTCCCCGTGAGCCTTGCATCAGCGCGATAAGACCTTCCGGATTGGCGAAGCTGTCGTTGTGGAATTGCGCAACGGCCCCCTTTGGACCGGCATCAACGCGCGCAACTCCGGCCTTTCGGCAGAAGCCCTTGATCTCCATGACATCAAGCAGATGCCGCACCTCTTCAGGCGGCGGCCCGAACCTATCGGCAAGCTCGGCGGCAAAACCGTCAATCTCATCACGCGTCTCAAGTCCGGACAGGCGCCGGTACAGACCAAGCCGGGTTTGCAAATCGGCGACATACTCTTCCGGAATAAGGATCGACGTCCCCAGTGAGATTTCCGGACTCCACCGTTCGCTGGCCTCAGCCTCATCCCCACCCTTCATTGTTGCAACGGCTTCCTCCAGCATCTGCTGATAAAGCTCAAATCCAACTTCGCGGATGTGCCCTGTCTGCTCTTCGCCGAGAAGGTTTCCAGCTCCACGTTGGTCAAGGTCGTGCGAAGCCAACGAGAACCCCGCGCCCAGCGAGTCGAGTGAATGCAAGACCTTGAGACGCTTTTCGGCTCCTGCAGTTAGTACCTTTCCAGGTTCAGTTGTGATGTAGGCGTAAGCCCGCGTTTTCGAACGCCCAACACGCCCCCGGATCTGATAGAGCTGTGCCAGCCCGAAGATATCGGAGCGATGCACGATGAGCGTATTCGCGTTCGGAACATCGAGCCCCGATTCAACAATTGGCGTCGACAGCAGAATATCGAAGTTGCCTTCATAAAATGCGGTCATCACGTCTTCCAGCTCCGTCGGCGTCATTTGCCCCGTCGCCCGCGCTACGCGCAACTCCGGCACCACTTCGCTGAGAAACTCCGACACATCCGCCAAATCGGAAATACGCGGCACGACGTAAAAAGTTTGACCACCCCGATAACGTTCACGTCGAAGCGCATCGCGGATCACCACCGGATCGAATGGTGAGATATACGTCCGCACGGCAAGTCGATCCACCGGTGGCGTCGTGATCAAAGATAACTCGCGAACCCCAGTCAGTGCCAATTGCAGGGTGCGCGGGATCGGCGTCGCCGATAGCGTCAGCACATGCACGTCTTCCCGCATCTGCTTGAGTCGCTCCTTATGAGTAACCCCAAAATGCTGCTCTTCATCGATAATGAGCAGCCCCAACCGGGAAAACTTGATCTGCTTGCCAAGTAGCGCATGCGTTCCGATGACAATATCGACCGTGCCATCCTTGATCCCGTCTTTGACGGCGCTCAGCTCTTTCGGTCCAACTAGACGTGAAGCTTGAGCGACACGGATCGGCAATCCCCGGAAGCGTTCCGAGAACGTCGCGTAGTGCTGACGCGCCAATAGCGTCGTTGGCACGACGACCGCGACCTGAAAGCCGTTAAAGGCAGCTGCGAACGCCGCGCGCAAGGCCACCTCGGTTTTGCCGAACCCGACGTCGCCGCACACCAAACGATCCATCGGGCGGCCCGATCCTAGGTCCTCCAAAACCGCTTCAATACTGGCTTCCTGATCTTCGGTTGGTTCATACGGGAAACGAGCAACGAATTCTTCGTAATCGCCCTGCGGTACGGTCATCGCCGGCGCCTCGCGCAGTTGGCGCAGCGCCGCGATCTTGATCAATTCGTTGGCAATTTCGAGGAGGCGTTGCTTGAGTCGCGACTTTCGCGACTGCCAGCTCGCGCCGCCAAGCCGGTCGATCTGCGCACTACCCTCATCTCCGCCATAGCGCGACAGCAGCTCGATGTTCTCCACCGGCAAAAACAACTTGTCACCGCCGGCGTAGTGCAGCTCCAGGCAATCGTGCTTCGAGCCCAGCGCTTCGATCGTTTTCAGTCCCGCGAAACGCCCGATACCATGATCCGCATGCACGACCAGATCGCTAACAGATAGGCTCGTGGCTTCGCTGAGGACATCAGCCGCCCGCTTCGCTTTCCGCCTCGGCCGGATCAATCGCTCGCCCAGGATATCCTGTTCACCAATGACGACGAGATCCGGGGTTTCGAAACCCCGCTCCAATCCCAGGACCGCCATGGCGACGGTTTTCCCGGGCAGCGACCGAGCTTCCTCGAAATTAGCAACATGCTTGGAATCCGTCAGCCCGTGATCGGCCAGCAATCCTATAAGCCTCTCTCGCGCACCCGGTGTCCAGGCCGCCACCATCACACGTCGGCGCTGGGCGATCTTGGTGCGGATGTACCCCACCACAGCATCGAATAGATTGACATCGTCACTCTGCCGCTCGGATGCGAAAGACCGGCCCGGGTGCCCCGACCAGGACAGCACGGTGTCACTCTCCTCGACATCGAACGGATTGAGCCTGTAGACCTGCCGTCCGCGCAGGAGTTCCGCCCATGACGCCCCATCGAGGAACATATTGTCAGGCGGCACCGGACGGTAAGGCGGCGCCCCGAAGGTGTCGGCTTCCAGCGATTCCACGCGCGCCTCATAATGCTCCGTGATTTGCTCGAAGCGTTGCCGCACCGCCTCATCGGCGTTGTTGTCGAACGTGAGCGCCGCATCTGGAACGTAGTCGACGAGGGTCGCCGTATGCTCATGAAACAGTGGCAACCAGTGTTCCTGCCCCGGATAGCGGCTACCCGCACTCACCGCCTCATAAAGTGGGTCGACCCCGTGGCCACCGCCGAACAATTCGACATAGCGACGTCGAAACCTACTTGTCGCCTCTTCACCCAGCGCGACTTCCACAATCGGCATCAGCACAACCTTCTGCACCGATTTCGTCGTGCGCTGGGTTTGCGGGTCAAACGACTTGATGCTCTCGAGAGTATCGCCGAAGAAATCGAGCCGGACAGGCATTGACCGCCCTGGTGGAAAGAGGTCAAGGATCCCGCCACGCACCGCGTATTCACCGGGCTCCATAACGGTGCCGGTACGTGTAAATCCAGCAAACTGTAACCGCGCCAGAAGCCGGTTCATGTCAATACGTTGACCGGGTGCTACCTGCTTCAGGCTGGCGCGCAAAAAATCACGCGGCGGAACGCGTTGAAGTATGGCGTTCACGGTCGTTAGCACAACTGTTGGGACTTTGCGGCGGCCTACCGAAAGCTTGGCTAGCGTCGCAATACGGCGGGCAACAATCTCCGAATTCGGACCAATGCGATCATAAGGCACCGTATCCCAGGCCGGAAAAGACAACACCCGCACGTCAGACGCGAAAAACCCCAGTCCCGCTTCCAGCTGAGCCAAACGCCGGTCATCCCGGGCAACATGCACAACCACACCAGGTTGATTGTCCGCATCGACAGCTATTTCACGCACCAGCTGTCCGAGCACCCAGGGTTCCATACCCTCAGGCACACTGGCGAGTTGCAAATCACGCTGACGCGACGCGTTGTCGGTATTCACCTGTTCATTCTTTTTCATCGCGGCGCTACTCAATCACCCAACGCCGCTCAATCAAATCCACCGACCCGCCGAACCTCGGAAACCAAAGCAGCAAAGCCCGTATCACTCACCGGCGCGCCTTTCATAATCCAGTCAAACAACTGCGGCTCCGGCAGAACAAGAAACTGTTCAAACAGCCCCATCTCATCAGCACTCATATCGCCAACACGCTGATCGGCGAAACCGCCCATCAATATATCTAACTCCTTGGTTCCACGATGCTTCGCCCGATAAATTGCTCTGCGGCGGCGTATCTCAAGATCGTCCATACATCAATGCCTTAGCGTTTGTGGCTTGGGAAACCGGACTACAGCTAGTGTCAACTCCAGACCCGGTAATGTCCCGCTTGACCCAGACGGGTTCGCTCGATTTGTTCAAGGGCCGACCCGCCGCCTGGGGTTCGCGTGATATAACGCTACCGACACGCAGGGCAAAGCCAATCTCACCGCGAAAAGCATTTCGCGGCGGTCTGCCCCACCTGGATTACCGCGCGGATGCTGTGCGGGCATCAAAAGCGCCGCGAATAACACGGATCCCAAGTGGGCATCTGAAGCTTCACAACCCAAACGGATGCGACCTGGCATCTAAGTCGTCATCAATATGCGCCCTGGACACCTCACGCCACTGTTTACCCCCGCCCAAAGCCTCACCGGCATTGGGCCGCGCCTCGTCACACTGCTCGCCAAGGCGCTGCCGCTACCGCCAAACATGACCGAGCCGCGCGTTATCGACCTTCTCTGGCATCTTCCCACCGGCATCGTCGATCGCCGTGCCGAACCAAGCGTCGCCCATGCGGCTCCCGGCAGCATTGTCACCTTGAAGGTCCGCGTACTACGCCACCGCCCCTCGCCGCGCGGCAATAAGAAGGCACCCTACAAGATTGCCTGCGAGGACGACACCGGCCGTCTGGATCTCGTCTTCTTTCACGCCGATCACCGCTTCCTGCAGCGCCAACTTCCCGAGGGAGAGGAACGCTTTGTCTCCGGCCGTGTCGAGTTGTACGGCCAAATATTGCAAATGACCCATCCCGACTACATCGTTTCCCCAGACGATCGCGGCGAACTGCCACTGCTCGAACCCGTTTACGGTTTAACCGCCGGATTGTCCGGCAAAGTGCTCTACAAGGCCATCCGCCAGGCCCTTGAAAAGATCCCTGAGATGCCCGAGTGGCAGGAGCCACGCTGGCTTGCGGAACGCAACTGGCCACCGTTCCATAACGCCATTGAACGTCTACACCGCCCTCGCGACACTGCCGACACATCAACGGGAAGCGATCCGTGGCAACGGCTGGCATACGACGAACTCCTCGCTGGCCAGGTCGCTCTCGCCATGGTCCGCGCCACACTCAAAGCGCAGGCCGGCCGCAAGATCGATGGCGACGGGCGCATCCGCGCCCAAATCCGCCAGGCCCTGCCGTTTGCCCTCACAAACTCCCAAGTCGGCGCCCTCGAAGAAATCGACAACGACATGGCCGGCCCTCACCGCATGTTGCGTCTGCTGCAAGGAGACGTCGGCTCCGGCAAAACCGTCGTTGCATTGATGGCCATGGCCAATGCCATTGAAACCGGCGCTCAAGCCGCTCTGATGGCCCCAACCGAAGTCTTGGCACGCCAGCATATGGAAACTATCGAACCACTTGCGAAACAGGTTGGGCTTCGCGTTGCCTTGCTCACGGGCCGCGAAAAGGGCAAAGCCCGCAAGGCTGTCCTTGATCTACTTGCTTCAGGCTATCTCGACATCTTGATAGGCACCCACGCGCTGTTCCAGCCAGATGTCATATTCTCTGATCTCGCCCTCGCCGTTATCGACGAACAACACCGCTTCGGTGTGCACCAACGCCTGGCTTTACAGGCCAAAGGCGGCTCCGGCGGCGCGAACATGCTGGTAATGACCGCCACACCCATACCTCGCACACTTCTGATGACCCATTACGGCGATCTCGACGTCTCCCGCCTTCCCGAAAAACCGCCAGGCCGCAAACCGATCGTCACCAAGGCCCTTCCGGTTGACGCGATGGAGCGGCTGATCGACCGCCTGCGCTCCCAACTCAAGGACGGTGCACAGGTCTACTGGGTTTGCCCATTGATCGAGAACACGGGCCTTAGCGAACTCGCCGCAGCTGAAGACCGCGCCGCCCACTTGGCTCAGATATTCGGCAAGGACACGATCGGCCTGCTGCATGGCGGCATGAGCGGCACGGCCAAGGATGCCGTGATGGAACAGTTTTACAAAAACGAACTCCAGATCCTGGTCGCGACGACGGTAATCGAGGTCGGCGTCAACGTGCCCAATGCCAATATTATGGTCATCGAACACGCCGAACGCTTTGGTCTGGCTCAATTGCACCAGTTGCGCGGACGCGTCGGCCGCGGCGATCGTCAATCCTATTGCATGCTCCTGCACAAACCGTCACTCGGCGACGTCGCCTCGCAGCGCTTGCAAATGATGGAACAAACCGAAGACGGGTTCGAGATCGCCGAAAAAGACCTCTCCTTGCGCGGCGGCGGCGAAGTCCTCGGTGCCCGTCAAAGCGGCATGCCCGAATACCGCGTTGCGAATGTGCCCAACTTCGAAGACCTGCTGGCAGCGGCTTGCGACGATGCAAGCTTATTACTCGCCCATGATCCACAACTTGAAAGCGACAGAGGCCAAGCGATTCGAACACTCTTGTATCTGTTCGAGTGCGATGAAGCCGTGCGCCTATTTCGGGCGGCCTAATTCTCGAGGATTGGAAGGTTCAAATGCTTTATCTCGCCGTTAAAGCGATCATTTCCGGAATCATCATCGCTATAGTCTCCGAGGTCGCAAAGCGAAGTCCAGGTCTCGGTGCGCTAATTGCTTCACTTCCGCTCGTTTCCATTCTGGCGATCATCTGGCTGTGGCGAGACACCTCCGATACCGCGCGAATCGCTTCGCAGGCGGAAGCTACATTCTGGCTTGTACTACCCACACTACCAATGTTCATTCTGTTGCCGTGGCTCCTGCGCCACGGCAACAGCTTTTGGCTTTCCTTGGGTGCCTCCTGCCTTTTGACGGTCTGCCTCTACCTATTGACGATCTGGTTGCTATCGCGCTTCGGCATCCATATCTGAGCCGGCATACACGCCATTCCTTCAACATGGCGATACACTTATCGAAAAAATAAGCGAAGTCTTGAGTCTCAATCGCGCTGAAACTCGGCGGTTTCCGACCAAGCCCCTGTCTCCTGCGGTCGTTGGACCATGAGCATCCCACCCTGGCCAACAGTTGGCGCGGCTGCAATTCGTACGCCGCCAGTTGGAACCGGTGCTCCATGCCCAACCCGAGGCGCTTAATCCGCTGCACCCCTCTGCTGCGCCTCCGCCGCCTCCTTGATCTTCGCCTGATACTCCGGAACCACCATCCCAGCGGAGATGATCACTTTGGCGGCATCTTCTGCGGTCATGTCCAGTACCGTAATCTCATCGCGGGGCACGAAACAGATGAACCCGGTCGGCGGAACCACGCCGGTTGGCATGAACACACCAACAAGGTCTTTGCCACCGTCGGCTGCTTTCATGTTGATTTCACCCGTCGCCTCACTCGTCACGAAGACAAGCGACCACAGCCCCTTCGAGGGAAACTCGATCAGCCCCACCTTGCGGAAGCTCTGCTTTGCTCCAGCCGTGGAGATCACGCCTTCGAAGACCTGCTTCAACGCTCGATAGACGTTGCGGACGATGGGCATACCCTCGACCATCATTTCTGCCCCGCTAATCAGCGATCGGCCGAGCAGGTTCGCGGCCAGAGCACCAATCAGCATCAATCCAACGACACCGAAAACCAAACCGATACCTGGCACCGCGAATGGCAGATAGGTCTCCGGCAAGTATCGTGTCGGAATGAAGGGTTTGATGTAGGCGTCAACGAAATTGATGAAGGACCAGACGATGTAAATTGTAATTGTCACGGGCCCGACAATGATAAGACCTGTCAGGAAGTAATTGCGCAATCGTGCGCCAAAATGCGAAGTGAAGCCGCGCTTGGGCTCGGGCGCGAACGGCCCTGGAAGATCGCCTCTTTGATCCTCTTTCGCCACCCTTGTGGACATTCCCTCTTGTCCCGACATCAATCGCCCGCTGAAGAACAGCCACTGCCCCCCGCGATGATCACATGACCGAGAGCACCTCAGAAGCAGCCAGTCACCCGACTTTCGTAGGGGCGACTCTGTCTACACCGCTGCTACGATTGCTAATTCTTCACAATGAGGCAATCGAATCCGTCCGCTTTAAACGCCGCACAGATCTGCGCTGTCTCCGCGGATTTGGCAAAGGGGCCGACGTTGACTTGATAGAATGTCCCCATATTGCCGTAGACCTTCTCCCTGATGACAGGACGGCGCGCACCGATTTTCGCGGCGTGACTCTGGCGCAGTTTAAGAACCACACGTTCCGCTTCCTCGCGGGAACGTACTGCTGCAACCTGCAATTTATGGTCCGCGGCACGTCGACCAATAGAAGCCGTCGTTGCGGGCACTCCGCCACTTTGCCTAGCCGCCCCGTTTCCGGCAGCCGCCGATGGATCGCTCGTCCAAGCCGACACAGCGGTATTCGATCCAACCGCAGGAGCCGCTTTCGAAGACGACGAAGACGACTCGCCTCCGCCGAATATGTTCGAGTAGAAACTGCCCACAGTGTCGCTGCTCAACTCCGCCAATGACGAAAGACTAACACCCTTGTTCGACATCGGCACATGCCGGCGCGGAGGTGCCGCGCTTGATACCGTTGCGGCAATTGGCGGTGTTGCGGAGGCAACGCTCTGGCGCGTTGAAGCCACGCGCGGAGAGGATGCCGCGGGCGGCGGGCTAGGTGCGCGAGACATCGTTGTTTCAAAGGGAGCCTGCACTGGCGCCGAAACTACGGCCTTCTTCGGCTCGACAAGCGCCGGCCGTACCGGGGGTGAAACCGCGGTCGGCGTCTCGACAATGGCCACGCTAGGAGCAGATGTTGCCGGCGCGATAATCAACGGCGGTGTTACAACAGGCTTGTAGACCACCGGAGCGGTTGCAGCCCGACCAGATGCAGGCGGAGTCGTTGCAGCCGGCAACTGAGATACAGGCGCCGAGGAACCACCGCTGAAGAGATTAGAAAAGAAGTTGGGCGCGGCAACCACTTTCGGTATCGCGGCCACCTGTTGTGTCTTGGCCGGGGCAGGTGCCGAACTCGAAGGCGGCGCAGCAGGTGCTGGCTTGCCAATACTCGCCACGGGAGGACCTGGATCGCTCACCCCCACGTCGGCATAGGCCTTGGATCGTGCCGCCAACGCCGCCTGCTGCTCGGACGGGCTGAGACCGCCCTTCATCCACACAGCACTCGTAAGGTCCGCGATCGCCTGTGCAGATTTTTTTGAGCGTTGGTGGGCAAGCCCACGAAAATAGAGCGCTTTGGCAAGATCCTGAGACGACAGTCCACCGCCCGAAATAGCTTTCGTCAGCGTCGTCACCGCCGTATCCATGCGGCCCGCTTCGTAGGACTTTATTCCGGAAATGACCGTCTTGCGCCCGTCAACCGGTTTGTCTTTGCTGACCGTCTGCGCAATCGCAGGATCCGAACCGGACAGCGACCAGGCGAACCCGCTCACCATTATGGCCAGGATCACCAAAAAGCGCAAAAGCGGTTTGACCGCACTCGTCATCGCGGAAAGTCCCCCGTCACTGGAGCAATTCGTTTTTTGAGCAAACCAACCGTATGACGGCTGATCAGGCCCGTTGGACGTGGACCGCGCTCTCACACAAACCTTGAAGCTGACCAGGTTCATAGGAACTTCCCCCCTAACGCTGCCAGCACCGTCCATCCAACGTAGTAAATGCAAGGAGATTCGGCAAATTCTTGGCCAAGCACACAATTTGACAAAGAAACACCAAATTATTCAACAGTCACCGACTTCGCCAGATTGCGCGGCTGATCGACGTCTGTACCCATGAACACCGCCGTATGGTAGGCAATGAGCTGAATTGGCACCGCATACAGGATGGGATGGGTGAAAGGATGCGCATCGGGCACCTGAATATGCGCCATTAGCTCGCAGCCGGCCGCATCATCGGACCCGTTGGAAATCAGGATAATCTTCCCACCACGGGCCGCCACCTCCTGCACATTAGACACCGTCTTGTCATGTAGCTCGTCTTCCGGCGCAACAACGATGACCGGCACGTTTTCATCAATCAGAGCAATTGGACCGTGCTTAAGCTCTCCAGCCGCATAGCCCTCGGCATGGATGTAGGAGATCTCCTTGAGCTTTAACGCCCCTTCCAGCGCCAGCGGATAGTTGATCCCACGGCCCAAATAAAGCACATCACGCGCCTTCGCAAGGTCGTGCGCCAAATGCTCGTATTGCGTCTCATCGGCCATGATTTCGGCCATGTGCCGCGGGACCTCCAACAACCCCTGCACCAATTCCTGCTCAAGCTCGGGCGAAATCGTTCCCCGAGCTCGCCCGATCAACAGTGTTAGCCCCGCCAGTGCAGCAAGTTGGCAGGTGAAGGCCTTTGTCGAGGCAACCCCAATTTCAGGCCCTGCCAGCGTCGGTAAAACCACATCCGACTCACGTGCGATCGTCGAAGTTCGCACATTTACGATCGAAGCAATGCGTTGGCCTTGAGCCTTGCAGTAACGCAGCACCGCAAGCGTATCGGCCGTCTCACCGGACTGGGAAACAAACAATGCCAGGCCACCAGCTGGCAGGGGCGCTTCCCGGTATCTGAGTTCCGATGCGACATCGATCTCAACGGGCACACGGGCGAACCGCTCGATCCAATATTTGCCAACTAGACCTGCATAATAGGCGGTTCCGCAGGCCGAGATCGTAACCCGTGTAAGGTCGCTGAGATCGATCCCGAGATCGGGATAATCAACGCGGCCTTCAGCCATGTCGATATAATGCGACAGCGTTTGACTGATAACTTCCGGTTGCTCATGAATCTCCTTCGCCATAAAGTGGCGATGGTTTCCCTTATCAACCAGAAACGAGCTGACTTGTGTACGGATCGCCGGTCGCTTGACCGGTTGTTCATCCCTGTCGAAGATTTCGGCTCCAGCGCGCCGCAGCACGGCCATATCGCCTTCTTCGAGATAAGTGATTTCATCGGTGAAAGGTGCCAGTGCGATGGCGTCCGAGCCAAGATACATGGCTTCATTGCCATGTCCGATCGCCAGCGGGCTACCTTTACGCGCCGCGATCATCAGATCGTCATGGCCCGCAAAGACAATGCCGACTGCGAACGCCCCTTCAAGTTTGGCGATCGCTTCTCGCACGGCTTGCACAGGATCATCGCAGTTATTCAGCTCCTCGGTAATGAGGTGAACCACGGCTTCGGTATCAGTATCGCTGTCAAATACATGGCCCTTGCCGGTAAGGTCATCTCGAAGCGTCCGGAAATTCTCAATGATGCCATTGTGAACCACAGACACCGTGTCTGACATATGCGGATGTGCATTAGATTCAGTTGGCTTGCCGTGGGTGGCCCAGCGCGTATGACCGATACCGGTCAATCCCTGCAGCGGCTCTTCAAGCAAGCGCTGCTCCAGATTACGGAGTTTGCCTTCCGCGCGTCGGCGCTCCAAGTGCCCGTTTTCAACGGTAGCGATCCCCGCCGAGTCGTAGCCGCGGTACTCCAACCGGCGCAACGCGTCGACGAGATCTTGCGAAACCGGATGCGAACCAAGGATTCCGACAATTCCGCACATGCCTGTTAACGTCCTTTCCCCTCTGCCCCGAACCGATAAGCTATCACCCAGCTACCGCTCGCAACTGATTCGGCCAAGTCACATTGTATTTCCAAGAAGTGACGCTCTAGCGACGGACCATTTCAATTAGAAGACGGCGGTCATAACAAAAGAGCGCAACACGCTTGCCGCGACTGGCTCAATCTTTTTTCTGATTAACCATTTTTTCTTTATGTTGAACGACCCAGCCCGGTTTTTCGGCCTGTACTGCCCGTTCGATAGCCAGTGATTGGCTGCCGACATCCTGTGTAATCGTGCTGCCGGCGGCGACATAAGCGCCATCCCCGATTTTTACCGGGGCAACCAAGGCCGAATTTGATCCGATAAACACACCGGCCCCAACATCGCAACGGCTCTTCCTGAAACCGTCATAGTTGCAAAAGATCGTTCCAGCACCGATGTTCGCCTCCGCGCCAACACGGGCATCACCGACATAGGTCAGGTGGCTGGCTTTAGCGCCAGCCTCCATATTGGCGTTTTTGATCTCCACGAAATTACCAATCTGCACATCGTGCCCGAGCCGCGTTCCAGGCCGCAGCCGCGCGAAAGGCCCGACTTCAGCCCCTTCCTCGATATGCACTCCCGCGCGCGACTTCGCATTTTGGCCTTCAAGATAACAATTTGCCCGAATGCGAACGTTGTCCTCGATGCTGACCCCAAGCCCTATGAACACATTCGGCTCGACCAACACATCGCGCCCAAGGACCGTATCATGGGAAAGCCAGACCGTTTCCGGCGCGACCATTGTTACACCACCCAGCATCGCTTCAGCCCGTGCGCGCCGCTGCCAGATCCCCTCCGCCACCGCAAGATGATCGCGCGAATTGACCCCGAGCACTTCCTGCTCCTCGCAGGTCACCACGGCCGCCCCGATCCCGTCGGCGCTAGCGATTTCAATCGCGTCGGTGAGATAGTATTCGCGCTTTGCGTTATCGCTGCCGATACGTTCAAGGAGACCAACAAGATCGCCGACGCGGAATCCCATAACACCTGAGTTGCAAAGCCGTATCCCGAGCTCTGCCGGACTTGCATCCTTGTGCTCGCGGATCGCCAGCAACCTACCGCCATCTCCGGTGACCAACCGCCCGTAGCCCGTGGGATCATCGGACTCGAAACCCAGAACCGAAATCCCCACTCCGTGCTCCAGAACACTCAGCAACTCCTTCAGCGATGAACTCCGCATCAACGGCGTATCTGCATAGAGGACGAGCACATCGCCGTTGTGCGCGGCAATTGCTTCGCGCGCTGCCAGGACGGCATCAGCGGTTCCCAACTGCTCTCCCTGAACGAAGATCTGAGCATCGGGTGCCAATTTCAGTGCCTCGGCGCGAACGTCGTCCATTCCTGGTCCGACCACCACAACCTTCCCAGTCGCGCCCAGCGCACCGGCAAGAGCAAGCACGTGTCCCAGCATCGACCTGCCGGCGATTTCGTGCAGAACCTTCGGCTTAGCCGATTTCATCCGCGTCCCTTTACCCGCGGCAAGGATCACGATCAGCAAGGGGCGGTCGGTCATAGTCTCTCTCCTGAGGCAACGAACGAGTATTAAGCGGATTCAGAATAAATCCCATACCGCTCTCACCGGGTGGGCGCAAACGCAGGCCGCCCACCCCCAGGTTTCGTTGTTCCACGCGGGCATCGGGCTGTGACCCGGCTGATACACTCACTCCCAGCGCCCTCTCTCGGTACTAAACCGCGCCCCGCTTATGAAAACATTCCACCGTTTTCATTGCGCAAATGATTGATCCAAACCCGCGACTCGGAAAGCTTTCACCCGGATGGTCTGCATTTCGTCAGGCCCCTATCGAACTTGCTGTCAGACCGAAATCTTTTCAGCTGGCAGCTGGAACCGTTTGACAATATCCCGGATTAAAGGTGCACCGCGATGTCGAGTTCACAGTCTCAAAACTCTACGTCCTCTGTTTCCAAATCCCTCATACCCGTTGGATTGCCGGCAACATATATCGGTAGCTGGGCAGTCGTGGGATTGGTTGCCCTGACCTATCTTGGTTTCGCCGCCGCCCAACCGGAAGGTTTTCCGGCCGGTGGGTTGGCCCCGCTGGAGGTCGCCGAGAATACGGCCTCACCTAAAGCAGAGCCAACAAAACCAAAACAGACCGAAACGCCCAAACGTGAATTCGACGAGACAACGATCGCGACCAATTCCTCGCCGGTCCCGAAGTCGCCTTCCGTTGAAAAGGCCGAACCCATCCAACGCTCGATTCCCGTTCAGATGGTAAAGCCCAAGATCTCGGATACTCCTTCCGAAGTGCGTCCTGTACTGGCGCGACCACACATTGCTGCGCCATTCAGCACCCAATACGTCACCACACAGCAAATCCTGTCGTCGCAGCTTCCAGTCGAAGAATCCGCACCTGCACCAGAACCGCAACAGACAGCTCAGGCAGCCAAACCGCCACCCGCCACCTCGAGCATTGTCACCGGCAGCATCTCCGTACCCCCACCACCGGCTCGCGGTCCGCCACGCCCAGCTGTGGTCCGGTCGACGCTAAAGCCAGCCGCACCTGCCAGGATCGCAAGCAAGGCACAGCCCAAAAAAACGAATATCGCTTTCGCCCCCCCCGTCGTGACACCTTCGGTTGAAACTCCAGCACTTGCGATTCTGCTGGCCACTGGCTCGTCTGTAGAGTCTCTGAGAGCCACATGGACTGTGCTTAGAAAACGCCACGCAACCGCGCTCGACAATCTAAATGCGCGATACATCATCGAGCCCAATCAAAATGCCTCAGAGCGGAAATTTGCGCTCCTGGCCGGCCCCGTCATTTCCGCGACCGATGTCGCCCGCGTCTGCAGTGTGCTTGTCAGCGAGGGCCTGAACTGCCGCACGCGCCCCTTCACCGGCAACTCGATGTAGAGCCAAGCAAAAAGAAACAATCGCAATAAAAAATGAGGCGGCCCAGCTCGAGCCGCCCTGTCGCAATTAGAATCCCATACGAATTCGACTAATCCCTCAAAGCCGGTTGTAGGGAACCTCGAAAGCCGGCTGGCAAGCCTGAATGCGACCTTCCTTGAAGCCGAGCTTGAACCAGCGAGCCCGCTGTGCCGCCGAACCGTGCGTGAACGCATCCGGCACGACATAGCCTTGTTGCCTCCGCTGGATCATGTCGTCACCGATCTGTTGAGCTGCATTGAGCCCCTCTTCGATATCGCCAGGCTCCAAACGCTGGTTCAGTTGATGGTTCTTCGCCGCCCACACTCCAGCCAGGCAGTCCGCCTGCAGTTCCATGCGCACCTGGAGCTGATTGCCTTGCTTCTTGCTGCTCCTGCGCTTGGCTTGCTGCACCTTATCTGCAATCCCCAGGATCGTCTGAATATGGTGCCCAACTTCGTGCGCGATCACATAGGCCTGCGCAAAATCACCGGGAGCGGAAAACTGACGCTTCAGCTGCTCGTAGAACGCGAGATCGATATAGATTTTGCGATCGAGTGGACAGTAGAACGGGCCCATTGCGGCCTGCCCCATCCCGCAACCGGTTGTGGTATATCCCCGGAATAGAACCAACTTTGGCTCCGGGTAATCCTTCCCGAATTTCCGAAAGACGTTGTTCCAGACATCTTCGGTGTCCGCCAACACCCGCCCGACGAACACCTTCATTTCATCGTCGCTTGAACCGCTCGGTTGCCTCGACGCCTGACCACCTGGCAGTCCAGGAATATCGAGACCCGTGCCCTTCGGCGCCGGGCGGCCGACTTCCTCTGTCTTTGGCAACTGGGGAATATCAAAACTGTTGCGGCCACCACCGCCACCGAGCCCACCCGTCAAAATCTCAAGCGGGTTGATGCCGAAGAGCAGCATAATCGCGCCGATTATGAGCAACGTCGTAAGTGAGAAACCACCGCGCCCGCCAACGGGAATCCTGACGCCTCGGCCACCCCTGGGCATTCCAAAACCGCCGGGCAAACGGAAACCCCGTCTCCCCCCTTGCGAACGCCGGTCCTCTACGTTTGAACTACGGCGGTCTTGATCGTCATAACGCATGACGCAACTCTCCGGAAAGTACTTCAAATTGGTTCAGTCGGGCGCGCATGACAACAGCCCGGCTCGTTGCCGGTCATAGTGCATGGCAACTGCCGACTGGCAAGTACCCAGAACAGGGGAGGATACCGGTTCAAGCCTTCTCGGACGTCTCCGACGGTGGCGGCTCGTCACCTTCTTCCGTTTGTCTCGGCACGTTGGGGAGCATCAAGACCTTGCCGGGCTCCACGCCCCCCTTCTTCAACGGTTTGAGACAGGCCCTAACTGCCCGTGCGGCCGAAATCTGCCCTTCATTGGCGTAAGCCTCGTGGTTCCTCTCGATGTCCTTTACGTCATAAGTGTAGTTCACCATCAAGCCGTGCGCTTGGCGCAATCCCTTGTCGGAGGCATCGCCGAGCCAGTTAATCCGTTCCAGCTTCGCCCCGTTGCCAAGATGAAACCGCGCCACCGGATCAACCGGCTTGTTTTGCTCCGACTTCGCCCTGATGAAGTAGTGGGCCGCTAATCCGAGCACCGCCGATTTTAGAGCCTCGTCATTACCATGCTGCTCGTACCACTCCGGATCGCGCAGCGTTGCAAGCATAGTCCGGACCTCATCGCTCAGCACATTTTCTCGGTCGTCACCAAGCGTTCGATCGAGCCAGCGGGCAAAATTCGGAACCGGTGACAACGTCACGAATGTCTTCAGGCTGGGCAGCTCTCGCACCAGCTCTTCCACCACTTGCTTAATGAGGAAGTTGCCAAACGAAATCCCCTGCAACCCCTCTTGGCAATTCGAGATTGAGTAGAATACTGCCGTTGTCGGTTCCCGCAGCGGTTCACTCTTTCGCTCCTCATTGAGAACCGGCGCGATCGCCTCGGCAATCTCATCACCCAAGGCGACTTCCACAAAGATCAAGGGGTCGTCGACGAGCGAAGGGTGAAAGAAGGCAAAGCAACGCCGGTCGGCTGGATCAAGTCGTCGCCGAAGATCTTCCCATCCCCGGATCTCGTGCACGGCTTCGTAAGCGATGATCTTTTCCAGGATCGCCGCCGGCGTTTGCCAGTCGATCCGCTGGAGCACCAGAAAACCCCGGTTGAACCACGAATAGAGCAAGTGACGCAAATCGTAATCGACAGCCTGCAACGCCGGATCATCTTTCGGCAGCCGCAAAAGATCCCGCCGCATGGCAACGATCTCAGCGGTCGCTCCCGGCGCTAAATTAAGCCGGCGGAAAAACTCCTGCCGCGGGCTTTCAACCACGGATTGCAACCGCGACAGCGACGCATCGTTCTGCTCGCGCACGTAGGATTCAGCTGCCTCGAGCACGAGTTCGGCATCGGGAGTTAGAACCGGTGCCGCTGCCAGATAGCGGAAGAAAGCCCTACGCTCTTCCGCGTTCAGCAATTTGTAGTGACTGAGGATCTGCCGCGCTATCGCTACACCCGAAGCTTCACCACGCCCTGACACAAGCGCATCGACGAGCACTTGCATGCCGCGTTCCGGCTCATCGCCAAACAACGATTTGGGCAGCAAGGCGCGTCCTTGCTCAGCAACCGTATTCAACAGCTCTTGGAAAAAAGAGACGTTCATGCGTGCCTCGTTGTTCTAGGCCCAATCGACGCTTGCTGCGCGTACGCACAACAATGTTGGGGCTTTTGCAAATAAGCGCAACACAGCTCGCGATTATATCTGGTCCGTCCAAAGAGCCTAGCCAATGGGCGACCCTGTTTGGCCACAGATGCAATCAGAAAACGCCACTGTGACCATCCGCGTTTACCCTTTCTAAACCCTACCCGATCATCTTTTGTTAAGAATTCGAGTCGTCACTTCTTCGGGACCCACGCCGCATGGCTCAGCCGCTCACCGCCACCGTCAACCGCTCTGGCTTGAACAAAGTCAATAACGACACCGGGCGCACCGCCTTCTGCGGCCCTTACATTCTGTCGGCCTTAACCGGTTTTCCGATCAGCCATGTGGAAGCCGAGGTCAACCGCTTCCGTCGCGTTCCAGGCGATGCCAAGATCGAGGGCACCAGCGCAATAGAAGTGGCCGCCGCCGCTACCGAGCTTGGCTGGGAAATGACCCTTGTCGAAGATTTCTTGCATCTCGAACGCAAACAACGCCCGACGCTTTGGAACTGGATGCAGAAGCCACGCAACGCGTGGGTCTATTATCTTCTCGCTATCCACCGTGGCAAGCAGGGGCATTGGGTGTTGGTCAAGGGCGTAAAGCTTTGCGACACCTACACCGAGGGTCAGTGGCAATTCGTCTGCGATGGGCCACACCGCGGCGCTCGCATCATGGAAATCTACCAACTCAGGTCACGCGGTTGAAAGTGGCGGGCACGGGCCATCGGCGCCAACTCCGGCGATCCGCGCTTCGATGCCCACCGTCTCCCATGGCCCAGAATCTGAAAACGCAAAATCTACAAACGCCAATCGAAAACGCAGACCTATAAGCCCATCACCGCGATCCTAGCCAAACACTTGAACGACACTAGTCCTTCGCGCGCTCCACGTACGAGCCGTCTTCGGTCATCACCACGACCCGCGTTCCCGAAGCGATATGCGGCGGCACCATGATCTTGGCGCCATTGGCGAGCTTGGCGGGCTTGTAAGATGACGATGCCGTCTGCCCCTTCACCACCGGGTCCGCTTCCACGATCTCGTAGACCGCCCGTTGCGGCAGCGAAATTGCGATCGGATTACCTTCGTACATTGACAACATGCAGACCATGCTCTCCTGCAGCCAGACCGCTTGGTCGCCGATCACATCTTTCGAAACCATCACCTGATCAAAGGTCTCCGGGTGCATGAACGTGTAACCCTGCTCGTCTTCGTAGAGATAGCCGTAATCGACTTCCTCGACGAACGCCTTTTCCACCTGCTCGGTCGTACGATAGCGCTCGACGATTTTGACGCCGTCCGAGATCCGCCGCAGCTCCAAGTGAGTGACCGGAGTGCCCTTGCCCGGGTGGATGTTTTCGGCGCCCATCACCACGGCCAGCGCGCCATTTAATTCGAGCACGTTGCCCTTGCGGATTGAGCTTGCGATCACCTTAACCACGAAACGGTCTCCGATCTCATTTTGCTATCTGTTTTCGCGCGGCTGAAAGCCATGCCAACGGCGCAGCGGTTGATTTCAACTCGATCGCGGGTTTCTACTCTTTCGCGCCCTATTCGCCAAGCCCGGCAATGACTTGAGTTGGTAAAATCGCCTCAATGACCCCTCCCTCCCCCTGGTGGAATAAAGACCGCCACGCCGATCGGCGCCCATTCTTGTTGGCCCGCAACCGGATCAAAGCCGCCATCCGCTGCTGGTTCGACGAGCACGGCTTCACCGAGGTGGAACCCGGCAGCCTGCAAGCGTCCCCGGGCAACGAAACCCACCTGCAAGCCTTTAAAACCAGCCTCATCAGCACGGACCATAACCGCCACGAGATGTATCTCCACACCTCTCCGGAGTTCTCCTGCAAAAAACTCCTAGCCGCTGGCGAGACGAAGATATTCTCCTTTTCGAATGTCTTCAGGAACGCCGAGCAAGGCCCATTGCATGCCCCCGAATTCACTATGCTGGAGTGGTACCGCGCCGGAAATTCCGGTGATGAGCAATACCCGAATTTGCATAAAGACTGCGATGCGCTCATCGCGATTGCCACCCAAGCCGCAGAGAATTCGACCTGGCGATGGAAAAACCGGACCTGCAATGCGGGCCTTCCATGCCTCCACAAATCCGTCCCCGAAGCCGCCGCAGAACTATTCCAGTTTGATTTGGCCGCGACTTTCAGCTCCGATGGCCAGCCTGACAGAAACGCTCTTGCTATCGCCGCCAAGCGCGCCGAAATCCATGCCTCGGACGATGAGACCTGGGGTGACATCTTCTCCAAGCTCTTGGTGGAGCTGGAAGCCCGCTATGGTGAACTTGCCGGTGTCATGACCTCCGAGGGCCTAGAACGCGCGATGCTACTAGACCAATACCCCGCCTGCATGTCCCCCCTGGCACGCCGCGACCAACACAACCCTGGCCTGGCAAAGCGCTTCGAACTTTTCATCGGCGGAATTGAACTTGCCAACGGCTTTGCTGAAAGCAATGATCCCGCCAAGGTCCGTGCCGGCTTGACTGAACAAATGAACGAAAAGGAGCGCATATACGGCGAGCGCTACCCCCTCGATCAAGATTTCCTTGCCGCCCTTTCCAATATTCCCCCCGCCTCAGCTGGTTGCGCCATGGGCTTTGACCGCCTCGTCATGCTGGCCTCCGGCGCAACGCGTATCGATCAAGTGCTGTGGACACCCCTCCCCCAATGACAAACACCCGCAAGACGCTCAAAACCGTCCCTGAACTCCACCAAGCAGATCTTATCTCGCAGAACGAAACCTTGGCGCTTCGAGAGGTTGCAGCACGCTACGCCATCGCCGTCACGCCAGACATCGCAGCTCTAATCGACGAAACCGATCCCGCCGATCCGATCGCCCGGCAGTTCGTTCCAACACTCGCTGAATTGGACCACCGACCAGATGAGAGCAAGGACCCCATCGGCGACAAAACCAAGTCGCCCGTGCGCGGCATCGTGCACCGCTATCGCGACCGCGTGCTCTTGAAAGCCGTTGCCGTCTGTCCGGTCTATTGCCGTTTCTGCTTCCGTCGCGAAATGGTCGGCCCCGACAACGACACCGGCCTAACGGAGACAGAACTCGATACCGCAATCGGCTACATCGCCCAGCATCCCGAAATCTGGGAGGTCATAATAACCGGCGGCGACCCGCTAATCCTGTCATCTCGCCGCATCGCCAAGTTGACGGCAAGGCTGTCGGACATCCCCCACGTTAACGTCATCCGCTGGCACACCCGCGTGCCCGTCGTATTGCCGAGCACCATCAACGACGAGCTAACAGACGCTCTCGCTTCCGCAAGGCCGGCTGTATTCGTTGCCGTTCACGCCAACCATTCCCGTGAATTGACCAAAGAAGCGCGCGCCGCCTGCCGCCGCCTCACCTCCGCCGGCATCGCACTTGTTAGCCAGTCCGTCCTGCTGAAAGGCGTCAACGACGATGCCGACACCCTTGAAGACTTGATGCGCAGCTTCGTTGAGACCGGCGTCAAACCCTATTACTTGCATCACCCGGATCTGGCCCCCGGCACAGCCCACTTTCGCGTGTCCATTGAGACCGGCAGGCTACTCGTTCGCCAGCTCCGTCAGCGCGTGTCTGGTCTCGCTATGCCAACCTATGTTCTCGACATCCCCGGCGCTTACGGCAAGGTCCCGGCTGGACCGGACTACCTTCGCCACCACGTCGATGACGCAACCTACACCGTCACCGATCCGAATGGCGGAACGCACAGCTACAAAGACAGCTGCTAATCCTATGAAAGGTCCACGGATGCGGCTCAGCGTTACCGTTAGCAGCTTGCTGACGCTATGCTTCCTGTTCGGTCAAATCCCAACCGCGCACGCCGAACCAAACCCCGACCTTCTGCCCGTCTGGCGCGATATCTTCATGCGCCCGGATACCAGCCTTGCCGCCATCCCATCTCCAACGGCAAACCCTCTTACTCCCGCCAAGATCCTGCTCGGCGGAAAGCTGTTCTTCGATACGCGCCTATCCGTTGACAATACCCGTTCCTGCGCCACCTGCCACGAACCCGCCCGCGCCTTCACCGATGGCCGGCAACGTTCCACGGCCATTGACGGCAAAACCCAGCTCCTCAACGCACCGAGCCTTTTCAATCTCGCCTGGGCCAAGCACCTGTTTCATGATGCGCGCGTTTCGAGCCTGGAGGACCAGGCGCGCCAACCAGTCGAGCATCCGCAGGAGATGGCCGGTTCCTGGTCGCAGATCATCGAGCGCCTGAGCGCCGATCCTGCCATGACTGCCGCATTCCAGGATGCCTTTCCCGAAAAACCGGTCATCACCCAGCAAAACATCATCGCGGCGATCGCTACTTACGAACGCTCACTGATCTCGCCGAAGACACGCTTCGACCGATATATCGCCGGCGATGACGTGGCTCTAAGCGCATTGGAACAGGCTGGCTTCCGGCTCTTCGTAGGGAAAGCCGGATGTATCTCCTGCCATTCCGGCTGGCGGCTATCGGATGGTAAAGTTCACAATATTGGAATCGCTGCCAATAATTCGCCAGATGCGGCAAATCGCGCCCCGCTCATCAGAACTCCGGGCTTGCGCGGCATTTCGAAAACAGCCCCCTACATGCATGACGGATCGCTTCCAACGCTGCAGCGCGTCATGGCCCACTATCTCAAGTTGAAGCAGAACCAGATAGCACTGTCCCCGAACCTGGTCAGACCCCTTCGCTTAAGCGACGCAGAAAAGGATGCACTCCTAGCATTCCTGCGGACGCTCGATTAACCGCCCCGACACGCGCAGAAATTGAGTGGACCACTGAACAGGCGCAACAAAGATCCAACCAAGTACAGTCTTACTCTGCTTGCGCATATTCACTATCCGCTCGATTTGCTGCACCGCAATTCCATTGCTTTCTTTTCCCATCAACAAACAACCACATTTTCGCGCGAAATGGGGCTGATGTATACTTGCCTGTGTCAGACAATATCGCTTGTTTGCCACACTAAGGTGTGCAATGATTTTCGGCAGTGCGACAGTCTTGCTATCGATATAGCAGATCAGGAGAAAGCCGTACTACGCCGGAACGTCATCCCCGCAGACGTCTCACGGAGTATGGCCTACCGCGGAGTAACCCTGGCTGACGCTCCCGGCGGCGCCCTCTACCGGAGGCGTTTCGCTTTTCGATCTCATTCAACTGTTGCGCGCCCACCAACCGAACACGGAAAAGCCCGGCGCAATGGGCCCGGGCTCTCCAAATTCGATAAATTGTAGCTGCGCCTTAACGGCACTCCTGCCGCAGCGTCCAGCCGCGAACCTTGCAAAACGAGCGCCCACCGCTCCATTTGCACACCCGCTTCGGAATACGAACGTAGGAGCAGAAGTAGCCACCACTCGCATGGCCCTCGTAACCGTGCATGGCACGCTTGAAGCTGTAATCCTGGGTCTGCACCTGGCGGCCACCCTTTGCGGATGCTGGAACCGAGGCGATGGAAATGCCAACGACGACAGTTGCGGCAATGGCGAATACTGTCTGTGCGAGCTTCGTGTTGATTGTCGTGATCATTGTCCCTGTCTCCTTTGGGTGATGCGATTGACTGGCTGTTTGCTCCCGTCGATGCATCAACCGTAGGCAAGACTCCGACCGCCGGCTGTTCCAGATGAAACAGGTCACGAGAAAAGATTGAAGGGAAAGGCTGAAGGCCGGCTCAGCCACAGATCAACGCGGCAACGGCGGCAAGATCGGCAAGTAATGCATCCCCACGAACCGCAAGCAAATAGAGCGATCCCGAAATGATTAGGCCGAGCAGCACAAACAGACCGATCTGCACGGAACGCGGCATGCGGTGAGGATCGGCCCTTTCGGCCTCAACGCCAACTCCGTTGTTTTCGACTTCGCTCGCCACGACGTATCGCCTCTTTATTCCGCCGGCTCGGTACGCAGCCGCGACACGGGCCGTTCTTCGATCGGCCAATGGATGGCTGCTGCGGCAAACCCAAGGGCCACCGAAATCCACCACATGGCATCATACGACTGAAACCGGTCGTAAATCGCACCACCAAGCCAAACTCCGAGGAACGAGCCCAGCTGATGCGAGAAGAATACAATACCATATAGCATCGTCATCCACTTGGCGCCGAAGAATGTCGCAACGAGACTACTCGTCAACGGGATGGTGGAAAGCCAAAGCAATCCGAGAACACCGCTCAAACCGATGACCGTCAGCGGAGTGATCGGCAGGAACAAGAATCCCAGAAAGACGAACGCCCGCCCCAGGTAGATGAGGCTGAGCCCATAACGCTTCGAATAATGTCGTCCCCATTGGCCGGCAAGATAAGTGCCGATCAAATTCCCGAGCCCGATAATCATCAAACCCCAAACGCCGACCTCTGGGCTGAACCCTTGATCGGCGACATAAGCAGGCAGGTGTGTTCCGTAAAACACCACATGAAAGCCGCACACGAAGAAGCCTGCATTGAGAAGCCAGAAACTCGGCAGCCGAAACGCTTCACTCAGCGCCGCCTTCAGCGATTGCGGCGGAACCTTGCTGGCAGGCTGCTCAGGTCGGCCGCTAACTGGCCAGACAAACACAAAGATCAGTGAAGCCGTGGCCGCCAGAATAAGAAGGCTCGTCTGCCAGCCAAATTGCTCAAGCAAGAGATGCGCGTACGGCAGAGCTACCAGGATGCCGATCCCAGCACCCATACCGACCGACGCTATCGCCGCCGACCGCTGTTCCGAGGTCGCCGCACGCCCAACGGCGCCAATAACGGCATTGACCCCGGCACCGGCCACGCCAAATCCCATGAAGATCCCCGAGACAAACAGATCGAGATCAGTTTGCGCCCAGTGCATCAACAGCAATCCGATCGCTGTTGTCACCGCTCCAAAGGTCACTACGGCACCGGTACCGTACTTGTCCGACATGGCCCCGGTGAAAGGCGCCGAGATCCCCCACACCAGGTTGGCGATGGCGATGGCCAGGGCAAATGATTCCCGTCCCAGGCCGAGTGAATCGGACACCGGCACGAGAAAAAGCCCCATCACCTGCCGCAGCCCCATGCCGATCGCGGCAATCGATGCAGCAGCCAGGACAACAAGCCACAATGGCTTGCCAAATGCCGTCTCAGATCGTGTGTTCATCAGCCAAACCACTTCCGTCCGACCCAATGCGATGATGACCGCAACAGTCTCACGTGGGAACCTTGCCAAGCCGACATTCTGGCTAGCAACAAATTCAATCGAGGCCTACCGCCCTGGTCAATTCGCCCTTCAGCGGCACCTCACGGCGGTCGAGTTCGACAATCTCGCCCTCTGGCACCGCCAAGCCTCGGCCGGTAACGACAATTCGACGATTCTCGCCTTCGGGCCAAAAGCGCACCAGGTTGTAACGGGCCAGCATCCCGGCCCCTTCCTTCGTCGAGCCTGTCCCCGCTGATGCGATGCCAAAGATTGGAATCTTCCCGCCCGGTCCCTCCGCCCAGTGCAACGAATTGGTATGGTTATGACCGTGCAAGACCAAGTCCGCACCATACTGCCTGAGAACGCTCTCAAGCGCCCTAGCGTCACGCAAACCCCGCCTTCGGGATGTCTGCCGGGCCAATGGCGGGTGATGGATCAACACGACCCGCACAAGCCCTAACCGCTGCAACCGCGGAAGAACCATCCTCAGCCCGGCAATCTGCGCTTCACCGAGCTCACCAGCAGCGACAAACGGTGGCGTCGGCACCGCCGAGTTGAGCCCGATCAGCGCAACCTGCCCGCGCTTGCGCACGAAGGGAAAGCCATCCAGGCGACATGCGATATCACCCATCATCTCGCGGCCAAAAGCGTCCGAGCACATATAGTCGCGCCAACGCTCAACACCCTGGTCGCGGCGCAGCCGCACGTAGATATCGTGATTCCCGGGCACAACGCTGATATCTTGACCGGTCCCCAACGCCCTTAACCATCGTTCGGCCGCATCCAATTCCGCCGGCAGTCCCAAGTTGACAAGATCACCCGTGACCGCAATGTGATCTGGAGCTTGCTTCATCAGGTCGGTGATGAGCCTGTCCAGAGGCGCGCGCATGAAGACGTCCTTGCGGCGGCACTGCCAATTGAGGTAGCCAAGGGTTCGCTTTAGCGTCCAGTGACGCGGAGATAATCCGCCAATCATCGGCAAATGCGGATCCGACAAGTGCACCATTGTTACGGGCTTGGGCCCCATTATCTGTCCTGCTTTCATTATTTCAGCTTGGTTTGAGGCCCGGCTGGCAGAAGACGGCATCGACCAACGCCCCGAAGTATTATCCGTCTCAGCCAGTAAGAGACACGAGCATGAACCCCAGCGACCTCCTTAAGAAAACGCTCCAATATTATTGGCGGACAACCCGCGCGCTGACATTGGGCGCGCAGGCCTGCGTCTTGACCGAAGATAACCAGGTCCTCCTTATCAAGCACACCTATCGGCCCGGCTGGCATTTCCCCGGCGGTGGCGTCGAAAAGAACGAAACACTGCGCGCTGCACTTGAACGCGAATTGATGGAAGAGGCGAATATCGAACTCACCGCCGCCCCGGAGCTTTTCGCGCTCTACTCCAACTTTGCATTCTTTCCAGGAGACCATATCGCAGTCTTCACTGTACGCCACTGGCGCCAGACAAAACCGCCGAAGCCCAGCCACGAAATCGCCGCACACGGCTTCTTCCCCATCGGGGACCTCCCAGAAGGCATAAGCCCGCCAACCTTGACGCGGATCAATGAGATCACCAACGGCACTAAGCCCTTGGAAGCCTGGTGACATGAGCGCCGACACAAAAACGGACGTGACCATAAAACAAGCCAATCAGAAACCAATCAGCATCCGCTCCGCCCGGCATGAGGATCTACACGCCATAGCAGACACGCATCGCCGTGCTCTTGGCCCGGGCCGTTTTGCACTGACCGCCTATCGGGTGCGTGAAGGAACGCCGCCGATCTCGGACTACTGCAATGTTGCCGAATGCGATAATAAACTGCTTGCGGCGGTCCGCTTCACGCCGGTCTCAATCGGCGGACAGCATGGCGCGCTTTTGCTCGGTCCTATTGCCGTCGATCCCGACTATCTCAACAAGGGATTTGGCCGCGCGTTGATCGACGCCGGCATCGCCGCGGCGCGCAAACGCGGTGTGCAATTGGTCGTGCTTGTAGGAGATTCCAGCTACTATGGGCGGCTCGGCTTTTCACCGGTCCCACCAGGACAGATCGAATTCCCTGGGCCGGTCAACCCGGCCCGCATATTGGCAATGGAATTATCGGCAGGCGCCCTCACCAAATTCAGCGGCGCCCTTCGCGCATCATCTCAATGAGCCGGTCACGATAAGAACGGCTCGAACACAATCTCGCCCGGCACAACACAGCTGGAATGCGAACGATAGGTCTGTCGCGAAACTACCCCACGAGAAAAAACAGCAACCAAAGAGACCGGCTTTTGAATGTCGACAGGCCAACAAGAGAGCCGTCCGTTAGCTCGTGGTTCCATCCCCGAAGAAAAGCAGACAGCCATCTGGGTCTTTGACGTGGAACTCACGCATGCCATAGGGCTGATTGAAAGGTGGCCGGACCCGCCCTTGAGGTAAGCCAATCAGCCTCGGCTTCAACGCTTCATAGTAGGCATCGACACCGTCAACCCAGACGTAAACCGATATGTTGCGTGCCGTCGCCGTCAGCGCCGCATCATCATCGCAACGCACCAGCATGACGCCCACTTCGCCGCACGCCACCAGCCCGAAAGAACCGTCTTCGCTCAGTTCGCGCTTCTCGAAACCCAAGACATCGACATAGAACACTACCGTCGCAGCCAAATCCCGCACCGGCACGATCGTTGCCGAACCTTGAATGAACCGTTCCGATTGAACTTCGTCCGTCATTCCGACATCCGCTCAACGTAGGCTCATCAATCCTCGAAGGGATCGTGCATAAGTATTGTGTCATCGCGTTCGGGCGAAGTGGACAGCAGCGTTACCGGACACTCGATAAGCTCTTCGATGTGACGCACGTATTTGACGGCCTGGGCCGGCAGATCGGCCCACTTGCGCGCCCCGCGGGTCGATTGCGACCAACCCTCGAACGTCTCCCAGACCGGCTCGACCTGGGCCTGTGCATTCTGCCCGGCAGGAAGCCTATCGATCTGCTCTCCAGCGGACCGGTAACCGACACAAACCTTAATCTCTTCAAAACCGTCGAGGACGTCGAGTTTAGTCAGCGCAATGCCATTGATGCCTGCCACCTTGATCGTCTGCCTCGCCAGCACAGCGTCAAACCAGCCGCAACGGCGCTGCCGGCCGGTAACGGTGCCAAATTCATGCCCGCGCTCGCCGAGGCGTTGTCCGATTTCGTCATCAAGCTCGGTCGGAAACGGCCCCGAACCGACCCGCGTCGTATAAGCTTTCGCGATCCCAAGAACGTATCCAACCACATGCGGACCAACCCCCGAACCCGTCGCCGCCTGCGCCGCAACCGTGTTGGAGGATGTCACGAACGGATACGTGCCATGGTCGATATCGAGCAGCGCGCCCTGCGCCCCTTCAAATAGAATGCGCTTGCCGCCACGGCGGGCCCGGTCGAGCAGATCCCAGACAACATCCACATGCGGAAGAATGTCGTCGCGGACATCCTCCAGCGCCGTCATCAAAACCTCCTGCGAGCACTCCGGCCGGCCCAACCCACGCCGCAGCGCGTTATGATGGACGAGAATGCGCTCAAGCTTGGGGCCGAGCGTGTCCAAGTTAACGAGATCATTGACCCGTATGGCACGGCGGCCAACCTTATCCTCGTAGGCTGGGCCGATGCCCCGGCCCGTCGTACCGATCTTACCGCGCCCGGCGGCTTCCTCTCGCCACAAGTCGAGTTCGCGGTGGAGAGGTAGAATCAGCGTTGCATTTTCAGCAATTCGCAGGTTTTCCGGGGTGATCCGTAACCCTTGCGCTCGCAGCCTTGCGATTTCTTCCCGCAACGCCCAGGGATCAATGACCACTCCGTTCCCGATCACGCCAAGCTTGCCCTCGCGCACAACGCCCGAGGGCAGCAGCGATAGCTTGTAGGTCATGTCGCCGATAACAAGCGTATGACCAGCATTATGGCCGCCCTGGAACCGCACCACGATATCGGCGCGTTCCGATAGCCAGTCAACGATCTTACCCTTGCCTTCGTCACCCCATTGGGCGCCGACTACAACCACGTTCGTCATCTCGGACCTTTCTGAATTGGTATGGCCCGACTACCCGCAACCGGTGGCTTTGTCAAAACGACGAGAGTCTCACGTGTCCCGCCGAGAGCGCATACTCGATGCAGCAAGGTATATCCCGATCAGGCCAACAACGATATTGGCAAGGTCCAGGCCCAGTTTAAAGAGTTCAAGCTGCTCGCCCTGCTGGCGGCCATGTCGTCTTACTTCGCGGCGCTCTGATAGGCTACGCCGCGATGTCGAGCCTGACCGCGGCGAAGCCTCATCATCCTGCTAGAGGCCATCCGTTCCCCGGCGCACCCCGATCTGTTCTAAAGCCCAGTTGGCTCGGCGCTCAACACCGGGATCGTCGGAAACCCAGTAATACAAGCCACCAAATGCGCCCACACAGATCAGGACACCCAGAAAAAACAATGCAAACCTACTCACCGAATGCCTCGCGACTTAGATAGAACGCCGACGGATTGATGCCGGCGTTCAACCCCCGCCGGCGACAATGACAAGGCAGCCTGGAGCGCGGGCGACGTCCTCTAGCGATATTTGATCTGCTTATCGGAAGGCCATTTCACGACATAGCCGAAGTCAATCACCTTCTCTTCCTCCGGCTTGAGCGTGAAATCCCAGGCCAAAAGACCCCGTTTGTCGTCGACGTCCTTCTTGGTAGGCCGCGTGCGGCCGGTCAGTTCAACCTGGATCCTTTCGTCGCGCGCCACCGGCATCTGATCGAGGACCGTCACGTCGACCTTCTGCTTGTGCAGATTGGTGATCGTCAGCTTATAATTCCGGTCATCGGTCCGCGTCGTTGAAATTAAACCCGTCTCGCCCCGCTTCTCCTGCAATATGGCGTACTTGATCCGAACAAGATCATCAGCGCCAAAGCCGAGTTCATGGCTTTCACCGGCAATCAGCGGCAAATGCCCTTTTCCAACGAACGTTCCATCCCGGAAAAGAGCAACCGGCCCTGGCAGCAACGGTGTCTCGCCGGTACGTTTGATCGTCGCATAAAGGAAAGCTTTTAGCTGTTTCTTCGGCACGGTTTTAATACGCAGCGACACATCGATGTCCGCTTGCGAAATCATGAGGTTTTTGGCCTCTCCCGTCGTATCGATATCCGCACTTCCCGGCACCGAAAAGATCGCTTGAAACGGTGCCGTCTCCACCTTGGCCATGACCGGTTTGGCAGGTGCCCTCCGGGCCATTTGGGACTTGCGGAGCGTCGCGTAACCCCGACGATCATCTCGCTCCTCAGCAGGCGCCTCGCTTGCAGCATTCATTGACATAATGCCACCCGCTGGCGCCGGTTGTGGCCGTGGCTTTAGAATATCGACAAGCATCAAACGCAACTCCGGTGCCGTTGAGCCTGATGTCGGCCGCGTAGTCGATAGCTTAATGACCACGTCCCGCCACGCTTCACCGGACCGCTGCGTTATCGTTGCCCGGCGCACGAGCTGCAGTTTCGAACCCTTCAAGGCTGTCCCGGTCTTCAACCTCGCCTCATAAGACGGCGACCATGACGCCGAACGCACCTGGTACTTCAATTTGAGATCAGCCTCGACCGCCGCGTCGGTGCTGACGAAGACTTTCACTTGCGTCCGCTCAATACGCTTCGGCGCCAGTTCCGAGATCGCCTTCTCAAGGTCACTTACCTTACGATCGATCTCTCGGATCTGCACATTCGCATCAAGCATTTGCTGCTGAACATCACCCAATCCAGTGCCGATGAGACTAATCAATTGCCCCCAGTCTGGGATAACGCCCGCCTGCCCATCGCGGCCTGTTGGAACATTCGGTAGATTGGCGAGATTCTGCAAAAGATTGCGCTGCGTCTGTGCTGTTTCAATCTTGCCTTGTAGGAGTTGCCTTTGGTCCTTAAGACTCTCGATCTCTTTTTCCAGCCGCTTGCGCTCCGAAACATCATCGCTCGAACCGCTTTGCGGCACAAACAGCCGGCGCTGATCAACCGAACCAATACGCAATGCACCTGCCGCCTCGCCCTCGACCCGAATCGAACCGGGAACCGTTTGAGCGGGAAGGCCTCCAAACACGATAGTTGTCTCCCCCACCGGCAACGACACCTTAGCTGCGCGGTTCACTTCAGCGCCAGAAGGAAACACAACGACACTGTCGATCTTTGATGTCGCTTCGATTTCACCAGCCGCAGCAACCGCCACCAGCACTGCGTTAATGGCAAGCGCCAAAGCCCAGAGGGCTACGTGTTTCATTCGAACCGCCTTTCGAAATAGACATTGAAGTCAAAAAGCTCCATTCCCCCGGCCACAGGTCGTTGGAAAAGTCGCCGCTTTTATGACCCTAGCGTTCATATTCGAGCGGCTACCCGCGCGCAAACGGCGCCCGCTATTTACCAACCGGGCGCCGTCCTCGTCTCTAGCGTACTGTTTTCGTGGCCCCTTGGAGACCTTTAGCCGTTCAGAATTCCAGCCGTTTCGCCCGCACCACATGCTCCAATGCCGTCACTGCATGCAGAACATCCTCCCCGACGGATTCATCAAGAGCGACCACCGTAATTGCGTCGCCACCGGCATGCTCACGGCCAAGATTGAACGTGGCGATGTTGACCCCGCGATCGCCCATCAATTGTCCGAAATTACCAATGAAACCCGGCTTGTCGGAATTGCGTACAAACATCATATGCGGCGTCACTTCGAAGTCCATGTTGATATCGCGGACCTGGATGATACGCGGACGTCCATCCGAGAACACGGTCCCCGCCACAGACCGGCTGTACTCCTGCGTCTTGACCGTCAGTTTGATATAGCTCTCATAAACGCCATGCTCGGAACAAAGCAATTCCTCCACGCCAACCCCACGATCTTTAGCAATGGCACCAGCAGAGATCATATTGATATCCTGCAGCTTAGGCCGTAGGACCCCCGCGATCGCCGCCGCAGTCATCGGTTTAACGTTGAGCCTTGAAACATCACCGCAATACTCCATGTGTACACCCCTGATCGGAACGTCGGTCAACTGCCCCGCGAACGATCCAAGCTGCTCGGCAAGCTTCACCCAAGGTGTCAGAAGTGGCGCCTCCTCAGCCGAAATCGACGGGAAGTTGATCGCATTGGTGATCGCACCCTTAATCAAATAATCGGACATTTGTTCGGCCACTTGCAACGCCACGTTCTCTTGCGCCTCTCCCGTGGCCGCACCCAGGTGCGGCGTGCAGATCACGTTCTCCATCCCGAACAGTTCATTGTTTTGGGCAGGCTCTTCGGCGAACACATCGAGCGCCGCTCCAGCCACCTGCCCGGAACGCAACGCCTCGGCCAATGCGACTTCATCAACAAGCCCGCCACGCGCACAATTGACGATACGCACACCCGGCTTGGCACTGGCGAGCGCATCTGCGGAGAGGATGTTCCGTGTTTGATTAGTCAGCGGCGTATGCAGCGATATGAAGTCCGCTCGCGCTAGGAGATCCTCCAGCGGCACCTTCTCCACACCAAGTTCTCGTGAGCGTTCTTCAGACAAGAACGGGTCGAATGCGATGACACGCATCTTCAGACCGATCGCCCGGTCCGCGACGATCCCGCCGATGTTGCCGCAACCGATTATTCCGAGGGTCTTGTTGAAGAGCTCAACACCTATGAATCTCGATTTCTCCCACTTACCTTGATGTGTTGAGGTGTTGGCCTGCGGGATCTGTCGGGCCAGCGACATCAGCATCGAAACCGCGTGCTCGGCGGTCGTAATTGAATTTCCAAAGGGCGTATTCATTACGATAATGCCGCGCGACGTCGCTGCTTTGGTATCAACGTTGTCGACGCCGATGCCTGCGCGTCCGATCACCTTCAAGTTACTCCCCAGGTCGAGCAGTTTCTCTGTCACCTTGGTCGCTGAGCGGATCGCCAAGCCGTCGAACTCACCGATTAGTTCAGCCAGCCGCTCCTTGTCCTTGCCTAGCTTCGGCTCGAAGGTCACGTCGATACCATGGTCTCGAAAAATCTGAACGGCGGTGTCCGACAGCGCGTCGGAAATAAGAACCTTGGGTTTGGTCATGATTAAGATCCTGTCTGAAGTCGCAACACCCTCAACACGCTGTTCTCACGGCGAGAAACTGGGATGAAAGTCGCAATCCCGATCCGGGTTTCCTTTTCGGTGGGAACCGGGCAGGCACGGGTGGGCTAGTTGAAAGAGTGTCTCACTTGCGGTTACTGAATAAAGCTAGGCTGTCTTGGCCAGCGAACCCTTCACCTCGACGAACGCCCAGTCGAGCCACGGCATGAGCGCTGCAACATCTGTCGCCTCAACGGTCGATCCGGTCCAAATACGCAAGCCAGCCGGCGCATCCCGATAGGAGCCGATGTCGCGAGCCACACCCTCCTTGTCCAAGAGCGAAACAATTTGCTTGGCAAAAACCGCCTGTTGCTCGTCGCTGAAAGCTGCAACGTCACGATCCACGATCCGAAGGCAAACCGACGTGTTGGAGTACGTCTCCGGCGCGACAGCAAGGTTCTCCACCCACGGCGTGGCCGCGACCCAATTGTGTATCAACTTCGCGTTTTCATCGGCGCGGGCCAGCATCGCATTGAGACCGCCCAATGACTCAGCCCAGGCAAGCGCATCCAGATAGTCTTCCAACGCCAACATCGAAGGCGTGTTGATCGTCGCCCCTTCGAAAATTCCCGAGATCAACTTGCCGCCTTTGGTAAGCCGGAAAATCTTCGGCATTGGCCATGCCGGCGCATAAGTCTCAAGCCGCTCAACCGCGCGCGGCGACAAGATCAACATGCCGTGCGCAGCTTCTCCGCCCATCGCCTTCTGCCAAGAGAACGTCAGGCAATCGACCTTGGTCCAATCCACCGGCTGGGCAAAAACCGCCGATGTCGCGTCGACGAGCGTCAACCCCTCACGTTCAGCTGGGATCCAATCGTAATCTGGAATTTTGACGCCTGAAGTGGTGCCGTTCGCGGTAAAAATCACGTCGCGCGAAAAGTCGACCTGCGCGAGATCCGGCAGCAAACCGTAATCGGCCTCCAGCCTGCGTACGTCAGCCAGCCTGAGCTGCTTGACGACATCATTAACCCAGCCTACTCCGAAACTCTCCCACGCGAGAATATCGAGACCGCGAGCCCCCAGAAGGCTCCACATCGCCGCTTCGAAGGCACCGGTATCCGACGCCGGCATGATCCCGCAAACGTACCCTTCGGGGACGCCGAGCAAATCTTTTGTTTTGTCGATGGCGAGCTTCAATCGCGCCTTGCCATCCTTGGCGCGGTGCGACCGTCCAAGAAACGCGTTGCGCAGATTATCCAAGGACCAACCGGGACGCTTCGCACAGGGGCCCGAAGAAAAATGAGGATTGGCCGGGCGCGCACCCGGTCTTGCATTGTCTGTCACGGTATCTACCCTTCCAGATAGTTGCCTCCCGTTGGGGGGAGGTGTCCCACTGGTGGGGATACGCAGGACGGCGGGCAAAAGCAAGACCGACGTTTGTCGTCATGCACGTCTTTCTTCAACTTGCAAATCGGCGTGGTGGATCACTCAATGGCCGAGAATGTATTCAAGCTATCCTGCAGCCGAGGTGTTGCGTAGTCGACGAACGCGCGGACCTTGGCCGCCAGCAACCGACTGTGTGGAAAGACGATCTGCACCGGCGAGGGCGCAGGCCAATAGGGATTCAACACCGGCACCACTGCTCCCGACCGGATCCTCTCGCCGACCATGTAGCAAAGCACCGTCTTCCCCCCCTCGCCGAACTGGGCAGCGTTGATCGCAGCGGCCGCATTGTTGATCTCGAGGCGGGGACGTAGGCTCACCTTGCCCGTCTTGTCACCCTCTACAAAGCGCCACTCGCGATTGACCATCAGACCGGTAAAGCCAATCACCGAATGCAGCTTGAGTTCCGAAGGATATTCCGGCGCGCCGCGCTTTGCCAAGTAATCGGGGCTCGCCACCATCACCCGGCGCACCTCTCCAACGCGGCGAGCAACCAGACTAGAATCAGGCAAATCGCCAATACGAACAGCAACGTCGATCCCCTCCTCAATGAAGTTGACCACCCGGTCCACCAACATCAGCGATGCCGCTATCTTTGGATGCGCTGTCAGAAAGTCGCAAACGATCGGCGACAGTGCCATCCGGCCAAACGTCAATGATGCGGTCAACATCAGATGGCCTTGCGGCATCGCCGATTGGCCGACGGACACCCGCGATCCTGACGGCAGTTTGAAGTCTTCGTCATCCCCATCACCGTCCCCAACTCCGTTGCGCGGGACGGGCTCGTCTCCACCATGAAGCTCGAGGTCCGCAACCTGGACACCGGCTCAACAATGACGCTGCACGCCAGCTACTTCACCTCGCCAGGGGACTTCTCCACCAAGTAAGACATCACCAATCATCAACGCCGACCCAAGTCGCCCTTCGCGCCGTTCTCGGTCGCCGATCGCGGAAGCGCCTCGAAGACCGTTCTGTTCTACGCCCATCACCGCGAAAAAGAGCGGTTCGTCCCCGGCAACGTTCGTTAGGAGCTGAAGCTCAGCACCGACGCTCAACCCATAGAAAGCCTCGGTATGCTCGACCAGTTCTGGATCACCGATATCGTTCCCGTCACGTCGGCCTACGAGCTACCCAAGGTCTCACCCTATTTCGAGGGCCGCATGTTGGTCGGCCACACGGCCCGAATGTTCCTAGAAAAATAAAAAACGGCGGCGCCGATTGCGCCACCGTTTTCTGCAAGGCCCGTCCGCATATACCCTGCGTCCTGACTTCAAGACATCGTCTGATTAGTTGACATCGAACCGGAGACCGGCGCGGATCTGATGTTCGTGGGTTTCGCCGATAGTAACCGTCGAGTTACCCCCGAAATTATCGCCATTGATCTTAAAGCCTTGATCCGAAGAACCGGTGAATAGATAGCGGTAGTTCATGTCAAGCAGCGCGTAATCACTAATGCGATAGGTCAAACCCGCCATCGCCGAAGCCGCGAATGTAATATCGTGTGTCTTGTCCTGCACCGAGTCAAAATCGCGTCTGCTAGGGTTACCGCTACATCCATTGACGACGTCGCAGCTTTGGGAATACTCAGCGGTGCTATGATTGCGCTTCAATTCGTTCCAGGCAAAACCAACGCCGGCACCGATGTACGGCGTCAACCTAGACGCAGGACCGCGATCGAAGTCGTAGTACCCGTTGAACAGGAAAATCCCGCCGCGAAGTGTCGTCTCATCCCTCACCCGTCCGGTGATCCGTTCATAGTTCGTGGCGTTTTCCGTAACCCGATACTGGTAGTCACCCTTGATCTTGACCTTGCCCTCCGAGCGGGTCTCCGCTGTCATATCAAGACGAAAACCGCTACCGACATAAACACCGGCACCGACACCAAACGTCACGAAAGTATCGAAATCACTGTTGATCCAGCTCGACTGCACACCATACGGTCCGTTGTCGCCATCCTCTCCATAAACATAACCTTGCTCGGAACCGGTCGGCGCATCGCCAAAACCGATCCCACCATCGACGCGGAAGTAATAGCGCGCGGCGTATTCGGGCACGGGCACCGGAGCTGGAACAGGAACGGCTGCCGACCCATAGCCCCTCAGTGCACCGGCCCCATAATTCCAATCGGCAGCAGACGCTGGCACGCTTGCCAAAGCGAGAGCCGCTAATCCAAGCAACAAGCTGAGCTGATAGAGTTTCATAGTTCGATCTCTCTTTTCGCGGGGCACGACCGGTGTTCTAAACCGGCATTACCGTGACAATCTGTTAAGCGCATTCCTCGAGCCCGGAGTCCCATCATCAATCGTCGCCGACGTTTCAAAATCGCCGTTAGCGCCATCGTGGTGCGAATGGAACGAAGCAGGTGACGCAAGGGGCTGCAGGGCAAGGTAGCGCGCATGGCTGCCTTCAAGGTCAACCGCGGCGGCTTCCCTATTGCGCGCGGCCCTAACGAGAGCGCCCAACGCTATTGCGCTGCTGGTCCGGATCATGATTCCCCTCATGGATCAGCCGACAACTGCCGGCAGGACTCGTGCAACGCGAGACGTTTGCTGAGGGGGAGTATTCGCCCGGAAGGTTTAATGGAGGATTAATCAATGTATCGCGACAGGTCGGCACGTCGCCACGCGGCCATTGTAAAACCACTCGTTGCCAGATTGCCACGTTGAGCACCCTGGCCAAACGGCCTGCAAAGCGGCGGAATACTGGCCTTGGCCGTTTAGGCGGCGCGCGCGGCAGCGGCGCGCACCGCTTCGCAAATATCACCGACCACAACTTCAACGAGATCGCGGTCATCGGCTTCGGCCATCACCCTGATCACCGGTTCCGTGCCCGAAGGGCGAATCACCAGCCGGCCGTTGTTGCCCAGCTTCTGCTTGGCAGCATCGATCGCCTTCTGCACACCATTGTCGTCTAATGGACGGCCATCGTCGTAACGCACGCTCCGCAACAACTGCGGCAGCGGTTCGAAGCACGAACAAACCTCAGACACCGGCCGCTCGCTGGCAACGGCCACGGCCAGAATCTGCAACGCCGAAACCAAACCATCCCCGGTTGTGGTGAAATCAGATAGCACGATATGTCCGGATTGCTCGCCGCCAACATTGTAGCCATGCTTACGCATGTGTTCCACGACATAACGGTCACCAACTGGCGTCCGCGCCATCGATAGACCCATGCCCTGCAGGTGCCGTTCCAACCC
>Ga0209013_10000137_pt1 | contig 56792 bp, 47 predicted proteins | sample Cruoilmetagenom2_FD_187291 | JGI IMG/M metagenome (GOLD analysis project Ga0209013, IMG submission 187291) | Oil polluted marine microbial communities from Coal Oil Point, Santa Barbara, California, USA - Sample 2 (SPAdes) (version 2) | ecosystem: Environmental > Aquatic > Marine > Oil seeps ...
GGCCAACGACGACGCGCCGGGCAAGGACTAAGCCGCCACGCGGCTTGGCCGGAACCCAGCTACGCCGGAAGCGATCTAAAACGGATCCCATCTAAGCCGGTTTGGTGACGCGGCGGAGCGTGAGGTTGAAGCGCCCGCCCTCCTCCAGAAGGCTGCTCGTTTCGGCAAGCACCCGATCGATGCCGTGATAGGCGAGCCGGTCCGAGCCGCCCAAAACCACCACATCCCCGGATTTAAGTTCGAGCGTTCGCGTCGGCCTTTTTCGAGTGGTTCCGCCCACGCGGAAGATCGCCGTATCGCCCAGCGAGACAGAGAGTACGGGCGCGGCGAAGTCCTCCTCGTCGCGATCCTGATGCAGCCCCATCTTGGCCGCGCCTCCATAGTAGTTGATGAGACAAGCTTCGGGCAGATGCGGGTAGTCGGCGAGCGCGGCCCATAGGGCCAGAAGGCGTTGGGGAATTGCCGGCCACGGTGCGCCGGTCTCGGGATGGCTGGCCTGGTACCGGTAGCCGCGCGCCTTGTCGGTGACCCACCCCACCGAACCGGCATTGGTCATCCGGACCGACATGGGCGTGCCCGAACGGGGCATGGTCGGAACGAACAGGGGCGCGTGGCCGATAATCCTGCGGATGTCGCCCAGAAGCGCGGCTTGGGCCGTCGCGTCTAATTTCTTTGGGAAATATTGCACGCGTTCTTTGCCCCCGGGGCCCTCTCGCCTAGGGTCGCACTCTACCGCTTACAGGCACCGGCGGAAGTGCGTTTCCAGGGAAGTATCTGATGAGCAAAGCGATGGCGGCCAATACCGACGGATACATCCACAGCCGCGACGAACTGGAGTACGCGCGGTTGCGGGAGCAGGGTGAGATGTGGCGCGGAGCGTCAGAGGCTCTGCTCGACGATATCGGGCTCGCGCCCGGCATGTCCTGCCTCGACGTGGGCTCTGGACCCGGCTCGGTCATGCGGCTCATGGCGGACCGGGTCGGCGAATCGGGCACCGTCACCGGGCTTGAGATCGACGGCAGCCTCGGGCGGCAGGCGCTGGCGGATTTGAATGCGGAAGGCGGCGCGGCATTTCATCACGTCGAGGCGGATGTCCTGACGACTGACAGCCTGGCGGGAGCGCCCTTCGACCTGACCTATTGCCGGTTCTTTCTGATGCATATGCCCGACCCCGTCGCGATTCTCGAGAAAATGCATCGCTGGACGAAGCCGGGTGGCGTGATCGCGGCGCAGGAATTCGACTTCGGTTCCATGACCATCGAGCCGGTTTGTCCGACCATGACCGAGTTTTTCCGCCTCTTCGAGGGCGTTTTTCGCGGCCATGGCCGCAACATGCGGGCCGGGCGCCAGCTGCCTGCCCAATTCGAAGCCGCCGATCTCGGCGTCCCCGACGGCACGCGGGCGGAGGTCAAATTCATCCCTTTGAGTGGCATGGCGGCAATGTTAATCGGCGTTTACCAAGGACTTTGCGCCTCCGCTGTGGAACTTGGAATCGCTGACGACGCCCGCGCGGAGGCCTTCAAAACCGAAATTTTGGAGGCCACTGCCGACGGCCGTTACTACTGCTTGACCCCAATCCTTGTCTGCGCGTGGAGGCGCCTAACGTGACAACCAGTGCCGCATGTCGGATGCGATCCGTCTTGTCCTTGCGGGCCATAGGGTTGGCACCTATATAACCGCGGAACCCCGCGTGATTTTTCGCCGCGGGGCGCTGCGAAACAATTGGGGACCGGATTGCGCCGCTTCGAGCAAGGCTAGGCGCGTCAGTCAATCCCGGGTACCGCATCAGGGCCCGGACGGTTTGCCAGAAAGAGAGGCTCGGATATGGCGAAAGTTATTGGTATCGACCTCGGCACGACGAATTCCTGTGTCGCGGTTATGGATGGATCTAGCCCGAAGGTGATCGAGAACGCCGAGGGCATGCGTACGACACCGTCCATGGTGGCGTTCACCGGCGACGAGGAGGCTTTGGTCGGACTGCCGGCGAAACGCCAGGCCGTTACCAACCCGGAGAACACCTTTTTCGCGATCAAGCGGCTGATCGGCCGCCGCTGGGACGACCCCACGGTTGCGAAGGATCAGAAGCTCGTTCCCTACCAGCTCGTGAAGGCCGACAACGGCGATGCCTGGGTCGAAGCCAACGGCAAGAAATATTCTCCTTCGCAGATTTCCGCCTACATCCTCCAGAAAATGAAGGAAACGGCCGAATCGCATCTCGGCCAGAAAGTCGAGCAGGCAGTCATCACCGTTCCGGCGTATTTCAACGACGCGCAGCGTCAGGCGACGAAGGATGCGGGCAAGATTGCCGGTCTCGAGGTCTTGCGGATCATCAACGAGCCGACGGCTGCGGCGCTTGCCTACGGCCTCGACAAGAAGGACGGCCAGACCATCGCGGTGTACGACCTCGGCGGCGGTACGTTCGACGTGTCGATCCTCGAGATCGGCGACGGCGTGTTCGAGGTGAAATCGACCAACGGCGACACGTTCCTCGGCGGCGAGGATTTCGACATGCGCCTCGTCGATTATCTAGCCGATGAGTTCAAGAAAGAGGCCGGAATCGATCTGCGCGGCGACAAGCTCGCCCTGCAGCGCCTGAAAGAAGGGGCTGAGAAAGCTAAGATCGAGCTGTCTTCGACGCAGCAGACCGAAATCAATCTGCCCTTCATCACGGCCGATCAGTCGGGTCCGAAGCATCTGACCATGAAGCTGACGCGCGCCAAGCTGGAGAGCCTTGTGGAGGACCTCATCAAGCGCACCATCGCTCCGTGCGAAGCGGCGCTGAAGGATGCGGGTCTGAAAGCGGGCGACATCAGCGAGGTGATCCTCGTCGGCGGCATGACGCGCATGCCGAAAGTCGCAGAGACCGTGAAGACCTTCTTCGGCAAGGAGCCGCATAAGGGCGTGAACCCGGACGAGGTCGTGGCCATTGGCGCGGCGATCCAGGCCGGCGTGCTGCAGGGCGACGTCAAGGACGTGCTCCTGCTCGACGTGACCCCGCTTTCGCTGGGCATCGAGACGTTGGGCGGCGTGTTCACCCGGCTGATCGATCGTAATACCACGATTCCGACCAAGAAGAGCCAGGTCTTCTCCACCGCAGAAGACAATCAGAACGCGGTGACGATCCGGGTCTTCCAGGGCGAACGCGAGATGGCCGCGGACAACAAGATGCTCGGCCAGTTCGATCTCGTCGGCATTCCGCCGGCACCCCGCGGCGTTCCGCAGGTGGAAGTAACGTTCGACATCGATGCCAACGGTATCGTCAATGTTTCGGCGGCCGACAAGGCGACCGGCAAAGAGCAGTCGATCCGCATTCAGGCCTCGGGCGGTCTGTCGGATTCGGATATCGACCGTATGGTCAAGGAAGCCGAGAGCCATGCCGAAGACGACAAGAAGCGCCGCGAGCTCGTGGAAGTACGCAACCAGGCCGAGGCGCTGGTCCATTCGACCGAGAAGATGATCGCAGATTTCGGCGACAAGGTTTCGGATGAGGACAAATCGGCGGTCGAGGCCGCCGCGGCCGAGGTGAAAACCGCCGCCGAGGGCGACGATGTAGAAGCCATCAAGCAGAAGCTCGATGCGCTGGCCCAGACCTCGATGAAACTGGGCGAAGCGATGTACCAGTCCAGTCAAGCGGAAGGCGGCGATGAGGGTCCCTCCGCGGATGCGGACGGGAGCGCCGGCCCAGACGAGAACGTGGTCGACGTCGACTTTGAGGAAGTCAAGGACGACGACGACAACAAGTCCGCGTAACTCGAGTTCCAACAAGGCAGCGGGGTCCCCTATTCCTCAAAGGAGGCTCCGCCGAAAGCCCAATAACAGGCCCGCATGCGGCCCGTTCGCGAACGGACGGGGCATGATGGTCCGGAGGGGTGATGGCGAAGCAGTGCTACTACGAGGCTCTGGGCATTGAGCGCGGAGCCGGCGACGGCGAGATCAAGACTGCGTTCCGACGCCTTGCGAAGGAATGTCACCCGGACCGGCATGGGGGAGACCCCACAGCCGAAGACCGTTTCAAGATCATCAACGAAGCCTATGAGATCCTTAAGGACCCACAGCGCCGCGCCGCCTATGACCGGTTCGGCCATGCAGCCTTCGACGGTCGTTCGGGCTTTGGCGGTGGCCACGGTGCCCACGGGTTTGGTTCGGATTTCTCCGAATCCATGTCGGCCATGTTCGACGATCTCTTCGGCGAGTTCATGGGCGCACGCCGCCCGCAGCAGCGCTCGGGACGCGCGCGCGGGGCCGACCTCCGCTACAATATGCAAATCTCGCTGGCGGAGGCGTTCGAGGGGCGCAACGCACAGATCCGTGTACCGACCAGCGTCACATGCGAACAATGCTCAGGTTCCGGCGCCAAGGCCGGGACGGCTCCTGTCACCTGCCGTACCTGTGGCGGCGCCGGCAAGGTCCGTGCGAGCCAGGGCTTTTTCACCATCGAGCGCCCGTGCCCCGCATGCGAGGGCCGTGGCGAGATCATCGAGGACCCATGCGCCGACTGTGATGGCGCCGGCCGCGTCATGCGGGAACGGACACTATCCGTAACCATCCCCGTGGGCGTTGAGGACGGCACGCGCATCCGGCTTGCCGGCGAAGGCGAGGCGGGCTTGCGCGGTGGGCCGCCCGGCGATCTTTACATCTTCCTCGCGATCAAGCCCCACGAGTTTTTCCAGCGCGACGGCGCCGATCTGTTTTGCCGAGTGCCGATCTCCATGACGACGGCCGCGCTTGGCGGACAGATCGAGGTGCCCACGATCGACGGCGGACGAAGCCGCGTGAAGATCCCCGAGGGCAGCGAGAGTGGGCGGCAATTCCGGCTCAAAGGCAAAGGCATGCCCGTGCTGCGCTCCAAGCAGCACGGCGACCTCTATATTCAAGTCGAGGTCGAGACGCCGAAGAACCTCACGCGCAAGCAGCGCGAAATCTTGCGGGAGTTCGAGGAGGAGTCGAACGCCCAGACGAGCCCCGAGTCGGCAGGCTTCTTTGCCCGGGTGAAGGAATTCTTCGACGGCATCGGCGAGTAGCGTCCTACTCGGGGCCCGCTACAAATTCGTTCGCTAATTTCCGCCTCAGCCTCTTTCGTTGCGGCGGAACCATCCCCACATGTGTTCTCGCGCGGTCGACAGGAGGGCGGCACCGGCGCGCTTTGCCAATGGGTTACGGTTGAGGCGCGCAATGCTCAACAAGAATGGAGACGCCGATGCGGTTGTTGTTTTTCGCAGGGAGCGCTCAAGAGGGATCTCACAACAAAAAGCTTGCTCGGCTCGGGCAAAAGATTGCGGAGGCGAACGGCATCGAGGCTATCTTTGCCGATCTCGCCGACTATGAGATGCCGATATATCACGGCGACCTTGAAAAGGCCGAGGGCGTACCGGAACGGGCGCGGGCCTTCAAGGCCCTGCTCGGTGAGTACGATGGCGTGATGATCGTGACGCCCGAGTACAATGCCGGCATTCCTGGCTTGTTGAAGAACACACTCGATTGGGTGAGCCGGGTCCGGACGGAGCCCAATGTGTACCGCACCCGTGTCTTCGCCATATCCGGCACGTCTCCCGGCTATTACGGCGCCATGCGATCGCTGTTGCAGCTCCGTGAGGTTCTTGCGGTAGGACTTGGCGCGACCGTTATTCCGCAGCAAATGGCGCTACCTGGGGCCATGAAGGCATTCGCGGAGGACGGTAGCCTGGTCGACGACACACGGCAGAAGATGTTCGCCGACGTGGTCGAAGCCTTGGCCGTGGCGGCACGAAAGTTCGCCGCATAGGGCAGGATCGTTTTTCTGGGAGAACTGACATGACAGCAGAAACTTTGGCGCCAAACGAGCGCATCGTCGTGGCGCTGGACGTCGCCGATCTCGACGAGGCGCGCAAGCTCGTGGCCAAGCTCGGCGATAGCGTCGGCGTCTACAAGATCGGGCTTGAGCTGATCTATCGCGGCGGACTCGGCTTCGCCGAGGAACTCGCGAAGGAGGGGCGGCGCGTATTCTTGGACGCCAAACTCCTCGACATCGAGGCGACGGTGGAACGGGCCACGGCGGCGATTGCCAAGACCGGTGCGCAGTTCCTCACCATTCACGCCACCGACCGCAAGACGCTGGATTCGGCCGTGCGCGGGCGCGGCGACAGCGCCCTGAAACTTCTGGGCGTCACCGTGCTCACCAATCTCGACAGATCCGACCTTTCGGAACAAGGCATCGACATGCCGCCTCTGGCCCTCGTTCAAGAACGGGCCCGGCTGGCGCAGGATGCGGGTTTCGATGGCATCGTGGCCTCGGGCAAGGAAGCAGCGGCGCTGCACGAGCGGTTACGCAATTTCCTGATTGTCACGCCAGGCATCCGCCCTGCCGGCACGGACGCGCAAGATCAGAAGCGCATCGTAACACCAAGCGATGCGGTAGCGGCAGGTGCGGACTATCTGGTGATCGGACGGCCCATTACCCGCGCGGACAACCCGCGTGCGGCCGCCGAAGCCATCGCCGCCGAGATTGCGAACGTCAGCGCTTAGGAATCTGAGTCTCGAAATTCGGTGAGGCGCGTGGCGATCAAGGCCGAAAGACCGATGGCGCTCCCGTCGACGGCCACGATCTTGATGCGCGCCTTGGCGCCTTGGATGACCCAAACGGACGTCCGCGGCAGGTCGAGCCAATCGGCGATCAGCGTTTCCAACGCAGCATTGGCCTGCCCGTTTTCGGGCACCGCGCGCACACGCGCCTTCAGGACCGGATCGCCGCCGAATTCCTCGATCCCTTCGACCGCATCGCGCGCGGATTTCGGCGTGAGCCGCACCGCGAGCGCGACCCCCGTCTCGGTCTGACGGATCTTCAATTGGGGTGCGGGACGGCCGGGAACGGTTCCCGCCATGGAGCGCCTACACGAAGGCCGGCAGGAGCCAGCCCAGCAGCACCACGTCGCGGAAAAACAGCAGGAGGAGAATCAGGATCACCGGCGAGATATCGATCCCGCCGAGATTGGGCATGAAACTGCGGATGGGGGCCAGCGCGGGTTCGGTGATCCGGTACAGCGCGTCCGCGATCGAGTAGACGAAGCGGTTGTTGGTATTGACCACGTTGAAGGCGATCAGCCAGCTCAGAATTGCACTTGCGATCACGACCCAGATGAAGAGGTCGATCACAAGCGCGATGAATCCGATCAATGGCACCATGAAACGGCCCCTCCTCGCACGGCCTCGGCCCCCATGTAGCGGACGGGCACGCCATTGGGCAAGCCCTCAGACGCAATGCCCAAAATTGGGTCCGGGACCGGGGCTTTGAGATCGCCCCAACCATCTGCCCGGCGCGCGCATGAATCTCCGTTTCCCTGTGACCCTTGCTTGACAGACCCTAGGGCCGTTCCCTAAATGCGGGGCTCAAAAGGGGCCGTAGCTCAGTTGGGAGAGCGCAGCAATCGCACTGCTGAGGTCGTCGGTTCGATCCCGTCCGGCTCCACCAAAAATCCTAGTTATATCAGATAATTAGGTGCCTCGCCGGGAATGCGGGGTCCGGGCGTTTTCCGAAAAAGTCAGCAGAAAGTCAGCACGGCGAGCAAGGTCAGCGCATGATGCGGGATACTAAAGTTGTCTCCGCGCCGGGGCTTTTTCTCTTTGCAAAAACAGCCCTCGCATCACCTGCACGGTTGCGCCGCATCAACGCCCGCGACGTGGCCTCCTACTGCGTCATAACGGTGCCGTGCTGGACATCATGCAGCATCCCATAAAGCCATCAACGCCCATGCTGCCGGCGGGCCCGGCTTGATGCCCACTTGGGCCGGGCCTTTCATTTGCTATAAGCGTCTGCAGGTCGCTGCTTTGATGGCGACGATAAAGTCACAAAATGGGGAGGGTTCGATGACACCGGAACAAGCAGCCATGCAGGCTACAATTTCTGAGAATAAGGGCTGGTTCTACTTTCTCGGCATTCTGCTAATTATCCTGGGCATCGCCGCAGTCGCTTTTCCTTTCGTTACAACTATTGCAGCGAAAGTTTTTCTAGGTTGGCTCTTCCTCATTGCGGGCATTCTGCAAGTCGTTCATGCGTTTTCGACCCGAACATGGAGTGAGTTCTTTCTCGACCTTCTGATCGGTGTGCTTTACGTCGTCGCCGGTGGATGGTTAGCGTTCTTCCCACTTACGGGCATCATCACACTCACGCTTTTGCTCGCCATAATGTTCATCATCCACGGCGTTCTGGAGGGCATGATCGCGTTCCGGATACGGCCACATGTGGGATGGATATGGATGCTGCTGGCTGGCATGGTCGCCGTGGCCGTTGGCGTGCTTCTCATTCTGAAGCTGCCTAGTTCGGCTACTTGGGCTATTGGACTTCTCGTTGGCATCAACTTGATTATGTCGGGCGTCGCATACCTATTTTTGCCTATGGCGGCCAAAGACAAATAGTCCCCAATGTCAACCAGACAGGGCTACGAGGCTAACTATCTTCTGCGGCAAATTACGCGGGTTCGGTCTGCTTCGCAGGCCGAACTTCGCGGCGCCCATTGATCCGTATCAAAGGCACAGCGACGGCCGCCACAGCCTAATGAAGGTGCCGCTCTAGGCGTTGCTCCCCGCCCATAAGGCCACCGACGCCTATGCTGTCGGCCGGGCCTGTTGCTTTGCCAGATGATCCAAAGCCCAGCAGCCAGCGTATCGGTAGCATCGCGCCGAAGTGATTTCCCGGCTCCTACCGAAACCAACTCAGCGAGATACTCTCCTAAGCCCCGGTGTCTACGCGCCGGGGCGTTCCCTTTTTACGACAAGCAACGTAGTCGACTGTGAAAGGTACTAGTCTACTAGTCCATGGAACTGTACGCGCTGACGCGCGTTAAATACTTCCAGACGATTACGCTGAGGGGGACCTGGGGTGTCGGGGATCACCATTGTGCTCCGTCAGGCCTGTAAAGACATCGAGGCATTGGTTGAAGGCCACGAAAGGTTTGACGGAGATGAGAGGATCAAACAGCGTCTCGAAGATATGGAGCGCGCGTGGTGGACGTATCCAAGCAATATTCGGGCGAAGTTTCCAGACCACATTAGAGTGGTTCGAGTCACGACGCCGTCGGCAAGGTCCGTCTTCAACTTGAGAACACTCCTAGCGCTAGCAATCTAGAAATAACGGTGGGGCCCGGCCAGAATACTTCACATTTGCGCGAAGCTGCCTTCCCAGAAGTAAGATCCCTGATCCCCATTGAAGCGCACAACGCGTCTCGCAACGGCTTGTGGCCCTGCAGCGCTCGGCACTGTATCTGACCCCAGCCCCCCAGCACCAATGCTCTCGGCAGGCCCGGCTTGTACGCGAATGCAGGCTGGACCTCAGCAATTCTCATCTATGAGCTGCTGCGAGAGTGTCCTGATAGCCTCATCATCAGCAAGCCCTAGAGACTTGCGAGCGTCCGAGCAGTTTTGCTCAGTATCGTCACTGTGCGACGCCCGTAAGCCGTAGAACATTCCGAAGACTGCGTTCTCAGCCTCAGCGTTGTCAATTAGCCCAGTGCAGGCAGTGACAAGATCAACGTTATTGTTCCCCTGGGTGCAGGTAGCTATGTCCGCATCAAACCCATCATATGCGAAAGCCTGACCCGAGAGCATGAGCGCAAGGGGTAATACAAGTAACGGACCCTCAGATCAGTCGACGACCTCTGCAAGCGGCGTTCCGCGTGAGCCGCTGGGATATTTGATCCCGAGATAGGCAGCGATGGTTGGTGCCACGTCCACTGTCTCGATACGCCGCACGACCTTACCGGGTTCAACACCAGGGCCCATCCAAATTACCGGAACGTGTGAGTCATAGGCCCAAGGCGAACCGTGAGAGCCCGTGACCGACTGCCCATCGAAGTCTGCGACAAACCAGTGCGGCTCGAAGACGACATAAATGTCGCCGGACCGGTCCTCATGAAAGTTTGCCAAGACGGCTTCGGTGATTGGCATGCGGGCAACATTTCCCGTCCGAAGATCATGGCTCGAGACCGCATAGGCGATACCGGGGAACTTTCTCAATTCCTCTGCGACCTTGCGCGAGACCTCGCCATAGTCCAGGCCATGCTTTTCGATCGTCTCCCGCTTGAGGTAGAGATAGGGCTGGAAGAACTGGTCGACGAGTTCTTCGGCGACGCCAAACTCAGCTTTGAGTGCGGCTATGGCATCGCTTCGGTCGATCTCATCAAAATTGAAGTACTTACCGCCGATACCCAAACTGTTCAGGTAGCCCGGAGCTTCCGACGCGCCATGGTCAGCCGACAGGATAACAAGTGTGCGATCCAGCCCGACCGTTTCGTCTACGTATGTAAACAATCCTGCCAGCGTGCGATCAAGCCGATGCAGATTGTCTTCCGACTCAAGGCTTGAGGCGCCGAAGAAGTGGCCGACATAATCGGTCGAAGAGAAGCTAATCGACAGATAGTCGGTAACGTCATCCATACCGATCGATTCTGCCGCCATAAGCTCCTTGACGAAATCGAGTACGATCTCGTCACCGGCTGGTGTTAGGGTCAGCAGCGTCGTGAAGTACTTGCCATCCGCCGGACCGTAAGGGTGCGGAAATGTCCGTCCGAAACCAGGAAAGTCCGTTTCCCAAGGTTGATCGTCGGATTCGCCGAACAAATATTCCGACTTATTAGCAAGCAGCTCCCAGGACGTGTTCGCGTAGCTTGCCGGTACACCCTTAGCATTCCACGCGTTCACCCAGTCCGGGTAGTCGTCCATATAGAAGGTACTGGTGACCATGCGCCCACCTGATTTGGAGAACCAGTACGCAGTACCGGTGTGACCCGCCAGCGTGATCGCTCCACGATCCTTAACAGACACGCCGTAGACTCTGGACTCTGGGCCGAGTGACAGAGCAATTTCGTCACTCACTGTGGTGGTTTGAATGGAACGCGGCGAACGCCCTTGGGTCGTGGCGAGCCGTTGTGTTGGGTCGATTTCAGTCGCCACGTCGACACCTGCGCCCTCGCCGACGAGCGGGTAGTCCTCGTCCTGGACGTTGTAGTTCAACTCGCCACTCGTCCGGTCGAGCCAGACATTCGCAACCATTCCATGGATAGCAGGGTCCGTGCCGGTTGCGAGGGTCGTATGCCCAACCACCGTCTCTGTGTTGGCGTGGCGATGATGCGCGTTTGCGAAAACCAGGCCTTCATCGAGGAGGCGCCGGAATCCACCTTCTCCGAAACCAGCCGAATACCGCTCGATCATGTCGCCGCGCAATTGGTCAACGGTAATTTGCAGAACGAGACGAACTGGCTTGTCGGGAGTCTGCGGGATTGCTGGCGAGGTTGAGAGCGCAAAAACTCCAATCGCAACGGAAAGCCAACGTTTCATGGTTCCATCCTCGCAGTCATAGTGACATCCGCTATGGGTTAGTTCGTCGGGCCGTGTCTTTGCATCGCGTCGAGAACTTTTCCGGATAGCGTACGCTCGGCGTCGAGCCCATCGGCGGCCGAAAGGATGATGTCTGCGATCCGATACCCGGCCAAAGCCATGCGCCGAGGCGCCACCTCCTGCAGCTTTTCCCAGTATTCGTCCGGTACTGCTGGGGCCTCGTCCACAGGTGAGATTCCCTCAAGGATGTACTTTGCCATCTTAAGGATCAACTTATCGGAGTCTGTGTCCAAGTCCGGGTCGGGGATCGTTTCGATGTCGTAGGCCCAATCCACCGCCACCTCGTGACTTTCCCGAGCCCATTTCTCGAAATCGTCCGGACCTTCGAAAGCTGTCAGCTCAGGCAATGACGAGCGCGGATATTGCTCCATGATCTCCCGGGCGTATCCGTCGACGTCTTCTAACTTCGTCGACCGCCGCGTATTGCTGTCCCAGAGAATATGCAGCGGTATGGCCGAATCCCTTTGGGGGTCCCAGACGTAAGCCAAGGCGCCTGCCGCGTTTCCGGTCGGAAAATCTTTCGAAACGAGATCACTGACATGAAGCGGTTGGTGGATGTCGCCCATGATGTGCATCATCCAGCTCAAGGCGAGGGCACGCTCTTCGGGTTTGCTTTCGGGATTGGAAATTATGACTGCATTCAGCGCTAGGGCTTCTAGTGCGTTACCGAGCGGTTTGCCACCGCGCGCTTCGATCAGAGCCTTAGCCTCCGGCGGGGCGTCATCTGCGATGATGCTCCAGCGTGCCGTGTGCCAGGTGGGCCGATCATGGCCTGTGAACTTTGCGTCGTCTGCCCACCGCGCGGCTTCGATGAACATACGTCGAGTACGTTCCTTGCCTTTACCGCCTCCGGAAGCAACCCAAAAGGGTGCCGGATCGGGGTGTTTCAACATCAGAAGACCGATCTTGTCGATCAGGTCAGGCCGCTCACGCTCGATTTCAGCGAACGCGATGGCGGCGGTTGTCATATGCCCAGGATGATCCCAAGCGTGGGCGGTTTGCACGGGGAGGCCAATCCCAATCGCCAACCCAAACAGTGCGGTCAGTCGCCACAAACCGGATTGTCCGAACATCATCTCCTCCTCCCTCAAACGAGGGTTTTCGAGCCGGGCGACGAGCAGGCTAACGCTGACACTCCAACTGAGAATTGACCGAAGTCAACCTCAGCACCTGGGCTTTGAGATATCTGCTTTGGGTCGTTAGCCGACACGGGAACGCGAATTTGGGATGACCCCTTTGCACCCCTAGGCCGACATGGGGCATCTCGCCATTGAGGTCCGCTATGCGCGAATGGCGGACATAGGCCCTTGATTTGTATCAGCGCCAAGTCTTCCCTCATTAATACGCTGCAAAGAGCCCTTCTGGGGAGCACCAAGGTCATGAGACACTTATCTGTAGTAGCGATATCCAGCCTTTTGTTTGTGTCGGCCTCAGCGGCACAGGATGTCGGAAGCTACACTCCGGAAAAGCTGTCGAGTGCCTATAGTGGCGAAGCGTATTCTCCTTACGCGAAACGGACTTTTCCCGAGCGTCCGCTGTGGGGCGACACGCATCTGCATACCTCGCTCTCGATGGACGCACGTGCTTTTGGGAATTGGCTTGGACCCCGTGCTGCTTATCGCGTAGCGCGTGGTGATGAAATTATCTCCTCCTCCGGGCAGCCGGTACGCCTCTCGCGACCGCTCGATTGGTTGGTAATAGCCGACCATACAGATGGCATGGGCATGATGACTGACATCATCGCTGCCACGCCGCAGGTCATGGAAACAGAACAAGGCGCACGGTGGTCGCGAGCCGTTCGCTCGGGCGGCTCAGAGGCAATCGATGCCACGATGGATCTGATCACTACGTTTGCGCAAGGCAAAGTTGACCCTAAACTCCTCGCCGAATTTTCTCCCGGTTCCAGGCGTTTTTCGACGATCTGGGAAGACTGCATTCAAGCAGCGGAGGAGTTCTACGATCCGGGCCAGTTCACTACGCTTATGGGGTTCGAGTGGACCTCGCTTGTCAACGGCGGCAACATGCACCGCAACGTCATCTTTCGCGATGGCGCTGACCGTGTCCGACAAGTACTGCCGTACACGACCCAAGCCCCCGTTGGCAGCACGGATCCCCTCGATCTATACAAGTATCTTGAGAACTACGAAGCCAAGACCAATGGCGCGGTCTTGGCAACGGCGCACAATGGCAATCTCTCCAACGGCATCATGTTCCCAGTGGACGCGCAATACACCGGACGCAAGCTCGATCAGGCCTACGTCGAGCAGCGAGCGAAGTGGGAACGGATGTATGAAATCACACAGAACTTCGGCGATGGTGAAACACATCCGTTTCTATCACCATCGGACGAGTTTGCAGATTATGGGACGTGGGACTTCGGCAATCTGGATTTCTCGGAGCCCAAAACCGAAGACATGCTGCAATACGAGTACGCTCGCGAAGCATTAAAGAATGGCCTGGCCCTTGAAGCAAAGCTCGGCACCAATCCCTACAAATTTGGCATCCAGGGCGGTACCGATATGCACACCTCTGCGCCCACGGCCGAGGAAGAAAATTTCTTCGGCAAGCACACCGGTTACGAACCTTCTCCTGGGCGGGTCTCGCAGCCAATTGCGAAGACCGAGAACGGCATCATTGAAAGCTGGCGGCAGCTTGCCTCCGGCCTCACCGCCGTTTGGGCACACGAAAATACGCGCACCTCTATCTTCGACGCCATGGACCGCAAGGAAGTCTATGCCACCACCGGTCCGCGCATGGTAGTGCGCTTCTTTGGTGGGTGGGACTATTCCAAGCAGGACCTCAACAACCGCCACCCAGCCTTTGTCGGGTACTCGAAGGGTGTGCCCATGGGCGGTGATCTAGCCAAGGCACCCGAAGGTAAAGCACCGACCTTCATGGTTTATGCGCTTCGCGATCCAATCGGGGCAAATCTGGATCGCATTCAGATCGTGAAAGGCTGGCTCGATGCGGCGGGCAAGACCCACGAAAAGGTCTACGACGTTGCTTGGTCAGGCGACCGTACGCCAAACGGCGGGGGCAAACTTCCCGCCGTCGGGAACACGGTTGATGTGAAGAACGCAAACTGGACCAACACCATTGGCGCGGCAGAACTCGCGACCGTTTGGAAGGACCCCGACTTCGATCCGGAGCAACGTGCTTTCTACTATGCCCGCGTCTTAGAAATTCCGACCCCGCCTTGGTACGTCTACGACGCATTCCGCTTCGAGATCGACCTGCCCGAGAATGCGCCAACCAACCAACAGGAGCGAGCTTATACGACGCCGATCTGGTACACGCCGGAATAAGCCAAGGCGTCATGTCCGCTTTGGGTCATTAGCCGACATTGGCAGTCGGATAAGCGACGTCCGCTCTTCCCCCTAAAGCCGACATCCTGAGCATCGAAATCGATGTCCGCTAAGTGCCAAAAGCGGAACTCAGGATTGGGCGGCATAGGTGCCTTGTCCACACGCCATCACCGCAGAGGACTTCAATATCAAGGATTGATCGAAGTCATTGTCCATCTACGACTGGAGTCCTAGGCTCACGACGCGTTTGAGGTCGTCGGTTCGTTCCCATCCGGCTCCGCCAATCACTATTGCACTAGACCTTGCCGTCATCCGTGTCTCCCGTGCGGGCATCCGGATGCTCGAGCGGCTCGGGCTCGACCGGCTTGCCGTCCTCGTCGCGCACCTGGAAGAACCAGCCCGAGGAGGGAATCAAGAAATAGCCGGGTACGAAGCGGGCGAGGCCAACGAACATGCGGTTGAGCCAGCCTTCGATAATAACCCAGTTGCCATTCTTGAACCGCCGATACGCCGCCTCGGCAAGGCGGCCGGGCGTCATTTTGGGCAGATAGAGCGCATAGCGTGAATTCTCGGCGCCGCCTGCGGTATGGATATCCGTTTCGATCACCCCCGGCGCGACCATGCACACGCGCACACCCGTCCCCATGACCTCATAGGCCAGAGCACGGCTCCAGGAGATCATGGCTGCTTTCGTTGCCGCGTAGGTCGCATGGTAGGGCACCGGCATGAAGCCCTCGACGGAGGACACGTTCAGGATGCCGCCGGCGCCCCGAGCCAGCATGTCGGGCAGGAAGCGCCGCGTCAGATCCATCACGGCGCGGAAGTTCAAGTCGACGGTTTTGAGCAGCGCGTCCCGTTCTTGGTCCTGAAAGAAGCCCGCGGTCATCATGGCCGCATTGTTGACCAGCGATTCGCAATAGAGCCCGTGTGTGCGCAGCGCCTCCTCAATCTTGTCGCAGCCTTCCGGCGTCGCGAGATCACAAGAGACATAATAGACGCCGACATCGTGCTTGACGGCAATCCGTTCGGCGAGTTCGGCGAGCCCGGCTTCATTGCGTGCGGCAAGCAGGACCGTGTGGCCCTGTCCGGCGAACTCCTCGGCCAAGGCCCGGCCAATGCCGCGCGTGGCCCCGGTGATGACCGCAGCCGGTCTCAGCACCTGTCGCGTTTGTTTTGCCGGGTCGATACGTGCCAACTGTCATCCCCTGTTCACTGCCAAGCCGTCGGTCGAGCGGCAAGCAAGCACCGAACCCCGACAGGTGCAAGCGATCGGTTTTACCAATTGACGCAAATGCGCTTGCGAACTGGCAAGAGAGCTTCAGTCCTGGACCTGGACGCAGACATGGCATCTTCTGGGCCCCAAGAAGACACGCGCCAGCCGGAGACCCGAAAATGGCGGCCGAAGGCACGACACCGGACAGCGACAGGCCGACATTCGGCAGCATCACGCTGACGAGTCCCGGCAAGGTACTTTATCCCGGGATTGGGCTGACCAAGCGCGACCTCGCCCAATACGACGCCCGAATCGCTGCGGCCATGCTTCCATACGTCGCGCGCCGTCCCATCAGCCTAGTGCGGTGTCCGGACGGGCTCGGCGGCCCGCGCTTCTTTCAGCGGCACGCAATGAAGAGTATGTCCGGCGCGATCAAAGAGGTCCGGGTTCCAGGCGGCGAGAATGACAGGCCCTATCTATATATCGAGGACGACAACGGGCTCTTCGCGCTGACGCAAATCAGTACGCTGGAGATTCACGATTGGGGCGTCTCCAACGGCCAGCTCGAATCGCCGGACCGGCTGGTCTTCGACCTCGACCCGGACGAAACGCTGGCGTTCGACGTCCTGCGCACCGCCGCCAGGCAAGTTCGCGATCTTCTCGCCGACCTTGGCCTGACGAGTTTTCTCAAAGCCACAGGCGGCAAGGGCTTGCACGTGGTCGCGCCGCTCGTGCCTGAGGTCGGCTGGCCCGAGGTCAAGGCCTTCGCGCGGGGCATCGCCGATGCGCTCGTGGCCGACGCGCCCGAGCTCTACACCGCCAATCCGCTCAAGCGCACCAGGACCGGCAAAATCTTCATCGATTACCTGCGGAACGCCCGGGGCAGTTCAGCCATCTGCAATTACTCGCCCCGTGCCCGGCCCGGCGCTCCCGTGGCCACGCCCTTGCGCTGGGCGGAGCTCGCCAAGCTCAAAAGCGGCGCGCCCTATTCGGTGAAGACGCTGCCCGCACGCCTATCCCGGCTCAAGACCGACCCTTGGGAGGGCTTCTTCGGCACAAGGCAGTCGATCAGGCCCCGCGCGAAAAAAGTGCTCGGAATTGTTTAACGGCGGAAAATTTGCAACTTGAGCCGGGCGCTGCCGGGCTCCGATCGCGCTGGCATTGAAGAATTGTTCAGAATCTTTGGCACAATGTCTTGTCCATGTTGGGGGCTCGTATTGCGTATCTCGCCGCGCTCATTTCGGTGGCGGTCTTTCTTAGCTCGTGCGCCGGCGGCGGTGGCGTGCCGCGCGACAGCCGGGCAGAATGGCGCGACCGCGCCGAGGCGAAGTGCATGGCCTCGGGCAAGGTGCGCGCCTCGCCCTATGTGACGCAGGTCTCCTCAGTCCGTGGCCGCAGCGCGTGCGGCATTTTAGCGCCGCTCCGGGTTTCGGCCGCACTTGGCGGCCGGGTTCGAGTCTCGCCGCCCGCGACCATCGGCTGCCCCATGACCGCGGCGCTGGACCGCTGGATCCACAATTCTGTGCAACGCGCGGCCATGCGTCAGTTCCGCCAGCCCGTGGTCGAGATCAAACAGATCTCGTCCTATAGTTGCCGGGGCCGGAACGGCAAGACCACCGGAAAACTTTCCGAACACTCCTTCGGCAACGCCTTGGATATCGCCGGATTCAAGCTGGCGGACGGACGCACGATTACCGTGGTCAAAGGCTGGTGGCGCGGCTCGCGTGCGGAAAAAGCCTTCCTGCGCGAGGCGTTTGCCGGCGCCTGCCGGGAGTTCTACACGGTGCTCGGGCCCGGCAGCGACCGGGCGCACTACAACCATTTCCATGTGGACCTTCTCGTCACCAACGTGACGAAGGGCGGCAAGCACTACTGCCGTCCCCAGCCCAAGCGCGGCCTGTTCGTAGCCGCGGAGGACGACGATCCGGTCTCCGCGGCGTCGATCAAGCCAATCCCCTTCACCGGGCCGGCCGATTCAGGATCGCAGATGCCCGCGTTCACGCTGGGCCCTAGCGAGTAAAGATTAACCCGCCCACTGTGGCTCCAATGCAACTTCGCAGTCACACCATTGGGGTATGATTGGGGCGGGGAAGAATCGCACCAGGAACGCTTTAACCCAGCCGCAAGCCCTTGTTCTTCCTAGGGCTTCGTTCGATTGGAGGACGCGATGGCCGCCGAATCGTTGGTGCAAATGCTCGAGGAAATCGCCGTAGGGCTGAAATCGGGCGATGAAGAAGTCTATGGCTGGCTCCGGGATCAACTCAAAGAGTGCGGCGGGAGCGAAGTGTCCGTCGAACTTGCCATGGGTGTGATCGCAAGGCTCCTGCCGGAAGAAGCGCAAGGCAGTATCGAACTGGCCGAGCACTATAACCGCCGCTGGGCCCACTAGCGGCTCTGCCGGAGCGTTTCCCCGCTAGGACGGGGCCACAAGCGCGTCTTTCACGCGCTGCCATTCCATTTCCGTTCCCGGAAGACCAAACCGCAAGTGCTGCTGGTTCTCGTCGAACCGGCGCACGCAGATACCTGCCTCGCCCAGCCTTTCAAAAATTTCCTGAGCGCACGTGCTGCGGACCAGACAGAAGAGATCCGTCTGGCCAACCAGCTCCAGACCCGCATCGCCAAGCAGAGCCTCGAGCCGCTCGGAGGCGGCGCTCAGCTCCGTCCGTGCGCTGTCTATCCAGGGCCGGTCGGCAAACGCGGCCGAACCGATGAGAAGCGCGGGACCCGAGACCGGCCAAGGGCCCAAGCGTGCCCGCAGGTGGCGCGCCAGATCGTGGCCGGCCACCGCGAAGCTGAGACGCAAGCCGGCGAGACCGAAAAACTTGCCGAAGGACCGCAAGACAATGATGGGTGCACTATCGACGGAGCCGGACACGCTTGCGCCTTGAGGTCCCACCTCCATGAAGGCCTCGTCCACCACCAACAGACCGCCTTGCGCCTTTTGATGTGCGGCGAGATTCAAGAGATCGTCTCTGGCGGTTAGACGTCCGTCGGGATTGTTGGGATTGACGACGACGGCCAGAGAGGCCCCACAGAGTTCGGCGAGCGTCCCGGCCATGGCCACCTCATGACCGGCAAGCGCTGCCATGCGCGCATGTTCGGCGTAAGTCGGACCGAGGATCCCGGCACGGCCTTGCGGCTTCAGGTCGGCAATCAGTGCCATCAGGATCTGGCTGCCCGGCGCGGCGACCACATTGTCCGCCGAGGGCGCGCCATAGAATGCTGCGGCCAACTGCGTGAGGCGAGCGTGGGCCGCAGGTTCGGGGAGATGCGCAAAATCTTCGCGGGTAACATCCGCGATAGGATAGGGATGAGGGTTGACGCCGGTCGACAGGTCGACGATTGGCTCGGGCGCATTGGGAAACAGCACACGTGCCGCGCCAAGATCGCCGCCATGTTTCAATGGCGTTTCGGCCGAGGGCGCAGCATTCAAGGCGGCGGAGAGTTTGGGTGGGATCGGATCCGGTGACGTCATGGCAGCACCGCTAGCGCTTCTTGCGATGCTAGTCGAGCTTGCCGGCGGCTATCCGGCGTGGCTCGTGAGGCGCGCCGGCCATCCCGTCACCTGGATGGGCCACCTGATAGCCTGGTTGGATACGCGTCTCAACGATCCGGCGAGAGAGTCCGCCGCGCGGCGCCGGGCGGGCCGCATCGCTTTCGTGCTCCTGCTGCTCGTCGTCGGCGCGAGCGCCTTCCTTCTCGAGACGGCACTCCTGCTGCTGCCCTTCGGACTGCTCTTCGTTGCGCTGGCTGCAAGTATGCTGATCGCGCAGCGCAGCCTCTACGGCCACGTAGCCGTTGTCGCCGATGCGCTCGAAACCGGCTCGCTGGAGGACGGCCGCGCGGCGGTCTCGCAGATCGTGGGACGCGACACCACCCAGCTCGACGAGGCGGGCGTTGTGCGCGCTGCCATCGAAAGCCTTGCCGAGAACTTCTCTGACGGCGTGGTGTCGCCCGTGTTCTGGCTCGGACTGGCGGGCCTCACCGGCGGGGCGGTCTACAAAGCGATCAACACCGCCGACAGCATGATCGGCCATCGTTCGCCGCGCTACGAGGATTTCGGGCGCGCGGCCGCCAAGTTCGACGACGCCGTCAATCTGCCCGGCTCCCGCCTTTCCGGGTTGTTGCTCGTCGGCGCCGCAGCCCTGACGCAAGATGCCTCGGCCAAGCGGGCTTGGGACACGATGCGCCGAGATGCGGCCAAGCACGCCTCGCCGAACGCAGGCGTTCCCGAAGCGGCCATGGCCGGCGCGCTCGACGTAGCGCTCGGCGGCCCCCGCGCCTATGCCGACTCGCACACCGACGGCGCCTGGCTGGGCGATGGACGGCGTGACGCCAAACCAAGCGACCTTCGCGCGGCGCTCCGTCTCTATGTCCGCGCCGACGGCCTGCTGATCGCGCTCGTGGCGATCGTGGCCGCTCTCGGCGTGACCCTCAGCGCGACAGTGTAAGGAGACGATCGATATCGGCATGGGCCTCCAGATGGGCGGCGAATTCGTCCAGAATGTCGTCGATCTGATTATCGTAACGGATTTGCGTAGGTCCGGCGGCAAATCGGGCAAGCCATGCGGCGCGCTGCCGGTCGTCTGCGAAGAGCCCGTGCACATAGGTGCCGAAGACTTGCCCGTTTGGGGAGACCGCGCCTTCCCGGGCCCCATTGTCGAACACCGCGAAGGCATGGTCGCAGTCCGGTCCTTCCGTGCGGCCGAGATGCATTTCATAGCCCTCGAACGGGACGCCGTCGAACGTGACCCCGCGCGCGCGCTCAAGACGTTTTTTACCCGACAGCGTCGTTTCTAGATCGAGCAAACCAAGTCCCGCGGCTTCGCCGGGCGGCCCCTCAATGCCGTCCGGGTCGCGCAGAACCCGCCCCAGCATCTGATAGCCGCCGCACAGCCCGAGGACCGCGCCGCCTCTGCGCAAGTGCGCGGAAATATCGATATCGAAGCCCGCTTCCCGGAAGGCCCGCAGATCGGACAGCGTGGCCTTGGACCCTGGCACGATGACGAGCCGTGCATCGCCCGGCAACGCCTGACCAGGACGTGTGAGGACGAGTTCGACGGCGGGCTCGGCGGCAAGCGGATCGAGATCGTCGAAATTGGCGATGTGGGACAGCACGGGCACGGCGATCTTCAGCTTTGCCTCAGGCTTGGTGGATTGGGCTTGGTCGAGCGCCATCGCGTCCTCTGCGGGGAGGGAGCGGGCGCGGGCGAAGAACGGGATCAGACCGAGCGCCTCCCAGCCGGTCGCGGCGGCGATGCGTGCCATGCCGTCGGTAAACAGGGCCGGATCACCCCGGAATTTGTTGACCAAGAACCCTTCGATCATGCTCGCATCATCCGGGTCGAGCACCGCCTTGGTGCCGGCGAGGCTGGCGATGACGCCGCCGCGATCAATGTCGCCGATGAGGATGACGGGCACATTGGCGGCCCTTGCAAAGCCCATATTGGCGATGTCGTTGGCGCGGAGATTGACTTCGGAGGCGCTGCCCGCACCTTCGACGAGCACGATGTCCGCTTCATGCTTGAGACGGGCAAAGCTGTCTTGGACGGCGCCCATCAGTTCGGGTTTAAGCGCCTGATAGTCCGCGGCCTTGGCTTTGCCGTAGACGCGGCCGCGCACGACGATCTGCGCGCCAACCTCACTTTGCGGCTTGAGCAGTACGGGGTTCATATGAACGCTTGGCGCCGCGCGTGCGGCCCGCGCCTGTAGCGCCTGGGCCCGGCCGATCTCTCCGCCGTCGCCCGTTACAGCCGCGTTGTTCGACATGTTCTGCGGCTTGAAGGGCAGGGCCTTCAGCCCGCGCGAAACGAGCGCGCGCGCAAGCCCGGCCACGATCAGGGACTTGCCCACATCTGAGCCCGTGCCCTGGAACATGAGCGCGCGGGCGGTCATCCCTAAAATTCAATACCGGCTTGCGCCTTCACACCGTCGGCGAAGTGGTGCTTCACCAGCGTCATGTCGGTGACGAGGTCGGCGGCCTCGATCAGCTCCGGTTTGGCGTTCCGCCCCGTGACGATCACATGGAGGTCGGGACGCCGTGCCTTCAGCATCGCGACGACCTCGTCAAAAGGCAGATAGTCGTAACGCAGCGCGATATTCAGCTCGTCGAGAATGACGAGGCTGAAGCTGGGATCGTCCATCAGTTCGACCGCCTTGGCCCAGGCCCGCTCCGCCGCCGCAATGTCGCGTGAAAGGTCCTGGGTCTCCCAGGTGAAGCCTTCGCCCATGGAATACCAGGCCACCTGATCGCCGAACTTCTCCAGGGCGTCGCGCTCGGCCGTATGCCAGGCGCCCTTAACGAACTGGACGATCCCGACCCGTTTGCCACGCCCGATCATGCGCAAGGCCAGACCGAAAGCGGCCGTCGACTTGCCTTTGCCCTTCCCCGTGTGGACGATCAGAAGCCCCTTCTCGACAGTTTTCTCGGCGACCTCGGCGTCCTGTACTTCCTTGCGCTTCGCCATCTTGGCGCGATGGCGCTCAAGGTCTTTGTCCTGGACCGATTTGGTCATGTGCTTCCCTTCAAAATGAGAGGCTGTCCGGCGACCACGAGAACGACGCGGCTGGCGAACGCAGCGATCCGTTGATTGAGACGGCCTTGCGCATCGCGGAACGCGCGGCCCAGCCGGGTTTCCGGCACGAGCCCAAGCCCCACTTCGTTTGAGACCAGCACGGTCGCGTTCTCTCGCGTGTGCAGCGCCTCTTCGAGTTGACCCATGGCACGGTCGATATCGAATGGCCCATGCATGATGTTGGAGAGCCACAAGGTCAAACAGTCCACGAGCACGACGGCCCCTTTGGGTGCCCCGCGTATCGCTTCAGGCAATTCGTGCGGCGCCTCGATGGTCTGCCACCCCGCCTCGCGACGCGCCTGGTGTTCGGCGATCCGCGCGGCCATCTCGTCGTCATGAGCCTCGGCCGTGGCGACGTAGACCCAGGGCCGGGGAAGAGACGCAACGAAACTCTCGGCGAAGTGGCTTTTTCCGGATCGGGCGCCGCCAAGAACGAAGGTGATCCCCTCGTCCTCGAGGTTCGCAAAAACCGTCATCTAGGCGTGCCCGATGAAATGCTTGCGGGCGTACCCCGCAAGCCCCCCGAGCAGGCCCCAGAACACCAGCGTGGTCATGACAACGGCCACGACGAAGCTGTGATGCAGGTTCTCCGGGATGAGGCTTTCGTGGCTGGCCGGTTGCGGCGCCCCGATTGCATGAGGCAAGACCAGCAGCACAAACGCCAGCATCGTGGCCGGCAACGACGGGACATAGAACAGCAGCCACAACGCCGCAGCGGTCGATACGACGGTCCCGACCCACCAGAGCTGGCGGGCGCCAAGCTCCGCCGCCGGCATCGTCGGCAGTTCCGGCGCAAGCCCGAGACCTGGCGCGAGGGTGAAGATTACAAAACCCGCAAGTCCCCAGAAGACGCCTTGGCGCCACCCGGACAGGCCGCCGAGCAGCTCGCTGGCGGCGACCAGGAGCAACGCGAACCCGATACCCGTCACCACATTGGCGAGAAGCGTGAAGAAAGTACGCTCGGCACCGTCTGCCGGGCCCCAGCCTTTACCATGGTCATGGGAATGCCCGGTGGCCTCCGCTCCGTGTTCGTGAGCGGTCTCGGTAGCAGGGGCTTCGGCGACCGAACTCTGCTCTTCGAAGACTTCCGCCTTCAAGATCATCGGAACAGTGATGAAGTGCTGCGCGACTGTCATTCCGATGCCCGCAACGATGCCGGCAATGGCTGCAATGAGGATGATGTTGCGAAAATAGTCCATGACTGCTTCTCCCTAGTGGCAGGGGAAGGCCATGGAATGTCGGTAGTCGTGCGCCGCGTTGTGCACGGCCCCAATGTGAGAGAAGCCCACACCGCCGACGATGAAAACGCCAAGCAGCGCTGCCATGAAAATCGGAACGGCCCGGTTAGCCGTCAGGGCCGCGGCGCGGTTGTCGTTCGACGCAGGTTTGTCGGAAAGAGTCGTCATCAGATTTCCTTTCGTCGCACTCCACCCGAGGGCGTGTTTCAAGGTTGATGCCGCGGCAGGTTTCCTGACTTTGCGGGTCGGTGCATCCCCCCTGCCTTCCCGGAGCCTGCGCTCCAGTGGCCAGAAGCGGGGTGCTCACCGCTTACAGTTGCGGGGGCAGCCACGGAATCGGGAAGTCCCTCACCGTGTTCCCTTCTTGCGTCCCGCCTCATGCGGGAACCATCGGCGCCCCGACTATAGTCCGCAAAAGGCGCGCCGCAAGAGGGACCCCCGGCCGCCGGCCCATCACAAGCCCCTGCGACGCATTGACAAACGTGGGCCAGGGGCTCTTATGTGCCTGATCGACGGTTGCTCATTTTGAGCGAACAGGGAACGCGGTATGGAGGAAACTTCAAATCCGCGGCTGCCCCCGCAACTGTAAGCGGTGAGCCCAAGACAAAGCCTTGAAAGCGGTTTTGGGCGCCCGAGCCATTGCCACTGGGAATAGCCCCGGGAAGGCGGCGAAGGGTGAAACCCGCGAAGCCAGGAGACCTGCCGTCAATCTAGTCGTCCGCCGGGCGGGGTGCCTCTGCGGCGGTTGGTTTTTTGGCCCGGTTTGCATCGTGGCCGTCCTGCACCCTTTTTTGCCGCGGCGTCTCGTCGGAGACCGCCAGAGGATTTTGAGGGTGACACTTCCCGAGACCGCCAATTCGGAGACAGCCGAGAGCCGGACCGACGAGGCCCAGCATGGGGCCACCGTTCAAGGGCCTATCGTTTTCGTCTGCGTGACCTGCCGCAAGGCCGGCGAAATTGACGACGGCCCGCGCCCGGGCTCCATGCTTGCCGCCGCGGCCGCCAAAGCCGCCCACGGGACGGGCGTCACCGTTACGGGCGTAGAGTGCCTCGGCAATTGCAGCCGCTCGCTCAGCGCCGCGATGCGCGCGCGCGATAGCTGGACCTATGTGTTCGGCGGCCTTGATGCCGCCAACGATGCCTCGGCCCTGATCGAAGGGGCGCAGCTCCTCGTCGATGCCGCCGATGGCATCCTGCCCTGGCGCGGCCGGCCGGCCGTCTTGAAGCGCGGCCTGATCGCCCGCATCCCGCCACTCCATTTCACCCCGACCCCGGAGGAACCTGAATGACGTCTGTTACCCGCGTTCCCTGCACTATCGTGACTGGCTTTCTCGGCTCCGGCAAAACCACGCTCATCCGCCATGTTCTCGCCAACGCCAACGGGCGGCGCCTCGCCGTGATCGTCAACGAGTTCGGCGATGTGGGCATCGACGGCGAGATTCTCAAAGGCTGCGGCGACGAGAACTGCTCGGACGACAATATCGTCGAGCTGGCCAATGGCTGCCTGTGCTGCACGGTCGCCGACGAATTCGTGCCCGCGCTCGACGAAATCCTGGCGCGCGAACCCCAGGTCGATCACATCGTCATCGAAACCTCAGGTCTCGCGCTGCCCAAGCCGCTCGTTCAGGCCTTCCACTGGCCGGCGATCAAGAACCGCGTCACGGTCGACGGGGTCGTGGCGGTGGTGGACGGCGCCGCGCTGGCGGACGGCCAAGTCTCCGCCGACCTGGAAGCCTTGTCGGCGCAGAGGGCTGCCGATGACGCGCTCGACCACGACGACCCCATCGAGGAGGTGTTCGAGGATCAGGTCGCCTGCGCCGACCTCATCGTGTTGAACAAGCGCGACCTGCTGGACACGGATGGGCTTGCGCGCGCCATGAAGACGGTGACCGGCACGATCCCGCGTGGAATCGGCGTTGTCACGGTTTCGGAGGGCAAGGTCGACTCCACCGCCTTGCTCGGTCTTGGCATCGGTGTGGAGGACGATATCCAAAACCGCATGACCCATCACGACAACGAGGAAGATCACGATCACGACGACTTCGACACGTTTGTGGTGCCGATCGCCGAAGTTGACGACCCTGCGTCCATCACCAAGTGCATCGCAGACCTGGCCGAAGCCCACGACGTCTTGCGCGTCAAGGGTTTCGCCGCCGTGACCGGCAAACCTATGCGGCTTCTCATCCAGGCCGTGGGCCCGCGCGTGACCCATTACTTCGACCGCCCCTGGGGCCAGACCGAGGACCGCCAAGGGAAGGTCGTGGTGATCGGCCTGAAGGGCTTGGACCGCGACGCCGTGGCCAAGTCCCTGGCGGCTAACCCGTAGGCACCGACGATGCACCTCCTGCAGACAAGCAGCACGACGCTCGACGACATCGCCGAGCCGATCGACCTGGGTCAGACCCCCGGCGACATCGTGATCTTGTCGTTCACGGATAGCGATCTCACCGGGATTGCCGCGGCCTACACGCAAGAGCAGGCGCATCTGCCGTCGGTGCGGCTCGCGCATTTGCGAGATCTGCGCCACCCCATGTCCACCGACCTTTGGCTCGAGACCGTTGCACAGCACGCCAAAGTCATCGTGGTGCGGCTCTTAGGGGGACTCGACTGGTGGCGCTATGGCGTCGAAAGACTGGCGGCGGTCGCCCGCGAGCGCGGGATCGCGCTGGCCGTGCTGCCGGGCGAGGACAGGGACGATGCGCGCCTGTTCGAGCAGTCGACCTTGGACGAACCGGAACTCAAAACGCTGCTGACCTATTTCCGGGAAGGCGGATCGGCCAATCTGCGCGCGCTGCTACGGCACCTTGCCTGTCTTGGGGGCACGGAACTGGAAGCGCCGTCACCGCAGCCCTTCCCCCGAATGGGCGTCTACCGGCCGGGCGATGGCGTTATCGACTTCGATGCCTTCTTGGCGCGCAGCCATCAAGACGCGGAGCACGCCGGAGATCGGGCGACAGTTCCGATCCTGTTCTATCGCGCCTCGCTTCTCGCCGCCGACACCGGCCCCATAGACGATCTGTATACAGCGCTTTCCGTGCGCGGTATTCAGCCCGTGCCGCTCTTCGTGCCCAGTCTGAAGGCTCCGGAAGCCATCGCGTTCGTCGGCAAGGCGTTTGAACGGCTCGGCCCGTCGGTGATTGTCACGACGACGGCTTTTGCCGCTGGTGACGGCGTATTCGACGGGTGCGACGCCCCCGTCGTGCAGGCGGTCATCGCCAACACGAGACGCGAAGCCTGGGCCTCCAACCCGCGCGGTCTCGGGCCTGCGGATCTATCCATGCACGTGGTTTTGCCCGAACTCGACGGGCGCGTGCTGGCGGGAACGCTCGGCTTCAAGGATACGAAGGACAAGGACGATGCTCTGGGCTTCGCCGGTTATGTCAGCCGCCCCGAACCCGATCGCATCGAGGCGGTCGCCGACAAGATCGCAGCGCTCGTCCGCCTCCGGTGTTCACCGCGCGCGAAGCGCAAACTCGCGATCGTTCTGCCCGACTATCCGGGTGCGGGCGGACGGGCTGCCTACGCTGTGGGGCTCGACGTGCCCGCGAGCGTCCTCGGCGCCATAACCGATCTCGCTGCCGCCGGTTACACGGTCCAGGACAGTCCCAGCGATACGCGCGCGCTGCTCGCGCGGCTGACCGGCCCAAACAACCGCCCGGGCCTGGCGCTCGAAGACTATGCGGCGCGTCTGGCTGCGCTTCCCGAGGCTGTCGGAACCGCCACGAGTAAGGCCTGGGGCAGCCCCGAAGACGATCCGGATTTTCACGACGGCGCTTTTCGTTTTCAGGCCGCCCTGTTCGGCAATCTCATCGCCGCGCTGCCGCCCGACCGGGGAAAGACGACGGACCGGCGCGCGGACTTCCACGATCCCGAACTGCCGCCCCGCCATGCGCTTCTCGCCTTCGGACTTTGGCTGCAGCACGAGATCGGCGCCGATGCTGTGTTGCATCTTGGCGCGCACGGTACGCTGGAATGGCTGCCGGGGAATGCGGTCGCGCTGACCGCCTCCTGCTTTCCCGAGGCCGTGCTCGGCGCGTTGCCGGTGTTCTATCCCTTTATCGTTTCGAACCCGGGCGAGGCCGCACAGGCGAAACGGCGCGTGGCGGCGGTGACGATCGGCCATCTGCCTCCGCCCCTCACAGGCACGGAAATGTCGGGCGCGGCGCTGGAGCTGGAGCAACTCGTCGACGAATATGCGATTGCCGACGGCCTCGACGCGCGGCGGCGCGACCGGCTCGCGGGGCTAATCGTAGACAAGGCGCGAGAGACGGGGCTCGCCGACGAGGCAGGACTTTCCCAGGACGAATGTGAACAAGAGGCCTTGCGCAAGATCGACACCTGGCTGTGCGATCTGAAGGACCTGGCGGTCAAGGACGGCCTTCACATCTTCGGCCGGCACCCGCATACGGACGACGCCGATTGGTTGGCTTGCGCCAACGCGGAGAAAGCCGCGCTGCTCGACGCACTCGACGGTAAGCGCGTCCATGCCGGTCCGGCCGGCGCGCCGTCACGAGGGCGCCGCGATGTGCTGCCCACCGGGCGGAATCTCTATACGGCCGACCCGCGTGTGTTGCCGACGCAGACGGCCATGGAACTGGGCGCGCGCGCGGCCGATGAGGTCGTGCGCGGCTATATGCAAGAGCATGGGGACATGCCCCGGTCACTTGTCATCGATCTATGGGGAAGCGCGACCCTGCGAACCGGCGGCGAGGAGATCGCGCAAGGATTTGCCCTGATGGGCTGCCGCCCCGTCTGGGATCCGGCCACCGGGCGCGTCACAGGCGTCGAGGTGATGCCGCCCGCCGTTATGGGCCGGCCGCGCGTCGATGTGACGTTTCGGATCTCGGGGCTGTTCCGAGATCTCTTCCCGTCTCAAATCGCCCTTCTCGATGCGGCCGTGAAGCTCGTGGCGGCGCGCGACGAGGACGCGCACGACAACCCGCTCGCCGCTGCGATCAACGAAACGCAGAACGCTATTCCCGAGCGCATCTTTGGCAATGCCCCGGGTGCCTATGGCGCAGGGATCGAAGATCTGCTTGGCGCGCGGGCGTCCGACGAAACCTCCAGCGAGGTCTCCGACGAAACTTTGGGCGCGGCCTATCTCGCAGCCACCTCGCATGTCTATGGCGGTGCGGAGGGATTAGGCACCGCGCGGCGCGGTGCCTTTGCCGACCGCGTGGCTCGCGCCGATCTTCTCGTTCACCTGAGCGACGACCCCACCCGTGACATTCTCGAGGGCGCCGAGGACGTGGCCCATATCGGTGGCTTCGCCGCGGCCGCTCGCTCGCTCGGCGCAAAGCCCGACCTTGTCGTGCTCGATACCACCAACCCAGAGGCCCCGAAGGCACGGCCTCTCCCGCAAGCTCTCGCCCGCATTGTCCGGGCCCGTGCGATCAGCCCGGCCTTCATCGAGGGTATGATGCGCCATGGGGCGCGGGGTGCGGCGGAACTGGCCGAAACGGTCGACCGGCTCGCGGACTTCGCGGAAGTGACCGATGCGGTCTCGGGCGCATTGTTCGATGCGATCCATGGCGCCTATCTTGCCGATGCGACCGTGCGGGACTTTCTGGTGCGGGAGAATCCGCAGGCAGCGCGCGCGATCGCCGAGCGCCTGGAGGATGCGCGCCGGAAAGGCCTGTGGCATCCCAAACGCAACGATCTTGGGACGGATGACCTTCTTGGCGTCGCGGAGGCAGCGCAATGAGTACGCGGCCAATTCGAAATCTCATCACCGGTGCAGCCCTCGCGCGCGGCGCCTGTCCGACCCTATCGGCTCCTATGGAGACCGGCGATGGGCTGCTCGCGCGCATCGTGCCGTCCGGATCGATGGCCATCGATGACTTCGCCGCACTGTGCGCGGCCGCCCGCACCCATGGCAACGGGCTCATGGAGATCACGGCGCGGGGCAGCTTACAGGTTCGCGGACTGACGGAGATCTCTGCGCCGCTTTTCGCAAACACTGTCGAGGGCCTCGAGATTCCCTTCGACGACAATGTACCGGTGCTGGTTTCGCCGTTGCCCGCGCATCCCAGTGCAGGGGTTCAGCCGCGTGACCTCGCCGCCGAGATACGTCCGGCGATCGCCGCGCGCGGGCTGGAACTTGCGCCAAAGGTCTCGGTCGCGATCGATGATGGCGGCCCCATCTCGCTAGATGAACTGGCTGCAGATATCCGTCTGCGCGCCGTAGACGGAGACGCCGTGCAGCAGCTCTTGGTCAGCGTTGGCGGTGACCACGAAACCGCGACCCGGCTGGGCGTGACGCGTATCGACCACGCGGCAAGCCTGATCGTCGAGCTGCTGACGGCGCTTGCCGAAAGCGGTGCGCACGTGCGGGCCCGCGATGTGGTGGCGCGCGAGGGGCTAGACCGGTTCTTGCGCGCGGCCGGAAGCCGGATTGCGACCGCGCCCAGCCACCCCGCCGTGCGAACCACCGAGACCATCGGGCTGCATCGCCTGCACGATGGGGCTTGTGCCATCGGCGTGGCGCTCCCGTTCGGTCAGGCCCACGCGCTCGACCTCATTGCACTCGCCCGCATTGCCGGGGCGAACGGCGCGGACTGGGCGGTGCTCGCGCCGCAGCGCACGCTTCTGCTCGGGCCCATAGATGAGATGACCGCGTTCGCGCTCGGAACGGCCGCCGATACGCTCGGCTTCATTGTGGATGCGCGCGATGCAAGGCGGCGCATTGCGGCTTGCGCCGGCGCGCCGGCGTGTGCCTCGGGATTCATCCCATCGCGCGAGCTGGCGGCGCAAATCGCCGAACGTCTTCCGCAAGGTAGCTTCGCGCTCCATGTATCAGGATGCAGCAAGGGGTGCGCGCATCCTCGGCCGGCGCCGCTGACGATCTTGGGCACGGCGCAGGGAACACGCATTATCGAAGGCGACTCCGTTTTTCATCTTCCGGACGGCACTCTGTATACAGATGATGTGGTCGCCGAAACGGTATGCAGAATTGTCGTGGAGAACGAGAATGCTTAGGCACGACTATACTCGCGACGGCGCGGCGATCTACGAACAGTCCTTTGCGATCATTCGTGCCGAATCAGATCTGTCGCGCTTCACGCCGGAGCAAGCGGAGATCGCCGTGCGCATGATCCATGCCTGCGGACGCGTCGACGCGGCGGAATTCATCGCCTTCGCCGACGACTTCGTTCCGGCCGCGCGGCGTGCGCTACAAAGCGGAGCGCCTATCTTTTGTGATGCACAGATGGTGGCGCATGGGGTGACGCGCGCGCGCCTGCCGGCGAACAACGACGTGGTCTGCACTTTGAGGGACGAACGCACGTTCAAGCTTGCCGAAGAGCTCGGTACGACCCGCTCGGCGGCGGCGCTCGAGCTGTGGCGTGACCGGCTCGAGGGCGCGGTGGTTGCGATCGGCAACGCGCCTACGGCCTTGTTTCATCTCCTTGAGATGATGAGCGCAGGCGCACCGAAACCCGCCGCCATTCTCGGCGTGCCGGTTGGCTTTGTCGGCGCGGCCGAATCCAAAGATGCGCTGGCCGAACGGTCTTGTGGCGTCCCATGGCTTATCGTGCGGGGACGCATGGGCGGCAGCGCCATGACGGCTGCGGCGCTGAACGCGCTCGCCAAGAAAGGCATATGAGGATGAGATTATGAGCCGCATGACCGGCCGCTTGATCGGCGTAGGCGTCGGACCCGGCGACCCGGAACTGCTCACGGTGAAGGCGCTGAACGCGCTGGAATCCGCGGACGTCGTCGCCTATTTCGCGAAGGCCGGCAATGTCAGCAATGCGCGCCGCATCGTCGAGGGTCATTTGAACGGCGTCGAGGAATTGCCGCTGCTCTATCCCGTCACCACGGAAATCCCCAAGGAGCAGGCTGCCTATCGCGATGCCATCGCCGGCTTCTATGACGTGTCGGCAGCCGCGGTCTCCTCCTATCTCGACGACGGACGTGACGTCGCTGTTCTGTCCGAGGGCGATCCGCTGTTCTACGGCTCCTACATGCATATCCATGTGCGCCTTAGCCGCCGCTATCGGACCGAGGTCATTCCGGGCGTCACCGGCATGTCGGGTTGTTGGTCGTCGGCGGCTGCGCCGATCACCCAAGGCGACGACGTCTTCACTGTGCTGCCGGGGACCTTGCCCGAGGTAGAGATGGAGCGGCGCCTGAGCGATAGCGACGCCGCCGTCGTGATGAAAATTGGCCGGCATCTGCCGAAGATCCGTCGCGCTTGCGAGCGGGCCGGGTGCCTCGACCGGGCGATCTATGTGGAGCGGGGGACGATGACGAATTCGGCGGTGATGAAGCTCACCGACAAGCTCGACATGACGGCCCCCTATTTTGCCATCGTGCTCGTGCCAGGCTGGGAGGAACGGCGATGAGCGGGCGTTTGACCGTCGTTGGTCTTGGTCCCGGCGATGACCGCTTTCTCACGCCCGTGGCGCGCGAGGCGCTTGCCGGCGCCGAAGCCCTCTACGGTTACGGGCCCTATCTCGACCGCGTCCCGTTGCGCGACGGCCAAGCCCGTAATCCGTCCGGCAATCGTGTCGAGGGCACAAGGGCGCAGGCCGCGCTGGCCCACGCGGCGTCGGGCGCTCATGTGGCCATGGTCTCAGGCGGCGATCCCGGCGTGTTCGCCATGGCGGCAGCCGTGTGCGGGGAAATCGAGGAGGGCCCCGAGGCCTGGCGTGCGCTCGACCTACGCATCGTGCCGGGAATCACCGCCATGCTCGCCGTCGCGGCGAAAGCGGGTGCGCCGCTCGGCCACGATTTCTGCGCGATCTCGCTGTCGGACAATCTCAAGCCCTGGGAGCTGATCGAACGGCGGCTGGATGCGGCGGCCTCCGGCGGTTTCGTAATCGCGTTCTATAATCCCATCTCCACGGCGCGGCCCTGGCAGCTCGGCCAGGCCTTCGCGCGTCTGGGGCGCCATCTTTCGCCAACCACTCCCGTGATCTTCGGTCGCGCAGTCGGACGCGACGACGAGGCCATCATCGTCACGACCTTGGACAAGGCGGCCGAAACGCCTGCGGATATGGCGACCCTCGTCATTGTCGGCTCTCCCGAGACCCGGGTCATCGCGCGCAACGGCCAGACACCGCTGGTCTACTCCCCGCGCATGGCCGCGCCGGTGAGCGCATGATCGCACCACGCCAGAGCGTCTTCGATCGTCTCGGCGGACGGCGCATCCGGCAGAGCCGGCCGTCGCACCATGACGACGGGAATCGCGAGCGACCGCGCCGCGGCGATTTTGCTGTAGCTGGCCTCGCCGCCGCTGTTCTTGGAGACGATGATGTCAATGCGATGCTGCTCCAGAAGCGCGCGATCCTCCGCCTCGCCGAAGGGCCCGCGCGCGGTCACATAGATCGCATCGGGGACGGCGAGCGGCGGATCGATGGGATCCACACTGCGGATGAGATAGGTGTGTTGCGGCAACGCGGCGAACGGCGCGATGTCTTTGCGGCCGAGTGTGAGGAAGACGCGCGCAGGCTTGGCGCCAAGCGCTTGTGCCGCGTCGGTGACACTCCCGGCCTCCGTCCAGTCGTCTCCGGCGTGTTTTTCCCAGGGCGCGCGGCGCAGGGCCAGAAACGGCACCTTGGTTTCACCCGCCGCACGAAACGCATTTGCCGAAATCTTGTCGGCATAAGGATGGGTCGCATCGATCAACAGACCGATCTCTTCGGAACGCACGAAGCTTGCAAGTCCTTCTGCCCCGCCAAAGCCGCCGATGCGGGTCGGTACGCCTTGAGCGCGGGGGTTCGTGGTCCGGCCCGCGAGCGACAGCGTGACCTTCACGCCTTCGCGCGTGTCGAGTTCCCCCGCGAGCTGCCGGGCTTCCGTTGTGCCTCCGAGAATGAGGATCTTCATGAGCGGTCCTAATCCGGTTGCGGCGAAGCCTGCCCCATCGCAGCGGTGGCTGTCCATCGTGGGGATTGGCGAGGACGGCGTTGAGGGGCTTGGGCGCGGGGCCCGCGACCTCATCGAGAATGCCGAGATCGTCTTCGGGGGCGCGCGTCATCTGGCGCGCGCCGCGCCTTTGATCCGGAGCGCAGCCAAACCGTGGCCGTCGCCGTTCTCCCTGGCGCCCGGCGAGGTCATGGCTTTGCGCGGCCGGCGCGTCTGCGTGCTGGCATCGGGCGATCCCTTCTTCTATGGAGTCGGCGCCACGCTCATAGCCCATGTTCCGCCCGAGGAGACTTGGGTCATTCCCGCGCCCTCCGCGTTCAGCCTTGCGGCAGCGCGTCTGGGCTGGCCACTTCCAGAGACGACATGCGTGTCGCTGCACGGGCGGGCGCTGGACAGGATCCGGCCGCACCTGCATCCGAGGGCGCGAATTCTCGCGTTCACCTCGGACTCCGATGGCCCTGCAGCTCTGGCGACACTGCTCTCGGACACAGGCTTCGGCCGGTCGCGCCTGACCGTGCTGGAGGCTTTAGGGGGCGAGCACGAGCGCAGGCGCACGGATGTGGCACAAAGCTTCGACCTGACGGACATCGCGGCACTGAACACGGTCGCCGTGGAGGTTGCAGCCGCGCCGGATGCACGCGTTCTCGCTTATGCGCCGGGGCTCAACGATGACTTGTTCGACCATGACGGACAGATAACCAAGCGCGAGATTCGCGCCATCACGCTTTCTTCGCTCCGGCCCCAGTATGGCGAGCTCCTTTGGGACGTGGGCGCTGGTTCCGGCTCTGTCGGGATCGAATGGCTGCTGGCCCATGCTTCGCTGCGCGCGATCGCAATCGAGGCGGATGCGGCCCGCGCCGCGCGTGCTGTCCGCAATGCTGCTGCCTTCGGCGTGCCACATCTCGATGTGATGGAGGGCCGCGCGCCGCAAGCGCTCGCCGATTTGCCGCAACCCGACGCAATCTTTGTCGGCGGCGGGGGCAGCGGGGACGGCGTGTTTGAGGCCTGTGTCGCGGCGCTCAAGCCAGGCGGACGTCTGGTGGCCAACGCGGTGACGCTCGAAACCGAATCGGAACTGATCGCGCGGCATGCCGCGCTCGGCGGCACACTCGCCCGCGTGTCCATCTCGCGCGCAGACGCCGTCGGCGGCAAGACCGGCTGGCGTTCTGCGATGCCCGTGACGCAATGGAGCTGGGAAAAGGTATGATTGTTGCTGGGATCGGCTGCCGAAGAGGCGCCACCGCCACGGAAATCGAGGCGGCGATCGAGGCAGCCCTGGAGGAGACAGGGCAGACCCGCGACGCGCTGACTGCGCTTGCGACGTCCGACGGCAAGGGCAGCGAGCAGGGCCTGATCGATGCGGCGGCGGCACGCGGTCTCGAACTGACCCTTGTGAAACCCGCAGCGCTTGAGGCCGCTGGTCCCCGGACCAAGTCGTTTTCGCCCCGGGTAAAAGAGATGTTCGGCGTGCCGTCGGTCGCCGAGGCCGCCGCGCTCGCCGCTGCGGGTCCCGATTCGGCGCTACTCGCCCCCCGCACCATTCTTGGCCCCGTGTCCTGCGCGCTCGCAGGCGCCGTTCGCGAGACGTGACCGTCCACTTTATAGGCGCAGGACCGGGCGCTGCGGACCTGATCACCGTCCGCGGCCGCGATCTGATCGCGCGTTGTCCGGTGTGTCTCTATGCGGGATCGATCGTCTCCGAAGACCTGCTCGCCTACTGCCCGGCAGGCGGGCGCGTCGTGAATACCGCGCCCATGGCCCTCGACGAGATCGAAGCAGAGTACGTGGCAGCGCACGAACAAGGGCACGACGTAGCGCGGCTCCATTCCGGCGATCTATCCGTCTACAGCGCCCTGGCCGAACAGATGCGCCGGCTCGAGGCACGCGGCATCCCCTACACGCTGACGCCGGGCGTACCGGCTTTCTCCGCGGCTGCGGCCACGCTGGGCCGCGAGCTGACCGTGCCTGAGGTCGCGCAGAGCGTGGTCCTGACTCGTGTGTCGGGACGCGCCTCGAAGATGCCGGACGGCGAGAGCCTCGAAGCCTTCGCCGCGACAGGCGCCACACTCGCCATTCATCTGGCGATCCATGCGCTTCCCAAAATCGTCGAGACTTTGCTGCCCTTTTATGGCGCGGACTGTCCTGCCGCCATCGTCGCGCATGCAAGCCAGCCTCAAGAGCGCATCTTACGCGGCACACTCGGCACGCTGTGTGCGCAGCTGGAGGAGTCCCCGATCGAGCGGACGGCGATGATCCTGGTAGGGCCCGCACTCGCGAGCAGTGATTTCAGAGAGAGCGCGCTCTACGACGCCGATTATCGCCGCCGCTACCGGGGAGGCCCCGCATGAGCGAATGGCGCGCGGCCGACAAGCTGTCCCTGCCGGTCGAACACGACGACCTCCACCGCGACTGGCTTGCCCGCGACCACCTTCAGCGCGGTCTGTTGCGCAGCGCGCGCCACTTCGTCGCCAAGGGGAACACCCTCGTCCGCCGCAAGCCCGAACGCTTCAGCGGCTGTGTTCGCGCCTTCGATGCGTGCGGGCAGATCGTCCGAGCTCCCGGCTGCCTGCGAGAACGCCGCCAGCGTCTCGAGATCGACGGCCCCGCGCTTCGAGTGAAGATCCAACAGACCTTGCGCGAGCTTGGTCATCTTGGCGACGCCGCCCGCAATGGTCACCTGCGGCACCGGATGCGTCTTGACGTATTTGAGCGTACCACCGACGAAATCGCCCATGTCTATCAGCGCGGTTTCCGGCAATCCGTACAGCTCCTGCACAGCCCGCTCGGACGCCGATCCGGTGGAGGCGGCGATATGGTCGAGACCTGCCGCGCGGGCCACGTCGACGCCCCGGTGAATGGAATGGATCCAGGCCGCACAGGAATAGGGAACGACGATGCCGGTCGTGCCGAGGATCGACAGACCGCCCACGATCCCCAGACGCCCGTTCAACGTTTTCGCTGCCAGCGCCTCGCCCTTGGCGACGCCGATCTCGACCTCCGCGTCACAGGGCACCGCGTGGGCGCCGGCGACTTCGGCCAGGGCTTCCGCCATCATCCGACGCGGCACGGGATTGATCGCGGGTTCCCCGGGCGGCAGAGGCAGGCCGGCCCGGGTTACCGTGCCGACGCCCGCACCCGCGCGGAACGTGACGCCCGCCCCTGGGCGCCCGCGCCGGACCGTCGCCAAAATCAGCGCCCCGTGCGTGACGTCGGGGTCATCGCCCGCATCCTTCACCACGCCCGCCGTGGCCTGCTCCGCATCGGCGGCCGTGGTCGCGAGCGCAAAGGCCGGACGCTGACCGCCGGGCAGCGTGACCTCCACGGGATCGGGGAACGCGCCAGTGAGCAGCGCCGTGAAGGCTGCTTTGGTGGCCGCCGTGGCGCAGGTGCCGGTGGTCCATCCCTTCCGGAGTGGACGGTCCTCGTCATTCATGACACCCGCTATAGAACGCAATTGGCGCGCCGTCACGGGAGGTCCGCACGTTGAGTGCACCCGGGATCATCGTCGCCGCACACAAATCCGGCGCAGGCAAAACCACCGTGACCCTTGCGCTTCTTGCCGCGCTGAGACGCCGGGGACGTCAAGTCCACCCGGCCAAGGCGGGGCCGGACTATATCGACCCTGTCTTTCATGCGCGGGCGACCGGCCATGGCAGCATCAACCTGGACAGCTGGGCCATGCCGCCGGGCTTGCTCGACGCTCTGATGGCGGAGGCTTCCGCCGCCGCCGACATCTTCGTCGTTGAGGGTGTTATGGGGCTCTTCGATGGGATTGCGGGCGCTCCAGGCCGCTCGGGCGCTACCGCCGATCTTGCCGCACGGTTCGGGCTTCCCGTGATTTTGGTGATCGACGTCACCTCGCAAGCGCAGTCCGCCGCTGCGCTCCTGCGCGGCTTCGCTGCCCACGATCCGGCCGTGCAAATCGCGGGCGTGATCTTCAATCGAGTCGCGAGTGAGCGGCATGCCCGGCTGGTGTCGCGGGCCGTCGAAGGCTTGCGCATTCCAATTATCGGTATGTTGCCGCGCGACAAGACCGTCACCCTGCCGGAGCGTCATCTTGGCCTTGTCCAGGCGGGTGAGCATGACGATTTGGAGGCCAAATTCGAGGCACTTGCGGGGCTCGCCGAAGCGCATCTCGATCTGGACGCGATTCTCGCCCTGGCGCGGCCGCCGCTTCTACCGGGCGAGAATGTTTCGGGCCGCCTGCCGCCGCCGGGGATGCGCGTTGCGGTGGCGCAGGACGCGGCCTTCACCTTTCTCTATCCGCACCTCGTCCAAGCCTGGCGGGCGCAAGGCGCGACGCTCGTGCCGTTCTCGCCACTGGCGGACGAGGGACCGGAAGCTGATTGCGATGCGTGCTGGTTACCGGGCGGCTATCCCGAACTCCATGCGGGGCAACTGGCCGCCGCAACCGGCTTCAAGACAAAGTTGACAGTGTTCGCGCAGACACGGCCCGTCCATGGCGAGTGCGGCGGGTACATGGTGCTGGGCCAGTGCCTCGTGGATGGGGACGGCACCCGCCACGCCATGACCGGGCTCTTGAGCCACACCACAAGCTTCGCGGACCGGAAGCTACATCTCGGCTATCGGGAGGCGCGGCTCTTGGAGCCTTGCGTGCTGGGGGGCGCGGGAGAACGCGTGCGCGGTCATGAATTTCACTATGCGCGCGTGATCGAGGCCGGGGACGATACGCCTCTGGCCGAACTCGCCGATGGCGAGGGGAATGCGCTCGGGCCTGCCGGGGCGCGGCGGGGCCGGGTCACCGGCACGTTCTTTCATGCGATTGCGGCAGCCTAGGCGGCGCGCCTTAGGACGAAGATTTCCCGGAGACCTGCGCCTCCTCGAAGGTCGCCATGCCTGTGTGACAGGCGAGTGCCGCCCGCAGCACGAGAAGCGCCACGGCCGCGCCGCTTCCTTCGCCCAGCCGCATGCCGAGATCCAACAGCGGCCTCATGCCAAGCTCCTGCAACAGAAACTCATGACCGGCATCGGCGGATTTGTGGCCGACGCGGGCATGGTCCAGCCCATCGTCCCGCAGCGCCTTTAGCGGGGCTACCGCCGAGGAGCACACCATGCCGTCGATCAGCACGGGCGTCCGCTTGTGACGGGCCGCGAGGCATGCGCCCATCATGGCGGCCAGTTCGCGTCCGCCGACAGCGGCCGCAGCCCGCAAAGGATCGCCGAGCACGTCGGAGTGGTACAGCAGCGCCTGTTGGATCACGGCGCGCTTGCGGCCGAACCCATCCCTGCCTACGCCCGTTCCGGTGCTGGCAAAGCGTGCCCCACCCCCAAACAGCGCCCCGGAGATCGCCGCCGCCGCGGTGGTATTGCCGATACCCATTTCGCCCAGCACGACCAGGTCAGATTCGCCGGTGACCTGGTCGTAGCCGGTGCCGACCGCGTCCAGAAATTCAGCTTCTTCCATGGCGGGCGCTTCGGTGAAATCTGCCGTGGGCCGGTCGAGATCGAGCGGCGTCACACGAAGGCGCGCCTCGTTGGTGCTGGCGAGCTGGTTGATCGCCGCACCGCCTGCGGTGAAATTCGCCACCATCTGGGTGGTCACCTCGGGCGGGTAGGCGGAGACGCCTTGCGCGGCAACGCCGTGATTCCCTGCAAAAACCAGGATCTCGCACTTGTCGAGCGTGGGCGGCGTGCGCCCCTGCCAGGCCGCGAGCCAGGCCGTGAGTTCCTCCAGCCGGCCGAGCGAGCCCGGCGGCTTCGTCAGCTGGGCCTCGCGCGCGGCGGCCGCATCAGCGGCGGATTGGTCCGGACCGGGCAGGTCGAGACAGGCTGCACGCAACTGTTTGAAGGAAGAAAATCGGGACATTTCAGCGTAGGGTCGCAAAAAGACGTGTGGCGAGAGACAAGGACTTCAATTGCATGGGCGGCATTAGCACGGACCTCAAGGCGGGCCTAGCCTTTTGCACGCGGCTGCCTGTCAGGGTGCCCGACGGCACGCGGCTTGCTGATGCTGCGTGGACGCTTGCCCTCGCGGGTGCCGTTGTCGGTTTGATCGGCGGCGCGATCCTGTATGCGGGCTTGGCGGTCGGCCTGCCGCCTTTTGCGGCGGCAACGCTCGCCGTCGCCGCGACGGCCCTGGCAACGGGATGCCTGCACGAGGACGGGCTGGCCGATACGGCCGACGGTTTCGGCGGAGGACGGGAGCGCACGCGCGTTCTCGAGATCATGCGCGACAGCCGAATCGGCACCTATGGCGTGGTCGCTCTGATCGTCAGCTTTCTCTTACGCATCGGCGCCCTGGCGAGCCTTGCCGCGGGCGGCACGGGGCTGCCCGTGCTCGCGCTGATCGCCGCGCATACGGGGGCCAGAGGCGCGCTGCCCCTGTTCATGCGGGCGGTCCCGCGTGCGCGTGCCGACGGCTTGTCGGCAAACGCAGGCCGGCCAAGCGCGGGCTCGGCCGCCGGCGCGGTTGCAATTGCAGTCGTCGTGGCCGTGGTTTGTGTCGGGTTTGGCACAACCCTGGTCTCAGCGCTCCTGATCGCCGCCGCCCTCGCGCTGCTTGCCCGCATGGGTCTGCGAAAGATCGGCGGTCAGACGGGCGACGTGTTGGGCGCCGCCGAACAGACCGGCGAAATCCTGATCCTGCTCACTGCCGCAGCCCTTCTCTAGGACGCCTATCGGGTCCCGGCGCGTGCGCGGGTCACGAAATAGCTAGGATGCGGGTGAGGCGACAGAGGGCGTGGCGTGCTAGGATAATCGCGGAAATGGACGACAGCGGCCCTCCAAATTGGGGGGCATAAGGAGTTGTGTCCCATGCGTATTGCGATCGCCATCCTTGTCTCATTTGGCGCGTTCTGGGCCGCCGCCAGCCCTGCGGGCGCCGCTCCCGTGCCACTGGCCGGAGCCGCAGCCCGCGCGATCTCCGAAAACACCGGCTCGCTGGTGGAGACCGCTGCAAAGCGGACGCACAAGGCCGCAACCCGGAGCGTCCGGAAATGCGGCTGGCGATGCAAACACTATTGGCGTCCGTATCAGTACCGCTATTGGAAGTTCTACTACCCCCATGGCGGCCCGCTGTTCTCGTCGCGGCGGTAACCCAGTTCATCTCACCGCAATAAAAGGGTGACACCGCAGCACTGCCTTGTGGCAGAGTGCGCCTCGTGACGCTGCCGAAACCCGCCATAGCTGCCCGTGCGATCGCGCTTTTCGAGGCTGCCCGTCAGCGGCCCGGCGTGCCGGACCCTCTTCCCGAGCGTCTCTTCCTCGTCGACGTCGAGCGGCAAACCGCGACCTTGATCGAGAACGGCGCGGCCGTCGCAGCATGGCCGGTCTCTACGGCGCGTAACGGTATTGGCGGCGAGAACAACTCTTTCAAGACACCGCCCGGCTGGCATCGCATCGATGCGAAGATCGGGACGGGCGCGGGCGCGGGCACGGTGTTTTCCTCACGGGAGCCCACTGGCGAAACCTGGCAGGGCGAACCTTGCGAGACCGATCTCATTCTCACGCGGATCTTGACCCTGGACGGACTCGAGGAGGGCATCAATCGGGGGCCGGGCTGCGACTCGCGCGAACGCTACATCTATATTCATGGATCCAACCACGAGGCGCTGATCGGACGGCCCATGTCGTGCGGCTGTGTTCGCATGTCCAACGCAGACGTGACGGCGCTGTTCGACCAGGCCCGCGAGGGCGACTTTGTCCTGATCGCACCGTCCGATCCGCGCGCGATCCCGGATCCGTCGTCGGGACGTTTTCACTATGCGGGCCTTGGCGGCTCGGGCATGAGCGCGATCGCCCAATTCCAGGCGATGAAGGGCGGACGCGTCAGCGGCAGCGACCGGGCGTTCGACCACGGTGAGCGGGCGGCCGTGCGTGCGCAGTTCGAAGCGCTGGGGATCGGCGTGTTCCCGCAGGATGGGAGCGGAATCGAAGAAGACTGTGCCGCCCTTGTCGTATCCACCGCGGTGGAAGAGACCGTACCGGACTTTGCCACCGCCAAGGCGCGCGGGGTGCCGGTCGTGCACCGGTCGGAGATGCTGGCCCATTTCGTCGGCGCCTTCCGGTCCATTGCGGTGACGGGCACGAGCGGCAAGTCCACCGTGACCGGCATGACCTTCGAGATTCTGCGCGGGCTCGGCGCCGATCCTTCCGTGATCACGGGTGGAGACCTGCCGGCGCTACAGGCACAAGGGTTTATCGGCAATGCCTATGCGGGCAGTAGCGACCTTCTCGTGGTCGAGGCGGACGAAAGCGACGGTTCCCTGGTGCGCTACGCGCCATCCATCGGCGTCGTCCTAAATCTCCAGCGCGACCATAAGGAAATGGAGGAGGTGGCGGCCATGTTCGCCACGCTGCGCGCGCGGACGCGCGACACGCTCGTGATCGGCGACGATGAAAATCTCGACGCCTTCGCGGGCGGGGCAATCCGCTTCGGTCTCAGCGAGCGTGCCGATGTTCGCGCGACGGACGTGGAACACAGTGCCGAGGGCGCGCGCTTCCGCGTGGAAGGCATCCCGTTCGAGATTCCGGTTCCGGGCGTCCACAACGTGACCAACGCACTGGCCGCCATCGCGGCCTGCCGGGCCGCCGGTTTTCCGCTTCAAGGCATGGCTGCGCCGCTGGCCGGTTTCTCAGGCATTGGGCGGCGCTTCCAGACCATCGGCCGCGCCCACGGCATCGAGGTCGTGGACGACTTTGCCCACAATGCGGAGAAGATCGCCGCAGCGATCCAGACCGCGAAACTGCGGGGGCAGCGTGTGCTGGCGATCTATCAACCGCACGGCTACGGCCCGACGCGCTTCCTGTGGCAGGATTTCGTGCGGACGTTCTCAAGCGAACTCTCCGCTCAAGACCGCCTGTTCATGCTTGAAGTCTTCTACGCGGGCGGCACGGCCACGCGGGATTTCTCCGCCGACGACATCGTGCGCGAAATCGCAGCAAAGGGCGCGCTAGCCTCGTTCGCACCGTCGCGAAACTGGCTGATCGAGACGGTGGCGAACGAAGCACGCGAGGGCGACGTGGTGCTGGTCATGGGCGCGCGCGATCCTTCCCTCACCGCGTTCGCACGCGACATTCTCGGCGCAATCGAAAGCGCCTAATCCGGCGGACTAGTTGCCGAGGATACCCGGAAATAAGTTGTCGACGCCATTGGCGCTGCGGCGGTGGCGCGGACGGGTGCCCGAGTACCGGCGGGTGGGACGTGTCTCTGCGAAGTCCGCCGAATACGGTGCATCGAAGTGCGCCGGATTCTTGAAGAGCTTCGCGGCCATGCGGCTGTCGATGCCGTAGACGTCGCCGTATTCCTGGATCGACCCGTAGCCGTCGGCAACGGCCGTGTTGTAGGTGAGGTGGACCGGTACCTTCCGCTTGAGCGCGATGACTTTGGTCTGTCCTTGCGCCCGCGCGAGCACGTCCTGGACCGTGGCCATGGTCCAGCCCTTATCCTCGCCGAGCAGCAGCGCGGCGAAGCGTGCCGGCTGATTGACGCGAATGCATCCATGACTCAGCGTCCGTGTCCGCTGCGAGAACAGCTCCTTCTGAGTCGTGTCGTGCATGTAGATGGCGTGGCTGTTGGGGAAATTAAACTTGAACCGGCCAAGCACGTTGTGGGGACCGGGATCCTGCGTGAACGTATAAGCATGCACATTCGCGTTCTGCCAGTCGACCGCGTCGGCGTCGACCGGCTTGCCCTTCTTGCTGACCGTGAGCCCGTAGCGGCGCAACATTCTGTTTCGGGACTCTGGACCGCTGAACAAACCGCCCGAGCGGCGGGGCCCTTTCAATTTCGGGGCGATGTCCTCTTTGACGATGGTCGGCGGCACAGTCCAATTGGGATTGAACACGATGTTCCGCATCGGCGCCGAGAAGAACGGCGTGGCGTATTTGACCTGCCCAACGATGGACTTCTCCTGATAGACCTCTCGGCCGCCCTTGTAGACGCGGAACTGGAACTCAGGGATGTTGTTCCAAACGTGGAAGTTGCCGAGCTTGGACGGAAGCCAGCGCCAACGCTCCATGTTGATGACGATGATCTGGACGTTCCGGTCGTTGTCCGGGTTGCCGCCGAGGCTCTTCGCAGTGTCGCGGGCATGCACCAGCGCGGTATGCAGCCGCTGATATTGCTCCGTCTGCGGATGAAGTGCGAGGAGCGCCTTGTCCGGGGTCTCCGATGCCGCGATCTCGGTCAGCACAGCCATTGGCTCGCGTGCCTTGGGGCGGTAGTCGAAGAGCTTGTGGGCCCGCGCGGGCGTGAGCCGCCCGGTCTGGGCATGGCGTGCGTATTTGAGCGCGGCGGCTGACAGCGCGAGTTCCGCATCGGCCTGCGCCTCGTCCGTCGTCAAGGTAGTGCCGGCCGCGGGCACGGCATAGGCGCCGGCGTCGAGGCCCCAATCGTCGGCATCGTGGATCGTCGCGATCAGGACCTTGGCCTTGGACGTCAAGCCGTCCCCCGTGACCCAGAGCGGGTTGTCGTCACGCTCGCCATAAAGCTCTTTAAGGGCTTCCAGATCGGCCGTGGCAATTTTGGGCGCCGCAGGCCCCTCCAGCTTGGACCGAACCGCCGCGATCACCGGATCGATGGGCGGAGGCGGAGGCGGCCCAATATCGATCGCTTCGTCTACCAGGGCCTCACCTTCGGCGGCGGAACCGTCATCCGAGGCGAGCGCCGAACCCGGACTGAGCGCAGCTATTTTGGTGTCCTCGGTTTCAGGTTTCTCGGTGCCAGGTGGCGGCGACACATCCAGGACGACGGTCGCGTCGTAGGCGCGTGGATCGGGCTTGGGCGCCGCGTCCGCAGGCGCGTCGGCGGCACGGGCAACATCGGTCACATCCGGCGCTTCCACCGACTGCGCGGAATCGCTCGGTGCCGCTGCCGACGAGATCGAGACTGTCAGCTCAGGATCTGCATCGGGCTCCGAACTCGTGTCGGACGCCGTCTTCGTGCTCGTATCGGCATTGGCGTCAGCTTCGTTATTAGCGTCAGCTTCGTTATTAGCGTCCGAGCCGGTCTTGTTCGCAAGGTGTACCGCCTCGGGCTTCGGTTCCGGAGCCGGGGGCACTGGCGAAGCGCCGTCGTCGGCCTTTGCGCTTTCAGCTTCGGCCTTCTCGGTGGCCTCCTCGGCGCTGTCGGCTTCAGCTTTTGCAGCGAGCGCCGCTGCCGTAGCTGCAGTGGCCGCCGCAGCGGTGGCTGCCGCGGCCGTCTCGACTTCGGATGTCGCGGTCTCGGCTGCCTTCGCCGCGGTATCTGCGACCTCGGTCGCCTCATCGGCCTTTTCGGCCAGCGCGCCCTCAGCGGCGTCCGACCCTTCAGACTTTTGGGCCGCGCCGTCAGACGCTGTTCCGGAAGCGTCCGAAGAAGCATTACCCGCGGTCTTGGTCTCGGTGGTCTTAGTCTCGGCAGTCTCTTCTACGCCAGCCTTCTTTTCAGCCGTCTCTTCTTCAGCAGTCTTGTCATCAGCGGCACTGGCCTCGCCGGCGTCACTTATTTCCGTCGTAGCGTCTTTGTCCGCTCCGTCCGCATCCTTGTCGGCGCCGGCATCGGCGGTCTTCACGTCTTCGGCGGTCTCGGATCCGCTAGCCTTGGCATCAGCGGCTTTAGCATCATTGACTTTGCTGTCAGCGGTGCTGTCGGCATCCGGCGCGCTATCCTGAGCCTCCGCCGTCTTATCGGCTTCGTCGGCGGCGCTCGCGGTGTCGCTCGGCTTTGAGTCCGCCGCTGCGGCTTTGCTGTCGCCTTCCGTCTCGGTGTCCGCCTCGGAGCCGGCCGTCTTGGAGTTGGCTGCCTTGGAGTTGGCTGTCTTGGACGCGGATGCCGTCTCGGTCTCAGCTTTGCTCTCCGACTTCGAATCTGTCTCGGACTCTTTGGGATCCGCCTTGCTCGCCAATTCAGTGTCGGGCTCGGATTGCGTCTTGCCGGCGTCCGCGTCGCTCGCGACCTCGTCGGCCGAGGGCGCATCGTCCTCCGCATCGGCTGTCTTGGATTCAGATGTCTTGGAATCGGTTGATTTTGAATCGTCTGTTTCGGAGTCCGCCGTCTCAGTCTCAGCGATTTCGGTTTCCGCGGTGTCAGTCTCCGCAGTCTTGTTGTCCTGCGTTTCGGTCTCTGCAGATTTTGTCTCTTGAGGCTTCGTCTCTTCGGACTTGATCTCTTTAGGGTTGGCCTCGGCGACCTCGGTCGGCGCCGTACCCTCGTCCTTGACCTCATCCTTGGCTGCTTCGGCCGTGCGCTTCGGTGCCGGCAACGCCAAGGCAATACTTGCCGCCGACGTGGTGCCGACGCCGAGCACGGCGTTGCTGTTCTTGGCGACGTCCGGCGAGACGGCCTTGGCGGACACGGCCGCGGACACGCGATCGGGGTTCCGGATCGGTTGGATGGGCTTACGCGCGCGATAGCGCTTGCGTTTGACGGCCGGCTTGCCGCCGAACAGGCCGGGCGCGCGGAATTCGGCCGTCGCCGTTGACGGGACGAAACAAGTTCCGGCTCCGAGAGCCAAAAAGGCCAACGCCGTCAGCCCAATAATGGCGAATCGCCCACTCATTCGTCGCCCCTCAAACCTCCACACATCATCTCTTGGTGTAGACATTCCCGCCATAATTTTGGGGAGGATCGCACAAGAGCATAAACATCAACACTACAAACATAATCCCAAAACAGGGCAGTTCCTTGGCCTTGGGGGACACGACCCATCACAAAAACGCCAGCCTCGCATCTTTTTAACGGTTTCGCGACAGCGATCGCGGCCGCTTCGATAGTCGAGCTGATGACTTCACCACCGCTTTGCCCGAAAATTGGGCATCTGCGCGTATTTGACCCGGTCATTCTGCCTGCCTCGATTTGATCGATACAGTCCTGGATGCAATAATTCGGGCGATCATTGCAATTCTGAGTCCTTGAAAGCGCCGCCGCCAAGGCGCGCGAAGCCTAGCGAAGTCGGCCCCATTCTTGCTTACATCTTGGACTAGGCGCTTCCGGTAGACTGAAACCTTCATCCCAATAGAGGCAATAAGGCATGTGCGGATTGTGCGGCGAGATCACGTTTGACGGCTCGCCGGCGTCGGTCGAAACCATGAACGCGATGACCGGGTCGATGGTTCCGCGGGGCCCCGATGGGAGTGGAATCGTGTCCCGCGGGCCGTTCGCTTTCGGCCATCGGCGTCTCAAGATCATCGATCTGTCGGAACGCGGCCAGCAGCCCATGGTTGATTCGGAGCTTGGTCTCACGCTCGTCTTCAATGGCTGCATCTACAATCACAAGGATCTGCGGGCCGAGCTCGAGGGCAAGGGCTATCGCTTCTTTTCGACGAGCGACACCGAAGTCGTTCTCAAAGCGTGGCATGCCTGGGGGCCCGAGGCACCGAAGCGCTTCAACGGCATGTTCGCCTTCGTAATCTATGAGCGCGACACAGGCCGCGTCGCCATGGGCCGCGACCGGCTCGGCATCAAGCCGCTCTACTACACGCTGAACGACAAGCACCTGCGCTTCGCTTCGACGCTTCCCGCGCTCGTCGCCGCGGGCGATGTCGATACGGCGCTCGATCCGGTCGGCCTTGCCCATTACATGACCTTTCATGCCGTCGTGCCGCCGCCCCATACGATCCTGCGCGGTGTTCGCAAGCTGCCGGCGGCGACGCTGCGTCTGATCGAGCCCGACGGCCGCTTCAAGGACACCCAATACTGGGACCTTCGGTTCGAGCGCTCGGCCGAGGACCTCGCGATCAGCCACGCCGAATGGAAGGATCGCGTCGGCGCCGAGCTGCGCCGGGCGGTCGACAGGCGGATGATCGCTGACGTTCCGGTCGGCGTCCTGCTTTCGGGCGGCGTCGATTCCAGCCTGATCGTGGGCCTCTTGGCCGAGGCTGGCCAGCAGCACCTCAAGACCTTCTCGATCGGCTTCGAAGCCGCGCACGGCGAAGCGGGCGACGAGTTCAAATACTCGGACGTCATCGCGAAGCACTTCGGCACCGACCACACCAAGATCATGATCCCGACAGAGCACATGCTGGAGTCCCTGCCGGACACGATCGGCGCCATGTCCGAACCCATGGTGTCCTACGACAATGTGGGCTTCTACCTTCTCTCCCGCGAAGTGGCGAGGCACGTGAAGGTCGTGCAGAGCGGCCAAGGCGCCGACGAAGTCTTCGCCGGTTATCACTGGTACCCGAAGCTCGCCAGCTCCAATGACGTGCTGTCCGACTACATGGCCTTGTTCTTCGACCGCGGCCGCGAAAAGCTCGCAAGCCATCTCAACGAAGACTGGATGGCCGAGGAGGACGACCCTGCGCGCATGGTCGAGGCGCACCTTATGAAAGACGGCGCCGAAACGCCGCTGGACCGCGTCCTGCGTATCGATACCACGGTGATGCTGGTCGACGATCCGGTGAAGCGCGTCGACAACATGACCATGGCCTGGGGGCTCGAGGCCCGCGTGCCGTTCTTGGACCACGAGCTTGTGGAACTGGCCGCACGCGTGCCGCCGGAAATGAAACTTAAGGACGAAGGCAAAGGCGTGCTGAAAGATGTGGCCCGCGATGTTATTCCTTCGGCAGTGATCGACCGGCCAAAGGGTTACTTCCCCGTGCCTGCGCTCAAATATATCGACGGCCCCGTGCTGGACATGACGCGCGATGCGCTGTCTTCCCAGGCCGCAAGCGATCGGGGTCTGTTCCGGTCCGAATATCTCGACAGCCTGTTTGCCGACCCGAAAGCGCACATCACGCCCTTGCGCGGATCGGAGCTTTGGCAATGTGCGTTGTTGGAGCTCTGGCTTCAGTCCCACAACCTCTAGGCACCGGCATGAGTGCGGAAAAGAGTATCCCCCAAAGCGCTAACCAGGACATCGCTCCTCAGGGCACGACGCCACGCGCGGACCTGTCTCCGAAGGGCGCGATCCAGAGCGATGTTGCGTTCGAATGCGGCTGGGGACGGCTCCTGTTTGGCCAGACCTTTACGAAGGCGTCGGACCTGGCCAATTGTCTGCGTGCGGAGGGGCCGGGGCGGCGCGATATCGCGTTTTACATTCTCGATCCGCATGTGGTGTTGGCCGCGGCGCCCCAGGAACTGTTCCTGGATCCGTCCCACACCTATCGGCTCGATTTCAAAAAATACCAGCCAGCGCCAAACCCGCCGCGCGGGTTCCATATCCGGCGGCTGACCTCTCTCCAGGACGCCGAAGAGATCAATCGCATCTATGCGGCGCGCCGTATGGTGACAGTCGCACCGAACTTCTTCTGGGAGCACCGCGATAGCGAGGCCATCACCTATCTCGTGGCCGTCGACGACCAGACCAACACCATCGTCGGCACCGTCACGGGCGTGCATCACAACGCGGCCTTCGGCGACATCGAGGACGGCTCTTCGCTTTGGTGCCTTGCCGTGGATACACAATCCACGCTGCCGGGGATCGGCGAGGCGCTCGTGCGCGCGTTATCGGAACACTTCAAGGAGCGTGGCTGCGCCTACATGGACTTGTCGGTGTTGCACGACAACAAACAGGCCATTGCGCTTTACGACAGGCTGGGTTTCATCCGCTGGGCCACATTCACGGTGAAGCGCAAAAACGTCATCAACGAAAAGCTGTTTACCGGAAGCTCGGACGAGTATGAGGCGCTCAATCCTTATGCGCGCATCATTGTCGACGAAGCACATCGGCGCGGCATCGGCGTCGAGATCATCGACGCGGAGGGCGGCTTTTTCCGGCTGACCTATAGCGGACGCTCGGTGGCCTGCCGCGAGAGCTTGACGGCCCTGACCACCGCCATCGCCATGAGCATTTGTGACGACAAGCGGGTGACCCGGCGCATCGTCAAGGCAGCCGGGGTGCGCGTGCCCGAGCAAATCACGGTGGATGACGGCGACAACGCGCGCGCCTTCCTGGGGCATTGCGGTTCGGTCGTCGTGAAGCCCGCGCGTGGCGAGCAGGGCAAGGGCATCGCGGTCGGGCTCACGAACTGGGACGACACGAAAGCGGCGATCGAATTCGCGAGGACGCTGTGCAACGAGGTCGTCCTCGAGGAGTTCGTCGAGGGCGTGGACCTTCGGATCATCGTCATCAACTACCGCGTGGTCGCGGCGGCGATCCGCAAACCCGCGACCATTATCGGCAACGGCAAATCGACGGTGCGCGAGCTCATCGAGCGTCAGACCCGCCGGCGGCTGGCCGCAACGGGTGGCGAGTCCACCATTCCCATAGACGCGGAGACAGAGCGCTGCCTGGCCGTGGCCGGCTATAGCTATGACGACATCCCCGAGACGGACGCCTCGATCCCGGTGCGCAAGACCGCCAACTTGCACACGGGCGGCACGATTCACGACGTGACCGGAATTCTTCACCGGACGCTGATCGATGCGGCTGTCTCCGCGGCGCGGGCCATCGAGATTCCGGTGACCGGGATCGATTTCATGGTGAAAACCCCGACCGAGCCGGACTACTGGTTCATTGAGGCCAATGAGCGCCCGGGTCTTGCCAATCACGAACCGCAGCCAACCGCAGCCCGTTTCGTAGATCTTCTCTTCCCTCAGACCGTGCCAGCGACGGTGCGCAAAGCGCTTCAAATGTAGGCGCCGTTATATTACCCGTAACCAATCCATAAGGGGTGTCCCAGCAGGGCAAGCGCTCCAAACAACAGGGCTTGCGTGATGACTATTCTACACATCGATCTCGACTACCTTTCCGACACGCTTGAGACTTTCCTCAACATTCCGAGCCCGACGAGCTACACCGACAACGCCGTGCGTTGGTGTGGCCAGGAGCTGGACCGGCTCGGTATTCCGTTCGAGGTGACGCGGCGCGGCGCCATCCGCGCCGTGTTGCGGGGCAAGGAGCGGCGCCCGGCCCGCGCGATAGCCGCCCATCTCGACACGCTCGGCGCCCAGGTGAAGGCCCTCAAAAAGAACGGCCGTCTGGTGGTCGTCCCCATCGGCTATTGGAGTGCGCGTTTTGCCGAAGGCGCCCGCTGCACGATCTTCACCGAGCGCGGCAGCTATCGGGGCACGATCCTGCCGCTTATGGCCTCCGGGCACACTTATGGCGACGACGTCGACGAACAACCGACCGGCTGGGAGCATGTGGAAATCCGGGTGGACGCGCGCTGCTCGAGTGCAGAAGAGGCGCTCAGGCTGGGCATTGATGTCGGTGACATCGTCTCGATCGATCCGCAGCCGGAGTTCCTGGAGAACGGGTTCATCTGCTCGCGGCATCTCGACGACAAGGCCGGCGTCGCGGTGATGTTCGCCGCGTTGAAGGCTCTGATCCCCGTGAAGGAGCAGCTTCCGGTCGATGCGTATTTTCTGTTCACCATCGAGGAGGAAGTCGGCATCGGCGCCGCCAACATTCTCACCGACGAGATCGCTTCGCTTATCGCAGTCGACAACGGCACGTCGGCGCCTGGTCAGAACAGCGCCGAATTCGGCGTGACACTGGCAATGGCCGACCAGAACGGTCCGTTCGACTATCACCTAACGCGGAAGCTGGCTCGGCTGTGCCGAGAAGATGACATCTACTACCAGAAGGATGTCTTCCGGCATTACCGGTCCGATGTAGCCTCTGCGATCGAGGCCGGTCACGATGTCCGCACGGCGTTGGTCTGTTTTGGCGTCGACGCCTCTCATGGGTGGGAGCGCATTCACGCTCACGCCTTGCGGTCCTTAGCCGAACTCGTCACCGCGTATCTGCTAAGCCCGATTGCCTTCTGGCGCGATGCCGATGAGGTGGGCACGCTCGAGGACTTCCCGAGTCAGCCGACCGAGAAAGCGCAGCAGAAGCTCTCCTCCGATGTGCGCATGGACGAGATACCAGACGAAGCCGTCGAGGAGTAATGCTTGGCATAACCGGAAGCGCATCGGCGTATCTTTTGGCTAACCCACGCGTTAGCTCGACGAGACTCAAAACCGAGAGGGCAAGACGTTTGTTTCGTCCTACCTGTCGCGCGATCAATCTTCGCCGTCTTGACCAACGAGAAGCTGGTGCTCGCGCGTGACGCCGCCTGCAAAGCTCAGGAGGTTGGCGCATCCATTGTCATAGCTTAAGCTCAGCTAATCATGTCTATTTTTATGACGGTCACTAGGCGGCTTATGACGCGGTAACCAGCAGATTGTCCGCTGTGTAAGACTGCCGGCTATTCGCGATGGCGGGGACCCTTCAGTGGCGGCCGATCCTGGAAAGCTTAGCAAGTCTACGATCCTCGGCATGGTCGCAATGGCCGTTGCTGTGTTCGTGATTGCTAACGATTTTACGGCCCTGTCCGTCGCAATCCCGGCGATCGAAAAGGACTTCGGCACCACGGTGAACACCACCCAATGGGTGATCAACGGTTATGCCATGGTGTTCGGCGTTCTTATCGTCACAGGTGGGCGGCTTGCCGACATGTTCGGGCGTCGGCGCGCCTTCTTCATCGGCTCGGCCATCTTTGCAACATTCTCTGTGCTGGGCGGACTAGCACCCAATGTGTGGGTTTTGCTGGCTTGCCGTTTCGTGATGGGGATCGGCGGCGCACTGATGTGGCCCGCCGTTCTCGGCATGACGTTCGGCCTTCTTCCGCGTAGCAAGGCGGGGCTTGCGGGCGGTCTGGTGATGGGTTCCGCCGGTTTCGGGAATGCGTTCGGACCGCTATTGGGCGGCGCCCTGACGGACACGGTTGGGTGGCGCTGGGTGTTCTTCCTGAACCTTCCCATCGCGGTTACCGGGGTTCTGATCACTTATCTCGTGGTCGCACCGGATGGGAATAAAGATAAAAGAGAGAAGATCGATTATCGCGGCATGGGCGTCCTGACCGTAGCTGTGTTCTCGCTGTTGCTGGGGCTCGATCTTGGCACCCGCATCGGGTGGAATACCTCATGGATCTACGGGCTCTTTGCCCTGTCCGCCGCCGCGTTCCTTATGTTCTTAGTTGTCGAGCGGCGAGCCGGCAACGATGCTCTGGTTCCAGACGACGTCATTCGTAATACGGGCTTTGCCGCGGCCTGCCTGACGGTCCTCGCCATGTCCGCGATCTTTTTCGCGGCCCTGCTCTATCTTCCACAATACATGGCGCATGAGCTGAAATTCAGCGCGATCGAGTGCGGCGCGGGTCTTCTGCCGATGATGGGCACGTTCGCCATTACCTCGTTCGTCTCAGGGCGCCTCTATGCGCGCCTCGGACCGAAGGTCAGCGTTGTCGGTGGGGCGTTGTTTCTTGCTGCGGGCATGTTCCTCCTCTCGCGCATTCACACCGGCGCCACCTATGCCGACCTGATATTTGGTATGTTCGTGCTTGGCATCGGCGTCGGGCTATTTTACTCGTCCATCACCACCGCGGGAATCACGTGCCTCAACCCGGCGCGCGCTAGTTTGGCCGGGGCCATCGTATACATGTTCCAAATCGCCGGCGGTTCGATTGGACTGGGAGCCAACACCGCAATTGTCCTTAGTAATTCGAATTTCGTCGATGGAATCAGCATCGCCTTCCTGGTCGATGCGATAGTCGCAGTGTGCGGCGCCGTGGTCGCACTTATCTTCGTCGGCGGGACCCTGGATCGGGAAAAACTGATGGCCGCCTGGCGGCATAAGCATCGGGCCCATGCTTGAAAGCATTGTGTTGCATTTTTGCATCCAGTTGCCAGAGAGTGGAGCCGGCACTTATCTCGATTACCCGCCCTTAAGAATCCATGTTAGAAAAAGGCTGACGATTCAATGGGGTCTTACGGATGCGATTTGGGTTTGGTTTTTGGTGGAGCCATGGCACGGTCAATCGAGCCATGGGTCGACACGTTGTGGCTGCAGTCGCCGTATGTGCGGCTATAACGGGTGCAGGGGCCGGTCAGCATGCCCACGCGCAAGCTTCGATGGTCGATGGCCCAACGGGCGGCGAAACCACTGTCGCGAAGAGTAGCCTCGGTCTGGGAGCTGCCGCAATTATCAAGCCAAAATACGAAGGTTCTCAAGAGCACGAAGTTATTCCAATCCCCATCGTGATGCCGAGATTCGTTCGAAAGCCGGAAGACGAAGCATCTGCGTATTCGCAAGTGCGCAAGCGCGTGGCCTTCCGTGGGCTCGACGATATCCGGATTCGTGTTTTGGGTGGGGACAGGTTTCAGGTCGGCGCGGTAACCGGTTGGATCACGAAGCGCGACCAGGACGACGCTGATTTCTTGAAGGGGATGGGTGACATCGATGGAGGCCTGGTCGCCGGCGCCTATTCCGCATTTACTCTAGGCTCATTCACATTCGATGCCGCTTATCTTGAGAAGCTCACGGGCTCTTCGGCTGGACCGCAGTATCGTTTCGGCATCGAGACCACCCAGCAACTCTCGGACCGCGCCGACATCACGATCCGGGTCGGCACGACGTTTGCCAGCGCCGAGTTTATGCAGACCTACTTTGGCGTGACCCCTGCCCAGAGCCGCAGAACTCGGGCCGGCCTGCCAGCCTACAGCCCAGACGGTGGCGTCAAGGATGTCTTCATCGCAGTCGGCGGTAGTTATGACATTAACGACCGCTGGGTCTTCAAGGGTGGGGCACGCTATGGCCGGCTGCTCGACGAAGCCGCGGACAGCCCCATTGTCGAGACGCCGGACCAGGTCTCCGGGACCGTTGGGCTTGCCTACCTGTTTGACTGGAACCGCTAGACGCAAGATTCGGAGCTGCCTTTGTTCCGGTGCCCTTCTCTATACCGTATCGTCGGAATAGGCGCGGACGTAACAGTCACTTAATCTACCCCGACAAAGAGCGAATCGAAGGCGAGGAAAAGCCGCGCCGCGAGTGGAAGCACTACGTGTATTTAGCCGAAGCGTATTTGTGCCTTCAAAAGCTCTCGGTGCACACTGTCATAGATCGCATCAGTGGCAGAGTGGTCGAACATCTCCTCGGTTACCTGGTGGTGCCAGGGCCTGCATCGCCGCATTGTCGAAGGACCCCTCGCGGGTGATCGGCATGCATTTCTTCAATCCCGTGCCGCAGATGAAGCTGGTCGAGATCATCCGGGCGTTTCAGACGAGCGACGAGGTCTACGATGCGGTGACTTCCAAGGTGTCGGCGGTCGCCATGCTAAGCGAAAGTCTTCAAAGACAGTTATGGCTTCTTCGTCAACCGCGTCCCGGTCCGCATGATCAACGCTGAGGCCAACTGCGTGGCCGAGGGCGTCCTTAGTCCGGCCCGTCGTCACTGTTGGTGACAACGACAGCGAAGATGTCGGCGAGCACGGAGTTTAGAAGGACCGGTATTTTAATCAAGGTACGACAATCCGACAATCAACCCTGCGAACAAGGACTGGGCCAGCCATTGCGTCATCAATCGGCCATCTGATTGCTTTTACCGTGCCACTTCGCTGCTCCGGCGTGCGGCCGGCGCGTAGACTCACTTCCGAAGGGATGTTACTTCCACGCTGGGTCCTCTGAAGACACCGGCATCGTCATTCCATTGACAGAGCTGCAGCCTCCCGACTTTGGACAGGATCGAACTAGCCTTGCATACGGATACGACTGCCATGCGATTTTCCGGTCAGGTCGTGATTGTCACGGGCGCGGCTAGTGGGATTGGACAGGAACTGTGCCGGCTGTTGGCTCGTCACGGAGCGCGGATCGGCTTGGTGGATCGCAACAAGTCCGAGCTAGATGCGTTTGCCGAAGAGCTTCGCCAGACTGGAAACACGTGCGCGGCGGTCGCCGCCGATGTCCGGCAGCGTGATGACGTCCACGATGCTGTCGACCAGATCGTCGGCACCCTGGGCTCCCCCGACATTCTCATCGCATCCGCCGGAATCTGCCGCGCCTCGACGGTTCACGACCTGAGGATTTCCGACGTGGAGGAAATCATCGGGGCGAACTTCCTCGGCATGGTCTATGCGATCGAGGCGATCCTCCCCGCGATGTTGGCGCGCCGCAGCGGCCAAATCGTCGGCATCTCGAGTATGGCGGGCCTGCGCGGGATACCGTTCGAACCGGCCTATTCCGCGAGCAAGGCAGCGATGGCTGTATATCTGGAGAGTCTTCGATCTGAACTCAGACCGTTGGAAATCGGCGTGACGACCGTGTTCCCCGGCTACGTGCAGACCCCCTTGCTTGCCGAAATCAACGGCATGATGGGCTCGGACATGTCGAGTGGAAGAGCCTCCACGAAAGAGGCTGCTGCCGCCAAGATCATGAGGGCTATCGAACGGCGAAACTCCTATGCCTATTTCCCGCGGCGGCTGGCATTGAGCGCCCGTCTGAGCCACTTCATGCCGCCACGCATGTATGATCGCGTGATGCGGCGGATGTTCAGCCGCTTTTCGATCTCCCGGCGCGGAGGGCCGAATGTGGGCGGCCCTAACGAGGGGCCGACGGCAAATCCATAAGCCCCTCGTCCACCATCCAATCGATGCACTCTTTCAGCATCGTCTCGACTGGTACGGGCCGGTAGTCGAGTTCACTGGCTGCCTTGTCGCTCCGGCAAATGACATTGGCGCTCAGCATCGCCGCCGACTCTGGTGAGATCATTGGCTCTTTCCGGGTGATCATCGACGCCCATTCCGAGACCCGACCGGCGAAGCGCAGCGCAATGGAACGGCCGACGGGCGTCTTGTTCGGCTGGCCGATAAGTTTCCCCACGAGCTGCGCGATTTCGGCATAAGAGGCGGCGTCTCCGCCTAGAAGATAGTTGTGGCCGGTCTGCCCCCTGTCGACGGCCGCAGCATGCGCCCGGACCACCGCACCGACATCGCAATAGCAAGCGCTGCCCGGCGGAAGCCGGAACAACTGATTGTTGGCGGCGAGGCGTATGAACGTGGACCACGTGCCCCAGTCATAGCGGCCGACGACATTGGCGGGATTGAGAAGGACGGCATCCAGGCCTTGGTCTATGCCGGCTAGAACCTCTTCCTCGGCCATCCACTTCGAGTGCTGATAGTTGAAACTGTCTCTGCCAAGTTTTGGCGCCGCCTCGTCGAAGGGTTCCGTTTGCAATCCGTAAGCGGCCGTTGAAGAGGTGTGGACGAATTTTTTGCACCGCTTGGCCAAAGCCGCTGCAACCAAACTGCGCGTCCCCACGACATTGGTGTGCCATTGCCGCTGCTTGTGGCCTGACCACTGGCTCGTATCTCCGGCGACGTGAAACACCGCATCGACATCCTCCGGCATGGCGCGCTCAAGCGAGGCCATGTCCTCGACCGACCCTTCAGCAAGACGGATTGGATAGTTTCGCAGATGCGTCAGCCGGGAACTCGGTCGATGGAGAGCGATCACATCCCATCCGGACCCCGCGAGGTGCTCCACGAGGTTCTGGCCGACAAAGCCCGTGCCGCCTGTGACGAAAGC
>Ga0209013_10000138_pt1 | contig 56718 bp, 58 predicted proteins | sample Cruoilmetagenom2_FD_187291 | JGI IMG/M metagenome (GOLD analysis project Ga0209013, IMG submission 187291) | Oil polluted marine microbial communities from Coal Oil Point, Santa Barbara, California, USA - Sample 2 (SPAdes) (version 2) | ecosystem: Environmental > Aquatic > Marine > Oil seeps ...
GGAAGAGCATGAACCAGCGCGCCTATCTCGACCACAATGCAACCTCTCCCTTGCGACCCGAAGTACGCGAGGCGGTGCTTGGCGCCTTGGCGCTTATGGGCAATCCGTCCTCCGTACACGCCGAAGGGCGCAATGCGCGGGCGGCCGTGGAAGAAGCAAGGGGCAAGGTCGCGGCTCTTGTCGGCACGCGCCCGGAGAATGTGATTTTTACCAGCGGCGGTACCGAGGCGAATGGGCTTGCCTTGGCGCCGCCGCCCGGCAGCGAGCCCGGCCGGGCCTTTCTGTCGGCGATCGAACACCCCTCTGTGCTGGCGGGCGGACGTTTCGAGCCCGAGGCGAGAACGGTTGTGCCCGTAACCGCGGAAGGCGTGGTCGATCTGGATTGCCTGGCTCGGATTCTTGAAGACCACGTGTCCGAGGGCGGGCGGCCTTTCGTGTCGCTGATGGCGGCCAACAATGAAACGGGCGCTATTCAGCCTGTCGCTGAGGCAGCCGAGATCGTGCACGAAGCAGGGGGCGTGCTCCATACCGACGCCGTTCAGATGGCCGGTCGTTTGCCCCTAGATCTTGGTGCACTCGGTGCGGACCTTTTGACCCTCTCGGCCCACAAGATCGGCGGCCCCAAGGGTGTCGGTGCGCTGGTCTTGGCTGAGGGCGCCGGTGTCCGCCCCCTCATGACCGGTGGCGGACAAGAAGGACGGCGTCGTCCGGGAACGGAGAACGTGGCTGGCATTGTCGGCTTCGGAGTCGCCGCGGAACGCGCTGGCAAAGAGCTGTCGCACATGGATGAGGTGGCACGGCTTCGGGACGCGCTCGAAGTCGGTGTGCGTACTATTGCGCCGGATGCTGTCGTGTTCGCGCAATCTGTCCCGCGTCTGCCGAACACGTCGTCCATCGCCGTACCTGGACTGAAAGCGGAAACGCTGGTGATCGGTCTGGACCTTGCGGGCGTATCTATTAGTGCCGGAAGCGCTTGTTCGTCCGGGAAAGTCGAAACCTCTCACGTGCTGGCCGCGATGGGAGCGGCGCCTGAGGTGGCGCGGGCAGCGATCCGCGTTAGCCTTGGTATCGGCAATTCCGATCACGATATTCAGAACTTCCTTATTGCGTTTGGGGACCTCGTCAAACGTCTTCGGAAGGATGCAAAAGAAGCGGCCTAGAGGTTTTTTGCGGCTCCGTCCGCATACGAACGAAACAAATTTGGGAAAGAGCGATGCCCGCAGTCGATGAAACTGTCGAACGCGTCAAGGAAATCGACGTCGACAAGTACAAATACGGCTTCACGACCGATATTGAGTCGGTCAAGGCGCCTAAGGGGCTGAATGAGGACATCGTCCGCTACATTTCAGCCAAGAAGGATGAGCCCGAATGGCTGCTGGAATGGCGGCTCGAAGCCTATAAGCGCTGGCGCACCATGCGCGAGCCCACCTGGGCCAAAGTTCACTATCCGAAGATCGACTTCGAGGACCTCTACTACTATGCCGCGCCCAAGAGCACCGAAGGCCCCAAGAGTCTTGAGGAGGTCGATCCGGAGCTGCTTAAGACATACGAGAAGCTCGGTATTCCGCTGAAAGAGCAGGAAGTGCTCGCGGGCGTTCAAGGCGCCCCGAAAGTCGCCGTCGATGCGGTCTTCGACAGCGTTTCGGTGGTCACAACCTTCAAAGAGGAGTTGGCCAAGGCGGGCGTGATCTTCTGCTCAATCTCCGAGGCTGTGAAAACCCACCCCGAGCTCGTGAAGAAATATCTCGGGTCGGTCGTGCCCGTGACGGATAATTTCTACGCGACCCTGAACTCCGCCGTGTTCTCGGACGGATCGTTCGTGTATGTGCCCGAAGGGGTTCGCTGTCCGATGGAGCTGTCCACCTATTTCCGCATCAATGCGGAGAACACGGGGCAGTTCGAGCGCACGCTCATCATTGCCGACAAGGGCTCCTACGTGAGCTACCTCGAAGGCTGCACCGCACCTATGCGCGATGAGAACCAGCTTCACGCCGCCGTGGTGGAGCTGGTGGCGCTCGAAGATGCCGAGATCAAATACTCGACCGTACAGAATTGGTATCCGGGTGACGCACAAGGCAAGGGCGGCGTCTATAACTTCGTGACGAAGCGCGGCGATTGCCGCGGTGACCGCTCCAAGATTTCCTGGACCCAGGTCGAGACCGGATCGGCGATCACCTGGAAGTACCCGTCCTGCATCCTGCGCGGTCATGGAAGCCGCGGCGAGTTCTACTCGATCGCGATCTCGAACGGCTATCAGCAGGTCGACAGCGGCACCAAGATGATTCATCTCGGCCGCGACACATCGAGCCGCATCATATCCAAGGGCATTGCGGCCGGTTTCTCGGACAACACCTATCGCGGGCTCGTCTCGGCACATCGCAAGGCCACGAACGCGCGGAACTTCACCTGCTGCGACTCGCTGCTCATCGGCAACAAATGCGGGGCGCATACGGTGCCCTATATCGAGGCGAAGAACGCCTCCGCGACCTTCGAGCACGAGGCGACCACCTCGAAGATCTCCGACGATCAGCTGTTTTACTGCTTGAGCCGCGGTCTGTCCGAGGAAGAGGCGGTGGCGCTCATCGTCAACGGTTTCGTACGCGACGTGCTCCAGCAGCTGCCGATGGAATTCATGGCCGAGACGCAGAAGCTGATCGGCATCTCGCTGGAAGGAAGTGTGGGCTGATGAACGGGACGGATACGTTTTGGTTTCGCCCCAAGCGCTACGGTTATGGCGCGGAGCCGAAGAACTGGCGGGGTTGGCTCGCCGCCGGCCTGTTTATATTGGCAGCGGCCTCCATCGCCTGGTTCGGCCTTGTTGCTACGGTTCTCGGCGGACAAGAGGCATCCACAGAGCGGACAGCCCTCGTTTGGTGCGCCTTGATTGCGATCACCGCAGGATTCGTTTGGTTTTGCCATCGCAGGACCGATGGACCGTGGCGCTGGCGTTGGGGCCATACCGACTAGCCGTGCAAAAACGACTCTAGACCAAGATTTTAGAAAGACGCATTGATGCTTGAAATCAAAAACCTCCACGCCAAGGTCGACGGGCGCGAAATTCTGAACGGCCTCGACTTGACGGTTCCGTCCGGCGAGGTTCACGCCATCATGGGCCCGAACGGCTCCGGCAAGTCGACCCTGTCCTACGTGCTTGCGGGCAAGGACGATTACGAAGTCACGGATGGCACGGTCACGTGGAAGGGCGAAAACCTGCTCGACATGGACCCGGAAGAGCGCGCCGCCGCCGGCGTCTTCCTCGCGTTCCAATATCCGATGGAGATTCCCGGCGTCGCGACCATGACCTTCCTGCGGAGCGCCGTGAATGCGGTGCGCAAGGCGCGCGGCGAAGAGGAGTATTCGACTCCGGACTTCCTGCGGACCGTGAAGGAGAAGGCAAAAAGCCTCCAAATCGACATGGCGATGCTGCGCCGTCCGCTCAATGTGGGCTTTTCAGGCGGCGAGAAGAAGCGCAACGAGATCCTGCAAATGTCGTTGCTGGAACCGGGGCTCTGCGTTCTGGACGAGACGGATTCCGGGCTCGACATCGATGCCTTGCGGATTGTCTCCGAAGGGGTGAACGCGCTGCGCTCGCCCGAACGCTCCATGCTCGTCATCACTCACTACCAGCGGCTGCTGAACTACATCGTTCCGGACAGGGTGCATGTGCTGTCAAAGGGCCGCGTCGCGCGCTCGGGCGGTCCGGAACTGGCACTGGAGCTCGAGAAGTCCGGGTACGCCGAGTACGGCCAAGATGAAGCCTCGGCGGCGTAAGGGAGTATGCTGATGGACATCCCCGTCCGAGATTTCCGGACCAAGGCCGAGCAGGACCTGCTCGATCTATATGAGCGCTCCGCGGATGCACTTCCCGGCAATGCGTCAATTGCCGCCATGCGTCAGAGTGCGATTCGGAACTATGCGGGTCTCGGTCTGCCCCATCGCCGCGTTGAGGCCTGGAAGTACACCGATTTGCGCGGCCGCATCGAAGACGTTCCGCCTCTCCTGGCCGAAGCCGACATCCAGGTGGGCGAGACGGAGCTGGAAGCGGCGTTCGGCAAGGCCGTCATGGCGCTGCCGGCCTATCGCATCGTGCTGGCCGGCGGCGAGTTCCGAGGCGATTTGTCCGACGTCGGCGCACTCCGCGAAGACGGTGTCGAATTGAGCTCGCTGGCCCAGATGTTGGAGTCGCCGCCGGCTTGGCTGACTGCGGGCCTCGACGACGCTGCAGCCCGCGACGACGATGTCGTGATCGCGCTCAACACCGCGCTCATGACCGCCGGCGTGGCGTTGCGTCTGCCCGAAGGTCTGACGTTGCAGAAGCCGATCCACCTCATCCATCTCGATGCGCCCGGCGCACCCGGATCGATCTATACGCGCAACGCGCTTGTCGCGGAGGAGGGCGCCTCGGCAACCCTGCTTGAGAGTTTCGGCACGCTCGGCGCCCAAGGCACCGATGCTCAAGACGAGCAGCGCAACGCGGTGACGACCGTATCGCTGGGGCCGAAATCGGCGATTCATCACGTCAAACTGCAGCGCGAAGCCCTTGAAACGATTCACCTCAATGTGTGGGCTGCTGCCATCGGTGCGGAGGCCCGCTACAACGCCTTCCAGCTTTCCATGGGCGCGGCGCTGTCCCGCAACCAGGTCTATGTTCGCTTCGACGGCGAGGGCGCGGCGACCGATATCTCCGGCGCTACGCTCGCGCGTGGGTCGCAGCATTGCGACACGACGCTCGTGGTCGAGCACAACGTTCCGGCCTGCGAGAGCCGCGAACTTTTCAAGCTGGTGCTGAACGACAACGCGCGCGGCGTCTTTCAGGGCAAGATTGTCGTCGCCCCAGACGCTCAGAAGACCGATGGCAAGCAGATGTCGCAGGCACTGCTCCTGTCGGAGACGGCGGAGTTCGACTCCAAGCCAGAGCTGGAAATCTATGCCGACGATGTCGTATGCGGTCATGGCGCGACGTCCGGGCAGATCGACGAAGATCTGTTGTTCTACCTGCGCGCCCGTGGCCTCCCAGAGGCCGAAGCGCGGGCTTTGCTGATCCAGGCCTTTGTCGGCGAGGCTTTCGAGGCCCTGGACGACGAGACGATCGGGGACGCACTTTCCTCTGTTTCCGCCGATTGGCTCGGCACACCGGTGGAGTAAGGTTAGCCCATGAATGTCATGTCGCCGTCTGCAACGGGCTCCCCAGCGGCATCCTTCGATGTGGAGCGTATCCGCGCCGACTTTCCGATCCTGTCGGAAACGGTGCACAGCAAGCCGCTCACCTATCTCGACAATGGCGCATCGGCCCAGAAGCCGCGCCAGGTCATCGAGGCGATCACCCGCGCCTATTCGGCCGAGTACGCCAACGTTCATCGTGGACTTCACCATCTGTCGAACCTGGCGACCGAAAACTTCGAGAAGGCGCGTGGCAAGGTGCGGGCCTATCTGAACGCGGCTCACGACGAAGAGATCATCTTCACCCGGAATGCCACCGAGGCGGTCAATCTCGTCGCCTCGTCCTTTGGCGCCCCGCGCATCGGTGAGGGTGATGAGATTCTCATCACGATCATGGAGCATCACTCCAACATCGTGCCGTGGCACTTCCTGCGCGAGCGCCAGGGTGCGGTCCTGAAATGGGCTCCGGTCGCCGACGACGGGACTTTTCTGCTGGACGAATTCGAGAAGCTGATTTCGCCGCGCACGAAAATGATTGCGCTGACCCAGATGTCGAACGTGCTGGGCACGATCGTACCGATCAAGGAGGTGGTGCGCATCGCCCGCGCGCACGGCATTCCCGTGCTCGTGGATGGCGCACAAGGCGCGGTGCATCTTCCTGTCGATGTCCGCGACCTTGATTGCGACTTCTACACCTTCACGGGTCACAAGCTCTACGGGCCCACGGGCATCGGCGTTCTCTATGGAAAGAAGGCGCTACTCGAGGCTATGCAGCCCTATCAAGGCGGCGGCGAGATGATCGGTTACGTGACCACGGACGAAGTGACCTATGCCCAGCCGCCTCATCGCTTCGAGGCCGGCACGCCCGCCATCGTCCAGGCGATCGGGCTGGGGGCTGCCATCGATTACGTGGAAGCGATCGGCCGGGAGAACATCGCCGCGCACGAGCACAAAGTGCTCACCTACGCCATGGACCGGCTGAGTGCGCTGAACTGGCTGAAGATTTATGGCCGTGCGGAAGGGAAGGGCGGCATCGTGTCGTTTGAAGTCGACGGCGCCCATCCGCATGATGTCAGTACGATTCTGGACCGCTATGGCGTGGCGGTCCGGGCGGGCACACATTGTTGTGAGCCGCTTCTGGCGCGCTTTGGCGTCACCTCGACGTGCCGCGCCTCTTTCGCCATGTATAATACGGAAGACGAGGTAGACCGGTTGGTGGACGCCCTGCACAAGGTGCGGTCGATGTTCGCCTAGGATTAAGATGGGTCCTAAAGAGGGACAGCCCAGATGGTTGAAAAGACTCAACGAAACGAAGACCGCGACACCCCGAACGAAATGTCGCCGGGCATGGCTCAGTCCGTCCCCGGGCACATTCAGTCTGCGGCTGAATCCCCAGACGCGGGCGAACCGGGGGCCTCACCTGACCCCTCGCCCTTCGACGAGGAGGCTCCGTCTTCAATTCCGCCCGACGAGCTCGAGCGGCTCCACGGCGATCTCGTCGGGGCGTTGAAAACGGTCTTCGACCCTGAGATCCCGGTCGATATCTATGAGCTTGGCTTGATCTATAAAATCGATGTCGACGACGACCGGAATATCGCGGTTGTAATGACCCTGACGGCGCCTGGATGCCCAGTCGCGGGCGAGATGCCTGGCTGGGTACAGAATGCGGTGGCATCCGTTCCGGGCGTCGGCCAGGTTGATGTGAAGCTGGTGTTCGATCCGCCTTGGGACATGACGCGCATGTCCGACGAAGCGCGGCTCGAACTGAACATGTTTTAGGCACTTGAAGCGGTAGGGATTTTGTCCCATTTTTGGATCATGAGCAATCGTCCTCGTCCCAAAGCTATGAGCCTCACTGAAGCCGCCGCCATGCGTCTACGCGAACTCGCGGCTGCCTCGGGACCGCAGACGGAGGCCGTGCGTATCGGCGTCAAGAATGGCGGCTGTGCGGGCATGGAATACACGATGGAATACGCGGCCGAGCGCGGCCCGCATGACGAGGTTGTCGAGGACAAGGGCGTAACCCTCCTGATCGACCCCTCGGCCATTATGTTTCTGCTCGGAACGGAGATGGACTACGAGGTCGGGCGGATGCGTTCGGGCTTCGTGTTCAACAACCCGAACCAGACCAGTGCCTGCGGGTGCGGCGAGTCCGTCATGCTGAAGCCTGCCGGCCAACCAGAACCGGCGCCTGCCAACCTCGCGGACTAAACGCGGAAATCGAAGAAATTTAGTCTGCCCGAACCGGCCGCATCATGAAGGCCGGAACGTGGTCGCCCATGCCGACAGGCTGGTTCTCGCGGGCTTGCCCCGACCGGGACTTGCCCTTCGGCGCTGCCTTTTCCCTGGATGCTGACTTTTCTCTGGGAGCGGGCTTAGCCTTGGCTGCAGGCTTGTCCCTGGCAGCTGACTTTTCGTTAGCAGCAGACCTATCATCAGAACGTGTGTCGGCGTCTGCGGTCTTGCGGGCAGGGCGCGACCGCTTGGCCGTGTTGGCGCTGTCGTCAGCAGACGCATCGGCGCGAGACGAACCACTGCGGCGATTGGAGGGAGCCTCGGACTGTGCGTCCGCCGGCTTCGGTCCATTGCGCCGTGACCGGCCGCCGCGGCGGCGTCCACGCCCACCGTCGCGGACTGCGCCTCGGGCCTCTTCGGCCTCTTGCGGGTCGGGCGCACCATCGACCCAGGCAATCTCTTCGCGCAACAAGGCTTCGATGGCCTTCAGGGCCTTGTGGTCCTTCGGCGTGACTAGCATCGCGGCATAGCCTTCGCGGCCCGCACGGCCCGTGCGGCCGATGCGATGCACATAGTCTTCGGGATGGACCGGCACGTCGTAATTGAAGACATGGCTCACCGCGGGAATATCAAGCCCGCGGGCGGCCACGTCGCTGGCAGCGAGAAGCGAAATCTCACCGCTGCGGAAGGCATCGAGCGTTGCCGTGCGTTGTCGCTGGTCCATGTCGCCATGCAGAGCGCCGACATTGAATCCGTGGCGCTGTAGCGACCGGAAGACGACGCCCACATCTTTTTTGCGATTGCAGAAGATGATGGCGTTCTGGATCTTGTGCTCGCGGATCAGGCTCCGCAAGGCTTCGCGCTTCTCCGCTGGATGATCGACGGCCTTTTTCAGGCGCTGCGTAATGGTCGATGCGACTGAGGCGGGCCGGGCGACTTCGATACGCTCCGGCGTGTGCAGGAAGTTGTCGGCGAGCCGCTGAATTTCGGGCGGCATGGTCGCTGAGAAGAATAGGGTCTGCCGCGTGAAGGGGAGGACTTTACAGATGCGCTCGATATCCGGGATGAAACCCATATCCAGCATTCGGTCGGCCTCGTCGACGACGAGGATCTCGATGCTGTTCAGCATTAGCTTGCCGCGTTCGAGATGATCCAGAAGGCGGCCCGGGGTGGCGATCACGACATCGGCGCCACGGTCCAGTTTCTTGTTCTGCTCCTCATAGGAGACGCCGCCGATAAGCAGCGCGACGGTGAGCCTATGGTTCTTGCCGAGAAGTTCGAAGGCCTCGGCCACCTGCGCGGCGAGTTCGCGCGTCGGCTCCAAGATCAGTGTTCGGGGCATTCGGGCCCGGGCCCGTCCGCGTTCGAGGCGTGTCAGCATGGGAAGCACGAACGATGCCGTCTTTCCGGTGCCGGTCTGCGCAATCCCCAACACGTCGCGGCCTGAGATGGCCACTGGAATGGCCTGGGCCTGAATAGGGGTAGGTATGTCGTAACCGGCCGCTTCGACCGAGGATTCGACTTTTGGACTTAAGCCAAGATTTGAAAAGCTCATGGATTAGCAAAAATGCGACGCTGGCGCTGGCCTTGCGTCTTGTTCTATCGCTACAAAGATTAGCTGTTACGATTCGTTGGGTGCATTCAACACAGCACCCGATCATTACGGCCACATGACCGCGAGTAGTTTGAGAATGACATAGGCGGCATTGCCGAATCGCGCAAGGGGCAAAAGTTCGCAGCGCGTCAGGCGTTAAGGATGCCCGGGCGTGCCAGGCGGCTTCAAAAAGGCTGAGAATAAGATGAGGACAAAAGATTATGCCGACATAGCCATCAAGCCGCCGATCCTGTTTCTCGGCGCCCTTTTGCTCGGCTATGTACTGACCTATTTGTTTCCCATCGGCCCGGGTATTGCCTCTCCGAATGGCTTGGGGCTGATGGCCGGGCTGGCCTTCATGCTGGTGGGGTTCGCGCTGGCCATCTTCCCCGCCAGGCGGTTTCGCAAGGCCGGGACCAGCATCTTGCCCGGTGAGCCGTCGACCGCTCTCGTCCGGGAGGGCATGTACAAGGCGACGCGAAATCCGATCTATATCGGTTTGATCTTAGTCTATTTCGGCCTGTGCATCGTGCTGACCAGCGTGTGGATGCTGATACTGCTCATCCCGGCGGTGATTATCCTGCACCGGGGTGTTGTGAAGCGCGAAGAGGACTACCTCACCTGGAAGTTCGGCGACGACTATCGCCGCTATATGAGCCAAGTCCCGCGCTGGCTCTGAGACTGCCGGACGGCGACTAAACATCGAGACCGTCTAAATATCGAGGTCTTCGGCTTCGGCGAAGGCGGCCCGTTCCTGAATGAATTTGAAGCGCGCCTCGGGCTTGTTGCCCATGAGCTGATCGACCGCCTTGGTCGTGCCGGGGCGATCCTCGTCGTCGAGTTCCACGCGCAGCAGCGTGCGTGACGCCGGGTCCATGGTCGTCTCCTTCAACTGCCTGGGAAGCATCTCGCCTAAGCCCTTGAAACGACTCACATCGATTTTGCCGCGGCCATTGAAGACCTCTTTCGTCAGCGCCTCTTTGTGGGCCTCGTCGCGCGCATAAGCCGTCTTGGCGCCCTGGCTCAGCCGGTAGAGCGGCGGCACCGCGAGGTACAGGTGCCCGTTCTCGATCAGGCCCTTCATCTCCCGATAGAAGAAGGTGATGAGCAGCGAGGCGATATGGGCTCCGTCCACGTCGGCATCGGTCATGACGACGACCTTCTCGTAGCGCAGGTCCTCGTCCCGGTAGCGGGTCCTCGTTTGGCAGCCAAGCGCCTGGATCAGGTCGTTGAGGAGCTGGTTCTCGGCAAGCTTCGCTGAACTCGCACTCGCGACGTTGAGGATCTTTCCGCGCAAGGGCAGGATGGCCTGCGTGGCCCGGTTGCGGGCCTGTTTGGCCGAGCCGCCCGCGGAATCACCCTCGACGATGAAGATCTCGGTGCCCTTCGATCCTGTCGAGGAGCAATCGGCCAGCTTGCCGGGAAGCCGCAGACGCCGCGTCGCGGTCTGCCGGTTGACTTCCTTTTCTTTCCGGCGGCGCAGGCGTTCCTCGGAGCGGTCCACCACCCAGTCGAGGAGCTTGCCGGCCTGGTTCGGGTGCCCCGTGAGCCAGTGGTCAAAGGCATCGCGCACGGCGTTCTCGACGATCTTGGCGGCCTCTTGGGTTGCCAGGCGATCCTTGGTCTGGCCCTGGAACTCCGGCTCGCGGATAAACACCGAGAGCATGGACGCCGCGGTGCCCAGTACATCGTCGCCTGTGACGTGCGAGACGCGTTTGACGCCGGTCAGTTCGCCATAGGCGCGCAAGCCTTTGGTCAGCGCCGCGCGCAGGCCCGCTTCGTGTGTGCCGCCGTCCGGGGTCGGGACGGTGTTGCAGTACGAGCTCATGAAGCCGTCCGCGCTCGCGACCCAGGCGATGGCCCATTCCACCGAGCCATGGCCTTCGGCCTTCTCCACGCGACCGGCGAAGATGTCGTTGGTGACCGTCGTCTGGCCGTTGATGCTTTCGGCGAGAAAGTCCTTAAGGCCGCCGGGGAAATGTAGCTCGGCCTTCTCCGGGACATCGCTACCAGCAGCGATCAGGGCCTTGTCGCAAGACCAGCGGATTTCGACACCCCGGAAGAGATAGGCTTTGGAGCGCGACATGCGGAACAGCCGCGCGGGTTTGAAGGCGGCGCCTTTGCCGAAAATCTGAGGATCGGGGCGGAAGCGCACTTTGGTGCCGCGCCGGTTCTTGATGGGGCCGAGCTTTTGCAGCGGCCCATCGGGAATGCCGCGCGTATAGCTCTGCCGGTACAGTTTCTGGCTCCGCGCCACTTCGACTTCGAGCGTCTCCGAAAGGGCATTGGCGACCGAGACGCCGACGCCATGCAATCCGCCGCTGGTGGCGTAGACCTTGGAGTCGAATTTTCCGCCCGCATGCAGCGTAGTCATGATGACTTCGAGCGCGGATTTCTTTTTGAATTTGGGATGCGGATCGACCGGGATGCCGCGGCCGTTATCCGTGACGGTGAGAGTGCCGTCCTTGTCTAACGAGACCTCGATCCGGCTCGCATGGCCGGCCACGGCTTCGTCCATGGCGTTGTCCAGCACCTCGGCGAAGAGGTGATGCAGCGCCTTTTCGTCGGTTCCACCCACATACATGCCCGGGCGCTTCCGGACGGGCTCCAGTCCCTCTAGGACCTCAATGTCGGCGGCGGTATAGCCGCGTTCCGCCGCGCTAGCTTTTGTCATATCCGCTTTGGGCACACCGCCTTGCGCGGGAGCCTTCGGCGGCGCTTTGGCGCGCGCTGGCTTTGCCGGGGCCTCATCGAACAGATCGGTGGTGGCAGTATATTTTCGTCTCGGGGCGATCGGGATAGTCCTCCTGGCCGGGGCGCGCAGACGCCCGCGAAAAGTAGAGAATCAGTGGCGATTGGAACGCGATTCTAGCTGACACGGAGGTGGGGCTTTTTCAAGGGCTTCGCCGCCCCCGGGACGGACGGGCTCATGGTCTCTTGCCTCCATTGCAGTCGTCCAATTAGGAAAATCGCGGGGTCAGACATGCGCTACCTCCTTACAACACATCTAAGCCAATCAACTCGCACGGGTGCTGTTACGCTTGCGCAACCCTCCGCCCTCAGATGATCGCGGCGCGAACCTTTGCAGAGATCCATTCGGAGAGGACGACGGTCGCCAGAATGACGACAAAGATCACCGTGACCTCTGCCCAGGCAAGGCGCGCCAGAGACGATTGGAGCTGTAGCCCGATACCGCCCGCGCCCACCAGGCCGAGAATGGTCGACTCGCGGATATTGATGTCCCAGCGGAACACCGAAATTCCGGCGAAGGCCGGTGCGATCTGGGGCCACACGGCGTAGTCCATGATCTGCCGGCGCGACGCCCCCGTCGCGCGCACCGCTTCTACCTGCTTTTCGTCGATCTCCTCGATGGCCTCATAGAGCAGCTTGCCGATAAAGCCGATGGAGCGCAGCGCGATGGCGATGATGCCGGCGAGCAGGCCCGGCCCGATAATCGCCACCAGCAGAAGCGCCCAGATGAGCGAATTGATCGATCGCGAGGACACGATGATGAGGAGCGCGAGCGGGCGGACGAGCGCCGCGCTTGGCGTTGTGTTGCTGGCGGCGAGGAAGGCGACCGGCGTCGCCAGCACGATGCCCAGTGCGGTGCCCAGTGTAGCGATATTGAGCGTATCCCAGAGGGGGCCCCAGAGGCTCTCGAGATACGACCAGCGCGGCGGCCAGGCGCGCGACAGCAGATCGGCCGCCTGCCGCGGCGCGTCCTCCACGAACAGCCAGATCGTGTTCTTGTTCATGATCTGCCAGCACAGGACGAACAGGATGCCAAGCGCGAGCCAGCCCAGCCAGATTGCCCATTGAGTGCGGGGCGTACGGCGCTGCCAGAGGCGGCCGCTGTCTTGCGTTGCGACCGGCATCACTGCACCCATTTGCGCAAATGGCTGGAGAGATACTCGGCCGTGAGCACCACGACGATGATCATGATGAGGATCGCCCCGGCGGTGTCGTAGTCGTAACGCTGCATGGCCGTGTTGAGGGTCGCGCCGATCCCGCCCGCGCCGACAATGCCGATCACGGCGCTTTCCCGGAAGTTGATGTCGAGTCGGTAGAACGAAAGTCCGATCAGGCGCGGCATGACCTGAGGCTGAATGCCGTAATTGATTACCTGCCACCAGGTTGCCCCGGTCGCGCGGATCGCCTCGGCCTGCTCTTCCTTGATATCCTCGATGTCTTCGGCAAGAAGCTTCGCCATGAAGCCGATCGTGGCGAAAGACAGGGTGAGGAAGCCGGCGAACGGTCCGAAGCCGAACATGGCTACGAACAGGATTGCGACGATGATTTCCTGGAAGGCGCGCGAGACGGTAATGATCGCGCGGCAAACGGCGTAGACGGGCAGCGGTGAGATATTGCGCGCCGCGCCAAGCCCGATCGGTATGGAGATGAGACAGCCGACGACGGTGGAGGTCAGCGTCATCGTCAGACTTTCCTCCATGCCTTGCCAGATGTCGCTGGCGCGCGTCGTGAAGTCGGGGGCGAGGAAGCCTTCTAGAATACGCCAGCCATTGGCGAGGCCAGAGAGGACACGTTGCCAATTGACGTCCAGCGTGGACACGGCGGCGATCACATAGACGAGCAGGCCGAGATAGAGCCCCCAGCGTAGCCATGGATTGGCAATGAGCGGCGGCCGGGTCCAACCGGTCGAGGCGGCGGCAGGTCTCATGTGAGCCCGGCCATGCGTTCTTCGCGCGCATGTCGATCGTCCGGCGTGGGCTCCGCCTTCGCTTCGTCCTCGGGATGGATTTGGCTCCAGTCTTCTTCGCCGTAGATCTCCGTCAGCACGGCCGTATCCAAATTGGCAGGCGCCCCGTCGAACACGATCTCGCCAGCACGCAAGCCGATGATGCGGTCCGCGAACATTTTTGCGAGCGGCACGTCATGCATGCTGATGATTGCAGGCAGCTTGCGTTCGCGGCAGACCTCGCAGATGAGGCGCATGATCTGGCGCGCGGTCTTGGGGTCCAGCGAAGCGGTCGGCTCGTCGACCAGGAGAAGCGCGGGGTCCTGCTCAAGCGCTCGCGCGATGCCGACGCGTTGCCGCTGGCCGCCCGATAGCGCGCTCGCCCTCTTGTCGATCTGGTCGGAAAGCCCGACGCGTTCCAGAAGGCCAAAAGCGTTGTTCACATCGCTTTTGGGAAAGCGCCGCAAGAACGATCGCCAGAAGGGCACATAGCCCAGGCGGCCGGACAGCACGTTCTCCATCACGGTCAGCCGTTCAACCAGAGCATATTCCTGGAAGATCATCCCCATATGCCGCCGGGCTCGCCGAAGCCCGCGGCCGCCAAGATGTGTGATCTCGGTGCCGTCCATGTCGATGCTTCCGCTGGTAGGCTTCACGAGGCGGTTGATGCAGCGGATGAGGGTGGATTTGCCGGACCCCGACGGCCCGATCAATGCGACGACCTCGCCGGCCGGAAGCTCGAACGAAACACCGCGCAGCGCTTCGTCGCCGGTCTTGTACCGCTTTGTGAGTGAGGAAACGCGCAGCATGTCCTGTCCGGGCCAGTCCTGGCGGGTGCGTTGGTCTCGGGCATGGTAGGAGAAAGGCTTAGGCCGTGCAAAGACGCCCCAGCCTTTGTCGAGTTCTAAGACTCTCGTGCCGACCTGTACCGCTCAGTGGCTAAGCGTGTTCTCTCGTTTGGGATTGTTTTGCTGACCATCCTGGCATGTGATGTCCAGTACCATGCTGTGTCGCGTGGTTAGTTTGCAATTTGGTTTGCAATAATCGACGGGACCTATTGTTGAGTACTTCGACATTGGTCGCCACCATAGGTTCGGAGTTGAACTTCACCCCGATCTTCGATGTGATCATTCATTAAGTTCGCGTCCAAGCCCAGGAAGCGGCAACGAGACCGACAGCATTCGGCCGAACAGACGAAAGATCCACGCGTTCAATTCACCCAAAGGGCGCGCTTTTCACCTTGAACGAGGGCTCTCTGCTATTGTCTAAGTCGATATGGATGCGGCGGAATCGTTGCTGATGGGGCGCACCGAAGCAGGCGCCAAGGAAGTATGATCGTGGGAACGCGTAATTTCATTTTGGTTACCATCGCCTTGCTGGGGCTTGCCTTGGCTGGCCTGTGGCACTGGCACGCTTCGCGCGAGCACACCTTGCTAGTGGCGGCCGGCCAGAAGTCGAGCCAGGCGTTTCAGCTTGCCGAGGCGCTGCGCTCAGTCATCTCCCGGCACTATCCGGAAATCAAGATGGAGGTCTTTGAGACGCGCGGTTCGCTCCACAACGCCAAGCTGCTTGATGAGGGCGTCGTCCAGCTCGCCACGCTGCAGGCGGATCAGGCTACGGGAACGTCAGCACGGCTGCTGGCAGAACTCTATCCCGACACATTTCAAATCGTGGTCCGCGGCGACAGCGGCATCAGCACCATCTCGGACTTGATCGGCAAGCGTATCGCACTGCCGCCCGAGCAAAGCGGTGAGTACGAGGCGTTCTGGTCTCTTGCGAACTATTACTCGCTGACCAAAGAGAGCTTGCGGGAGTTCACGGGCACCGAGCGGACCACCGACTGGCTGCTGATGAACGGCGACGTGGACGCACTCTTTCGCATCCGCGCGCCCGGCGATGCGTCGATCTTGCACCTCATCCAAAATGTCGACGGAAGGGTTATCCCTATTCCCCAAGCCGCGGCGCTTCAGCTCAGGCATCCAGCGCTCGAGGCCGGCAGTATTCCGCAAGGGTCCTACAAAGGCCGCCCTGCGATACCCGGCAGCAACGAACAGACAATCTCGGTCAGGCAGCTGTTGCTTGCGCGTGAGCAGGTGTCGCCTGATGTGGTCGCCAAGATCGCGTCAGTTCTCTTCGAGCATCGGCGCGAGCTGATGGAGCTGGTTCCAATTGCAGGCCAGATAGCGACTCCGGATGCGAGCGGTCAGACCTTGGTGCCGATTCACGCTGGCGTACGCGCCTTCTGGGATCGAGACAAACCGTCGTTTATTCAGGAAAACGCGGAGCCAATCGCCCTCATGATCACAATCGCCATTGTAACGGCTTCGGCCTACCTTCAGCTTGCCAACCGTCGCCGCAAGAAAGTTATGGATGCCTATAACCGCGAGCTGATCACTCTGAGTCAGCGCGCGCGCTCTGCACCCAACTTCAATGTGTTGGATGAGTGCAACAGCAAGCTCGCCGAGTTCGTGGGACGTGTTGTGCATGAAACTGAACGTGGACGTATCAACACCGCAGAGTTCACGCTTTTTAGCTTCACATACGATGCGGTGGAGGATGCAATCAAGGATCGAGGCTTCCAGCTGGAGCGTGAAGAACGAAAGCTCAGCGGGGGTGCGTTTGACCGAATGACCAGCAAACGAACGACTGGGGACTAGACGAAGGTGGCGAGACGGCTGACTACAATCATTATACTGTCGATTTTTGGCATTGCCGTCGGTCTTGCTACAGCTGCGTTGGTCGAACGGTTCAGAAGCAACGAGGCACTGAGCATTGCATTCGATCGCTTGCGCCTGTTCCACAATCTCAGACAGGCAGCACTGGAAGACTATTTGAAATCAATGGCGTCTGATGTGCGCGCGGCAAGTGAGAACCCACGCGTCGTCGAGGCCATGGAGAAGCTCGACTTTGCCTGGAAGACATACGGTCCGGATGCACGCAAGGTGCTTACGCGGCTCTACATCGACGAAAATCCTGCCCCGCCTAACGAAAGAGCGCAACTCCTGGAAACAGGCGACGGCTCGGATTACAGCCAGTATCACCACGCCTTTCACGACTGGGCACGGCGCTTTCTTGATCACTTCGGGTACTATGACGCGTTTCTGATCAATCCGCGGGGTGACATCATATACAGCGTGGCCAAGGAGCGTGACTTCGCCACGAGCGTTAAGACGGGTCCCTACCGTAAGAGCCCGCTTGCCGATGTATTTCGCAACGCCATGGAGAACCCCTCTGCCGTTGTCGATTTCTCCGACTTCGCGTTTTATGCGCCAAGCGGCGGAGACCCGGCCGCATTCGCCGCACATGCCATCACAAAAGGCGGCAAAGTCATTGGTGTATTCGCCGTGCAGATTCCCGCGGAGCCAATTAACGGGCTCATGCATTTCACCGCTGGCATGGGGGCTACGGGCGAGACCTTTCTCGTCGGTCAGGACGGTCTAATGCGCAGTCAATCGCGCTTCATCGAAACTCCCACGCTGCTTGAAGTGAAAGTCGACAATGCCTCGGTGCAAGATGGCATGGCTGGACAAAGCGGTGCCCGCATCGTCAAGGACTATCGTGGTACCGCTGTCCTTTCGGTCTACGCCCCTGTCAATTTCGGCGGGCAGCCTTGGATTTTGTTGGCTGAGATCGATCGGGATGAGGCCATCGCGATGGAGCGTTCATGGACCGCCGTCGCAGTCGGTGTCCTGGCCGGGCTATTGGCTATGGGTTTCGCCTTTTTGATTTGGCACTTGGTGCGCGGCCCGACTGAGGCCTCGACGCCTTAGCGCGGCCAACGGTTTTCGAGATCGCCAAAGTCAGTTGCAGGAATACTGCACGCCGTTGGCTTCGTCGATCTGGCGAATGACGGCCCAGTCGTCCTTGAATGTGATTGGAATGAACTTGGTGTCGCCCGACTTCGAAAATTCTTCCAGCAGCTTGGTGCCTTCCCAATCAAAGGTGAAGAACGCCTCTTTGATCTTGTCCTGCAGCTCAGGCGTAAGATTGTGGGCCACGCCGAACCCCGTCGTTGGGAAGGTCTGCGAGGTGTAGATGGTCTTGAGCTGGTCTTGCTTGACCACGTCCCGGTCGATCATGCGGACCATTACGGTGTTGGCGACGGCCGCAGCGTCGTAGTCTTTGTTGGCGACGCCGAGGATCGAATTGTCATGGGCACCGGAGAAGCGCGGCGTGAAGTCCCTGTCCCGCTCAAGCCCGAATTCGGACTTCAACAACGCCGACGGCGCCTTGAAGCCCGAGTTCGATGTCTCCGAGGTGAAGGCGAGCGTGCGGCCCTTCAGGTCTTCGGGTTTTTCGATGCCGGAGCCTGGATAGGTGATGATTTCCATTTCAAGGCCATAGGAGCCGTCCTCGGCGGCCATCATCGTGAACGGCCGGAAGCCGGCACAGGCGACGGCGAGTGGGTTGGACCCCGTATTGACGCCGGCCACATGCAGACGCCCGGCGCGCATCGCTTCGATCTGGGCCGCGTTGGACTGGACCGGAAAAAACTGCACCCGCTTGCCCGTGACCTCAGACAGATGGTCGAGGAACTCTTTCCAGACACCCACATATACCGCCGGATCTTCCACGGGCGTATAGGCAAAGATCAGCGTGGACGGATCGACTTGACTGGCCGGGTCCTTCGGAATGTCCGCGATCAAGTCCCCGTCGTTGTCCTCGTAGCGGCTATCGAGCTGGAAGGCCGCGTGGCCTGGGACGCACAGCACGAAGGTGAGGACCAGCGACAGAACGATGCGCTTCATCATTGGAGAATTCCCTTCTTTTCCAGCCGAATGGACGACCAGCCGTCTCGGTCGTCCGGGGCGCCGCGCCCCGGTGTGCCGGGTGCGGCATATCTATGCGGAGACGCTTGCCGAGGCTAGTGGGACCGCATGACAGATTTCCGAAGTGGAAGGGCGCGTTGGGGTGGATTTGCGCCTGCCACAGGACGGCGCCATTAACCTGCGCTTAAGCGTATCGCTTTCCCGTTTCTTTACTCGCGCGTCTCTAAAATTCGTCTCGAATTTGAGAGGACTTCGAGCACGATGTTGATGCGATACGCACTGACGGGGGTAGCGGCAGCCGCAACGATCTACGGCGGCGTCAATCTCGGCTCGAACAACTCGAACATGATGCTTGTCGACGCGGGACACAGCGGTCTGAGTGCCGACATTCCCGTCTGGGTCCTGGCGATGGCCGCAGCTGCGATGCTTCTATCGTTCTGCCGCAGGTCCGCCTTAAGCCTGCCGTCGATGATGGGCACGTTGTCGGGCACCAACAAGACGTGGTTGTTCGCCGGCGCCGGAATTCTGGTCTACGCCGCCTACGCATTTGCGTAGCTGCGCGGGCCTGCGAAGAGTTGGGTTCAGTTTGGGGGAGCCTGGTGCGAACCGATTGGTTTCCGTGTCCGACGGGGGTACGCGGAAGAAAAAGGCCAGCGGTTCGGATAGGCCGGGCGAGAGAAGGGGGCGACCGCATTTCGCGGCCGCCCCCGATTTCGTTGTGAACGCCCAAAAGCCGGGAAACGGCTAGACGCTGTAATACATGTCGTACTCGACCGGGTGGGGCATCATCTCGAAGCGCTCCACCTCTTCCATCTTCAGCTCGAGATACGCGTCGATCGCATCGTCGGTGAACACGTTGCCCTTCTTCAGGAAGGCGCGGTCGGCGTCCAAGGACTCGCAGGCTTCGCGCAACGAACTGCTGACGGTCGGAACCTGCTCTAGCTCCTCGGGCGGCAGGTCGTACAAGTTCTTGTCGATCGCCGAACCCGGATCGAGTTTGTTCTCGATGCCGTCCAGGCCAGCCATCAGCAGGGCCGAGAAGGCCAGATAGGGGTTGGCCGTGGGATCGGGGAAGCGGACCTCGACGCGCTTAGACTTCGGACCCGTGCCGAGCGGAATGCGGCATGAGGCCGAGCGGTTGCGCGAGGAATAGGCCAGCAGCACCGGCGCCTCGTAGCCCGGGACCAGCCGCTTATAAGAGTTGGTGCTCGGGTTGGTATACGCATTCAGCGCCTTGGCATGCTTCAGGATGCCCGCGATGTAATGCAGCGCCGTGTCCGACAGATCGGCATATTTGTCGCCGGCAAAGGTCGGCCCGCCGTCCTTCCAGATCGACTGGTGCACATGCATGCCCGAGCCGTTGTCGCCAAAGACGGGCTTCGGCATGAAGGTGGCGGTCTTGCCATAGACGTGCGCCACGTTGTGGATCACGTATTTGTAGATCTGCATGGCATCGCCGGTCTGCACGATCGGCCCGAATTTGATACCGAGTTCGTGCTGGGCTGCACCTACTTCGTGGTGGTGCTTCTCGGTCACGACACCCATCTCGGACATGACCGACAGCATCTCCGAACGCAGGTCCTGCGCGGAGTCGACCGGGGGAACCGGGAAATAGCCGCCCTTCATGCGGGGACGGTGGCCCAGATTACCCATCTCGTATTCGGTGCCCGAGTTGGTGGGCAGTTCCGTCGAGTCGACACGGAAACCGCAATTGTAAGGCTCGGCCGTGAAGCGCACATCGTCGAAGACGAAGAACTCGGCCTCGGGGCCGAACACGGCCGTATCGCCGACGCCGGTCTGCTGCATATAGGCCTGGGCCTTGCCGGCAATACCGCGTGGATCGCGCTCATAGGGCTCGTTCGTCAGCGGCTCGAGCACGTCGCAGAAGACGCTCAGCGTGCTCTGCGCGAAAAAGGGGTCGATGATCGCCGAATCGCAGTCGGGCATCAGCTTCATGTCCGACTCGTTGATCGCCTTCCAGCCTGCAATGGAGGACCCATCGAACATGACGCCTTCGACGAACGCTTCCTCGTCCATGAGGTTCGCGTCCATCGTGACGTGCTGCATCTTTCCCCTGGGATCGGTGAATCTCAGGTCGACGAACTTAATTTCCTCGTCCTTGATCTTTTTGGCGGTGCTGCTTGCGTCTGCCATTTTCTCTCCCTGTACACATTGTTCTCGCGTCACTTCGAGCGAGGCGGACAATAGGTTGCTCCAGTTGTGTGAAAGTTATGAGTGAAATGGGGCAGATGGGCCAGTCCATTTGCGACTAGACCGCATCGTCCCCAGTCTCGCCGGTCCGGATGCGCAGGGCCTCCTCAACTTGCGACACAAAGATTTTGCCATCGCCGATCCGGCCCGTCTTGGCCGAAGCCACGATCGCCTCGATAGCCTTTTCGACCATATGATCCACAAGCACGAGCTCAAGCTTCACCTTGGGAAGGAAATCGACCACGTATTCGGCGCCGCGATAAAGCTCCGTATGGCCTTTTTGGCGGCCGAAGCCCTTCGCTTCGGTGACCGTGATACCCTGAAGGCCTATTTCCTGGAGGGCCTCCTTCACCTCATCGAGCTTGAATGGCTTGATGATCGCTTCGATCTTTTTCATTCTTCGTCATACCTCCCAGTCCAACCTTGCGGCACCTCGCCGCTGAGCGTGCCGCTGTTCAGATCGTTCTCAAGACCAAGCCTTAGCACACGCTGTGCCAATCTAATGAGCGGGCGTTTTTGATGTGGAATCAATGGCCTAGAAAGTTTACGCAAAATGTGGAGGCGGAGCGGCTCGGCAAGCTGACAACGCATTAGGCAATACGCACAAAAACAAGGCATGTGCAACGGCTAGCAAGACTTCACCGACCGCGGGGTTGGTGTTCCGAAGCTCTCAGTCAACAGGAAAGACCATGTTGGAACTTTTGACTGCGAAAGAAATGGGCCGCGCCGACAAACTCGCCATAAAAGGCGGGGTGGCGGGCGCTGTTCTCATGGAGAATGCGGGCCGAAGTGTCGCCGACGAGGTCTCGTTGCGATTTCCCGACGCTTCCACGGTCGCGATACTTTGCGGGCCCGGCAACAATGGCGGCGACGGCTTTGTAGCGGCCCGCCGACTTCTGGAGCGGGGCTATTTCGTTCGTCTCGGTTTTGATGGCGATCCGAGAGCGCTCCCGGCCGATGCGGCCGAGATGGCGGCGCGGTACTCCGGAACGATACAACCGCTCGACCCTGCTCTGTTCGACCATGCGGACGTCATTGTCGACGGCTTGTTTGGCGCAGGGCTCGCCCGGCCCCTCGACGGCAAGTTGGCCAATCTGGTCGGTGCCGCGAACGCGAGCGGCGTGCCGGTCATCGCCATCGACGTGCCGAGCGGCGTCGACGGCACCACCGGCATGATTCTCGGCACCGCGATCCGCGCCTTGAGCACGGTCACGTTCTTCCGCTTCAAGCCGGGGCATCTGCTCATGCCGGGCCATTTGCATTGTGGCGAGCTTCACCTCGCCGATATCGGCATTCCCGATGCGGTTCTCGAGACGGTGAAGCCCACGCTCTACGTCAACGAGCCGGGTCTGTGGCTCGAACGGTTCCCGTGGCCCACGGTGGATGGACACAAATATCTGCGGGGGGACGCGCTCGTGGCCTCAGGCGCGGCGGATGCGACAGGAGCGGCGCGCTTGGCCGCGCGGGGGGCATTGCGGGCCGGCGCCGGGCTCGTAACCGTCGCCTCGCCGCGCAACGCCTTGGCCGTCAACGCGGCGCATCTCACCGCGGTAATGCTGCGGGAGGCCGACGGACCCCAGGGGCTCGCAGCGCTTCTGTCAGATACGCGCAAGAATGCGTTTTTGATCGGACCTGGCCACGGTGTCGGCGAGGAGACGCGCGAGATGGTTCTCACGGCGTTGAAGGCCACGCCGGCCGTGGTCTTGGACGCCGACGCGCTGACGTCTTTCGCGGAGACCCCTGACGTGTTGTTCGAGGCCATTCACGCGCGGGCGGCTCCTGTGGTGATGACGCCCCACGCGGGCGAGTTCGCGCGGCTCTTTGGCGATGTGCCTGGCGCCTCGAAGGTAGATCGGACACGGACGGCCGCAGCCCGCTGCGGCGCAACCGTCGTTCTGAAAGGCCCCGATACGGTGATCTCAGCTCCGGACGGCCATGCCGCCATCGACACCAACGGCACCCCCTGGCTTGCGACCGCGGGTTCGGGCGACGTTTTGGGTGGTTTGGTGCTCGGCATGCTGGCCCAAGGCCTCGGCGGCTTTGACGCCGGCTGCATCGGCGTCTGGATGCATGGGGAGGCGGCGAAACGTTTTGGGCCGGGTCTGATCGCCGAGGACTTGCCCGAGCTTGTCCCGGAAGTCCTTGAGGACCTTGAAGAATATGGACTAGACGGGTGAGTGGACCGGTGTGCCTGTCGCGACCGTTTGTTGACACACTCGCCGGTTATGAGGGACATCTTGAGGAGGCACCGCTTCGCGCCGTGCCCTTCAGGATCGAAAGACCGCTCTAGCGAAGGATCGCTCAAGACTATGGGCCGCTGCCGCGCCGCAAAGAGCCGTATGCGCGCAAAGACAATTGTCCTCGGCGTTGCCTTGGCGACAGCCGTGGTCGGGACGGCCCACGCCGCCGACCAAATCCTGTTGCGCGCGCGCGAAGGCGCGGCTGCGATGCTCCGAGGGCAGTACGACCGCGCGGTGGCGCTGTACGACGAAGCGCTGGGTACGCCGGACGTGTCAAAATTCGTCCAGGCCAGCATTTACAGCGATCGCGGCGTCGCCAAATGGCGGATGAAGAAGACGCGGGAGGCGATCGACGATTTCAACGAGTCGATCCAGCTCGCGCCCGACAACGCCATTGTCTACAACAACCGTGGCAACGCGCTGATGGATCTCGGCCACTCTGCCGAAGCCATCAAGGATTTCGACCGCGCGATCGCCCTGGAGCCGGCGTATGGCGCGGCCTTCAACAATCGCGGCAACGCCTATGCCTCGCTGCAGAATTACGATGCGGCATTTCAATCTTTCCGCAAAGCTACGGCACTGCTGTCTAGCACCGCGGCACCCTACAATGGGCGAGGGCGCGCCCATGTCGAGCGCGAGCGCTACCATGCCGCGGTCCGGGACATCAGCCGTGCCATCAAGCTCGATCCCAAGTTTGCGGCCGCCTATCGCAATCGCGCCGCAGCCAATTTCGCTTTGGGGCATTACGCGGAGGCGGCCGACGATGCCACGCAAGCCCTCGACCTAGAGCCGGAAACCGACAAGTCCGCGCTCCTCATGCTCCGGGCGCGCTCCAATTCGGCGCAGAACAGGTTTCGCGAGGGCGTGGCCGACTTCGACAAAGTCCTCGACATCGAGCCAAAGAATGTCGCCGCTTTCATGGAGCGGGGCGAACTGCTGGCCAAGAACAAGCGCCACGACGCGGCCATCAAGGACTTCAACAAGGTTCTGGAGCTGCAGCCGAAGAACCCCACAGCCTATGCGCGGCGCGGCGAGACCAAGCTGTATGACCGCAAAGCCGATCAGGGCTATATCGACGTCAATATCGCGCTCATCGTAAAGCCGGACGATCCGCTCGCCTTGCGGGTTCGGGGCGATATCTATCAGGCTCAGAAGCGTACTGAGAATGCGATTGCCGATTATCAGAAGGCCGTGACCTTGGATCCCTTCCAGGACGAGGCGCGGGCCGCTTTGGAGCGTCTTCGCGCGCCTGTTCCGGTCGACAGCCGCAAGCCGTTAGGGCCTGCGGTGGCAGGCTGGGTCATCAATGAAAAGGCCCCGGGGCGCTACGTCGCGACCAATCCGGACTATCGCGGTGTCGCGATCGCCATGGAGATGTTCGGTGCGGGCAAGCCGAAAATTTTGGCCTGGGACAAGCTCAAGGGCGCCCAGTCCCGGATCGGTCTGTTGAGGTACTATGCCGGGACGGCCGAGGGCGAAGGCGCATTCGAGTATGTCGCCGTTATCGACACCAAGAAGCGCTCGGTGCTGTCGATCGAGCCCGAGCGTTGGGGCGATAAGGCCGCGACATGGACGTGGCAGACGGCTTCGCTTTCCGTCGCGGACCCCGACGGGAATATCAGCGAAGTGGCGTTGCAGCCGCAGCGGGCCCGCAGAGCGCCCTCAGCCCGGCGCCGCCGCAACGACGGCAGAGGCTTCCGCGGGTTTGCACAACAGAAGCCGCAGCGTAAAGGACCCCGCAAGCGCTCACGTCGCAGGGGAGGGGGGCAGAACAGGAATCCCCTGGGTTGGCTGTTCCGCTAATTGGGTACGCATGCGCCGCTGGCCGGGCGGCGGTTTCCGGGATAACACGACACGCATGACTCATTTTCTCGCGAGCGTTCGGAGCCGGGCGGAGGCCGAACTCGTTCTAGCTTCCGGCGCCGATATCGTCGACCTTAAAGACCCGGGCCAAGGGGCGCTCGGGGCCGTGGCGCCCGGCGTGATCCGCGATTGCCTTGCCGCGATCGGCGGACGGAAAGCGGTTAGCGCTACCGTGGGCGACGTGCCGATGCATCCGGACACCGTTGCGGGCGCCGTCGCTGCGACCGCAGATCTCGGCGTCGACATCGTGAAGCTTGGGATCATGCCGGGGGGCGATCCCTTAGGCTGCTTCAAGCTCCTTGCCGGACTGAACTTGCGCGCTGGTCTTGTGCTCGTCTTCTTCGCCGATTCCTTGCCGGACTTCGATCCCGTGAAGGCGGCCGCGGGAAGCGGGGCGAGCGGCGTGATGCTGGACACGATGGGCAAGGAAACCGGCTCGCTTCCCGACCATATGGCCCTGCCGGCAATTGCGCGCTTTGTGGATCGGACGCGCGATGCGGGATTGCAGGCGGGCGTCGCGGGATCCCTTCGCGCCGGTCACCTGCAGCCGCTTCTTGCGCTCCGCCCCGACGTGATCGGATTTCGCGGCGCGCTCTGTGAGCAAGGCGTCCGGGGCCGGAGGCTCGATCCGAAGGCTTGTGCGGAAATCGGTGCGCTGATCGCCGCAAACCGCACCGTGCCGGGGACGCGTTTCGAGGCGCGCCCGACCTCCGCGATGTGCTAGAGCATTTGCTCAGCCCGGCGTGAAACGGGCGGCCGGACGGAAGAGCCGGGCCGAGGAGGGGGAGACCGGAGCGAGAGATGGAACAACGACTGGGACACATCAGCACGGCGAGCGGAACGGGTGAAATCTTGGACCGCATCTTCGTGCACGACTATGTGCTCGAAGTGGAAATCGGCGTTCACCACAATGAGAAGGGCGTCACCCAGCGGGTCCGCTTCTCTATCGATATAGATGTGCAGCCCAATCCCAAAGAGCTTGACGACGATATCGACCGCACCCTGGACTACGACTACGTGATCAACGGGATCAAAGCGATCATCTCTCGCGGTCACATCAATCTTGTCGAGACTCTCGCCGAGGAGGTCGCGCAGCACTGCATCGCCCATCCGCGTGCGCAGCGCGTCGAAGTCGTCATCGAAAAACTCGACAAGGACCCCGGCGCCGTAGGCGTTCAGATCGTCCGGAGGAAGTAGGAGGGCTGATATGGACGCCGCGTTGCAGCCCTCTGCGGCGGACCAGCACGCGACCGTTGCGCAGCCGGCCGTGGTGAAGCTCGGCGGCAGTGTCGTGCGGGGAGGCACGCTCAAGGGCTGGCTCGACGTCATTGCGGATGCGAAGCGTCCAGTCGTCCTCGTGCCCGGGGGCGGGGCCCTCGCCGACGAAGTCCGCGACTGCCAGCGTCAACTCGGTTTCGGCGATGTCACAGCCCATCGCATGGCGCTGCTTGCCATGGATCAGCTTGCCTGGGCCATCGCCGGCATGCGGCCGGGCTACGAGGTCGGCACAGCCGTCGAGGATTTACGCGGTGTGCTGCAACGCGGGCTCGTCGCCGTCTGGGCTCCCTCAAGTTTGGTCGCGGACCGCTCGGACATTGAAGCGACTTGGCGGCTGACATCCGACAGTCTGGCTCTGTGGCTTGCGAACAAGCTTGGCGCAGAAGCCTGCTGCGTCGTCAAATCGGCGGCGCTGCCGCGCGGACAGCAATCCGCCAACGCGCTCATGCAGGATGGTATTGTCGACGAGGCCTTCCCGGCCATGCTTGCGGAGACGGGCATTCCCACAACGATTTTCGGACAGGGCGATTACGCGGGGCTTGCGGCCCAGCTTGCGGGCAAAGTCTCCGCGCCAAGTCCGGTCGTCGTGTGAGCGGGGAACGCATGGCCGAGAACATCCTGTTCCTCACTGGGCATCTGGCGGAACCGCGCCTGGAGGCGGTGCTCAAGAGCATGGATCCCGAGTTCGAATGGCGTGTGGTCGATATCGGCGTCAAGGTCGCGGCGCTGATGACCGAGGACATCATCATGCGGCGGCTGCCCGACGCTGGCGGTGCCGATAAGATCCTGTTGCCGGGCCGTTGTCGTGGAGACCTCGGCCGTCTCTCCGCCCATTATGGCGTGCCGGTCGAGAGCGGGCCCGACGAGGTGAAAGACATTCCGGTGTTCTTCGGCCGGGCGCGCAGGCCATCGGACATGTCGAAGTACGACATCAACATTTTCGCCGAGATCATCGACGCGACGGCCATGAGCATCGAGGACATCCTGGCGCGCGCGGAGGACTACTCTCACCGGGGCGCCGATGTCATCGACCTCGGCTGCCTGCCGGATACGCCGTTTCCGCATCTGGAAGATACAGTGCGGGCGCTCAAGATCCATGGCTACAAGGTCAGCGTCGATTCCGCCGATCCCGACGAACTCCTGCGCGGCGGAAAGGCGGGGGCCGACTACCTCCTCAGTCTCGATGAAACCCGGCTGCACGTCGCCGATGAGGTATCCTCCGTACCCGTCCTGATCCCCGCGGTCCATGGCGACCTGGACTCGCTGCGCCGGGCCATGGCGGTTCTCGACGAGAAGGGGCGGCCCTATCTCGCCGATCCCGTTCTCGATCCCATCAATTTCGGCTTCATGACGTCGCTCGGGCGCTATGCGGAGTTGCGCCGGACGCGCCCCGACGTGGACATCTTGCTCGGCACCGGCAATCTCACCGAACTCACCGAGGCCGATACCACGGGGATCACCGCGGCGCTGATCGGAATTGCCTCGGAATTGAACATCAAGAATGTGCTCGTTGTGCAGGTTAGCCCCCATACGCGCCGAACCTATGAGGAGCACGATGCGGCACGGCGCCTAATGTTCGCCTCGCGCGCCGATGGGGAATTGCCGAAAGGCTATACGGACGAGCTCCTGGGTCTGCACTCGAAGCGGCCGTTTCCGCTGACACCGGATGAGGTCGCCGAAAACGCGGCCGCCGTGCGCGACAAGAATTTCCGCATCGAGGTCGCCGACGACGGGGTGCATGTTTACAACCGCGACGGCCATCACGTCGCCCAAGACATCTTCGAACTTTACCCCAAGCTTGACGTCGACGGCGACACTGGGCACGCCTTCTACCTTGCCGCTGAACTGGCCAAGGCGGAGATCGCCTGGCGCCTCGGCAAGCGCTATGCCCAGGACGAGCCGCTCGATTGGGGGGTGGCCGCGGACAAGCCGCGTGAAGACCGGACACGGCTCAAAGAGGCGGGCCATACGCTTGCCATCAAGAAAAAGCGGGAGGAGACATGATGTCGTTGGAGTTGTTGCGATGCCTATGATCCGCGAATGCATCGTTACCACGCAGAACGACGAGGGCAGTCTGCATATCGCCCCGCTGGGTCTCATCGAAGACGGTGCGGGCTGGGTAATCGCGCCGTTCCGGCCATCGGCGACCCTCGACAATCTCAGAGCCACGCCCTTCGCGGTCGCCAGCTTTACCGACGATGTGCTGGTCTTTGCCGGCTGCCTTACGGGCAACAAGGATTGGCCGACCCGCCCGGCCGAGCAGGTTCCGGGCGCGTTTCTAGGGGGCGCGCTGGCACATCTGGAGCTTGCGGTCGAGCATGTGGAGGAAGACGAGCTCCGTCCGCGCTTCCACTGCCGCACTGTCCATGAGGGCAATCACGCCCCATTCAAGGGCTTCAATCGGGCCCAAGCCGCGGTGATAGAAACGGCTATCCTGGCGACCCGTCTCAAGATGCTCCCGCGCGAAAAGGTCGAGACGGAGCTGGCCTATCATCAGATCGCCGTCGAGAAGACGGCCGGTCCGCGCGAGCACGAAGCCTGGCGCATCCTCGTCGAGAAAATCGAGGACTTCTACAAACACGCGCCGGCCGGCAAATGAGGCGTTCAGGCGTCGGCGGAAAGCGGTGACGACCTACCGGCAAGATCTGACGCGCGGTCTGGCTCGATAAACGGCCGGAACATGCGGCGATAGGCGCCCGGCGTCAGCCCCGTGGACCGCTTGAAGAGCCGCCGAAAGAAGGCGAGGTTTTCGTACCCGAGATCGGCGGCTATTTGCTCGAACGAGACGAGTTCCGTTTCTAGCCGCCGTTTGGCTTCTTCGACACGCAGATTTTGCACGTGCCCTATCAGCGTTGTGCCAGTGGCAATCTTGAAACGTCGCTTCAGACTGCGCTCGGGAACACCGGCGAAAGCAACGACATTCACGACGGCGTCGCCGTCTCTGTAGTGCTCGGCGAGCCAGTCTTCGCATTGACGCACGACTGAGTCCGCATGCGACTGCTCGCGAATGAGCGATGCGTAAGGAAGCTGACCTTCACTGTGCCATTTCAGCAAGTAGACTTTGGCGATGCGCATGGCCTCGCCTGGGCTGCAATGGCGCGCGATGATGTGGATCGCCAGATCGTGCCAGGAGGTCGTCCCACCGGCAGTCACGATCCGGCCTGCTGCATCGGCGAAGCACAAGTTCGGCTCCGGACGAAATTTGACTTTGGGATAGTGCGTGCGGAAGAGGTCCTGGTATCCCCAATGAGACGTTGCTTCCTTCGCGTCGAGCAGGCCGGTGGCGGCGAGCATAATCGAGCCGGAACAGGCGGAGTAAATTGCGCTGCCGGCACGGTAGCGTCTGCGGATCCAGTCCAAGAGCTCAGGATAGCGGTCTTTGAAATCGTCGTCGGGCGCCAGCCATAGTTCCGGAAGAATGACAATGTCCGCAGACGGATCGTCGTCGAGTTCTAGTTCGGGCTCGACAGGTACCCGGTTCCCGCATGAAAACGGGGATCTGGTGAGCGAAACGATGCGTGGCCGAATAGGGTGTCGTTGCTCGCCACCCGTGAGCTGCTGCCAGAGATTGCCGGCGGATGTCAGAACATCGACCATGCCGTAGAGGGCTGAGCCGGCGGTCTCCGGAACAGCCACGATCAGCGCCTCTAAAGGCCGGTTTTCACGGTTCATCCGCCGATTTTGGCACGAATGGACCCTTTTTGACAAAAACCGATCTGAGCTGACCCATTTGGCGTCTCTACCTTCTGTCTCATAAGCCCGGCCAAAAGGTTGGCCCGAGCACGAAAAGCGGAGGAAGAGATCATGACCATGCATCAGACCATCACAATGAACGGCCTGGATGTGAAAGCTGCGCAGGAGACGATCGAAGCCCTCAAGGCCGATTCTGGCCTTGCGAAGTTTCAGTTCCGCGCGCGCAACAAATGGATCGACGGTGGCGAAAACCGCTCCACGATCCGCGATTTCTACGGTGCGGGCGAGGAAGATACTTCCCGTACCGAGGATTTTGAGTTCGTGAACGGTGAGCCGCCTGTTTTGCTCGGCCGGAATGAAGGGGCCAACCCGGTGGAGTTCCTTCTGCACGGACTGGCAGGCTGCGTAACGACGACGCTTATCCTTCACGCGACCATGCGGGGCATCGTCATTCGCGAACTCTCGACGGAGCTGGAAGGCGATATCGACCTTTACGGTCTTCTGGGGCTCAACCCGAATGTCTCGCCTGGCTACCAAGAGATTCGGATCCGCATGCATATCGAAGCGGACTGCTCCGACAACGAGGTCGAAGAACTCTTGGCCTGCGCGAAGGCGCATTCGCCCGTCTGCAACACCGTGTGCCGGCCAGTGCCCGTCGTGCTTGAAAGGGTCCGTGGCTAGCGATCAAGAGGCGCGGTCTAGTGCCAGTGCACGCGGGCCGCGCCTCAAATCTCGGACGCCATCGCCACGAGCTTCGCGATGGTGTTGATGTTGCGGGCCGTGCCGTAAGAGGCTGCGGGGACCTTGAGTGTGGATCGGCCCATACCCTCGGGATAGTGAACGTAAAGCTCGCGGGTCCCAAGTTTCAGGGCCTCGTTCGCCTGGCCGGAGACGGTCTCGATCTCCTTTGCGTCCGGCGCTTGGTCGAGAAAGAGTGTCATGACCTTGCTGGGTGGCGCATCAGGGAAGGGGTTGTCCGTCAGGACAGCGGACAGCTCGTCCACTGTGCGAACCAAAACGGCGACGGGCTTGGCCGCATAGGCGTGAAGCACCTCTTCGAGGTCCGCCTTCACCGCCGCCTCGTTTGCATCGCTCGAGAAAACTACATTTCCGGACGCGATATAGGTGCGGACTGACGAAAAGCCTGCGCGCTCGCACATCGTCACAAGGTCGCGCATGGGAAGCCGGCCTGTGCCGCCCACATTGACGGCGCGTAGCAGCGCCACGTACGCCGTCATTTGGGTTGCGTGCGGGTGGGTGTCACCTGCGCCAAGCTCGCCGCGCTAAGCCCGCGCCTTGGCACGTTCGTCGAGATAGGAATCAACCGACGACAGCAGGAGCTGATAGGCGCGATCGACAATCTCCTCGAGCGATTGAGTGCGCGCGAAGATAGCGTTGGCCTTTGCCATCAGCTCCTCGCGCGTCGGCAATTGCGGGACGTGCATGCTGGCCAAGGCGTCGGTGGTCCGGTCTTGAGCGCTCGCCAGGCTGTCACGCAATGCGGCCAGTTCCGGCCCGTTGAGGGTGGCGGAAATCGCGCTGGCGATACGGGCGGAATTGAAGTGGCCGGCGAGCTGCTCGGCCGCACGGTTGATGACACCGACGCCAAGACCGTGCTCGTTGCGCACGATTTTCTTCGGCGGCATCCGCAAATCCCAAACAAGGCCGGTCCAGGACAGGGCCTTCAGGATGTAATAGGTCGGATCCCACTCATACCAGCGGAAGCCCTGACGCACGCTGCTTTGGAAGGCGTGGTGATTGTTATGCCAGCCTTCGCCCATGGTGAAGATCGCTAGTAGCCAGTTGTTGCGGGAATCGTCGCCGGTCACATAGCGCTTCCTACCGTGCACATGGGCTAGCGAGTTGATGCAGAACGTGCCGTGATAGACCGCCACGGTGCTCCAGAAGAAGCCGACGAACAGCCCGGGCCAGCCGGCTACCAGGTAGCAGATCGCGGCAAGGCCGTAGGCCGGCACGAGCGGGTATTTGTCCAGCCAGCGAAGCTCCGGATAGCGCATCAGATCAGCGACTTTCTCCTCGTCGAAATCGTCATGCCGCTTGGAGAAGATCCAGCCGACATGGCTGTAAAGGAAGCCGTGCTGGCGCGGGGAGTGGGTGTCGAGTTCGGTGTCCGAATGCAGATGGTGATGCCGGTGCTTGGCGGCCCACCACAGCACGCTCTTCTGTGTGGTGCTTTGACACACAACGGCCAGGACGAACTGAAAGGCCCGGCTTGTGGCGTATGCGCGGTGGGAGAACAGGCGGTGATATCCCGCCCCGATTGCAAAGATCCGGAGCCAATACAGCGAGATACCAAGGATTACCGCTTCCCAGGTCACGCCGGACCAGATGGCGCCGAAACAGGCAAGATGAACCAATAAAAAGGGAATCGCCGACGGGTAGACAATATCGTCATGCACGTTGGCGGATTGGGTTTCGCTTGCCATATTCGTCATAAATCCTTTGCAGTTCAATTGCATAGCCCGTCGCAACGGGATAGGGGATTTTGAGAATCAATACTTTGAGTCAACTCAATGTGGGATTTGTCGCGCTGCTAGGCAAGCCGTGCCACGGCAGCGGCGGGTGCGCAACGGGCAACCATCTCGTGCGCGTCGTCCGCGCAAGGCGTTAGATCGGCAAAATCGCGGTAGGAGCGCTCCAAACGGTCGGCGAGTGCGACGGCCAAAAAGCGCCCGCAGCCGGCGCCGACAATGGGCGCTGTGGGCGGCAGGTCTTCCCGTTCGATCACCGCGCGGGCATCGGCCTCGATCTGGTCCAGCAGACGGCGCGCCAGGAAATGGGCCAGCGCCTTCCAGGCGACGAAGTCTACATCCTTGGCGTCGCGACCCAGCATGCGGGCAAGCCGGGCGGCGCTGTCCTCGAGACCTTTGCCGCGGCCGTCGGCGGATGGGAAGGGGTCTGCATCGCCCGGCAACTCTCCGGTCAGGCGATACACATCGGCCATGGTGGCGAAGCGCTCCGCCGCCAGACCCTGCATCCGGCCTTTGAAAGGCGCCTGGCCCGCGATCGCCATCACGGGCGTGCGGACGACACCGCGATAGAGGAGTTCGCCTTCCGTTAGGCGGTCCCCGTCATTGCGGCCGATCGCACAAGGGCGTCCGTCTTTGAAGGGAATGAGGTCCGTGGTCGTGGTCCCGACATCGACCAAGAGGCCGCAGTCTTCGACGGTTGCGGCGAGCGCGGCGCTCGCGTGCCAATTGGCCGAGGCAACCGTTTCCCATTCGGCGATGGCCTGGTGGGCATCGACGAAACCGTCGAGACCGTAGAAGCGGGCCGCCGCGCCCACCGTCTTGCGCATCAAGGCGACAAGATAGGCGACGCCCTCATAGCGGCTGGCAAAGACATCGGAGAGTTCCCCGGTCATGGTGATGGCGTGGGTGGCCTCGGCATCGCCGACGATCCGCATCGCGTCTTCCACGGCGAGATCGAATCTCCTGGGTTCGGCGAGGGCTGGGCACGGGCTCTGCTGGACCGATACGATCCGCCCGTCTTCGACGCGGGCCAGTTTCAAATTGACGCCGCCTAAATCCCACCCAAAACACATGTCCATTGAGACCTCATTTCCCAAGCGCGCATTTTAAATGACGCCATTCCGCGTCATGATAACTACGAGATTCGAAAGGCACGTTCGACATGGCGCCGACCTCCGAGGTTTCCGGAAACCCGACCTTCACGTCCTTCGACGTTGTTCCTGTGCTCGATCTGAAGGACGGCGGCGTGGTTCATGCGCGCGCGGGCAAACAGGCGCGGGCTGGAAAACGGGCCGACTACCGCCCCATTGCGACGCCGTTCGGCCCGCCTCACGACCCACCGGCCATCGCCAGAGCGCTTCTCGGTATCACTTTCTCGCCGGCGATGTACATCGCCGATCTCGACTCGATTCTGGGGCGCGGCCACAATTTCGAACTCTGCCAGGCGTTAACGGATGCGGTTCCTGGCACCGATCTTTGGATTGACGCGGGCTTCGCCAACCTCGACGACTGCGCCTTTTGGCTTCCCTTGGGGGCGACGCTGGTCATTGGCAGCGAAACGATTGCGAGCCTTGAGGACTGGAAAGCCATCTGTGGGAGCTTTGGCCGAAATTTGGTGCTCTCGCTCGACTTCGACGAGCAAGGCCTGCGCGGCCCAAAAGAGCTGATGAGCGAACCGGACCTTTGGCCCGACCGGGTCATTCTCATGAGCCTTGGCCGGGTTGGCACCGAGACGGGCCCCGACCTCGACCTGTTGCGGAAGGTCGTCGCGAGCGCCGGTGACCGCCATGTCTATGTTGCCGGCGGCGTGGCCACCCACGGGGATGTCGCGGCGGTCCAAGAGGCCGGCGCGCGCGGCGTCCTTGTGGCGACGGCCCTGCATTCGGGCGCGATCGGACAAAAAGAAATCGCCGCCCTCCGGGGAGGGCGGCGACCTTAACTCTGACCTGCGGTCAACCCCGCGAATTAGAAACCAAGCTTTCTGAGCCACCGACGAATCGGGCCCGGCTCGTCTTCTCCACCGGAGGTCGCCCGATCCGCAGCTTCGCCAGTTCAGCCAGCGGCGAACGGATGAGCGGCGGAATCCTTCTTGGCGGTGACTTCGGCAGCCTTCGGCTCGCCAGCGACGGCGCGGGCGATGGCTTCCTTGGTCGCCTGATAGTTGAAGTCCTGGATCTTCTTGTCGTCCGCGGCTTCCCAATGGATGAAGACGCCAACGCAGACATAAAGATCGTCGGCCTGGTCGGCGGGGATGACACCCTCGGCGACGGAGTCAGCAACGGCCTTAGCAACCGCATACTGAGCGGGCCCAAACATCTGAACGGCCTGACGGGCGTCTTTGATGGTGACCTTGTTGTAAAGGATCGTGGCCGGCTTGCAGAGCAGGTTCGGAGCAACAACGGCGAGCAGCGTGGTGAAGCCGTCCTTGTTGTTCGTCAGCGCGTTGCAGAAGGCCGATTCGGCGGCGCTTCCGCGCGGGCCGAGAATGAGATCGATATGAGCAACTTCGTTGCCATCGCCGACGAGCGACTCGCCGATGCATACACCAGTGATTTTGGCCATGAGGCCCCCTCCCTAGTACGTGAGACGTGATAAAAACAAAAACAATGGGACCACCGATACAGACCGGTGGCACCAACGGAAGAGCACAGGATGCGCTCCAGCGTTCGCAGCCCCAATCGAGGCTCCGCGTGGTGAACATAAGGCGGAGCTTGAAGGATGCAAGCCGATTATTAGCCGTCCCGTTCGATTTGGGGCGATTTCTTTAGGGGAAGTTACCCGGCGATTAGGGCGCTCGCGAACAATGTTGCGACCGTGAGATCGGCCGACGTGCCCGGATTTAGGCCCCGGTTTTTGAGCGAGGTGTCGAATGCGGCCAGGGGACCCGCCATTTCCTTCGGGTTGTGGCTCTGGGAGAGCCCCGCTTCGATAGGCCGGGCCTCATCAAGGACCTCCCCAGCCATATGCGCGCCGAACTTGCGCTCGATCAGCGTGTCCGGGATATGCGCAAGGAACCCGAGATAGACATAGGTCGTGACCCAGGGCACGTCGCCCCAGCGCGCCTTGCCCCCGTTGCGCCATTTCAGGCCCAAGTCAAAAACATCGACGAAATCGTGCGCATAGTTCCAGGCGACGCGGTCATGGGACCGGGCGGCGCGCATGGCTTCGAGCAGCGTTGCGGTGGGCTCCGTCGCCACATCGTGCTCCGGCGCACTTCCAAGCCCGCCGGGCTCCGCCAGACGGATCGCACGATAGGCAGACTTGGCATCCTCGGACGTCAACGACTGTAGAACCTCCGTCAGTGCCGGCCGCAAATCCTTCCCTGCCGACATCAGTGCTGCCTGGGCGAGGGGCGCAGCGAGCAGAATAATGCCGAGATTGGTGTTGTGGCTGACGACGCCGCGCGTGGCCCGCACCGCTGCTTCGATGCGCTCGCCAACCGTGAGACCCGTGGCCCCGATTTGCGGAGCAGCGGCGGCCGCGCTCTTCTCGAAGTCGGCCACATCCATGCCATGGCCGTCGGCGTAGCGATGAACATTGCCCGGCTTTAGCGCGTCGAGTTCGGCAAGGCAGGCGCCATGGAAGGCGGAGGCAACGGCATCGCTGGTCAGCGGCGCGCTCACGCTTCCTCCTGGACGGTCCGCGCGTTCTCGGGCAGGGCCGCGGCGAGGAACGCATCGACCACATAGTCCGACAGGCGAAGGCTTGTGACCTTCTGCAGACCGTTCCAGGCGGGCATGGAATTGACCTCCAGCACGAGAAAGCGCCCATCGCGCCCCTGGATGATATCCACACCGGCATAGTCCGCGCCAACGCAGGCCGCCGCGCTGACCGCCAGATCGGCGAGTTCCTGACTGGGAATTGCCACCTCGGCCCGCGCGCCGAGCTTGATATTGGTGATCCAGTTCGCGCCGTGCCGGATCATGGAGGCGACGACGCGCCCGCCGCAGACGAACAGGCGCCAGTCTTTGTGTTGCTCCTGGGCGGGCGGCACGAACTCCTGCAGGTAATAGACACCATCGACCGTCTCCGGCGGCGACAGTTCGCTCGCTGCCTCCACCAGGCGGACGCCTTTGCCCTGAGCGCCGAATAGCGGTTTCTCGACGACTTTGTGGCCTTCCGATGCGAGGCGTGACACGACGGCCTCCGCCGTGCTGCGATCGACCCCGGCAAAGGTGCGCGGGGTCGGCAATTCGGCCTTCTGCAGGAAGAATGTGGTCGTGGATTTATCGACGCAGCGCTCGATGGCGCGGGCATCGTTCCAGACCGTAACGCCCAGTTCACGCAGGGCATGCAGTAGACCGAGATAGAGCGTCACCTGCTCGAAGCTGCCACCGGGAATGAAGCGCACGAACGCGCCGCGCGGGCAGTGATTCCCAAGGCCGGGGATAGCAAGACCGGTCGCCATCTCGGTGGAGAAGCCGCAACGGGCCAGCGGCGCGACCACGGGTTTGATGCCCCGCCGCTCGAAAGCGCGCCCGAGGCTCTTGCCGTGCCAGTCTCGTCCATCGCCAAACAGGACGATGGACGGTGTTATGGCCGTTTCGCTGGTCATCGACCTAGAAGCGCCCCTTAGGAGAACGAGCGATTGAGAACGGTGTCGTCGATGGCGCCGCCTTCGAAGCTCTTGCCCGTGGAAAGCGCGGTCACCGTGACCTTCGCCGGGCTGAACAGCATCGGGTCGATCTGGTAGAAATCGCCATTGACCGCGGCGAAGATTTCGGCGAACGGTTTGCCGTAATCCTTCGAGTTTGCGCTTGGGAGTTCCTCGGCGAGCTTCTTCGCAGCGGCTTCGTCCCCCTCGACGTAGAGATGCGCGCGGCCGCCATAGATGATGGCGTCGTTGGTGCGGCCCATGGCTTCCACGAAGCCGGGGATCGGCGGCGGAATCGGCACCGTGGCCATGCCGTCGACGATGTTCTCCAGCGGGAAGTCCAACTCATGGGCTTTGTGCAGTGCGACTTCCAGGCTCCGACCGGCAACCTGTACGGTGCCTGCGAGGCTCCATGTCGGCGCGTAAAGAAACACGAGCTTTTTCGGCGACAGGCCGCACGCCTTGGCGACTTCCTCGACCAGCACGGCGGGCGGGGCCTTGTCGGATTCGATCACCAGCGCGGCGGTCTCGGCCTTGTCGCGGTAGTCCAGCTCTTTGAACAGCGGCTCCGACGAGCCCATGGCCCGTGCCGGGCCCGATCCCAAGACGTAGAAGTCGTTGCCGTCGCCGTCCTTGCCAGAGAGGCTCCAGCCCGCATATTGCGATCCGAGGCAGGCCAGAACCGGCTGGCTCGTATGCACCGTCACAAGGAACGGCCACTGATCGGTTGTGCTGGCGGTCTCGAATGTCACGACGCCGAGTCCGCCCAGGCAGATTTCCGCGAGATGGCGTCCCGCTTCAAGGCCACCGACGGCGTCGACACCGCAGTCAATCAGTGTTTCCCCCAAAGACCCTTTGGACACGCCAACGCGCAAGGCGTCGGCATTGTCGATAAGATCGTGCACCAGGGGTGCAACCCGTGCATTCAAGCTTGGTTTTGTCATCTGTTCCTTCGCATTGGCGCGGTGTTTTTCTTGGGCAACTCACTCGTGGGCGTGCGACTTAGCCGTATGCGCGGATTGCTCGAACATTTTCAACGCTGTCAGCATGTCTCCGACGCGCGTTTGCACGAGGCGCCGCGCATCGGCCGCCGATCCCGCCCGCGCCAGTAAAGTACATATCGGACGCTCTTTGTCGATCCGTTGTCCGATCTTCGGTAGGTCGGCGGCCCACGAGGGCCACACCATCTCGGTTGGTATTGTGAGCGTCTCCGGCGCGAAGACGATCGCCGATGCCGTCGCGTCGTCATAGACGGGCACATAGGACGGCAAAGCCCCGTGCCGCACGGCATCGAGATGGATCGCGAGAAGCGGCGTGGACGTGCTCGCGAAGATATCGAGCGTTGCACCTGGCCGCGGATTGAACTCCAGCAGTAACGGATCGTCGCCTTGCAACACGAAATCGGCGGCGTTCAAGCCCGTCAGTTGGAAGTCGGCGGCGATGCTTGAAACGATCCCGGTGATCCGGTCGGCGGCTGCGCGCGAGACGTCCGCCGGCTGAGAGGCGCCGCCATAGCGCCAAGGCTTGCCGGGGGCCGGAGCCGTCCATTGTTCGCTGAAGCCGAGCACGATCGTTTCGCCGCCGCTTGCGGCAAAGAGCGCGGAGATCGAACGCCCGGAAACCAGCTCTTGGTAGTAGAGATCGGCCCGGTCCGTCCGTGCGGCCGCCGGCCTGATATGGCTTCCGCCGGCACCGCCAAGCCGTTTCGCGACCCAGCCGTCCGGTTCGGGCGGCAGCTCTAGCCGCGTTTGGGGGTGCGCGATGGCCAGTCGTTCCAGTGCGGGGAATAAACGCGCCGGGTCGTTGATCCGCGCCACCGTCGAGGCGTCGTTGCCGAGCAGCGGCCAGCGTTCCGCTATCTGACCGAGGAGCTGGGGCCGGTCCTCGAACCCCGACCCGTAGATCAGGCCGAGAAGCGGGGAGGGCGCATTGGTGGCGAGCGTTTCCAGCGCTGGTTCCAGCGCCGTCCACTGAAAGCCGCGCGCCGTATCGCCCGGCACTTTGCAGACCCTTTGGGCGAGGGTTTCGGTATCCCGGTCGGCGAAGAAATCCGCGACGATGGGCGTGTAGCCAGCGTCCGTTGCGGCGCGAGCCAGCGCTCGGCCCGAGACCGCGGCGATCAGGACCGAACCGCGCGCATGTCTCGCCAACTTAGGACGTGAGGTCTTGCGCGAGCTTGTAGGCGGCGCGGAAGTCGAGATAGACCGGCTCCTCGGCGTTAATCATCTCTTTGAACATGCCGATCTCGGTCTTGTACTTGATGTCGCCGATGGCCAGCGCGCCGATGCCGACAGCGCCACCAGCCCCTTCGACCGGGACGCCGTTGTCCTGGATACCGACGCCCTCAATCCCGAGGGGCGGCACGGCGTTCACGTCGGCAACCACTTTGAGGTTCTTGGCTGGCTTGTATTGGGCGAGGCTCAGGATTTGGCGCCCGGCGGGACCTGCGGAAAAGATGACATCGGCGCCTTGGGCCAGCTCGACCTTCTGCTCCTCGGTCGTGCCGTCCGCATAGTTGAGATCGACGCCGAAACGGTCATTGGCTTCCATGGTCAGGCGGCGCACGCGTTCGGGGCCGTCATACCCCACCAGGAACGCCTTGGCCCCATCCATCGAGGCGATCACGGCGGAGGCGAATGCCACGACGCCCGTGCCGCCATAAACGATGACCCGCTTGTCTTTGAAGTCTGTGTCGAAATGGGTCTTCAAGGCGGTCTTGGCGCACGCCACCATCGCCGCGGCCGTGGTGAAGGAACCGGCGGGGTCGGCGAACACCGACACCTCGAACGGCGGCACCATCGCCTTCTTGGCCTTGTCCATCATGTCGAGGGCCTCGATGGCGCGCTTGCCGCCAATAAACATGGCCTGACGTTTGATGCCGTCGGGGCTGCGGGAGAAGATGGCGTCCTGCACGAGACCGTAAACGTCCTCGATCGTCGCATTCGTGTAGGGAATGGCGTGATCGTAGCCGGCGTCGATCCCCATATTGATGTCGAACGGGCTCATATATTTGAGCGGCGTCACCATGTGTAGAATACGTGGCGGGGCCATCGTGTGCTTCTCCCCAGACTTTGCGGCCTCGGCGCGTTGGCGCACGGCTGACCGTGTGTTGCTCTTATGGGCTCCGCTTTAGCACATTGGGCGTGGCTGGAAAGAATCTCAAACGCCCAAAGACTGTCAAATGCCAGACGAACCCAAGTTTTTCGCGTCCCGGCCACGCAGGCGCGTGATCTCCGCCCCTTCGTTGCGGCCCTCTGCCAAGACGAGTTGCAGCGCCGCGCTCGTGTCCGCCTCGGATGCGATCTCGAAGAGCCTCGTCGCGTCGCTCTCCGACTCGGCAAAGGCGAACCCCGTCGGCCCCCAGGAACTCTGCCCGAGCCCTGTGACGCCCGCCGCGCGCAAGGCCTCCAGGACCACGCCGACGCGCGGGCTGGTAAAAATGCCCCCCTGGCGCGGCGCGAAATAGTCGCCCATGCGCGCCTGGAGGTAGCCCACCTCTTCGCAGAAGACGCCGAAATCCTGGGTCTCGAGCGCCGGTAGCGCGCGCTCGACGATGCGCGCTTCCAACGCGGCCCGGGCGTCTTCGGAATAGGCCGGCGATGCCTCGAAGGCCGCAATTTCGTCCGCGCCGTCGAGGCCCTTGGTCTCGGGATCGAAGATCAGCAGTGTCCGCCAGCTTCGTGGGAAGGGGACGCGTGCCACGAGTTGAGGCAACGCGCCATCGCATGGGCCGCTATCCAGCACGGCGCCCCCGGTTTCGAACGTGGCGATGCCGATGCCGGAGCGGGCGCCGCGTCCGAGCAGGGCGGCGATATCCGGTGGCGACAAGTCGAGACCTTCGAGCGCGGCAAACGCGGCGCCGACAGCGAGGGCGAGCTGCGTGCCCGAGCCGAGCCCGGCATGGGATGGGATCGCCTCGGAGATATCGAGCCAATAGGCGTTGTCCACCCCGTGCGCCTCGGCGATCGCCCGGAGATAGCGCGCGGCACGTCCCGCCTCGGGACCGCTGAATGCGTCCTCGCGTGCGTGCCGCAAGGTGAGCCGGGTCCATGGCCGGTCGAGCGAGAGCCCGAAACTGCCGAAGGGACATGACGTCCGGCCGCTGGGGTCTAGGAAGCCGAAATGCAGACGCGCCGTTGTGGCGACGGTCACGGCCGGTCCGAGATCATCTGTGTGGGACTGGGACAAGTCAGTGAACGTTGTTTCGATTGGCATCAGAACATGCCGTTCGAGTTCGCCGAACTCTCCGGTGCAACTTGCAGGACGTCCCAGTGCTCGACAACCTTTCCCACGTCATCCAGCCGAAAAATGTCGATCCCGATCCAATCCTCATCGCCTGGCCACTCCTGGAAACAATGCAGAACCACGAAATTGCCCTCGGCCAAGATGCGCTTGAAGATCACACGCTTGCCGGGATAGCGGCGGTGCATCTCTTCGAAATACGCGATGAATCCCTCTTTCCCGTCCTTCACGTGCGGATTGTGCTGAATATAGGTGTCACCCGCATAGCGCGCGATCGCCTCTCGCGGCCGTGAATCATTGAAGGCCAGGTCGTAGAAGGCTACCGCGGTCTCCTTATTGCGCTCAAGGTCCGGCATAGACGTTCCCCTCGAACGGGCTCCATTGATCGGTCCGAAGCGCGCCGATATGCTTCACGAAGCGATAGCGGAAAATGCGGCGCATGGTTCGAAGATGTTGCGGCGCACTGTTTCAAAAGAAGAGAGCAATGGCAACGAAAGAGCGCACCTATAGCGACGCGGAAGTCCAGGAGCGTCTGCAAAAAGAGCTCCCGCACTGGTATCTCGAAGACGGCTGGATTCGCCGCAAATTCAAGACGAATAGCTGGAAGGGGACGCTGATGGTGATCAACACCGTCGGCCATCTCTCCGAGGCTGCCTGGCACCATCCCGATATCACCGCCTCCTATGCCTGGGTCGAGGTGCGGCTGATGAACCATGCGGCAAAAGGAATCAGCGACAAGGACTTCGAGCTCGCAAAGAAGATCGAGGACGTCGTGCACTGGCAACCGAGCGCCGAGACGGGCGCGCTGGAAGGGACGCCTGAGGACGACATGCGGTTCTCATACATCAAGTACGACAAGCCCAAGGGCTAGCCGCCACAAGGGTTAGCTGCCTCGAGGTGAGCCGCTCGGCCGCACGTGCTCAGTTCGTGAGCACGGATGTCCCCGTCCGCTGATCCATCTCAGTCCCGTGACGCTTGTGCGCAATTTTGTCCGCGAACGCAGCGGGCCGCGCTTGCGCCCGCCAAGCCACCTGTTTATCTGTGTAGCGAGTTCAAGAAGAAGACGCCGGGGAGGACGACGAGTTTGGACAGCACGCTCCAACGTGCAGCGGATTTACTTGCGCAAGCACGTCTCCCAGTTATTGGCGGTCTCTTTACCGATGTGAATGGCGCCGCTGCGGCCTTGGCCCTGGCGCAGAAACTCGGCGGTGTGGTGGACCATGCCGCGAGCGGGGGCATGTCCCGCGCGGCACGCGTGATGCGGGAGACGGGATCGACCCCGGCGAGCTTTGGTGAGGTCCGCAATCGTGCCGACACGGTCGTCGTGATCGGCGATGGTCCGCGCGACCGCGACCCCGAACTCTTGGACAGACTGTTTCCGGCCAAGGGCCTGCCCCGGCCTGGCGACAACAAGCGCGAGCTCATCGTCGTCGGAACCGGGCGGGGTAAGACGCCCTCCGGCATTCGGGCCACGGTGATCGATGGCAAGCAGGCTTTGCCGGAGCTTGTCGCGTTGCTGGGGGCCGCTGTCCGCGAGACGCCGTTTGAGATTCGCGATAAGGCGCTGGCCAAGAAAATCCTTTCGGCTGGGAAGCGGCTGCGGGAGTCGGCCTTTGCTGTATTCGTCTACGACCCCGTCGAACTCGAAGAACCCGTGCTGCACACTGTGCTCGAAACAGTACGCCTTCTCGTGAAGACGACACGCGCCGCGACGCTGGCGCTGTCGGCGCCAGGAAATGGCGATGGCGTCAATCTTTGTTCGACATGGACCTGCGGCCTGCCGGTGCGGACCAGCTTCGCGGGGGAGGTGCCGGAGAACAATATGTGGGCCTACGAGGCCGAACGCTTGCTGAAGAGCGGCGAAGCCGACGCCCTTGTTTGGATAGACGCTCTGGATGGCGCCGATGCTGCACCGCCGACGCGGGCGTTCCGTGGCATTCCATCGGTCGTGCTGTCGTCTAAGCCCGTGAAGGCGGGCCGCGACGATGTTGTGATCGAAGTGGGGGCCGCCATCGCCGACCATGACGCCGCCGTCTATCTGCCGCCTATCGCGGGGATCGGCGAGGTCAAGGCGACATCTGCCGATTCGAGCAAGCCGACCGTGGCTGAAGTGTTGAATAAGATCGGCACGCTGATCGATGCGAAGGGAGCCGCTTGATGCTCATCCAGCTAAAGGGCGGCCGGGTCATCGATCCCGCGAACAATCGCGATTCCGTGGGCGACGTTTATCTGGAGAACGGCCGCATCGTCGATGCGCCGGACGGCCGCGAGCCCGACGAGGTTCATGATGTTTCGGGCAAGATCGTTATGGCAGGCGCGATCGACGTACACTCCCATATCGCCGGCACCAATGTGACCCTTGGCCGGCAATTGATGCCGGAGCTGCCGCTCATCGCCTCGGCCGAAGGACAGCCTATTCTGCCGTCGCCCGCTGCGTGGGGTGCCTATGCCACCGGTATTCGCTATGCCGAGATGGGCTACACCACGGTCATCGAGCCCGCGATGATCCCGACTCATGCGATCCAGTCGCACAAAGAGATGGCCTCGATCCCGATCATCGACGTGGCCGGCCTCGTGATTCTTGGCAACGACGACTACACGCTCAACCTGCTCCGGACGAGCAACGTCAAGAGCGACGAATTGAAGGACTATGTCGCTTGGACCTTGTCGCATTCGAAGGCGCTGGGTTTGAAGGTCATCAACGCGGGCGGCTCCGAGGCCTTCAAGTTCAATGCGCGGACATTCGATCTCGACGAGCAGGTGCCCGAATACGGCGTGACCTCGCGGGGCATTGTCGAGGCGATGCAGCAAGCGATCGCCGATCTCGGCGTCCCGCATCCGCCCCATGTCCATACCAACAATCTCGGCATCGCCGGGAATGTGGACACGGCGGTGGCGACGCTGGAAGCCACCCAAGGCAACCCGATCCATTTGGCTCATATCCAGTTCTATGGCTACGGCAAGGAAGGCGACAAAGGCTTCTCGTCCGGTGCGCCGCGCCTCATGGAAGCGATCAACAAGCACAAGAATGCGACCGTGGACGTTGGTCAGGTCATGTTCGGTCAGACCATCACCATTTCCGGCGATGTGTTGCGCCAGTTCGACGGGCGCCGCGCTGCCAATCCGAAAAAGTGGATCATCAATCAGGCGGATGGCAATGGCACGGGCGTCGTGCCGTACAATTACAAGAAGAAGAGCTTCGTCAACGCGCTGCAATGGGCCATCGGCCTAGAGATCTTTCTGCTGGCGGAGGACCCGTGGCGAGTCCTGTTCTCGACCGACCATCCCAATGGCGCGCTCTTCACACGCTATCCGGAGATCTTTCATCTCTTGATGGACAAGGACGAACGCTCGCGCTGGCTGGACCAGTTGCCCGAAGCCTCGCGGCAGGTGTCCGGTCTTGCCGGTATTTCGCGCGAACTGACATTCTCCGAATTGGCCGTCATGACGCGCGCGGCCCCGGCGAAGGTTCTGGGTCTGATGGACCGGGGCCATTTGGCGTCGGGCGCCGTCGCCGATGTCGCCGTCTACACAGATCAGAAGAACAAGACGAAGATGTTCGCTGCTGCCGACCTGGTGTTCAAGTCCGGCAAGCTCGTCGTGCGGAAGGGCAACGTCGTCGATGTCAGCTGGGGCCGCTGCTATCACGTGGAGGCCGGGTTTGATTCCCATATCGAGAAGCGCGTGCGTTCCTTCTACGAGACGTATTATGGCGCCGACCCGTCATGGTTCGGCGTGACCGAAACCGTTTCCGATCGTCCCGATCGGTTCGCGACCATTCGTTGTGCGAGCTGACATGCCAGAGCTGAAAGTCAAAGGCGTCACTATTGTCGAGACGTTCGCGGAAGCCTTCCCGATGGTGGGCACGCGCGTCATCATCACCGCGCCGACCGCCGAATGGGCAAAGATTTCAGCCCGCACCATGACCGGTTTCGCGACCTCTGTGATCGCCTGCGGCGCCGAAGGAGGGATAGAACGTACGCTCCCGAAATCCGAGACGCCCGACGGGCGCCCCGGCGTTTCCGTGCTCTTGTTCACCATGGACGCGAACATGCTTCAGACCCAGCTGCGCAATCGGGTGGGCCAATGCGTGCTGACCAGTCCGGGGTCTGCCTGCTATGCGGGCCTTGAGGGCGAGAAAAAGCTTAAGCTCGGCGCGTCTTTGCGGTTCTTCGGCGATGGCTGGCAGATGTCGAAGGTCATCGGCGGGCGCCGCTATTGGCGCATTCCCGTCATGGGCGGCGAATTCGTCTGCGAAGACAAGACGGGCATGACGACCAAGGCCGTGGGCGGCGGCAATCTTCTCGTCGTCGGCAAGTCTCATAGCGCCGTGCTCGCAGCGTGCACGCGAGCGGTCAAGGCCATGGCCGACGTGCCGGACGTCATCACGCCGTTCCCGGGCGGCATCGTGCGCTCGGGCTCGAAAGTGGGCTCGAAATACGCAGGCCAGATCGCGTCGACCAATCATGCCTATGCGCCCGGCCTCAAATGGCATGCGGATTCGGAGCTGCCGCCAAACGCGGAGGCCGTGCTGGAGATCGTCATTGACGGACTGACGGCGGACGCGATCCACGAGGCGATGCATGAGGGCCTTCACGCGATCGCCAAGGGCGGGTCGCGGGAAGGCATTACCCACATCACGGCGGGAAACTACGGCGGCAACCTCGGGCCCCATCACTTCCACCTTAAGGAGATTGTCGGGTGAGCGCGCTTTGTTTCGAGCTCAAGGGACGGCCTGAGCAGCGGCTTGACCTGTCGTCGTTGGTGCCGGCGCGCCTTGACGGTCTGAACCGCAAACAGATCGAGGCGTTGTCGATCGCGACGACGCGCGAGGCGCTGAGCGTCGGCGATGCCTTCAAGGTGACGGGCAAGGACGTCCAGAACCTGCACTTCATTGACACCGACGATCGCTGCGACAAGATCGGCGCCAAACTGACGGGCGGCGAGATCGTGGTCGAGGGCGATGCGGGCATGTTGCTCGGCGCGCAGATGAAACGTGGCAAGATCGCGGTTCAGGGCAGCGCGGGCGTGTCCGTCGGCGCGACCATGACCGGCGGTGAAATCAGTGTGCGGCGTGATGTCGGCGACCAGGCAGGCGGGGTCGCCTTCGGCGAGACGTTCGGCATGAAGGGCGGCTTCATTTCCATCGGTGGCGTCGCCGGCGCGCTTGTGGGTGAGCGCTTGCGGCGCGGGCTCATCGTGGTCGGCGGCAAGGCGGGCGAGTATGCAGGCGGCCGAATGGTTGCGGGCACGATTGTGCTCCGGGGTGGCGCAGGCCGCTACGCGGGCTATGGCAACCGGCGCGGCAGTCTGATCTTTACCGACAAGCCGCGGCACCTCCTGCCGACCTATGTCGACAGCGGCGTGATGGAGTTCGACTATCTTCGCCTGCTTGAGACGTGGCTGCGAGGGCAAGGCATGCGGATTCGCCTCGGCGGTCGTGCGCGCCGGCTCATGGGCGATATGGCCGTTCTGGGCAAAGGGGAAATGCTGATCCTCGACTGACACGAGTCGGCAGGTCCCCGCGAGCGGCACTTGACGCCGGATCGGCGCTTCTCCTTTATGCTTGAGGTTTCAAGCTCTTTCGTCCCGCGCCTAGAATATGACGTCTTCACCCTTTGTCCTTCTTGACGACAGCCTCACATCCCGTGAGCGCAGCCTGCTGTTTGAATCAGCCGAAGAGATCGTCTGCGTCGACCGGCCGGAGGACGTGGAGGCCGGGCTTCGACGCATTTCCGATGGGCTCTCCCGCGGTTTGCATGCGGCGGGTTACTTTAGCTATGAGCTTGGCTACTGCCTTGAGCCGAAAGTGCGCGAACTGCTCCCGGCGACGCGCGCCGTGCCGCTGTTCTGGGTCGGGCTCTACAGCCGGGCCCGGCGCATGGGCGACGAGCAGGTGCGGCATTGGCTCGATGAGCGTGGCGGGGCAGGGCAGGCGAAGGTCTCGGACCTGACCCTTTCCTGGAGCCGTGAGGACTATGGGCGCGCGTTTAGGGTGGTCCAGGACTACATCGTGGCGGGCGATGTCTACCAAATCAATCTCACGCAGAAATATCTGTTCGACTTCGAGGGCGATCCCGTCGCGCTTTACGCCGGCCTGAGGCGCAGGCAGCGGGTGGCCTATGGCGCGCTGATCGAAACGCCGGACCTCGCCGTGCTCTCGCTCTCGCCCGAGCTGTTTTTCCGGCGCGAGGAGCAGCAACTCACCACACGGCCCATGAAGGGAACCGCGCCGAGGGGCCGGACGCCCCGTGAGGACGCACGGCTCAAGACCTGGCTCGCCATGGACGAGAAACAGCGCGCGGAAAATCTGATGATCGTGGATCTCCTGCGCAACGATCTCGCCCGCGTCTCGCGGATAGGCTCGGTGGAGGTGACGGACCTGTTCACGGTCGAGACCTATCGCACGGTGCATCAGATGACCTCGGGGATCACCTCGGAGCTGCGTTCGGACATGGAGATCGCCGATATGCTCCGGGCCCTGTTTCCGTGCGGGTCCATCACCGGGGCACCGAAGGTCCGGGCCATCGAGATCATCCGCGAATTGGAGAAGGAGCCTCGGGGCATCTACACCGGAGCCATCGGCACCATTGCCCCGTCCGGCGAATGCCAGTTCAACGTGGCGATCCGCACGGCCGTGCTGACGGGCGGGCGCGGCGAGATGGGCATCGGGGGCGGCATCGTCGCCGACTCGAAGGAAGACTCCGAATACGCCGAATGTCTCCTAAAGGCCCAGTTCCTCACCGAGTCCGGCGGGGCTTTCGAGCTCATCGAGACGTTGCGCTGGCAGAGCGAGCGCGGCTACCACCTCCTCGAGCGGCACCTGTCGCGCCTTCAGGCCTCCGCCGCCCATTTCGGCTATCCGTATTCGCGCGATACCGTCCTCGCGGCGCTGGACGCCGAAGCGGCCGGGATCCAATCGCCCGTGGCCATGGTCAGGCTTCTCCTGTTCGAGGACGGGACCGTCACGACGAGTTCGCGGGAAATTGATCTGCCGACCAAGGACACGGTCTGGCGCTTCGTCATGTCGGATCTGCGCCTCGACGAGAAGGACCCGTTTTTCTATCACAAGACCACGCGGCGTCAGTTCTACGACCGGGAGATGGAACGGCAGAAGGACCTCACGGGCTGCGACGAGGTCGTTTTCTTCAACATGCGCGGAGAATTGACGGAAGGCACCAGGGCCAACCTTTTCGTGGAACGGGACGGGCGCTTGTTCACGCCGGCGCTTCGCTGTGGGCTTCTGCCGGGCACGTTGCGGGAGGAGCTGCTCGATCTGCCCCGGGCCGCCGCCAGCGAAGCTGTCTTGACGGAGGCCGATTTGAGGGAGGCCGATCGCATCTATCTCGGCAACTCCGTCCGCGGCCTCGTTCGTGCCAAGTTATTAGAAGCGGCCCGCGCCCCCAAGGCTTCTCGCGCGGACGAAACGGGCTAGGACGCCACAAGAAAATGCCCCGATCCGAAAACCTGGGCATATTCCCGGTGTGCGCTCTGAGAAAAAATCTCGATGCGGAGACTTATGACGGCTGATTTTCAGTCGTCTTGGAAATCTCGTTTTCGGCCGTCTCTTTGCCCTTGTCCGACTGCACCTTCTCGGCTGCCTTGCCGAACGAGGCGGCAATCTCCGACCAGGCCCGCAAGAAACCTTGGCCTACTTCCTGGGCGCCGTCGCGAAGCGGCTCGGCCCGGTCCCAAAGCTCGCGCGCCTTGTCCTTGGCCATCTCGGCGGACTTCTTGCCGGTCTCCGTCAGCGTGGATTGCGTCTGGCCGGCTTGGTCGAGGGCGAGCTTCTGCAAGTCCTCCATCTGGGCGGTCGTTGTATTGCGATAGGCATGGGCTCGGCTGAGCACATCCTGAAAGCGCAATTCCATATTGCCCAGAACGGTTTCGCCGAGGGCGCCGGCATGCGCGCGAAGGGACTTGACCTGCTCTCCGAGCGTGTCCAGCTCGCGCTGCAGATCTTCCCATTCCTTGTCGGCCTGTTCGGCCTTGGTCGTGTCGTCGGTCTTGGCTGTCTGGTCTGTCATTTGAGTCTGCTCAGTCTCTTGGAGATCATCGGTCATGGCGGGTCTCGTGAGGCTTGGACGAAGAATCAGCATTCAGTTTGGTCGTAGCGCAATCAAGTGACGATAGGACAACTCCCCGCAATTGCTTGTGCCGGGGCGCCAACTCGGCCTTTGCAGCGATAGGTACCATCGCGGAGTGGCGGACCGGATGCTGAAACCGGGGCGTCGTACGGAGCCTCCAGGGTGCTTCGAATGAGGCTTACACATTTGGTCTGTCGGGGCGGACATCAAGAGGGGCTGATCTTTTTGATTTGAGGCCGGCCTATCGTAGCCTGCGGGGGGAACGCAGCCGGTCGCGCGCCCGTCACAACGTGTCGGCTAAAATGCGCCGCTTGCTCAAGGCGGTCCTTCGTGACCGTGTCTCGAACCGCTGCAGGGAACCAATGATCGGACAAATTCTAAGCGCGCTGCTTCCGGCGATCATCACCATTATGCTCGGCTATTTCGCGGCGTGGCATCACGATTTCTCCCAAAGCGAGGTGCCGACGCTCAACCGCATGGTGATGACCTACGCTTTGCCGCTGGCCCTGTTCGTGGGCGTCTTCAGCGCGGGCCGCGAGGAGCTGCTAGCCGATATTCCACTCCTGGTGTTCCTGCTTCTTGCGATCGTGGGCACATTCGTATTGGTGCTCGTGGTCGCGGTTTTTGTGTTCCATCACCCTCCCGGATTGAGCGCGCTTCGCGCGTTGATGGCGTCCGGGCCAAGCACGGCCTTTGTCGGCGTTCCCGTCTTGGGCTCGCTCTACGGTGCGACCGCCAATATTCCAATTGCGGCCGGCGGCATCATCATCGTGATCTTTATTCTTCCGATGACCCTTGTCTTGCTGGGGATCGATACCGCGAGAAACGATCAGGCGGCCTCAGGAGCGGGAAGCGCGACAACGCCGCCGCCGCCCATTGATGTGCCGGGCACGGTTCTGAAGTCTCTGAAGCAGCCCATCGTGTGGCTGCCGGTCGCGGGGTTCGTTTTGGTCCTCTTGGACCTCGAGCTGCCGAAGGTCGTGGAACAGTCCATGTCGCTCTTGGGGCATTCCTCGTCCGGCGTCGCCCTGTTTGCGTCCGGGATCATTCTGGCTGGCTACAAGGTGACGCTCAGCGCGCCCGTGCTGGTTCTCGTTTTCATCAAAAACGTCGTGCAGCCCGGCGTCGTCTGTTTCGGAATGTTGGCGCTCGGCTACGGCCAACCCATTCTAGGCCAAACCGTCGTCACCACGGCATTGCCGGCGGTCGCGCTCGTGGTGATGCTGGCGGTGCAGTACCGTACGGCCATCCCGGAAGCCGCATCGGCGCTTCTGATCAGCACGTTCGGCTCGTTGCTCACCATGAGCCTTTTCATTTGGCTGGTGAGCTAGGGAGCGGGCCCGGCTGAGAGCGCTGACACGCTCAGGCGCTGCGCGAGGCGGCCGGAGCCGGGCCGGCAAGTTCCGGTTCGGCATCGTCTTCGGCGTTCAGGTGCAGGGCTTCGGCGATGCGGCGGCGGGCGCGATTGACGCGGCTCTTGATGGTGCCGACCGCACATCCGGAAATCTCGGCGGCTTCCTCGTAGGAGAACCCCGCCGCGCCGACCAGAACCAGCGCTTCGCGCTGATCGTCTGGAAGCTCCGAAAGGGCTTCCTGAAAGTCCCTCATATCCATATGGCCGTATTGCTCGGGACTGGATGAGAGTTTGGCAGCGTAGGCGCCGTCGACGTCCTCCACCTCGCGCTTCTTCTTGCGGCGTTCGGAGAAGTAGGTGTTACGAAGGATCGTGAAGAGCCAGGCCTTGAGGTTCGTTCCCTCCTGGAAGGAGTCCAGATTGTTCCAGGCCTTGTACAGCGTCTCCTGCACAAGATCGTCGGCACGCTCGCGGTCGCCGCACAACGACACGCCGAAGGCCCGCAGATTGCCGATTTGAGCCACGAGAGCATCCCGCAGGCCCGGTGATACCGTGTCGGGCAAGTCAATTTTCTCCGCTGTCGTCGAGATCCTTGAGAAGTCTCAGCAGGTGCTCGGGAACCGGTTCTTCGGCGACAGAATCGAATACGGCTCGAACCTGCCGGCCGATATGAGCTTGGAGGGCGGGTGACATACTTGCATCCGGCTTGGCCGCAGGCTCAACGACCCCGTGGTCTTGCCGCTCGGTGCTCTTACTGGCGTCGACAGCCATGCGCCTTTGAGCCTTATCCTTGTCGTCTTCGGTCACAACGGTTCCTTATCCGGTACGATCAGCATGCCGATTGTAACCGAAAACCGCTGCATCTCTGCACCGTAAAAACCCACAATCCTTCAATAGGTTCCGGGGCCAAGCCTGTTTTGCGAAAGTTTCGGTGCAGCTTTCCGCGCGATCCGGAACGCACGCATTGTTTCTTTCGCCCCTCTATGTGAGACAATGGGGCTGCCGACTGACCACTATCTTTTGCTCTTGGGGGAGCACCGTTCCATGCAGCTGTCTCAGACCATCGCGCCGCATCTGCCCTTGCTGAGGCGTTTCGCGCGTGCCCTTGCGGGCTCTCAGAGCGCGGGGGACGCCTATGTCGCGGCCACATTGCAGGTCCTAGCCGAGGATCCGTCCCTGTTCGACGCCAGTCTTGACCCCCGGGTCGCGCTGTACCGCACCTTTGTCAGCATGTGGAACTCCGTCGGGCTGAACCTGAAGACGGAGTTTTTCGACCGGGGGGACACGCCGGTCGATCGGCAGCTGGAGCAAATTACCCCGCTGGCCCGTCAAGCCTTTGTCCTATGCTCGGTGGAAGGGTTTTCGGTCGAGGAGACGGCCGAGATCCTCAATACGACGCCCAGCAACGTCCAGGCTCTGCTCGACGACGCAGGGCGTGAGATTGCCGCGCAGGTGGCGACCGAGGTGCTCATCATCGAGGACGAGCCGATGATTGCTATGGATCTGGAAGCCATTGTCGAAGGGCTGGGGCACCAGGTGGCGGGTGTCGCCAGGACCCATTCCGAGGCGGTCGATGCCACCAAAAGCAAGACGCCGGGGCTGGTCCTTGCCGACATTCAGCTCGCGGACGGCAGTTCGGGGCTCGATGCGGTCAATGAGATGCTGGGCTCGTTCGAAGTGCCTGTGATCTTCATCACGGCCTACCCGGACCGGCTGCTGACGGGCGAGCGGCCCGAGCCGGCCTTCCTGATTACGAAGCCGTATCAGCCCGACACGGTCAAGGCGATCGTCTCCCAGGCCCTGTTCTTCCAACAGCACGCCAGGCGCAAGAGCTGATCGCCGTGCGGCAAGTCCGCGAGCGGCGGTCCTAGATTTTGCCGAAGAACATCAGCAGGAGCAGCATGAGGATGATCACGGCGACTAGCCCAGACGGGAAGACACCCCAGGCGCGGCTATAGGGCCAGGCCGGCAGGACCGCGAGACAAACCGCGACCAGAATGATGAGGAGAATTGTTGGGCCCATTGTGCGTCTCTGAGCGTGGTTCTACGCGATGATTGTCCAGATCGGGCAGACCATAGACTATTCTCTGCGCCGCGCTAGGCTTCCACGCGCCACGGTTCGACACCGGGCTAGCGAAACCGATTGCCAGTCTCCATGTTTTAGTTGCGAATGTGCCAGTCTCGGCGCGGGAGGGATTCAACGTGATCAATCCACATCCGATTCTTGTCGTGGAGGACGAGTTTCTCATTGCGCTCGACATCGTGGCTGCGCTCGAGAACGCCGGCCTGGCCGTAGCGGGTCCTGCGAGCACGGTCAGCGACGCGCTGACAGCGATCCAAACGGGTCCGATACGCGGCGCCTTGCTCGATGCGCATCTGGGAGGCGAGTCCGCAAGCCGGATCGCCGACGTCTTGACGTCGCGAGGGCTGCCCTTTGCTTTCGTTAGCGGCTATGGGCGCGAGAGCCTGCCACCCGCGCACAGCGCGGCCCGCTTGGTCCGAAAACCGTTCACGGACCAAGAGATTCTGGCGGCGGTTGCCGGGTTTTGACCACTGGCCTGTGCAACAGTTCGCGCGAGACGGCGTTTGCCGTATGCGCCCACGGCTTTCGGCGCGTTGGAACGGCAGGTGAGGTCGTAAATGTTGCTAACATGGGCGATTATCTTTGCGGTCGTGGCGCTCGTCGCCGGCGTGTTCGGCTTTGGCGGCGTCGCGTCGGCCGCAGCCGGGGTCGCGCGGGTCTTGTTTTTCATCTTCCTGCTCGTGTTCCTGGTCACGCTGATCGCAGCGCTCGTCTAGGGACCGCACGCGCGGGGTGGGGCTCGTCATGAGCAGCGCACTCTCCACAGGGACTTTGCAGGCCTATATGAGCCCTACCGCCGGGACCCTGGCGACAGCGCTCGGGATTCTGCTCGTCTGCGGGCTTCTGATCTATCTCTACCAGGCTAATCGGAAAGCACAGGCGCGCGAGGCGGCACGCCAGCGGCTCGAAGCGCATCTCGACCAGCGTACGAAGGAGCTGGCGGACGCGGAGCGCCAGTTCGATGCCGAGCGGCAGGCCAGCGAGCAGCAGCTGCGGCTCCTGCTCCGCGAGCTCACCCACCGGTCCAAAAATCTTCTCGCCGTGGTCCAGGCCATTGCGCGCCAGACGGCGAGGCAGACGGCGAGCGTCGATGAGTTCCTCGACCGGTTTGGGGCGCGGCTCCACGCGATCGGTATGTCGCATGATCTTCTCGTCGCGGACGATTGGCACGGCGCGTCCTTGCGCATGCTGGTGGAGCAGCAATTGGAGCGGCACATGGACGGGCATAGGGACGGTTCAGGCGCCCGGACCGTGATCGAGGGCGAGGATGTCGTGCTGAAGCCCGAAGCGGTGCACAATCTCGGCATGGCGCTGCACGAGCTCACCGCGAATGCCGAGAAATACGGCTCACTCTCCAAGCCGGAAGGCGCGGTCCATGTGGGCTGGAAGGTGTGCGAGGACGAGAAGGCGCTCAAGCTCACCTGGGAGGAGCGTGGCGGGCCAGAGGTCAAGGAGACCTCCAGATCCGGCTTCGGGCGCACGATGATTGAGGACATCGTGGGAAAGGCGCTGGCGGGCAAAGTTGTGCTGTCGTTTCCGGCGCAGGGCGTGCGCTGCGAGATCGTCATCCCGGCGTCCCACATCACCTCGCGCGGCTAGGCGGTCTCCCTGGCACGGGTCTGCGGCAGCCCCGCCGATAAAGCGCTCGTGATCGGCTGTGCGCGGAAGTTGAATTGAAGCTTCGCCAACAATCCATAAATTCAAGTCACGATTATTAACGTACCACGAGAGCCGCCGATGGGCATGAGAACCCCCAATGGGGAAGGAGAGCCACAATGGTAACGCGACGACAGATTCTTCTCGGCACCGCAGGCATTGCTGCGGCCACAGCCGGTGGCGTGGCCTTGATGCGCGGGCAGAGCACCACGGCAACGGCCGCCTCCGAGGGAACGTTCGAGATCACCAAAACGCCCGAGGAGTGGCGCAAACTTCTGACGCCGCAGGAATACGCTGTGCTGCGCGATGCCGACACCGAGGCGAGCTGGACCAGCCCGCTTAACAAGGAAAAGCGCAAAGGCACATTTGCCTGCGCCGGTTGCGAGCTGCCGCTGTTCAAGTCCGAGACGAAGTTCGAGTCAGGGACGGGCTGGCCGAGCTTCTATAAGCCGATCGACGGCAATATCGGCAAGGCCAAGGATTTCAGCTGGGGCATGTTCCGGGACGAAGTGCATTGCCGCCGCTGCGGCGGACATCTCGGCCACGTCTTCAACGATGGGCCGAAGCCGACCGGCTTGCGCTACTGCATCAACGGCGTCGCGCTCAAATTTGTACCGGCCTGATTTTAACCGGCCCTAACGTTATGAGTTCCTCCCTGACGAACTCCGGCGTGGCTTCGATCGAAGCTGCGCCGGTTTTTTTGTGGATTGAGTCGACAAAGGCCGGAACCAAGCGCGCGCCCGGAAGTTCTAATTCCGTGGCGGGTCAGTAATGTGTGTCCCGCTCGCCGTACGGGTATACGGGGGTGAGGGAGTCGGTAACGGCTCCCCTCGCTCGTCCCAAGTATCCTGGCGCGACCGGTTGATGCTTACGCATCCCGCCACGCGCTATGGTGAAAAATCCTGGAAACGCTGGGGGCTCTGGCCAACCCTGCTGGTGAAAATCGAGCCATCAACCAAGAATAGCTGGGCGCCGCATCAACGTGTCTTGACGCTCTAAAGCGCTTGAGGCTCTAAAGCGATTGTGGTGGCTTTTGCAGCCCCTTCGTCGAGATGATCTTGTGCTTTAGGTTCTGCGTGACCGCTCGTGGTTTCGATCACTTGAAGGCGCTTGACCTTAAGCTCGTCAATTTCCACTTCCCCGAGGTGAAGCTTCTGCGCTTCCGCCCGTCGTATGCTTAAGCGGCCGATGGCAAGTGCGCCGATGGCAAGTGCGCCGATGGCAAGTGCGCCGATGGCAAGTGCACCAACAGCAAAGGCACCAACAGCAATTCCGCCTGAGGCAATGCCCGGCACACGTCCGGGCGGCAACTCAAGATCACGTCGTTTGCCGATCAGCATCGTCATCGTTCACGACCTCCTAGGTGGTGACCCGGCCTGCGTACTCATGCAAACCGGGCCTCGGTGGCGCCCAAGCAATGCCCGGCAGGGACGTGATGCTCTCTAAGCGCGGCTCTGCCATTAGGCTCCTGCGGGCGTCGCAATGGCTGTGACGGGGATCAAGCCAGTTGCCGGTCACGCGCCTTATCGTCGTCTGTCATGTGGAAGCCCCTCTGTGCTTCCCCCGCGCAGGGCTGAGAATATCTTGCTGCACCGCATGTGAGTTAATCAATCCTCAATTCCAACACAGTGAAATGGTCGTAGGTGCGCCAAGTGAAGCGCAATACCTAAGCCTTGGAGGTTCCGACGATGCACGCAAACGTTACGCCCGACCAGTTTGAGGTCCGAGATGGTTTGGTCGTACACAAACCGACCGAAGCAGAATTCATTCCGCATCCTGCGCGTGAAGATTCTGTCGTCGTGTGGACGGGGCAGATTGGCAAGAATCTGTCGAATGGAGCCGTCTATCAGTATGCTGACGTATTGGCCGCTATGAAGGCTTTTTGGCGGGAACGGTCGAAAAAGCCAGAAGGTTCACTCGCCGCATAGACTGAGCATAGCCGCCCGAGAATTGCCACGCTTGCCGGTCTAAAGTGCGCACGAATCGAGCTACAGATTTGAGGGAACTAGCATTTGCTAGGGGGGAAAGCCTGGTCCGGGGGGGCCGGGCTTTTTCTTTGCCTAGACTCTCGGACAAGAAGAAGCCCCAGACGCGGGGGACGAACCGGGGCTTCGGGTTCCTTTTGGGGGGAACCTTCGTGATGCGAGGGAATAGCATCACCCTTCCTATATATGCACGCTCAATGGAATAACCACCATTCGAGGCAAACGAGCTTAATCGCCCAATGCCGCCTCCCAGTTTTTCGGCGGTGTTCCACGCAAAAAGAAAGCCCCGGACTTTCCGCCGAGGCTGAGTAAAGGGACTATTGGCAACATGACGGCCCCTTAGAGGCTGCCGTCACTAATTCTGAGTATCGCCTTAGGCGTGCGTGCCGCATTGAGGGAAGTCAAAATCGATAGAACTGGCCATTTCTTCCGATGAAATGGGGTTCGGCAAAGCAAAACCCCCGGCGCGGGGGGGAGCGCCGGGGG
>Ga0209013_10000139_pt1 | contig 56629 bp, 45 predicted proteins | sample Cruoilmetagenom2_FD_187291 | JGI IMG/M metagenome (GOLD analysis project Ga0209013, IMG submission 187291) | Oil polluted marine microbial communities from Coal Oil Point, Santa Barbara, California, USA - Sample 2 (SPAdes) (version 2) | ecosystem: Environmental > Aquatic > Marine > Oil seeps ...
AGAAATGTTGCTGCTCCAGTAATTGACAAATTATTTCCACATGGCTCAACAAGTAGAATTCCAATAATTGCGGTAACCGGTACTAACGGAAAAACAACCACAACTCGTTTAATTTCACACATTGCAAAAATGAATGGTTATAGAGTTGGTTATACAACAAGTGACGGAGTTTATATTCAAAATCGTTTGCTAATGACAGGTGATTGTACAGGCCCGGCAAGTGCAGAATTTGTTTTAAGAGATCCAACAGTAAATATGGCTGTTCTAGAATGTGCACGAGGTGGTTTACTCCGGGCAGGTCTAGGGTTTAAAAAATGTGATATTGCAATAGTCACCAATGTAGCTTCTGATCATTTAGGTTTAAAAGGAATTCACACTATTGAACAACTAGCTAGAGTTAAAGGTGTTGTTCCTGAAACGGTTTTGCCTGATGGCTATGCGGTTTTGAATGCCGATGATGATTTGGTTTATAATATGCGAAGAAGTTTAGATTGCAATGTTGCTCTATTTTCTTTAGATGAAAACAATCCTCATATTAAAGCTTTACAGCGAAGAGGAGGAATTACTGCGGTGTACGAAAATGGTTATGTAACTATTTGTCGTGGTGAATGGAAAATGAGAGTTATGAAAGCAAAAGATATTCCATTGACCTATGGTGGTAAAGCAAAATTTATGATTCAAAATGTTTTACCTGCAATTATTGCTGCCAATGTTCAGGGAATTAGTATTGAAGATATGAAAGCTGGATTAGAAACTTTTATCCCTTCTGCTACACAAACTCCTGGTCGTTTGAATTTATTTAAATTTGAAAATTTTAATATTTTGTTAGATTATGCTCATAACCCTGCCGGTATGAGAGCACTTAAAGGTTTTACAGATTCACTTGAAGCCACGGTTAAAGTTGGCATTATAGCCGGAATTGGTGATAGACGTGAAGAAGATAATAAAGAAATGGGAAGTATTGCTGCCGAAATGTTTGACGAAATTATCATTAGACAAGATAAACGTTTACGTGGAAAAACAGAAGAAGAGCTTATAAAAATGCTTGAAGATGGTATAAAAATGAAAGATCCAAATAAAAAAACAACCATAATACCATCCGAAAAGGAAGCAATTACCTATGCTGTTAAAAATGCTGTCAAAGGTTCTTTAATTGTTTTGAGTAGTGATGTTATTCCGGAAGCGTTAGATTTAGTAAAGAAGTTTAAAAATTTAGAAGCAAAAGGAGAATTAATTTTATAAAACTGTTTTTGTTAAAGAATAATTAGATTAACGAATTGTCTGATTTGAAAAGAATGAGTAAAAATTTACTAGTCATTGGATTTGTTTGGCCTGAACCTAATTCAACTGCTGCTGGAAGCAGAATGTTGCAATTAATAGACTTTTTTAAAGAAAATAATTATAAAATAACTTTTGTAAGTACCGCCCAAAAGTCGGATAATTCTTACCCTTTAGAAAAGTTAGATATAAATACCTTTTTTATAAAAGTAAATCATAAAAGTTTTGATGAATTAATTAAAGAAATAGATCCAGACATTGTATTATTTGATCGCTTTTTAACAGAAGAACAATTTGGTTGGCGCGTTTCTGAAAATTGCCCTAAAGCATTAAAAATTTTAGATACAGAAGATTTACATTTTTTGAGATATGCTCGTCATCAAGCTTACAAAACAAAGGAAGATGTAACTTTAACACATTTAGTTAATGATTTAACAAAAAGGGAATTAGCTAGTATTTATCGCTGTGATATTTCATTGATTATATCTGAATATGAAATGAACCTACTTCAGAGTATTTTTAAAATTGATGACAATTTACTTTGTTATTTACCTTTTTTACTTGATAAAATCAAGATAACCGCAATGAACAATTATCCTGATTTTGAAGACAGAACCAACTTTATAACTATCGGAAATTTTAAACATAAACCTAATTTAGAGTCGGTTATATTTCTTAAAAAAGTTATTTGGCCATTAATTCGAATAAAACTTCCTGATACCAATATACTTATCTATGGAGCTTATCTACCCAAACAAATAAAACAAATGCACGATCCAAGTGAAGGTTTTATTGTCGAGGGTTGGACTGAGGATAAGGAAAAAGTGTTTGCCAATGCTAGAGTTTGCTTAGCTCCCTTACATTTTGGTGCAGGACTTAAAGGTAAGTTATTAGATACCATGAATTTTTGTACACCAAATATTACAACTACAATTGGTGCAGAAGGTATGCATAATAATTTACCATGGAATGGATTTATTACAAATGATAATGAAGATTTTGCATTAAAAGCAGTTGAATTATATAACAATAAAGTCATTTGGGAAGTTTCTCAAACAAATGGTATAAATATTATAAATAAATGTTATAGTAAAGAAAGATTTCATTCTATTTTTAAAAGTAAGATCAATAAATCAAGAAAAAATTTGGAAAAACTTAGATTGAATAATTTTACAGGTTCTATGTTGAACCACCATACAATGCAGAGTACTAAATATTTATCAAAATGGATTGAAGAAAAGAATGAAAAAAGCAGAGATTAGTTCATTTAATTAATTCGTTAATTACATCCCATTTTTAATTATTGGCTATAGATTCGGTTAATTCCTTGGCATTATTAAGAATTTTTTTATGCTTTTTCTTTTCAATACCAACTTCCATCAAAATGTTAGGATTATCACAAACATCTTTACATAAAACAAACCCTTTTTCTAGTAGTTTTTCTTTATCTCTTCGTGTTAAAGTTGTCAATGATGTTATTGGAAAAAGTCCATGTTTATATATTTTTTTTGCTAAACCCTCATTATCAGGGTAATTCCAACTAACTAGTTTTAGACCGGCACAGAGTCCATATTTAATGGCTTCGGATGAAAATCTTGTATTGGTAAAGATCCAGCCTTGATGAAATTTTGAATGGTGATGTTCAATTTCTCTACACTGTTTTTCAATATCTAAAAAACGGGATTGTATATATAATGGAATCTTCACATCATTAACTCTTCCCTGGTTATTATGATATTTACATTCTACCATATAATGTTTATGATTGTTTTTAGCAACAACATCAACTTCATGGGACACACAATACCCCTGAACTATAACTCCAACTTCAGTTAAAAACCCTTCTTTAGTCAAAATAGCAGCAACAAATTTCTCAAAGGGAAAACCTGAAGGACCTAATTCCATAATAGCTTTTTTCAACTTGTACCTAGAAGCAAATGACTTTGACTTGGTTCTATTTAGAATTTTATACGCCATTTGATAGATTTCTTTGGTAGAAATTCCATCATAAAGTTTTTTTTGAACTTCGTTTACAACCCTTTTAATGGTTTGTTCATCTGCTTGTGTTTTTCTTAAAGAAGTAAGTAGTTTTTCAATATCAAAATCGACAATTTCACCAGAGTATTTCTTTATATGATAATTTTGATTCAATTTAATTTGTTTTCATTTAGAGGATATAATATTTTACAAAAACAAAGTATTTATTCAATTACTTTGACTTTTATTATATTTTTCAAACCATGCTAAGGTATTAGCAACTTTTGTAATCAAGTTACTTGGTTTTGCTGCAATACCATGGCTTGCTCCCGGTATTTCCACTAGAACCGTTTCAATTTTTCTTAATTTTAAGGCATGATATAATTGTTTAGCTTCACTAGGTGGTGTTCTTAAATCATTCATTCCAACCATGACCATGGTAGGTGTTTCAATATTTCCTACAAGCGATAAAGGAGAAAATTTCCAATAGGTTTCAAAGTTTTCCCATGGTTGACCTGGATATCTTGAATTAGCATATCCAAAATAATTATCAGCAACTAAAGTTTTACTAATCCAATTAACTACAGGTTTAGCAACTACCGCTGCCTCAAATCGATTATTTTTACCAATAATCCAAGCAGTCATTATTCCTCCTGCACTACCACCAGTTACGTACAATTGGTCTTCATGAGCGATTCCTTTTTTAATCAATTCGTCTACTCCATCCATTACATCATTATAATCTTCACCTGGATAATTATTATACAATAAATTGGCAAACTCTTCACCATAACTGGTACTACCCCTTGGATTTGGATAAAAAACAACATAACCTGATGCTGCATATAGCTGAATTTCAGCAGAAAACCGATCTCCATAATTTAATATTGGTCCGCCATGATTTTCAACCAACAACGGGTATTTTTTAGAAGCTAAATAATTTGGAGGATAAACGATCCATCCCTGAATATCTCTCTTATCAAAACTACTTTTATACCATATTTCTTCTACTTTTCCTAAAGTTCTATACTCTAAAAGGTCTTTATTTAAATTGGTGATTTTATTAACTGATTTAGATTGAAAAATAGCTAGTTCTGCGGGGTAGTCTGGTCTTGACAAAGTATAAGCTATTTTATCGTTATTTGAAACAGAAAATGATCCTCCAGCGTAAGGCCTCCCAATAGATGTACCTCCCATATTATCAGTTAGTTTATTTAACTTACCTGATAAATTAATATAAGATATTTTTGTATTACCTTTATCGTCATAGGAAACAAACAAACCTTTACTTTTAGCGTCCCATTTAAAAGTAGAAATACTTCTATCTAACTTATCGGAAATTACCTTCATATTAGTACCATCAACATTCATAATATTCAAATATGTAGTTTGATGTGTTTGTACTTTATCTTCAAAACCTAAATAAGCGATATATTTACCGTCTGGAGATACATTAGGAGAATAATCTGGTCCTTTTCTTTTCGTTAAAGCTTTTATTGATCCAGTTTGAACATCAGCACTATAAATCTCAGAATTTCTAAAATCATACTCCCAATCATCATTTCTATTTCCTGAAAAGTAAATCTTATTCCCTTGTGGTGACCAAGATAAATTACCACGATGATTATAATTTCCATCCGTAATTTGTCTAATTGCGCCTCCTTCAGATGAAATAACAAAAACATGATGGTATCCTGGTTTTATATACCCACGACCATCTGCTTCATGCTTTAACCTATCTGTAATCCTTGGAGATTCTGCCCATTTTGCTCCTTTAGGTTTTTCTGGCATTTTTGCTGCTACTGGTGGTTTTTCTGGCACGTGCATAACAAAGGCTAATTTTTCACCATTTGACGACCAGGTTAAGGAATTTGGACTAAAAGGTAATTGAGAAATTTTGGCAATTTTTCCAGTATTTACCCAATAGATATATATTTCAGATCCTTCATCCGTATTACTTTTAAAAACAATTCTATCTCCATTTGGTGACCATTGTGCCGAAGATTCGCTGACCTCTCGTGATGTTAATTTTTGATGATCTGCTCCATTTGATCGAATCATCCAAAGATTTCCTTTGCTTTTATCTTTCATAATGTCAAAACCCATTCTGCGATAAACAATCCATTCTCCATCAGGAGAAATCTGAGGATCAGAAATGTATTCAAGATCAAATATATCTAAGTAGGAAAATACTTTTTTAGAGTTTTGTGAGTATATAACAATATTTGAAAGGACTACAATACATATAAAAATTATTATTTTTCGCATAAGAATTGAATTTTAAAGTGATAAACTTAATACTTCTTTACATTTTAAACAAACTCCTTTATTCTTCTTCCGAAATCAATTGATATCCTCCTAATAAAAACTGACTGTCAATTTTAAAAGTACTATTATCTTTTATTTCAGTAAATCCATTATAAGTATTACCAACAATGACTTCTTCTTTAATAAAAGTATAATTGTCATTATCCTTTGTTTTTAAGACTAATACATAATTTTTATTATTAACATCAACAAAGGCATTTTCAGGTAAGGCTTTTGAAGTTTTATCATCAATTATTATATCCGATTCTACAAACATTCCAACAATAAAATTATGTTTTATATCATGGTCAATGTGTGCGTGAACGTTAATAACTCTATCACTATCAATTGATTTTCCAATCAAATGAATATCTCCTTCATAGCTTTTATTAGAAGATTCTGGAATTCTAAATATTACTTTTTGACCTTCTTTTATTTTTAAAATATCTTTTTCAAATACTTTTAACTCTAAATGAATATGATCTGTATTTACAATCTCCATAATCTTGTCGGCTGGTGAAACATAGGTTCCAGTGCTTACATTTACATGAGTGACACTACCGCTTATAGGTGCATAAATGGTTGAAAAAGAAGTCAAGTTTCCATTTTCAACAGATGCTGGATTGATATTTAGCGTCTTTAATTTTTTATGTAAACCATTATACATGGCTTTGATTTTTTTAAATTCACTTTCTGCTTTTAAGAAACTCTTTTTAGAAGATATTTTTTCATCATACAACTCTTTTTGGCGTTCATATTCAGATTTTAAATAAGTTAATTGTTCTGAAATTTCTAAATACTCTTGCTGTATTTCTATAAATTCAAGATTTTCAACAGTTACAAGCACTTGCCCCTTTTTAACTTTATCACCAATTAGTAAAGGTGAATTTTTAATATATCCTCCCATTTTGGCACTAATAACAGCCTTACTAATTGGGGGTACGTCAATTACTCCTGTAGTTTTAATTAGTGTTGGAAAAGAAATATTTTCTAAACTAGCCAAATTCATATTTTCACTTTGAAATTGAGCTTTTGATATTACTACCAAATTATTATTACTTGTAGCTTCATTTCTACCAGATGATTCATTATTAGTGACTTTATCTGATTTTCCACAACTTAAAATTAAAAAAGTTATTAAAATTGGGATTGTATATTTTATAGAATAATTCATTTATAGATTTTATAATGTTAAGTAATTAATTTCAATAATGATTTGATTGTATGAATTCAGATTATCCAGATAAGTTAGTAATATTCCAAAAGCATTTTCCAAACTTAAAATATATTGGAAAAAATCTATTTCACCATTTTTATAACTAAATTTAGCTGTTTTAAAAATTTCTTCTGATAGGGCTTTCCCTTCTTCATCATAATAAGAAAGAGCTTCTTCATACTTTCTTAACTGAGATAATAATTGATTTTGTTTAGCATTTAACTTAATTATATAATCTTCAGCCTGTTGTTCTACAATTTCTTGAGATATTTTTGAAGCCTTAATCTTTGAAGCATTTCCACTAAAAAGTAAAGGTATTTTTAACCCTATTTGGTAACCAGATAAATTATAATCCAAATCTGAATTAGATCCTTGAAAATAATTCAGACTTATATCAGGTAATAGTTTTTGTTTTTCAAAACTATTTTTTGCTTGAAATAAAGATTTTTTATTTTCAAAGTATGCTATACCTAAGTTTTCATTAACAGCTAACGTGTGTAATTCAAGTTTTTCTAATGTTTTGTGCTTAATATTAAATTCATTATCACTTTGTACTAATTGTTGTAAATTAACTAAAGCCGAACTTACGTCTTCTTGAGACTGTCTATACAGCGTTAGTAGTTGCTTTTGTTTTGCTTGAGCCGTAATCTTTTCTAAATAATTGGTTTCACCTGTTTCAAACCTTCGTTTAGCAGCGTATGCAAAGGTTTTGTAAAAACTATCTAATTTTTTGTAAACATCTTCTTTTTCCAATTCATACTGCAATTGATAATAAGATGATGCAACTTCTCTTTCTAATATTTTCTTATTAATTTCATAAGAGCTCGATTCCATATTATAAGAAGCCTTATTTAATCTTTTATTAGCAAAATATATGGAAGGAAATAAAAAGTCTTGTTGAACACCATAAACCTTTAAGGGTTGGGCATTTAAAGCGAGATTACTTTCATCGTAATTATAATAAAATTCTGTTTTATCAAAGCTAAATGCATTTCCGACAAGAGCATTGGCTTCATCTACTTTTAAAGAGGAGGCTTTTAAGCTTGCATTGTTTTCTAAAGCTAAACTATAAACTTCATTTAGTTCTAATTGATTTAATTCTTGAGCTTTAACGGGTAGAATAACACTTAATAATACTGCTAAAAAACCTATTATTTTAATATTAACTTTTTTACGTTTTTTAGTGTCTCTCTTTTTATCAAAAATGGAATATAAAACCGGTAAAACCAACATTGTTAATAAGGTTGCAGACACCAAACCACCAATAACCACTGTTGCTAAAGGTCTTTGTACTTCAGCTCCGGCATTTGTTGATATTGCCATTGGCAAAAAGCCTAATGCCGCTGCTGCTGCTGTCAAAATAACAGGACGGAGTCGTTCTTTTGCCCCTTTGATCACTCTTTCATTTATATCATCCATACCTTCTTGTTTTAATTCTTTAAAATGTTCAATAAGCACAATTCCGTTTAACACGGCAATACCAAATAGGGCAATAAAACCTACACCTGCCGAAATACTAAAAGGCATATCTCGTATCCATAATAAAATCACACCACCTACTGCGGATAATGGAATTGCAGAATAGATCATCAAAGCTTCACTTGCCGAATTGAAAGCAAAGTATAAGAGTAAAAATATGAGCACCAAAGCAATCGGAACAGCTACTTTTAATCTAGCTTTTGCTCTTTCTAAATTTTCAAACTGACCACCATAAGTAATATTATAACCCACAGGAAGTTTGATATTAGTTTCTATTAAATTTTGAACATCATCAACTACCGATTGTAAATCTCTGTTTCTTACATTGATTCCAACTACAATTCTTCGCTTTGTGTCATCTCTTGATATTTTTGCAGGGCCTTTGGTATACGAAATTGTTGCCAATTCATGTAATGGTATTTTAGCACCGGTTGGTGAGTCAATATAGAGATTCTCTAGACTTGAAATATCAGTCCTATTATTCTTATCCAATCGAATAGCCAAATCAAAACGCTTTTCCCCTTCAAAAACACTTCCAACAACAGCTCCTGAAAACCCCATGGATATCATATCATTTATATCTTCAATATGCAATCCATATCGGGCTAATTTCTTTGTATCATAAACAATACTCATCTGAGGCAATCCAGAAATTTTTTCTACAGTAATATCAGAAGCCCCCTCAACATTTTCAATTAATTTTTTAATTTCATTTCCTTTTTTACTTAACATATCTAGATCTTCACCAAATATTTTAATTGCAATATCCGCTCTAACACCTGTAATTAATTCATTGAATCTCATCTCTATAGGCTGTGTGAATTCAACTTCCATTCCAGGAATAATAGCCAATTCTTCTTTAAACTTGTCGGCTAGTGCATCTTTACTTTCAGCAGAAACCCATTCACTTTTTGGTTTTAATTTAATGATTACATCACTTTCTTCCATTGACATGGGATCAGTTGGTATTTCAGCTGCTCCTATTCTACTAACAACTTGATCTACCTCTGGAAATTTATCTAATAATATATTTTCAATTTTGGTTGTTATTTCAATGGTTTTACTTAGTGAAGTTCCAGTTTTTAATACGGGTTGGATAACAAAATCCCCTTCATCTAATGTGGGTACAAATTCACCTCCCATAGTTGAAAATAAATATATTGAAAATGCCAATAAAACTGTTGCTATTCCTAAAATAGTCTTTTTACTATTTAATGCCCATCTAATCGAAGGTTCGTAAACATCGTTTAAGAACTTCATCAATTTGACTGAGATATTCTTCGGTGAATCTTTAGTGGGCTTTAAAAAAATGGAGGACATTACAGGCACATATGTCAAACCAAAGATCATTGCACCAATCAATGCAAAGCTAAATGTTAAGGCCATAGGTTTAAACATCTTTCCCTCAACTCCCGTTAAAGAAAGAATAGGAATAAAAACAATTAGTATAATAAGCTGTCCAAAAACTGCTGAATTCATCATTTTTGATGAACTTTTGTAGGTAATTTCGTTAATGGCCTCTTGTTTTTCAACGGGATTTAACTTAAATAATTCTTGTCTATTTGAAGCGATCTGGTAAGCTATATATTCAACAATAATTACTGATCCATCTATTATAATTCCAAAATCAATTGCCCCTAAACTCATTAGATTGGCATCTACGCCAAATAAATACATCAAAGACAAAGCAAACAACAAGGTCAATGGTATTATAGATGCAACAACCAAACCCGATCGAAGGTTTCCTAGTAATAGAACCACTATAAAAATCACTATCAAACTTCCCAAAACCAAATTTTCTACAACAGTAAATGTAGTTTTAGCTATTAATTCGCTTCTTTCTAAAAAAGGGTTGATATAAACACCTTCTGGAAGAGTTTTAGAAATTGAAGCCACACGGTCTTTGACAGCCTCTATCACCTTTTTAGAGTTCCCGTCTTTCAACATCATTACTTGCCCTAAAACTTTTTCTCCCTGCCCATTACCCGTAATTGCACCAAAACGTGTAGCGCTTCCAAATTCAACTTTTGCAACATCTTTGACATATATTGGAAAACCATTTACATTTTTTACCGGAATATTTTTAATATCATCTAAATTCTTAACCAAACCTTCACCTCTAATAAAATAGGCTTTGTTTAATTTCTCGATATATCCACCACCTGCTATACTATTATTCTTTTCTAAAGCGGAATAAACATCAATGGCAGAGATATTCATGGCTTTTAGCTTTTCGGTGCTAATAGCAACTTCATATTGCTTTAAATAACCACCCCAGGTGTTTACTTCAACTACTCCTGAAATCCCTGAAAGTTGTCTTTTTACAATCCAATCTTGAATGGATCTTAAATCTGTTGCAGAATATGTATCTTCATATCCGGGTTCTACATCTAAAATGTATTGATATATCTCTCCCAAACCAGTGGTTATCGGACCCATTTCAGGCATTCCAAAACCTTTAGGTATTCTTTCACTTGCCGATTTTATCTTTTCAGATATTAATTGCCTTGGCAAATACGTTCCCATAGCATCTTCAAAAACTATAGTTACTACAGATAATCCAAATTTTGAAACCGATCTTATTTCAACAACCCCAGGTAAATTCGCCATTTCCAATTCAACAGGATAAGTTATAAACTGTTCTATATCTTGAGTAGATAAATTTTTTGAGGTAGTTATTACTTGTACTTGGTTATTGGTGACATCCGGTACCGCACCAATCGGAATCCGAGTTAGCGAATATATACCGAATCCAATAATGAAAGCTGTAAATAAAAAAATTATAAGCTTATTATTGAGGCTAAATTTTATAATGTTAGTTAACATAATTCATCAATTGTTTATTAAGTTAGACCTTTATTTTACAAAAGGGTTTAAGTAACAGAGATATACATAAGTGTTTCAAAATAAACACTTAACATAATAAAATGAATTATGAAAATTGAGGCGGTTGAAAAATCTTTTGTTTTTCAAATGTAGAAAAAATGTCTTGATATAGAAATATGGTAGTTGTTTTTATAATTTGTAATCTCACCATAGTAAAAGAAATACTATTCACTACAAAAGAAGTTTGTATCTGAGAGCTACAATCATGATTTATTGGTGGATGAGAATGGTCTTTCTTTTCTTTTTTATGCTGTTCTTTATGCGATTGTTTAAGATCACCATAATGTTTAGACAAAAACACGAAAAGATCATCTCCATATTTATCTTCATGAAATTCAACATGTTCTATCAACTCTTCCAGTCTTAATAGATCCCCAAAATGGATATTAAAACTTTGAAAAAGGATTAATCCTGATATGAATATGGAAAAAAATTTAGTAGTCATATGTTCAGCGAAAATAACAAATAATTTTTGAAATCATATTTAGACCCCATCGTTATAATCTATTTACCAAGTTGTTTTATCTATTTATACATTTAAATATAGCTTTTTTTTCGATTAAACCATGTATTTTTACAATCTAAAAAATATATCCAATTTCTATGGAAAATACTTCACATTTATTTTATAACTACTTCATTAAATTAGGTTTAAATGGGGTGTGGGCTAAATATTTAAATATGTTTGCTTTGTTATTTATTTCGCTGTTGATTATTTATTTGATTGATCTTGTTATAAAAAAAATATTACTCAATTTTTTTAGCAAAATTGCTAGTAAGACAAAATCAGATTTTGATAATATTTTAATTGGAAATAAAGTATTTAGAAAGGTTGCGCATATAATTCCATTTTATATTTCCCTTCAGTTCATACCTATTATTTTTTCGGATTTTAATTTTGCAGAAAAAATAGTGTACAAAACAGTGGAAGTAGTTTTTGTAATACTTATTCTTCTCGTCATAAGAAGTGTTCTAAATGCCTTGAAAGATTATTTTAGAACATTACCTAGACTCAAAGATAAACCTATAGATAGTTTTGTTCAGGTGTTTATGATTTTTACATGGGTATCAGGTTTATTAATCATTTTTGCTATAGTTAGTGGAACTGAAATCTGGAAATTTTTTACTGCTTTAGGGGCTGCTTCGGCAGTATTATTACTGGTTTTTAAAGATACTATTCTAGGTTTTGTAGCCAGTATTCAGGTTTCTATCAATGATATGGTACGAATTGGTGATTGGATTACTTTTGAAAAATATGGAGCCGATGGAACCGTAATTGAGATCAATTTGGCAACAGTAAAAGTTCAAAATTTTGATAAAACCATTACGACAATTCCTACTTATGCTATGATATCTGACTCCTTTAAAAATTGGAGAGGAATGGAGAGTTCTGATGGAAGAAGAATTAAAAGAGCCTTAACTATAAAATTAAATAGTATTAGTTATTTAACTGAAGATAAGGTTAATGATTTAAAGAAAATAAAGTTAATTACTTCTTATTTAGAAAATAGTCAAAACAGTATTAAAAATTATAATAAAGAAAATAGTATTAATAAAGAGCTACTTATTAATGGTAGGAATTTAACCAATATTGGAGTTTTTAGAAAATATGCAGAAACATATATTGAAAATCATTCGGCTATAAATAAAGATATGATGATTATGACAAGACAACTACCTCCTACAACTCAAGGGCTACCAATTGAAATATATGCTTTTAGTAGTGATAAACGTTGGCAAAATTACGAATACATAATGGCAGATGTTTTTGACCATTTAATCGCTGCGGTTCCATATTTTGATTTAGAAATATTTGAGCTACCTAGCCAACTCCAAACACAACCGCTGAAAGACTAACGTAAAACATTAAACACATTTAGTATTTATCTCAGGTAGATTACTGAAACTCTTGACTTATTTTTACTCGAAGCTGACGTCTATAATCCTCTTCAAGCCATTTTAAATAGTTTTTTGAGCTTTTTAAAATACAATACGAGTATTGCTTAATTCTGTATTCAATGTCGTCAAACAGCTCACGTGAAAGAATATGTGCATCAAAAACATCTTCGCTGTTTTCTGCACATAATTTTGCATGCTGAGCTATAGATTTTTCTAGAACATACTTTGATTTTAACCCTTTTTTTACTGCAACCTCATATTCTCCCTTTACATCAAAATCAAAATCGCTTGAATTCGAAAACATCTCACGAATAGCATCTGGCATTACATACCTAAAGTTACGTTCTATTTCATCGTCACTAATCAAATTCTCTAAATAAAATGTTGGATTTTTAAAAATCAAATGCCAATTAATATCATCTGTCCATAATCCGAATCTCGAAAGATTATTCCCTAGGTCAACAACCGAAAAAATTGTTTTGTTTTCAATTATCCTAGATCCTCTACCTATCATTTGAAAGTACAAAGCCAATGATTTAGTAGCTCTATTAATTATAATAGTATCTATAGTTGGTTCGTCGAACCCAGTAGTCAATATACCAACTGAAGTTAATATAGCATCAGGCGTATTTTTAAACCATTCTAAAGTATTCTTTCGTTCTTCTTTTGAATTGGTATTATCTATATAACGTACTTTATAACCAGCATTTTTAAAAATTTCATAAACATGTCTAGAAGTATGAATACCATTATTAAAAATCAAAGTTTTCTTTCCTTTCGATGTGTTTTCATATGCACTTACCAGTTTATTTTGCATCATACTCTTTGCATACAACTCTTCTGATGATTTTACCGTATAGTCTCCATTAGCTCCAATTTTTAAAGAACTAAGGTTTACATTGTAACTATAAATGGTTGCTTCAGCTAGAAAACCTTTTTCAATTAAGGATGATATTTTTTCTCCTACAATTAGATCATCATAGATCTCATGCATTGGTAAATTTATATTGGAACTTAAAGGTGTTGCTGTCACACCAAGTATAAAACATTTCTCAAAATGGTTAAATAATTTTCTAAAAGAATTGTAGTGCGCCTCATCAACAATTACTAAACCAATATCATGAATTTCAACCTTTTCTTCTTTAATCCTGTTGTTTAGCGTTTCAACCATTGCAACAAAGCAAGTAAAATTATCTTCGTTAGTAACTTCTTTTACACTGCTATCGATAATTTTATTTTCTACTTCAAACTCTGTGAGCATATTTGAAGTTTGCTTACATAATTCTATTCTATGGGTAAGTATTAATACTTTTTTGTTGGTTTTCTTTATATACCTTCTTGCAATTTCAGAAAAAATAACAGTTTTCCCTCCACCAGTAGGCAATTGATACAATAAATTATAGTTGTTGGGAAATTCATTTATTTTATCAAATATTTTATCAATGGCACCATGTTGATAATCATATAATTTCTTTCCAATTACTTTCTCTTCTTTATCAAATTTTGTGAGCACCATAAATAACAATAAATAAACCTTGCAAAAGTACTTAATTATATAAGTTATTTAACAATACTTTATGCGATATTTTTAACAAACTTTTAAAATAAAGATAGGTTGTTGAAAATTAAATTGTTATGATTAAATCAAATATTATCAACCAACCAGTCTCCTACCTCACTGGTTTTATATGATTTTTGGTTTTCAGATAAATCTTCTGTTACAACTCCTTGAGCTAAAGATTTATTTACGATATTTCTTATCGCTTCTGCCTCTTCTTTTAATCCAAATGCATCTTCAAACATCATGGCTGCCGATAATATAGTAGCTAAGGGGTTTGCAATATCTTTTCCGGCTGCTTGAGGATAAGAACCATGAATTGGTTCATATAACGAATTATTCTCACCAACTGAAGCCGAAGGCATCAACCCCATGGAACCAGAAATTACAGAAGCTTCATCTGTCAATATATCACCAAATAAATTTTCGGTTATCAATACGTCATATGAACTAGGCCATTGCACCAATCGCATCGCTACAGCATCAACAAACTCGTAACTAACTTCAACTTCAGGATAATCTTTCTCTAAACCTTGAACAGTTTCTCTCCATAAACGTGAAGTTTCTAACACATTGGCTTTATCTACACAACATAACTTTTTAGATCTGGTCATGGCAAGTTCAAAACCTTTGATCGCTAAACGTGTAATTTCCTTTTTCGTATAAACACAGTTGTCAAAAGCTGTAGTTTCATTATCTCTTCTACCCTTTTCTCCAAAGTAAATTCCACCAGTTAATTCTCTTAGAAATACTAAATCCGTTCCTTCAATACGTTCTCTTTTTAATGGAGATTTATCAATTAGTGATGGAAATGTAAAAGTTGGACGAACATTAGCAAACAATCCTAATTTTTTACGCATTCTTAAAAGACCTTGTTCCGGACGTACTTTTGCAGTTGGATCATTATCGTATTTAGGATGACCGATTGCACCAAATAAAACTGCATCAGAATTCATACATATTTCATGCGTTTCATCCGGATATGGATCTCCAACGGCATCAATAGCAGCCGCACCTGTTAAAGCTGGCATCCAATTTATTTTATGATTAAACTTTATTGCAATTGCATCACAAACTTTTACAGCTTGATCAATAACTTCTGGACCTATACCATCTCCAGCTAATAGTGCTATATTTAATTCCATTTTTTCAAATTTAAAATAATAGTTTAATGCTTATCGCTAAAACTATATTAAATAATATATGTTTTATAATCTTTTTTTGATGAATTCTTTCTTCCAAAACCTAATTTAAGTACTTAACTTTAAATAATATTCAACATTTTTTGAGTTGCTACTATTGCAGATACTGTTTGATCAGAATCTAACCCTCTGGTTTTAAAATTTTTACTTCCTTTTTGCCAAGAAATTACAGTTTCACACAAAGCATCAGATGCAGAACCTGGTGGAATTCGAACTATATAATCCGTTAATTTAGGCAATTCCAAACCTTTACTTTTATATACTTTTCTAAGTGCATTCATAAAGGCATCAAACTGACCATCACCTTGTGCATGCTCTTCAATTATGGAGTTATCCCAAGAAACTGATATGGTTGTAGAAGGTCTTAATCCTTTAGAATGTGTTAAAACATAAGAAACAACTTTTATCTTTTCCTCGTATAAATCACTACTCAATACATCGCTAATTATATATGGCAAATCATCTTTTGTCACTACTTCTTTCTTATCACCAAGCTCTATAATTCGTTTCGTAATTTTTAAAACATCCTCATCATTTAACTGCAAACCTAGTTCTTGTAAATTCTTTTGAATATTTGCTTTGCCCGATGTTTTTCCTAAGGCATATTGCCTTTTCCTATCGAACCTCTCTGGTAAAAGATTGTTAAAGTAAAGGTTGTTTTTACTATCACCATCAGCATGTATTCCAGCTGTTTGAGTAAAAACATTTTCTCCTAAAACTGGTTTATTTTCTGGTATTCTAAAACCAGAAAATGTTTCTACCAATTTACTAACAGAGTATAAAGATTTTTCATTGACCGCTATTTCTATTTCAGGTAAAAAATCATTTACAACAGCTACAACGCTTGCTAAAGGTGCATTACCTGCTCTTTCCCCCATTCCATTGACCGTTAAATGTAAACCATTTGCTCCTGCCTTAATAGACTCTAAAACATTTGCAACACTCAAATCATAATCATTATGTGCATGAAAATCAAAATGTATTTGAGGATACTTCAAATGAATTTCTGAAATATATTTATAAGTTTCACTAGGTGTTAAAACTCCTAAAGTGTCTGGTAGAAGAACTCTTTTAATGTTTTGTGTTGTTAAAAAATCAAGAAATTGAAATACGTAATTAGGTGAATTTCTCATCCCATTACTCCAATCTTCTAAATAAACATTGGTGTCAATACCCTTATCGTTAGCAATTGAAATTACCTTTGAAATATCTTGAAAATGTTGCTTTGGAGATTTCTTTAACTGATGCTTTAAATGATTTAATGACCCCTTGGTCAAAAGGTTTTGAACTTTAGCACCTGTTTTAATCATCCAATCTATTGACAAACCATTATCAACAAAAGACAGAACTTCTACTTTTTGAATAAAACCATTTTTGCTTGCCCAATCACAAATACTTTTAACAGCAGCGAACTCACCTTCTGATACTCTTGTTGAAGCTATTTCAATTCTATCAACATTTAGCTCTTCTAACAGTAATTTAGCAATGGTTAATTTCTCATTTGAAGAAAATGAAACACCACTAGTTTGCTCACCATCACGGAGAGTAGTATCCATTATTTCAATTTTTCGCTTCATATTTTGGAGATATATTAATTCCTATACTTTAATAATATAGAGTTGTGCTTAAAGCATATTATTAAAATGGTCTAGTTTTGGCAAATTCGTTAATTTCATTTGTCATATTTTGCAAATAATCAATATCATCAAAACCATTGACCATATTTTCTTTTTTATACCTATTGATATCAAAATTTTCTGATTGATTTGTAGATTCTATAGTTACTTTTTGATTTGGTAAATCAATTTTAATTTCTGTATTGGGATCATTTTCTATTGCATCAAATATTTTTTGAGCAAATTCAGAACTAACTTGTACAGGTAATACACCAACATTTAGACAATTATTCTTAAAAATATCAGCAAAAAAACTTGATATTACACATCTAAATCCGAAATCATATACTGCCCAAGCCGCATGCTCACGTGACGATCCGGACCCGAAATTCCTTCCACCAACAAGTATTTTACCTTTATACTTTGGATTGTTTAGAACAAAATCAGTTTTTGGAGAACCATCTTCATTATATCTCCAATCTCTAAACAAGTTGTCGCCAAAACCTTTTCTTTCCGTCGCTTTTAAATACCTAGCAGGAATAATTTGATCCGTATCTACATTCTCAATTGGTAATGGATAAGCAGTACTTTTTAATATTGTAAATTTATCGTATGCCATGTTAATCTATTTATTTAGGCTATTTTTTTTATAATTCGTTTGTGCAACTATTTTCTAAAGACCAATTGTCTTTAAATTTTTATAACAATTCTCTAGGGTCCGTAATTTTACCAGTAATAGCAGCAGCAGCGGCAACTAACGGACTAGCTAATAGTGTTCTAGATCCGGGACCTTGCCTACCTTCGAAATTTCGATTCGATGTACTAACGGCATATTTTCCTGCTGGTACTTTATCATCATTCATCGCCAAACAAGCTGAACATCCTGGCTGGCGTAGTTCAAATCCAGCATCATTTAATATCTCTAAAATTCCTTCTTCTTTGATTTGAGCCTCAACAATATGAGAACCTGGCACTAACCAAGCTGTAACGTTATTTGCTTTTTTCTTTCCCATTACAATGGATGCAAAAGCTCTAAAATCTTCAATTCGGCCATTTGTACAACTGCCTAAAAAAACATAATCAATTTTTTTATCTATCATTGCTTCATCTTCTCCAAATCCCATATAATTCAACGATTTATTATATGTCGCTACTCCTTCTTTTACGCTATCTGAATTCGGTATTTCTTTTGTTATACCAATTCCCATACCTGGATTGGTACCAAAAGTGATCATAGGTTCAATATCATCTGCTTTGAAATTATATTCATTATCAAAGACAGCATCTATATCGGTTTTTAAAGTTTCCCAATATTTCATTGCTGCATCCCATTCTTTTCCTTTTGGGGAATACGTTCTTCCTTTGATATAATCAAAGGTTTTCTTATCAGGAGCTATCATACCACCTCGTGCACCCATTTCAATACTTAAATTACATACGGTCATACGGCCTTCCATGGTCATATTATCAAAAACATCACCAGCATACTCAACAAAATAACCTGTTGCACCTGAAGTTGATAATTTAGAGATAATGTATAAGGCTACATCTTTTGGAGTCACACCTATACCTAAATTACCATTTACATTGATTCGCATTTTTTTTGGTTTTGGCTGCATAATACATTGCGTTGAAAGCACCATTTCAACTTCTGATGTTCCAATTCCGAATGCAATAGCCCCAAAAGCACCATGAGTCGAAGTATGAGAATCTCCACAAACAATTGTTGCTCCAGGCAAAGTAATACCATGTTCAGGCCCAACAACGTGAACGATGCCATTTTTTTCATTTCCCAACCCCCAATGAATAATCCCATATTCTGCTGCATTTTCTTCCAAAGTTTTTAATTGATTGGCTGATAATGGGTCTTTAACAGGTAAATGTTGATTTATTGTTGGAGTATTATGATCGGCCGTTGCAAAAGTTTTTTCTGGAAATTTTACAGCCAAACCTCTATTTTTTAATCCTAAAAAAGCAACAGGACTAGTAACTTCATGAATAAAATGACGGTCGATAAAAAAAACATCTGGACCATCTTTTACTTTACGAACTACATGGGCGTCCCATACTTTATCAAATAATGTTGTATTCATAAATTAAAATATTGATTTCTAATTTTAGCAGATGCAAATTTACCTACTCTTCTTAAAAATAGTTTTAATTATTAACTTTTTTTACAATGGTCAAAGTCAATATTCTTTTATAATTGGTTTAAATAATTTAAGATGGTTTTGTAATAAAAATTTAGTGGCTCAAATTTACTGAATAACCGTACCTCTTAACTAACTGATATTTATGAAAATAACATATTTATGTTTAATAAATAGGTTATTAAAATCTAATTTGTTCCATAATATTTTAAAAATAATGTTAAATTTAACTCGATTAATAATCCACCATTCTTTTATTATTACAATTTTCAAAGAATAATTTATTTTTTTATTTACAAATAATTAAACCAATTCAAAATGAGCACTAAAATCAAACTTTTCTATTTTTTCTTATTATTACCGTTTGTAATGATTTCGCAAAATAAATCAGAAACAACAGCCAAACAAATCCATAAAAATGTAATCACAATTGATACCCATGATGATATTGATGTTAGAAACTTTACTAAAACTAAAAATTATACCCAAAAATTACCAAATCAGGTAAATATTCCAAAAATGGTTGAAGGTGGTTTAGATGTCGCATGGTTCATAGTATATACAGGACAAGATAGTTTAAACATTAAGGGATATGAAAAAGCTTATAAAAATGCTATTTCAAAATTTGATGCGATTCATAGGTTAACAAAAGAATATGCGCCAGGTCAAATCGAACTAGCCTTATCTTCTGACGATGTTAAACGAATTCACGCTTCAGGAAAAAAAGTTGCAATGATTGGAGTAGAAAATGCATATCCAATTGGTACCGACCTTGCAAATATTGAAAAATTTTACAATATGGGCGCTCGATATATTTCACTAGCTCATCAAGGGCATAGCCAATTTTGCGATTCTAATACCGGTGAAAAAGATAATGAATGGTTATATAACAACGGGTTGAGTGACTTAGGCGTTGAAGCCGTAAAAGAAATGAATAGACTAGGTATTATGATTGATGTTTCTCATCCTTCTAAAGGTGCTTTTATGGATATGATTAAATTAACCAATGCGCCACTAATAGCTTCTCATTCTTCAGCTAGATCCTTATGTAGTCATAGCAGGAATTTGGACGATGAACAGCTTTTATTATTAAAGAAAAATGGTGGTGTTGTTCAAACTGTTGCTTTTGCAGGATATTTAGATATCGCTAAAAATAACGCGTATGTAAAGACCAAAAAAGAAATTTTAGATCAGGTAGCATCAGATAATGATTTTACCATTTTAAATTGGCCTGAACGTCAAAAATTAAACAATGAAGAATTAGAAAACTATAACTCAAAATTCGCTAAAATCAAAACCATTGCACAACCAAAAATAAATGAAGCAACTAAAAAATCTCCACCTGTTGATGTAACCGATTTTGTAGATCATATTGATTATATGGTCAAATTAATTGGAATTGATCATGTTGGAATTAGTTCTGATTTTGATGGTGGTGGAGGTATAAGTGGATGGAATGATGCTTCAGAAACTTTAAATGTAACACAAGAACTTGTAAAAAGAGGATACAACCAAAACGAAATTGCTAAACTTTGGGGCTTAAATTTATTACGTGTATTAGATGAAGTTCAGGAAATAGCCAAAAAATAATTCATACTATTCATTTGGTGTTATCATTATATGAGCATTGTATTTTCCTGGAAACATCAACCACGGATGACTAGATTGATTTGGTTTTAAATTAAGACCTGTTGTTTCTTGAGTTGCATAAGGAATATAAATTACATAGCGATATTTGGTGTTATCAATACTATTGGTTTCTGTATTAAAAAATCCGTTTTCGCCATAATATATATGTAAAGTAGCCGGTGATTGTGGCAAAGCTAATTTACCCGATTTTGCTTCTTCTGCTCTTATTTTTTCTTTTTCTTCTCTAGATTTACCTGCACTAGCTAACTCTCTGCCTCTTGACATAATAGGTTCTAAGCTAGTATGGTACGCCACAACTTGAAATCCTTTTTTTGCAGGATTATCAGCAATACAAATAAAATTATTTGTTCCTTCTCTAAGGGTTACAAATTCGTTTTTATCATTATATCCATAAACTTTCGCCCCTTCTCTTGCTTCTTTTGGAGCAGCTAAAACAGCCGATGTTATTTGTTGATCAGAAGTTAATTTTTGATTCTTTGGAACTTCTACTTTCACCTCTTCTACTACTGTTTCAACCACATCTTTGGGTTTTGATTCCTTTTTATCTACGGTTTCGCATCCTATAATTAAAAATGGAATTATTAATAAACAAAGTTTTAATTTCATGATAAAATTTTTAGTTAGTTATTCTATTGATTTTAGCTAAGATAAATAATTATTTTTTTATAATATTTTTACTCAAAACAATTTAATACAATTATCTACGTTATCTAGATATTATGTAACAATAATAATTTATTGAAAAATTGCAAAAAAATTATCCTCAAAATTGAAAAAGGATAAAATAATTAAAAGGTCATAGCGAGAAGAAAGCCTTGAGGGGGGCTGATGATCAAACTAAAAACATTTATGTTGTATTTAAATGTTCAACTATTGAAAATCTTGCTATGGCTTTTGTATTTATACCAACCCAACATCCATCAAAGGTAAATTTTTATACCTTTTTCCAGTAACATTGTATATCGCATTAATCAGAGCAGGAGCTATAACAGGAACTCCAGGCTCACCTATTCCCGTAGGTATTTCTTCACTTTTTACAATTTCAACATGAACATTTGGCGCTTCATTAATTCTTAATAATTTATAATCATGATAGTTACTTTGCTCAATAGCTCCATTTTTACTTGTGATTTTTCCATATAATGCTAGGGATAAACCGAACATTGCAGCTCCTTCTAATTGTGATTTAACCGTATTGTGATTTACTACTCTACCACAATCTACAGCAGTATAAATATTATGAATTTTTAATTTATCATTGACAACCGAAACTTCAACAACTGAAGCTACATAAGAATAAAAACTATAATGTAATGCTAAACCTAAACCATGATTTTCGGGTAAATTAGTACCCCACCCTGCATTTTTAGCAGCGATGTTTAATACATTTTTTAACCGTGAAGTATCTAACTTATATTCATTATCAGATGGATATATTCGATCATCACCAATTAAATCAAGTCTAAATTGTAATGGGTCTTTATTTGCGGCGGCAGCCAGTTCATCAGCAAAGACATTAACTGAAAAACCATGAATAATATTATAAACACTTCTAAGCCAACCTATTCTAACATGAGCTATCGCTTCACCATTCTCTGCTTTAATATTCTCAATATCATAGGGTATATTGGTCATTCCTTGACCAAACTCAAAACCGGCTCCATGCTTAACCCCTGGCATAAAAGTAGAGGTAATGGAAGGATAAGCTGTTCTATGTAACCAAGCCGTAACTTTACCATTTTCATTTAAAGACCCTTTCATGTATTGGGCGCTAACTGCATGATAATAACTATGTTGTATATCATCTTCACGTGTCCAAACAACTTGAACAGGTGCATTAATCTTTTGTGAAATAATAACAGATTCTAAAACAAAATCAGGTTTTGATTTTCTACCGAATCCACCTCCTAAAAAAGTTACATTAACGGTAATATTATTTAAGTCGGTTTCTAAATATTCACTTATATCTTTTCTTGTAGTTTGCGGAGCCTGAACCGGAGCCCAAACTTCACATTTATCACCTTGTACAAAAGCAGTAGCATTAGGTACTTCCATAGGTGCATGTACTAAATGGGGTAACTGATAGGTGCTTTCTATCGTTTTATCAGCATTTTTAAAAGCTTTATTTACATTACCTTCATTTTTTATATTTTTGCCTTTTTTATGAACATTTTGGGTAATGTTTTGCATATATTTATCTGAAGAATAACTACTGTTTTCTCCAAAGTCCCATTCAATTTCTAAGGCTTCTTTTCCTTTTAAAGCAGCCCAAGTATTTGAAGCAACAACAACTACTCCACCTAAAGCCCCAAATGGTTTATCTACTCTATCCATTTCAAATACATCAACTACACCTTCAATTTCTAATGCTTTTGATGTATTCAATGACCTTACTTTTCCAAAGGTAACAGGACAACGCGCTATCATGGCATATTTCATTTCCGGCAAACGGATATCCATACCATATGTAGCATTTCCGGTTACAAAATCTTTATTATCTACACTTTTTAATCCTTTACCTATGTAAATAAAATCTTTAGGGTCTTTTAATTCTACATTTTCTGGAAGTTGCAATTTTGATGCTTCTTCGACTAGATCACCATAAAATAATTTTTTATTGTTAACGGTATTGATTACATAGTGTTTTTCTGTTTTACATTTTGATTTATCAATTTCCCATTTATTGGCGGCAACAGTAACAAGCATTGATTTAGCCATCGCTCCCATTTCACGCATTGGAGTAAAAATAGTTCGAATACTTCTCGAGCCGTCTGTATTTTGATTTCCGTAGGCATCGTCACCTGGTGCTTGTTTTACAGTTACTTTATCCCAATCTGCATCCATTTCATCAGCAATAACAGAGGTTAATGATGTTCTAACCCCTTGACCCATCTCACTACGTGAAGCCGTTAGTATTAGATCACCATTCGGTTTTAACTCGACGAATAAATTAGGATTAAACGAAAAATTACCTTCTTTTTGAATTGGTATCTTTGGTTCAGAGTCTTTGATATTACATGCCAAAATTAGTCCACCAGAAGCCAAACTTATATTTCTTATAAAAACCCTTCTACTTAATAAGTTATTTCTATTCATGGCTTTGATTTTTTGATGCTTGATGTATTGCTTTTTTAATTCTTACATAGGTACCACAACGACAAATATTACCACTCATCGCATTAGAAATATCTTCATCATTTGGATTTGGATTCTTATTCAATAAGGCAGCAGCACTAATAAGCTGACCTGGCTGACAAAATCCACATTGAGGAACATTAACTTCATTCCATGCATCTTGTAAGTTTTTATTTTTATTAGATAAGCCTTCAATAGTAGTTATACTTTTTCCTTGAACCGCTGACACAGGCAAATTACAGGATCTAACGGAATCTCCATCTACTAATACAGAACAGGAGCCACACAATCCCTTACCACACCCATATTTGGTTCCGGTTAAACCGAGAATATCACGTAAAACCCATAATAAGGGCATATCATTAGAAGCGTTGTAGCTATATTTTTTATCATTAATAAGTAAATTCATATAAAATAATTTTATAGTAAATTTAATGAATTGTTTTCAATTATAAATTTTAGATAATTTAAGTAAAATTAAATTGCTATTTTTGTTGAACTAAACAATAATCTTAAAACAATAATTATGAAAAAAATTACATTTTTAATTGCCGCATTACTGTTCATTACTATTTCATTTGCTCAAGATAATTCCATGAAAAATGAAGTAGAATTAATTCAAGATGCGTTTGGATTCGAAAAGAAAGACGTCATGTCAGAATTTGTAAACCTTGATGGTGTAGATGCTGACAAATTTTGGAGTATTTACAATGAATATGAAGTTCAAAGAAAAAAATTAGGTAAAGAAAGAATTGACTTATTGTATAAATACACGATGCATGAAGGAGCAGTATCTAATATGCAAGCTGAAAAAGTATTGGACAAAGCAATTCCGTTAAGATCGGCAGAAGATAATTTAATTTTAAAATACACAAAAAAATTAAAAAAAGCTACAAATCCTTTAGTGGCATCTCAATTTTATCAAATAGAACATTATATTTCTGATGGAATACGATTTACTATTTTAGATAATATTAATTTCATTCAAGATAAATAGTATTTATTAATAAAATAATTGCAAACCGCATTACTAATTAGTTAATGCGGTTTTTTTTATGTTTTTTATTAACAATACAAAAAAAAAAATCAAACCTTTTTATATATTTGAGAATATAAAACTTTAACCTTTTTATTATGAAAAAAACAAACATATTAAGCTTACTGATAACCATTCTTATGGTAACTTCAGTATTCGCCCAAAAAAAACCAAATATACTAGTTATTTGGGGAGATGACATAGGAATTTCTAATATCAGTCACAATAATCGTGGTCTGATGGGTTATAAAACACCTAATATTGACAGGATTGCAAAAGCAGGTATTGGATTTACAGATTATTATGCGCAACAAAGTTGTACTGCTGGCAGAGCTGCTTTTATTAGTGGTAGTGTGCCGGTACGTTCTGGAATGACCAAAGTTGGAATGCCGGGTGCTAAAGAAGGATGGCAAGAAAGCGACCTTACTATGGCAACCGTTTTAAAAAGTCAAGGGTATGCAACAGGTCAGTTTGGCAAAAACCATCAAGGAGATTTAGATGAGCATTTACCAACGAACCATGGTTTTGATGAATTTTTTGGCAATCTGTATCACCTGAATGCAGAAGAAGAACCAGAAAATTTTGATTACCCAACTGGTATGGTATTAAAAAATGGTAAAAGATTTGAAGAGGTTTATGGACCACGCGGTGTTATTCATTCTTACGCCGGTGGTAACATTGAAGATACTGGACCCTTAACTAAAAAAAGAATGGAAACCATTGATGACGAAAGTATCGCTGCCACCAAAAAATTCATAAAAAAACAAGTAGCAGCAGGTAAACCTTTTTTTACTTGGTGGAATGGGACTAGAATGCATTTTAGAACCCATGTAAAAGAAGATAGACGTCATAAAGGTAATGACGAATATACCGATGGAATGATAGAGCACGACGGTCATGTTGGTGAATTATTAGACCTTCTTGATGAATTAGGCATAGCCGATAATACTGTAGTGATGTATTCAACAGATAATGGAGTACATTATAACACATGGCCAGACGCTGGAACTACACCATTTCATGGTGAAAAAAACAGTAGCTGGGAAGGTGCTTACCGTGTGCCTACTTTTGTAAAATGGCCAGGTCATTTTCCTGCAGATATAACTTTAAATGGTATTGTAGCACACGAAGATTGGCTACCTACTTTTGCAGCTATTGCAGGAGAACCTAATATTGTTGCTAAAGCTAAAAAAGGGATAAAATTGGGTGGTAGATCCTATAAAAACCATATAGATGGTGTAAATCAATTGGAGTACTTAAAAGGCACTGTTAAAGAGTCTCCAAGAGAAGGTTTTGTTTATGTGAATGATGCAGGACAAATAGCTGCCTTAAGATTTGGAGATTGGAAGGCTATGTTTCAAGTAAACAGAGCAGATCAATTACAAATTTGGTTAGAGCCTTTTATAGAATTGAGAGCTCCGTATTTATTCAATCTGCGAAGAGATCCTTTTGAAAAAGCATTAGAGGGATCTAATACTTATTACGATTGGTATATAGATAGAGCTTATATACTAATCGCAATTCAAGGGTATGCTTTTAACTTTTTAAATACATTTAAAGATTACCCTGCAAGTCAAACGGCTGGAGATTGGAGTCTTTCTAAAGTGGAAAAACAGATTGAAGATATGGTTCCAAAAAGTGATTAAATTCTTCTAAAAATAGAAGTTATTAAATTATTATTTAAAAGACTGAGATAATCTCTCAGTCTTTTTTTTTAACTTTGAACTTTTAATGATAAAAAGTATAGTAAAATGACCAAACTTATCAAATTTTCTTTTCTGATTTTCTTTGTTTTATCCTTAAGTTGTAAACAAGAACCTCAAACGAAAAATGAATCAACAGTTCTTACGGAAACAGTAATTTCAGATCCTCTTCCTTCTTGGAATGATGTAAACTCTAAAAAAGAGATTATGGCTTATGTAGATGTTGTGACTGATAAAAATAATCCAGATTTTATCCCTGTAAAAGATCGTATAGCAACATTTGATAATGATGGGAATCTTTGGAGTGAACAACCAGCCTATTTTCAATTGTTTTTTGCAATTGACAGAGTAAAAGCACTGGCTAAAGATCATCCTGAATGGAAAACTACGCAACCCTTTAAGGCTGTATTAGAAGGTGATATGAAAGAATTAGCCAAACTAGGAGAACATGGTATAGTTCAAATAATAATGGCTACACATGCAGGCAGTACTACTGAAGAATTTGACAAGGATGTTAAAGATTGGATTGCTACAGCAAAACACCCAACAAAAAATGTAACTTATGATCAGTTGGTGTTTCAGCCTATGCTAGAATTACTAAAGTATTTAAGAGCTAACGATTTTAAAACGTATATAGTTTCTGGTGGTACTGTTGATTTTATGAGAGCATTTGTTTCTCCTATTTATGGTATCCCATCAGAACAGATTATTGGTTCTCGATTTAAAACAGAATTTGATTACAATGCTGGCAACCCTCAAATTAAACGTTTACCCGAATTGGATTTTAACAATGACAAAGAAGGAAAACCATTAAATATTCAAAAAATTATTGGTAAAAAACCTGTGTTTTCTTCAGGGAATTCTGATGGAGATTTACAAATGATGCAATGGGCGGCATCCAACAAACACAAAAGTTTTATGCTCTATGTGCACCATACCGATTCAATTAGAGAATGGGCTTATGACAGAGATTCCCATATTGGTAAACTAGACAAAGGTTTAGATCAGGCAATAAAAGATGGGTGGACAGTTATTGATATGAAAAACGATTGGAAAGTCATATATCCTTTTGAATTAAAATAAATCATTTAACGATAATCAACTTTATCGAATTTGTTTTTATTTTTTTATACAAAATATAAGTAAAAGGAATTGATGTTTATTACATATCAATTCCTTTTATTATATCCTTACTGATTAAATGCGCAATGTGATTCCTAAAATAAAATTACGTCCTATATTTGGTATGTCATCCACTTTTAATGCTGACATATGTGATATATAGTTTTTATCAAACATGTTATTGACATTGAAATGGAAGGATGTTTTTACCTTATTAAAATTTAAATTTCCACCTAGCCCAAAATCCAAAAGGTTATAGCCATCAGTTTTTTCTTCAAAGAAACTAACATTATCTTGTTTGAAATAAGATTGCAATTTTAATGAAAGAAACCAATCACTCCATTTTTTAGATCCTTTAAACTCACTTCTGATTGTATTTGTAATTTTATTTGCAGGAATTAAAGGTAAATATTCATCATTGCTTTGCTTTCCTGTTACGGTTTCAAAACTACTTTCTAAATGTAACCAATCTACTGGGTGTGGGTGGAAATGAAATCCAAATTCACCACCATATAATTTTGCATCTTCTTGTATATAACTAAAAACATCAAAACCATCTTCTACTTCACCTGTTGGACTTATAAATATATAATCGTTTATTTTATTGTAAAAACCATTTGCAAAAATTTCAAAATGTTTGGTTTTGTATTCCAATGAAATATCCGATTGAAAGTTTTGCTCACTGTTCAAATCCGGATTTCCAATTTCAAATCTGTTGGTTCCATGATGGATTCCGTTGGAAGTTAATTCTGCTAAATTAGGAGCCCTAAAACCCGAGGCTAAGTTGATTCTTGTAATGATATTACTAAATAATTCTGTTTTAAAACCTAATGAAGCTGTAAAATTATGAAATGACCTATCTATTGCATTAAATACGTGAATTTCATCTTCGTGTGCAATTTGATGTTCTTCTGTTTGTAAGTTTCTATTGTCAAATCTAATTCCACCTTGTAAACTATTTATTTCATTCCAAGAATATAAACTGGTAATAAACAGTCCTATATCATTAGTTTTGGCATTTGGAATTAATATTTCTTCTCCATAATTAGTATTGGTCTGTAACATGCCCTGAACGCCAATAATATTTTCAAACTTTTTCCATTTTGGCAGATGATATTTCAGATCATAAGTAAACGTTTTTAAATTTAAGTGTATAGCGGGGTCATGAGATTCTTCACTTTCTTCCTCTATATCATCATGATCATGTTCATCTTCATGCTCATCTTCAAATTCTTTTCGGATATTGATGATGTATCCCAAATCAACATCAAACTTTGAATTATTCAGATAAATATGATTGTGCAAACTAAAAATATGATTATCGAGATCTTGGTAAGGTAAGGCGGGGTCTTTTTTTGTAGTTTGATCTTCTACTCCTTCCGTAATTCCAATTTTAGATTGATTGAAATTATATCGGAATTCTGTAATAAAATTATCTAAATGAAGACCTAAACCTGCTTTAAAATCCTTTTCATTAAAACGTGTATTGGTCACCCGATCTCCATCTGGTATTTGATAATCACTATGAGTATTGTAAGTACCTCTCACAAGAAATTTAAATTGATCACCGCTTGATTTAACCCCAACGGAAGTATTGCTTCCCAATGTATTGGAAAAGAATTTCTGACTAATATTTACATTGGTTTCATTAGCCAAAGCAAACTTTTCAGGATTAAAATAAAGAACTCCTCCTAAGGCATCAGAGCCATATAAAAGAGATGCGGGACCTTTAATTACTTCAATGCTTTCTATACCAGCCTCATTCAATCCCAAACCATGTTCACTTCCAAATTGCTGATTTTCAAGCCTAACACCTTGTGCGTAAACCAAAACTCTATTTCCAGTCAATCCCCTGATTACAGGTTTACCAATACCAGTACCAGTAGAAAGTTGTTCTACACCCGGAATAGAAGTAATACCTTGTATTAAAGTAGCCTCCCCATTCTTTTGCAAGGATTGAATACTTTTATACTCAACTTTCATAACGTTTTCACTTTGAATTTTATGAAATGGACTTGAAACAATAACTTCATCCATATGAAACACAGATTCGGTCATTATTACGTTAATTTCATCAGGAATGCCTGGGAAAATGATATTCTTTTTTAATCTTTCGAACCCTAAAAAGCTAAAAACTAGTTGATGTTCTCCGTTGGGTATTCGTTCTAAAGAAAAACTACCATCCTCATTAGTGGTTGTTCCAATATGTAATTGCTCTATATATATTTGAACCCCAAACAGAGCTTCATTATTTTTGTCGGTAACAACACCCGATATTTTGTTTTGAGAAAATACAAACGATGTAAATCCTAGAAATATAATATAAATTAACTTCTTCATTTTTAATAATTTAATGTTAGTAATTGTAATAAACTCTAAAAGTATAGAGAAGGCGGAGGGCCTCTTATTAAAAATGAGTTTGGGTCTAAATATTTAAAAAATGATTTAACATAGACCCGTTTAATAGAATGAAATTGTGGAATAATAAGTTCAAAATGGAACTCTTTTTTGTAGTAATTGGTTTGAGAAAAATAATGAAAAACAGAACAGTTAAATTGTTCATGATGTATATGATGCTCATCCGTTGCGGTGCAAAAATTGTGTTCATGTTTATAAGTAGAATGAGCTAAACTTATACCCATTGGTAATAAAATACTTAGTACCAGAATAGAAGAGAAAAAAATATTTTTAAGCTTTTTACTCATAATGCAAATTTACCCAAATGATTTGGTATTTAAAAACAAATCTAAAATTCATTCTTCTTATATATATTTTGAGTTAGCAATACACTATGGATATTAGTGCTTTTCAAAAAAAATGAAAGAGTTTTTGAAATTTGTCACCATCAAAGTAAAATATTAGTTGAACAAATCCTTTAAGTTAAGAATTATTATATTTTTGCAACTTCCAAAGAGCCCATAATGACGAAAGATAAAAAAGTTGCTTTTTACACATTAGGATGTAAATTAAATTACTCTGAAACTTCTACCATCGCTAGAAATTTTAAAAACGAAGGCTTTGAACGTGTTGATTTTGATAAAAAGGCTGATATTTACGTCATTAATACTTGTTCTGTTACAGAAAATGCAGATAAACGTTTTAAAACAATTGTGAAAAATGCTTTAAAACAAAACGAAAATGCTTTTTTAATTGCCATTGGTTGCTACGCTCAATTAAAACCCGAATCATTGGCCAATGTGAATGGTGTAGATTTGGTACTAGGTGCAACAGAAAAATTTAAAGTAACTGATTATATAAACGACCTAACTAAAAATGAGATTGGAGAAGTTCATTCTTGTGAAATTGACGAAGCCAATTTTTATGAAGGGTCCTACTCCATTGGTGATAGAACTCGTGCTTTTTTAAAAGTGCAGGATGGTTGTGATTACAAATGTACGTTCTGTACGATACCTTTAGCTCGTGGAATTTCGCGTAGCGATACGCTCAAAAATGTTTTACAAAATGCCAAAGATATTTCTGATAAAGGAATAAAAGAAATTGTTTTAACCGGTGTAAATATTGGAGACTATGGTAAGGGTGAGTTTGGAAATAAAAGTCATCAACATACTTTTTTTGAATTAGTTCAAGCATTAGATGAAGTTAAAGGAATTGAGCGTTTACGAATTTCTTCCATTGAACCCAACTTGTTAAAAAATGAGACCATTGATTTTGTTTCTAGCTCAAAAAGTTTTGTACCTCATTTTCATATTCCGCTTCAAAGCGGAAGTAATGAATTATTGAAACTGATGAAACGTCGATATAAAAAAGAAGTGTATGTTGACAGAGTAAATCATATAAAAAAAATTATGCCCAATGCTTGTATTGGTGTTGATGTTATCGTTGGATTTCCAGGTGAAACAGATGAAATATTTTTGGAGACCTATAATTTTTTAAATGAATTGGATATTTCTTATTTACATGTTTTCACATATTCTGAACGACCAAATACGGAGGCAGTAAAAATGAATGATGTTGTACCACAAAATATTAGAAATAAAAGAAGTAAAATGTTAAGAGGACTTTCTGTAAAAAAAAGAAGAGTATTTTATGAAAGTCAGCTAGGCAACGAACTTACAGTCTTATTTGAAAGTGAAAATAAAGATGGATATATGTATGGTTTTACTGAAAATTATGTCAAAGTAAAAGTGCCTTTCAACAAATTATTAATTAATACCTTGCATAAAGTTAAATTGGTTGAAATTAATGAAGATGGCTCTGTAGATATCAAATGGGTTAATGAACCTGTAATTGTTAATAATTGAAAACATGGAAGAGTATTATACATCAGCAGTACTTATATTCACATCATTTTTTACCTTGATAAACCCTTTAGGCACGATGCCTATTTTTATGTCAATGACATCTACTTTAAGTGATTCGAAGCGAAAAAAAACTGCCAAAAAAGCGAGCTTAGTAGCATTTTTTACAATAATTGCTTTTGCTTTTTCGGGTCAAGTTCTCTTTCAGTTCTTTGGCATATCAGTTGATAGTTTTCGTATAGTAGGTGGTGTTATATTTTTTGCCATGGGTTGGGATATGCTGCAGGCAAGATTAGGTAAAATTAAGCACTCTGATGATGAGAATAAAATTGATGCCTATATTGATGATATTTCTATTACTCCTTTAGCAATACCAATGATTTGTGGTCCCGGAGCAATAACAAATGCTATAATTTTAATGGAGGATGCTCAAACTATACCTCAAAAAATACTATTAATTTTTGTTATTGCTTTTGTATTATTATTAACTTACTTAATTTTGATGGGATCAAGTAAAATCACTGAAAAATTAGGTGAAACCGGAAATAAAGTAATGATGAGACTAATGGGATTAATTGTAATGGTAATTGCTGTTGAATTTTTCTTTAGTGGATTAAAACCTATTGTAAACTCAATGTTAAATGGACAATAAAAAACATATATATTTTATGCCTGGATTAGGGGCTAGTATTAAAATATTTGAATATATAGACTTACCAAAAGACCAATTTGAATTTCATTATTTAGATTGGTTAATTCCTGAAACAGTTGATGAAACTATAGAACATTATACAAAGAGATTAAGTGAAACTATTATACATAAAAATCCTATATTAGTTGGAGTATCTTTTGGGGGAATCATAGTTCAAGAATTAAGTAAAATAATTAAGACTCAAAGAATTATCATAATTTCAAGCATTAAGAACGGTAATGAAGTTCCAAAAAGAATGAAATTTCTTCGAATAACAAGGGCTTATAAATTGTTGCCTTATAAAAATATTGCAAAAATGGATGATTTTTCTAAGTTTGGTTTTAGTAATGTTTCCAAAAAGAAGAGCGAGTTATACAGCAAGTATTTAGAAATTAAAAGCGATGTATATTTAAGATGGGCTCTGACAAATGTTATTAATTGGAGTTCTTCTAATTCTGAAATGGAAGTATTTCATATTCATGGGAGTAAAGATGAAATTTTTCCTATAAAACATATAAATAATTGTAAAGTAATTGAAGGAGGAACTCATGCTATGATAATAACAAAAGCTAAAAAAATAAATAAAATATTGCTAGAAATATTATAATATATATGATTATAGAAAATACACCATTAAATGATTTGATGCTAATTACTCCAAATATTTTTAAAGATAAAAGAGGGTATTTTATGGAGTCTTATAATCAAAAAAAGCTTGAAAAAATTATTAAAACTTCATTTGTTCAAGATAATGAGTCTCTTTCTCAAAAAAATGTTTTAAGAGGGCTTCACCTGCAAAAACCACCATTCGCACAGGCAAAATTAATAAAAGTTACTATTGGAAGTATTCTTGATGTAGCCGTTGATTTGCGTAAAGATTCTGAAACATATGGCAAGCATTATAAGCATGTTTTAAGTGGTGAAAATAAAAAGCAGTTATATATTCCAATTGGTTTTGCTCATGGCTTTTTATGTTTAGAAAACAATACTATAATTAACTATAAATGTTCTAATTATTATCATGCAAAAAGTGAGTTATCCCTATTATGGAATGACAACGATCTTAATATAGAATGGGGGATAAAAGAACCTATTTTAGCAGAAAAAGATAGACAAGCCGAAAAATTTACTACATTTGAAAACCCATTTTAATATTAAAAGATTAAGTTATGAGAAAAGCTCCCCGTATTATTGTTTTGATTAGTGTTGTTGTTTTAGGTCTTTTTTTAATTAATGCTGAAAAGTTATCGAAGGATAAAGTTCAGGTTTCAGATAACGATTCTATAAAAAATACTAGCGATACGTATCAAATCAAAGCATTAAAAATACCAGATAATTTATCTTTTGCTGGTGAAAAAGTTCCCACAACTAAAACAGATATAAAAGAAAGAATTGATCGTGAATTGTTGGTAAATACATACTGGCAATCAAACGGTTTATTATATTTTAAAAGATCAAATAAATACTTCCCTTTAATTGAACCAATATTAAAAGAGTATGGTATACCAGATGATTTTAAATACTTGGCTTTGATTGAAAGTGGTTTACAAAATGTTACTTCTCCTGCCGGCGCTAAAGGTTTTTGGCAATTAATGCCAGCTACGGCTAAAGAGTACGGTCTTGAGGTAAATAGCAATGTTGATGAAAGATACAACCTTGAAAAATCAACCATTGCAGCTTGTAAGTATTTATTAGAATCTAAAGAACGTTTTGGTAATTGGACTTTAGCCGCTGCTTCATATAATGCAGGAAAAGCAGGAATATCAAAACGAATTGAGTCTCAGCAAGTAAATAATTACTATGATTTATTATTAGTTAGTGAAACCGCTCGCTATATACCAAGAATTGTTGCGGTTAAAGAAATTTTAAATAATCCAAAAAAATACGGATTTATATTTGACAAAGAAGATTTATACAACAACCTTGAAACAAAGAATATAAAAGTTGATACACCTATTTCTAATCTAGCATTATTTGCCAAGGAATATGATATCAATTATAAATTATTAAAACTTCATAATCCTTGGTTACGTGAAAATAAATTAAATAATAAGTCTAGAAAATTATATGAAATAAAAATTCCTATTTAATAAATTCATGCTTGTTTTTTATTGAATAGCACTTTTGTTTTTAGTGCGAAGGTACATGGATAATATTACGATTACGTCGATTGCATATATCGATATTCTAGGTAATTAATTACCTTAACGGAATGAAAAACGTACTACATTAACCAAATATGGTAAAAAGAATGAAAAGGTTTACTATCAAAAATTGATATACTTTAATTCGTCTTTAGATTTATTAAATTCCTTAATAATTTCATTAACAATTTTAGATGCTGGTTTAATTTGATGAATTAATCCGGCTATTTGCCCAATTTCCAATTCACCATTTTCCAAATCACCTTCAAACATTCCTTTTTTTGCTCTTGCCCTTCCCAACAAGTTTTTTAAGTCCTCATTACTAGGGTTTTGTTTATACAATTCTTGAACCTCATTATAAAAATTATTTTTTATCAATCTAACGGGAATTAATTCTTTTAAAGTTAAATCAGTACCGCCATCTTCAGTTTCAACAACTTCATCTTTAAAATTTTGATGTGCAGATGACTCAACACTTGCAACAAATCTACTACCAATTTGAACGCCATCCGCACCTAAAACCATTGCAGCAAGCATACCTTTACCCGATGCTATTCCTCCAGCTGCAATAAGTGGAATATTTATTTTTTCTTTTACCATGGGTAACAAGGTAAAAGTCGTTGTTTCTTCTCTTCCATTATGTCCTCCAGCTTCAAATCCTTCAGCAACAATAGCATCAACACCAGCATCTTGAGCCTTTAAAGCAAACTTTACACTACTCACTACATGAACAACTGTTATACCATTTTCTTGTAAATACTTGGTATATAATTTTGGATTACCAGCCGAGGTAAAAACAATTTTTACTTTTTCTTCAATTATTATTTGAAGAATTTCATCCAAATCAGGATAAAAAAGAGGGATATTAACACCAAATGATTTATTGGTTGCTTTTTTGCATTTTTGAATATGTTCTCGCAAAATATCAGGATACATTGACCCTGCTCCTATTAAGCCCAACCCTCCTGCATTACTAACTGCAGAAGCCAATTTGTAACCACTAACCCAAACCATACCGGCTTGAATCATTGGATATTTAATACTTAAAAGTTTGGTGATCTTATTTTGCATATATATATTCTTATCTTAACAAAAATAGATTAATCTAATCTAATTAAAATATAAACCTTTACTCTTTTTATAGAAACTTACTTTTTAGGTTAATTTTTATTAAATTTAAAAAGTTGTAATTAACTTTTAAAAAATGAATCGAACAGAAGAAACACTTGACCCTAAAAACTGGGATGAAACCAAAGAATTGGCATATAAAATGGTTGATGATGCCATTGACTATTTAAAAAATGTAAAAGATAGTCCTGTCTGGCAGCAAATGCCTGACCATGTAAAAGATAGTTTTAAAACATCTTTACCAAAGGATCCATCTAATTTGAATGAAGTATATCAAAAATTTGTAGAAAATGGCTACCCTTATCCAATGGGTAATATTCATCCAAGATTTTGGATGTGGTACATGGGTTCTAGTAATTTTACAGGTGCTATGGGTGATTTTATGGCAGCTATAATTGGCTCAAACATTGGTGGAGGAAATCATTCTGCTGCAAGAATTGATGATCAAGTAGTTGATTGGTGTAGGGAAATGGTTGGGTTTCCTGAGACGGCGAGTGGAACATTAGTTAGCGGTGGATCTATGGCAAATATAATTGCTTTAACCGTAGCTAGAAATATAATGGCTGATGTTGATGTTAGAAAAAAAGGTGTTTCAGCAATAAAAAAATCTTTACGATATTACAGCTCCGACCAAGTACACGGTTGCCATCAAAAAGGTTTAGAAATTTTAGGTTTAGGAAGCGAAACTTTAGTTAAAATTAAATCTAACAATAACTTTGAAGTGGATATTGACGCGTTGAAAGAAGCAATTAAAAATGATAAAGAAGCTGGTTTTAAACCTGCTTGCATAATTGCAAATGCAGGAACTGTTAATACAGGATCCATAGATGATATTGTAGCTATTTCTGAAATATGCAAAAATGAAAATATTTGGTTACATATTGATGGTTGTATTGGTGCATTAATCAATATTGCTCCAAAATCAAAATATCTCGTTTCAGGAATCGAACTGGCGGATTCAGTTGCCTTAGATCCTCATAAATGGCTCCATGCTCCATTTGAAGTTGGCTGTACGATTATTAAAAACAAACAAGACCATTTTAGTACTTTCTCAACATCTGCTGAATATTTAGATGAAGCAAAAAAAGGTATTGCTGCAGCTAAATTTTTACATAATTATAGCATGCAAATTTCAAGAGGTTTTAAAGCTCTAAAAGTTTGGATGTCCATACAAGAACACGGAATAAATAAGTTTGGTAGATTGATCGATCAGAATATTGAACAAGCATTCTATTTAACAGAATTAATAGAAAAAAACAATCAACTAGAACTCATTGCTCCTACAAAAATTAATATTGTATGCTTTCGTTTCTTAGCAAATGAAAAAACAAATGAAGAATTGAAAGAGATTAATATGGAAATAATGCTGCAATTACAAGAAACTGGTATTGCAGCAATTTCAGACACTACGGTTCATGATAAACATTGTTTAAGAGTTGCTATTTGCAATTATAGAACTATTAAATCTGATCTTGATTTATTAATTCAAAAGGTTGTTAGTTTTGGAGAAAATATATCGAATATTAATTAAACTTTATCTATAAAAAATGAACCTTAGAATTTACATTGCAATAATTGTTGTTACAAACATTATATTTTCTTGCCAAAAAACAAAACTAGATTATGAAGCTAATGCAGATTCTCAAGGACATACACAGCCAACTATAATTACTAAAAAAACTAATAAAGATGTTTCAGCGATTCTTCCATTTGAAAACAAACAAGATTTTGAAGATGCTAATAAAGGTTTTATAGCCAAAGAACCCAATTTAATTATTAAAAATGGAAAAGGTGAAATTATATGGAACCAACCTGCTTATTCTTTTTTAGAAGAAAAAGAATTCTCAAGTATAAACCCAAGTTTACAAAGACAAGCAAAACTAAATAACATACATGGTTTATTTAAGGTTACCGATAAAATATATCAATTAAGAGGATATGATTTGGCCAACATGACTCTTATTGAGGGTGATACCGGATGGATAATTATTGATCCACTAACATCTAAAGAAACAGCAAATGCAGCAATTACTTTTGCAAGAAAGCATTTAAAAAGCAAACCAATTAAAGCCATTATTTTTACGCATAGTCATGTTGATCATTTTGGTGGTGTTTTAGGTATTGTTAGCGAAAAGGAAATTATTGAAAATAACATTAGAGTTATTGCTCCAAAAGGTTTTATAGAAGAAGCTACTAGCGAAAATGTAATTGCTGGTATTGCTATGGGGAGAAGATCCATGTATATGTTTGGCAAAAGATTAGATCGTTCAGAACGTGGTCATGTAGGATCTGGACTAGGGAAAAGTCCTGCTTATGGTACGATTGGAATTGTTGAACCAAATGAAATTATTGCAAAGGAAAAGGAAGAAAAAATAATTGATGGTGTGAAATTTATTTTTCAAAATGCATCTGGATCAGAAGCTCCTGCAGAATTCACTTTCTTTATTCCCAAATTAAATGCTTTTTGTGGTGCTGAAGTTGTTTCTCATACCCAGCATAATTTATATACTTTAAGAGGAACCAAAGTACGTGATGCCCTAAAATGGAGTAATTATATTGATAAAGTAATTAATGAATTAGATTCCGTAGATACTTATTTTGGGAGTCATCATTGGCCTGTCTGGGGAAATTCACAAATTTTTGAGTTTTTAACCAAACAACGAGATCTTTATAAGTATATTCATGATCAAACAGTTAGATTATTCAACGAAGGTTATACACCTATTGAGATTGAAAACAAAATAGAATTGCCCAATTCTCTAAACAGTTATTTTGCAAATAGAGGTTATTATGGAACTTTAAAACATAATTCAAGAGCAGTATATCAATTTTATTTAGGTTGGTACGATGGTAACCCTGTGCATTTAAACCCTCTAACACCAGATGAATCAGCAGTTAGGTATATTCAAATGATGGGCGGTTCTGAAATCGTTATACAAAAGGCCCAAACCTATTTTGATAAAGGAGATTACAGATGGACATCAGAAATACTAAATCATTTAACTTTTGCAGAACCTGATAATGTTAAAGCAAAATCGCTCTTGGCTAAAACCTATGATCAACTAGGATATCAATCAGAATCAGGTCCATGGCGTGATAATTATCTTACCGCTGCTTATGAACTTAGACATGGTGCTCCTGAAAAGGGAATGGATATTTCTATACTTGAGGACGTTATGAAAAACACTTCTGTCCCGCTCTTTTTTGATTCTATGGCAGTAAGGCTAAACGGACCAAAAGCCGAAGGAAAAAATATTTCGGTTAAAATTATTTTTACAGATTTAGAGGAGAGTTATTTTTTAAAAATTGAAAATTCAGTATTACATCATCGTAAGATTACCCAAAACATGAAATCGGATGTAACATTAAAAATGACCCATAGTTTGTTTATTAAAATGTTAATTGGTCAAGCGGGAATAAAAGATACCCTTTTTTCGGAGGATTTAGAAATTGAAGGTGATAAAATTGATTTGTTGAAGTTTTTTAATTTGTTCGATAAACCAACAGGTACATTTAGTATTGTAGCCAATTAAATGTATGAACATATATGATTTAATGAAACCTAAAACTTTGACCCGTCCTGAAATAAGGCTACATCTCTTTAGACACGAGTACTGGTGCATTGATCTTATTCGGAACCGTGCAAATTACCATGATTTTATTCTCTATCATTCAAGGAAATAAACTGGGTTTTAAAGAGTGGTTTGGAATTATGCTCGCTTTTACTGGGTTTGTTTGTTTAATTCTCTCAGGTGTGAGTGCTCCCTCAATAATCGGATTTATTCTAATGTCATTAGCTGGAATTGCTTGAGGTCTTTACACTATCCAAGGGAAAGGATGTAAGAACCCAATAACAGATACTACTTTTAATTTTCTAAAAAGTTTACTTTTTGTACTGATATTACATTTACTCACATTTAAGACAGAAAATTATACTTTAAAGGTGTTTTATTGGCAATTGTATCTGGTGCTATAACCACTGGTTTAGGCTGTGCAATTTGGTATCTCGCATTAAAAAATATAGCAACAATTCAAGCCGCTATGGTACAATTACTAATTCCCGTTATTGCAACAATTGGAGGTTTAATTTTTCTTAAGAAAAATTTTCATTTCGTTTATCTATAGCATCTTTACTAATCTTAGGAGGGATATTAATGGTATCAAAAAGGAAGAAAAAAACCAATCGAATTAAGTAATTATTCTGTAATTAAAATTCCATTTTTTAATTCATATGCATTTGGTTTTTCAAACCAATTTTCCATAAAATCAAAATTTTCTTGAGTTACTTCAAATTCGAATGTTTCTCCTTTAAATTCATTGCGTTTAAAAATTCTAGATAATCTGGTTTCTTTTGAAATATCTAAAAAATGAGTTTTTATCTTAAATGAATTAGAATTTCCAAATTTTCTAAATTTTTCTCTATGGGCAAATTTCGATAAACCTAGATCAAGAATAGCATCAACTCCAATATTTTCAAGTTGCTTGATCAAGCTCATTATTAAAGTCTCAGAACGATCAATTCTTTCCAAAAACCAAGCTAACCCATCCTCTTCATTTTTATCTGGAATGAATAAAATATTATTCCATTTATCAATAGAAAATACAACTCCACCAATTTCTTTTTTTAGCTTATTGGCATACGTTGTTTTTCCTGAACCCGTATTCCCTACTATTAAATGAATCATTTTTAAATATAAATGTTAAGAAATAACTCCAGAACCTAGCAACTCATCGTTTTTATACCAAGCAACAAATTGCCCTTCGGTAATTGCCGATTGTTGATTTTCAAAAGCTACATACAAACCTTTATTTGTTTTGTAAAGGATCGCATTTTCTAATGCTTGCCTATAACGAATTCGAGCTTGAACTTTCATTTTATCGCCATCTTTAAGTGTTAAATCCGTTCGAATCCAATGGATTTCATCGTTTTCTACAAATAAAACATTGCGATACAAACCTAGGTGATTTTTACCTTCTCCAGTATAAATCACATTTTCATCGACATCAGTTTCAATAACAAAAAGTGGTTCAATGGTACCTCCTACTGCCAAACCTTTTCTTTGACCTTTGGTAAAATAATGTGCTCCTTGATGTTTTCCAACAACTTTACCATCATCTAATGAATAAATATATTTTTTACTGTAAAATTCCAACTCTTCTTCTTTGGATTCAAATACAGGAACCTTTCTTTTATAAATTGTTGAATCTTTTGGAATATCAATAATCACCCCTTCTTTAGGTTCTAATTTTTGTTGTAAAAAATCTGGCAACCTTACTTTACCAATAAAACAAAGTCCTTGCGAATCCTTTTTTTCTGCAGTAACCAAATCTAATTCTGTTGCAATTTTTCTAACTTCTGGTTTGGTTAATTCCCCAATAGGGAAAAGAGATTTTTCCAATTGCTCTTGTGACAACTGGCATAAAAAATAAGATTGATCTTTGTTGTTGTCTTTACCAGATAATAGGCTGTAAATTTTCTTTCCATCCTTATCAAATTCCGATTTACGGCAATAATGACCTGTTGCAACAAAATCTGCACCAAGATCTAAGGCGATTTTCATAAAAACATCAAACTTTATCTCACGATTGCATAAAACATCCGGGTTTGGAGTTCTTCCCAACTCATATTCACGGAACATATAATCAACGATTTTATCTTTATATTGTTCACTTAGATCAACGACTTGAAAAGGAATACCCAGTTTTTCGGCAACTAGCATGGCATCATTACTATCTTCTAACCATGGACATTCATTAGAAATTGTCACTGAATCGTCATGCCAATTTTTCATAAATAGACCAATAACCTCGTAGCCTTGCTCTTTTAATAAATACGCTGCAACACTAGAGTCAACACCTCCAGAAAGGCCAACAATTACTCTTTTCATCTGTTCAAAATTGGGCTGCAAATATAGTAAATTGAATTGTAGTTATTATTCTTTAATTGTTGGTTTTGAGTTACAAATTATTGGTTTGTAGCAACAACTAAAACAATTTACTATTCTTTTTCTCTTTCAGGTTTTATTGCTGGTTGCTCTGTACTTACCAGTTCACCATCTACATAATTTTCCCATGTACCAACTCGAAGATCATTTTTAAAGGGTCCTTTTTTAACTAAATCACCAGTTTTTCGACTGTAATAAGTTGCCATACCATTTAATTTTCCATATTGGTAATTAAAATCTTGGTATAAAAATCCTTTTATTGAATATTTTTTATAATTTCCTTCTTGTAAACCATTACTATAACTAGTTATTTCTGTTGGTTCGCCATTGGGATAAAAGGTTCTATAATCACCATCTAACTTTCCATTTTTGTAATTTTCTTCACTCATGACAGATTTTCCATCAGGATGGTAAAAAATCCACTTACCTTCTCTTTTTTTACCATTCATCATCCCTTTGCTTTCTAGAACTCCAGAGGTTGTAAAAAATTGAACATCAGCTAAGTTATCATTCTTATGATATTCCTTTATTATTATTGGATTATCAGAATTAGTCGCTGAAAAATATTTAAACACACCGGTTTCTTTTCCATGATCAAAAGTACCCACATATCTCACCCTATCGTTACTATAATACTTTTTCCAAACACCGTGTCTCAAACCATCATTATCCATTTGGTTTAATTTACTTTGTGCATTTGTAGAATAAATACTCGCTATTAAAAAAAGAAATAGATAAATTTTATATAAACTATTATTAATCATAAATTAAATAACTTTAAAATTCAATTTTTGTTGTTTAAAAATATAAAAGTAAAATTAAAAATATTTTTTAATTTTGATCAAAATTGAAACAATAATATAATGGACTCAAATTTTTGGTACTATACCGTAATGATATTGGTTATTGGCCATATTCTTGTAGGATTTATTTATTTAATGATTAAATTATCTCCAAAGAAAAAGGATAATACCCAAAACAAAGGACAAAAACACAAAGAAAATGAAGATAAGCAAAAGGGATCTCATTGATGAATTGGACACTATCAGGGTTGCAAAAAGAGCTGCGAGAGATAAGTCTGCAAATTTTGTTATTAAACATCCTGAAACTTTTCCTTTTCTTTTAGACATAGCATTTGAGACTACTTCAAGAACCGCAATTAAAGCTGCTTGGGTGTTAGAATTGGTTTGTCAAGAAGATATTAATTTGATAATAAAGCATCTCAACTTTTTTATTAACAACTTAGATAAAATTAGTGATGAAAGTGCTTTAAGACCTATTTCAAAAGTTTGCTCATTTATAGCTGGTACCTATCAAAACAATGAATTTGAGTTGACCAAAGAACAAAAAGAAAAAATTATAGAGGTAAATTTTGATTGGATTATTGAAGATCATAAAGTAGCAACCCAAGTTTTTGCTATGGATACATTATTTATTATAGGAAAAGAATATGATTGGGTACATGATGAATTGAAACTAATTCTTGAAAAAAATACAAGTTCGGGGAGTGCGGGTTATCAAGCTCATGGTAAAAAGATATTAAACGATTTAAAATAAATCTTTAAAAGAAAACTTTTGGTAATCGACTTTCGACATATTAGACTATTTTTGCAACTTATTTAAAACTTCATACCAAATGAGCTTAACACATTTAAATGCCATCTCACCAATTGATGGAAGATATAGAAATAAAGTGGAATCACTTTCTAAGTTTTTTTCAGAAGAAGCCTTGATAAAATATCGTGTGAAAGTTGAGATTGAATATTTTATAGCTCTTTGTGAGATTCCTCTTAAGCAGTTAAAGAATATTGATAGTTCATTGTATGAAAATCTTCGAAGAATCTATAAAGAATTCACTGCAGAAGATGCTCAAAAGATAAAAGATATTGAAAAAGTAACAAATCACGATGTTAAAGCTGTTGAGTATTTTATAAAAGAAAAATTTGAAACATTAAAATTGGATGAGTTCAAAGAATTTATTCATTTTGGCTTGACATCTCAAGATATAAATAATACTGCATTTCCTCTTTCTCTAAAAGATGCTTATCATGAAGTTTATATACCTGAACTGAATAAGTTATTAAGTAAGCTAGAAGCATTATCCAATGATTGGGCAGATATACCAATGCTTGCTAAAACACACGGACAACCAGCATCTCCAACTCGTTTAGGTAAAGAAATATATGTTTTTGTTGAGAGAATAAAACAACAATTAGATCTTTTAAAAAACATTCCGTTTGCCGCAAAATTTGGTGGAGCCACAGGTAATTTTAATGCTCATAAAGTAGCATATTCTAAAATTGATTGGAAAAATTTTGGAACGAATTTTGTCGAAAACACTTTAGGTTTACATCATTCTTTTCCTACAACTCAAATAGAACATTACGATCATCTAGCAGCATTTTTTGATGCTCAAAAAAGGATAAATACAATTTTAATTGATTTAGATAGAGATATTTGGCAATATATTTCAATGAATTATTTTAAACAAAAAATAAAAAAAGGTGAAGTAGGTTCTTCTGCAATGCCTCACAAAGTAAATCCGATAGATTTTGAAAATAGTGAAGGAAATTTGGGAATTGCGAATGCAATATTTGAGCACTTATCTGCAAAATTGCCAATTTCTAGATTGCAAAGAGATTTGACAGATTCAACAGTGTTAAGGAATGTTGGTGTACCGTTTGGTCATACAATTATTGCGTTTTCTTCAACTTTAAAAGGTTTGAATAAATTACTTTTAAATAAGGCTGCTTTTGAACAAGATCTTGAAAATAATTGGGCAGTTGCAGCTGAGGCAATTCAAACTATTTTACGCCGTGAAGGATATCCAAATCCATATGAAGCTTTAAAAGGCTTAACAAGAACCAATGAAGCAATTACACAACAATCAATTGCCAGTTTTATTGACACACTTGAGGTTAGTAATGCTATTAAAAATGAATTAAAAGCTATTACACCAAGTAACTATACAGGCATCTAATTTATTCGTTAATTTTGTTACGGAATGTTTAAATATACGCTGCTTTTTTTATCTTTGTTATTATGCTTAGAGTACCTGTTTTCATATTATTATTTGTCCTACTTTCTTGTCAGAATAAACCACAAGCTAATATTAAATCATTTAGAACTGGGGAATTTAAAACAGTTTTAGATGATAATAAAACAACTTCTTTTGCTTCAAGAAACGAAACATTGCAAATAGAAACCTTCAATAATAAGAAAGATACATTTAAAATAGAATGGGTTGATGATTTCGAATATATATTACTCAAAAAAAAACCTAAAACTTTATTAGATAGTACTCCATTTCATATTAAAATAACTGCTATAAAAGATAATTCTTATGAGTTTAGTGCCTATTACAAAGGCTCTAATTTTAAACAAAAAGGAACCGCTTTTAAATTGAATTAGCGTCTAATAAACTACCTATTACTATGGAAATATTTTTACAAATAGATACCTGGATAGCGCTACTTACTTTAACTTTTTTAGAAATTATTTTAGGAATTGATAATATCATTTTTATTTCAATCGCAGCGGGGAAACTTCCACAGGAAAAAATAAAAAAGGCTACTAATATTGGATTGTTTTTAGCAATGATATTTAGAATTATTCTTTTGATAGGGGTTTCTTATTTAATAGCAATGAAAGATCCAATATTTTCAATTGATCTTTCTTGGTTAAAAGCAGGAATTTCAGGACAAAGCATTGTGTTATTTGCGGGAGGATTGTTTTTATTATACAAAAGCACTCATGAAATTCATCAAAAAGTTGAAGGAATTGAAGATAAATCAAATACATCAAAAAAAATTAAAACCTCTTTAACTGCTGTAATTATTCAAATAGTATTAATTGATATTGTTTTTTCATTCGACTCGGTACTTACCGCAGTTGGTATGACAAATGGTATTGAAGGAGCCTTAATAATAATGGTTACAGCTGTAATTATTTCTATTCTTATTATGATGATTTTTGCGGTTCCAGTTGGTAAATTCGTTAATAACAATCCTACTATTGAAATGTTGGCTTTATCGTTTTTAATACTAATCGGATTTATGTTAGTTACGGAAAGTGCTCATTTAGCTAATGCCGAAGTTTTTGGTAAACATGTTGGTGCTATTCCAAAAGGATATTTATATTTTGCTATAGCCTTTTCACTAGGAGTTGAAGCCTTAAATATGAAAATTAGAAAGAAAAAATAATTCAGTTGAACTGTTATTTGAATTCAAATATTACGATATTTTCATAGCGCCATCCATATAAAGTCTTATACTCTTTTATTCTTCACCTTAAGCTAAAGGTGATTAACGCCTGATTATCTGTAATTTATAATTTTTTAAATTTCAATACGTACATATTAAATATTGATTTTATGTACTATAGGTTACTTTTCAAAATAACTTCTCCCTGTAATTTTGCAGAAAATTTAATTAAAATGACTACTAACATATTTATTAAGGCTATTAGAACCTTGTTTATTGTTTTTTTTATTTTTTCATTTACTTCTAGTTTGTTTGCTCAAACAGTTCAAGAAATAAGTTTAGAAGAAATAAAAACAAAAGCTAAATCAAACAATACTAATGTAAAAATTTCACAACAAGATTACGCTATTGCAAAAGCAAATTATGAGCAATCTAGAGCTGTAATTTTACCAAATATCAATGTTTCAAATACTAGTACATTTACGAATAACCCTTTGAATGCATTTGGATTCAAATTATTACAAGAATCTGTTTCTGCACCAGATTTTAATCCTGATCTATTAAATGATCCTGGACAAGTTGAGAATTTCAACACTCGAATTGAATTGTTACAACCACTTATCAATGTTGACGGATGGAAAGAAAGAAAAGCAGCTAATCTACAATTACAAGCTGCTAATCTACAAATGGAAAGAGCAAATGATTATGTTGAATTAGAAGTGATCAAAACGTATATGCAATTACAATTGGCTTATAAATCTGTAATTGTTATGGAAAAAGCCAAAGAAACAGTTTTAGAAAATCAAAAAATTGCCAAAAATAGTTTGGATCAAGGCTTTATTCAAAATGCGGATTATTTAAACGTTGAAGTTCGAGTTACAGAAATTGAAAATCAATTACAATTTGCTAAAAGTAACATTAAAAATGTTTCTGATTATTTATCTTTTTTAATTGGAGAAGAAAATGATTTCATTTATCAGCCAAGTTCAGATCTAACTATAAATGCATTAGATATGGATAATGATATTCTTTTAAACACAAACAGAAATGATATTCAAGCAATGCAGTTTGGAATTGATGCCCAAGAACAAATGCTTAAATCTTCAAAAATGAGTTTTGTTCCAAGAGCAAATGCTTTTGCTAATTATGAATGGAATGATGCCGAAATATTTGGGTTTGGTGCTTCAAATTATATGTTAGGCTTACAATTATCTTGGAATATTTTTGGCGGCTATAAAAATGTTGGTAAAATCCATGCCAACAAAGCACAACTGGAGAAAGCAAATTTGAATAAAGAAAATTATATAGCGCAAAGTGAGATAGAATTAAATAAAACAAAACGCCAATTAACTGATGTTGAAAATAATGTGAACTTATCAAAATTGGCATTGGAACAATCAGAAGAAGCTTTACGAATTAAAACCAATAGATTTGAACAAGGATTAGAAAAGACCACAGATCTTTTGTTTGTTGAAACACAATATCAAGAAAAAGAATTAGGCTATTATCAAGCCATATATAACTATAACTACACATTAGCATACCTTAATTTTTTAACTAAAGAATAAAAAAATGAAAAATAATAAATTCCTAACAGCCATTATTGCATTATCATTTCTAATAGTAAGCTGTGGTGGTGATCATAAATCATCAACTGTTGAATCCATGGATCCAGTTGCAGTTAAAGTAAGCAATATAAAGACCGATAATAATAATCCATTTGTTATGGCAAGTGGGAAAATAGAAGCAACAAATAGTGCAAATTTAAGCACTAGAATGATGGGCTATGTTAATAAAGTCTATGTAAAAGTTGGTGATAGAGTAAAAAAAGGACAATTGCTAATCTCCATAAACAATGTTGATCTACAGGCAAAACGAGCTCAGGTTAATGCAAATATTACCAAAGCAACCGCCGCATTTAACATTGCAGAAAAGGATTACAATCGTTTTAAAAATTTATATAAGGAAAATAGTGCATCGCAAAAGGAAATGGATGATATGACGGCTCATTACGAAATGTCAAAAGCTGGTTTAGAAGCTGCTAATCAAATGAAGAATGAAATTAATGCACAATTTGCTTATGTTGATATTAGATCTCCATTTAATGGCATTGTTACCAATAAATTTATTGAAGTTGGTGATATGGCCAATCCTGGAGTACCATTGATTGCAGTTGAGTCTCCAAATAATTTTGAGGTTACTGCCATGGTTCCAGAAAGTAATATTTCACAAATAAAATCAGGATCTAAAGTAGAAGTTCAAGTAAAATCAATTCATAAAACCCTACAAGGAAAGGTTACTGAAGTTAGTACTTCTGCAAAAAATACTGGTGGTCAATATTTAGTTAAAATAGTATTGGACAAAACAGATGATCGTATTTTATCAGGAATGTTTGCAACAGTACAATTTCCAGTTGAAAAAAATAAAAATTCAACTTCAATTGTTTTGGTTCCTGCAAGTGCAATAGTTAAATATGGTGGATTAAAAGGAGTTTATACGGTTAGTGAACAAAATACTGCCCTATTAAGATGGCTGCGTTTAGGTAAAACCTATGGAGATAAAGTAGAAATTCTTTCGGGTTTAAATGTTGATGAGCAGTACATAGTTTCAGCTGATGCGAAATTATTTAATGGAGCAAAAATAACAATTCAATAAACTAAATTAGAAATAATCCTAACCTTTCCAAAGGAGAGAATTAAAAATATAAAAAAATGAACGATGGAATTTCAGGTAAAATAGCCAGTGCCTTTATCAACTCTAAGCTTACCATTTTACTAATGGTTGCTTTAATGATCATTGGTGTTTATAGTTCTTTTTTAATACCTAGAGAAGAAGAGCCTCAGATAATTGTACCAATGGCAGATGTTATGGTAGCTTATCCTGGAGCAAGTCCAAAAGAAGTCGAAAATCGAATTGTAAAACCTTTAGAAAAAATCATTTCTGATATTAAAGGTGTTGAACATGTTCATTCCATGGCAATGAACGGGCAAGCTATGATCATCGTACAATTTTATGTGGGAGAAGATACGGAGAAATCCTATGTGAATTTATATAACGAGTTAATGAAACATAGAGATATGTTTGTTAATGGCATATACGAACCAATGGTAAAAACACGTGCTATTGATGATGTTCCCATGCTTGGAATTACACTTTGGAGTGAGAACTATGATGATTTTCAATTAAAACAAATTGCCGGAGAACTAAAAAATGAGATAGAAAAAATAAAAGATGTTTCCATTACTAAAAGTGTTGGAGGTAGAAATCGTGTTGTTAAAGTATCATTAGATAAAGATAAAATGGCTGAAAATGGTATTGATGCTTTAGGTATCATTCAAATGATTCAGGCAAATAATCAGCAATCACAATCAGGTAGCTTTGTTAAAAATGACACAGAATATTTAGTCACAACCGGAAAATTTTTATCTAAAGTTGAAGATGTTGAAAATTTGGTAATTGGGGTCAACAAAAACCTTCCGGTTTATTTAAAACAAGTTGCCACGATTCAAGACGGACCATCAACTCCTAAAAGTTATGTATCCTTTGGTTATGGTCAAGCCAATGAAAATTTTAACGACTATAGATCAGAATATGCGGCAGTAACAGTTTCAGTTGCCAAAGTAAAAGGAGCTGATGCAATGAAAATTTCTGAAAAAATATTAGATAAAGTAAATCAATTAAAACAGCATTTAATTCCAAATGATGTACATGTTGAAGTTACAAGAAATTATGGTGAAACAGCATCTCATAAAGTAGGTGAACTACTACTACATTTGGGTGTAGCAATTTTAGCAGTAACTATTTTAGTAATGTTAGCCATGGGATGGCGAGGTGGATTGGTAGTTTTCTTTTCTGTTCCATTAACTTTTGCTTTGACACTTTTTAGCTATTATATGCTAGATTATACGTTGAATAGAATTACTCTTTTTGCCTTAGTATTTGTTGTGGGTATTGTTGTAGATGATAGCATAATTATTGCAGAAAATATGCACCGGCATTTTAAAATGAAGCGATTACCATTTAAACAAGCAGCAATATTTGCTATTAATGAAGTTGGTAATCCAACTATATTAGCAACATTTACGGTAATTGCAGCAATCTTACCTATGGCATTTGTTTCTGGAATGATGGGGCCTTATATGAGCCCGATGCCAATAGGTGCCTCTATTGCCATGTTACTTTCTTTATTTATTGCTCTGACTGTTACACCTTATTTGGGATATCATTTGTTACGAGAAAAAGATGATCAAGATCATAAAGAAGAGGAAAGTCTTGAAACAAATTTTATTTATAAATTTTATAAAAAAATAGAAGAACCATTATTAAATAACTCTTTAAAACGATGGGTGTTTTTAGGTATAACATTGGTATTATTACTTGGTTCAATGTTAATGTTCTTTACCAAATCGGTAGCTGTAAAAATGTTACCCTTTGACAATAAAAATGAATTTCAGATAGTAATTGACATGCCAGAAGGTACTACATTAGAAAGAACTGCCTTGGTGACAAAAGAAATTTCACAATATTTAGCCAAAGAACCAGAAGTTGTTAATTATCAAAATTATATCGGTACATCAGCTCCTATAACCTTTAATGGTTTGGTACGTCATTACGATTTACGTGGTGGAAGTAATATGGCAGATATTCAAGTAAATTTAACGCATAAAGAAAATAGAAAAGTACAAAGTCATGATATTGCAAAATCAGTTAGACCTGAATTACAGCGAATAGGTAAAAAATATGGAGCAAATGTAAAAGTTGTTGAAGTACCCCCAGGACCTCCAGTTCTTTCTACAATAGTTGCTGAAGTTTATGGGCCTGATTATGACAAACAAATAGAAGTTGCAAGTCAAGTCAAAGAAATATTAGAAAATACGGATGATATTGTTGATATTGACTGGATGGTTGAAGCAGATCAAACTGACTATAGGCTAGAAGTTGATAGGGAAAAAGCAATGCTAAACGGTATAGTTCCTCAACAAATTGTTGGAGCTTTAACAACTATATTAAGAGAACATCCTGTTTCTAATTTATATGATGAAACTGCAAATGAAAGTATTGGAATTGTCTTATCTTTAGATGATCAAGATAAAAGTTCTTTACAGGATATTAAAAATATCAAAATAAAATCTAGTCAAGGTATCACAATTCCTATAAGTGATTTGGTTGATGTTAAAAAAGATACTTTACAAAAAACCATTTATCGCAAAGATCAAAAAAGTGTTGTTTATATTACTGCTGATATGGCAGGTGCTTTAGAAAGTCCAGTTTATGCAATATTAGGAATGGAAGAAAAGCTTCAATCCATGGAATTGCCTAAAGGATATAAAGTGAATGAATTATATTTAGAACAACCTGATGACGAAAGTGATTTTACTGTAAAATGGGATGGTGAATGGCAGATAACACTTGAAGTATTTAGAGATCTAGGGGTAGCATTTTTAGTTGTAATAGTTATTATTTATATGTTAATTGTTGGTTGGTTCCAAAACTTTAAAACTCCCATTGTAATGATGGCTGCGATTCCATTGTCATTAATTGGAATTGTATTAGGTCATTGGTTATTCGGAGCATTTTTTACCGCTACTTCATTTATAGGTATGATTGCCTTAGCAGGTGTTATGGTTCGTAATTCAATACTAATTATTGACTTTATAGAAATACGTTTAAATGATGAAATACCTCTAAAACAAGCAATTATTGAAGCAGGTGCTGTACGAACCACACCAATTCTATTAACAACAGGGGCGGTAGTTATTGGAGCATCAATCATTTTATTTGACCCAATATTTCAGGGGTTAGCAATTTCATTAGTTGCTGGAGCTATTGTTTCAACCGTATTAACATTAATTGTTGTTCCTCTACTCTACTATATGATAGAAAAACATAAATATGAAAATAAAGAAGATGTTGTTGTAAACAACAAGAAAGAAATTTAATTATATAAACATGAAACTATTAATCATTACATCGATAAAAGCGTTTAAAGAAGAAATAAAAGAAATTCTAAAAGACGCAGAAGTAAAAACATATAGCTATAAGGATGTTATTGGCTTTAGAGATGCATCAAATTTAGGTATGCAAGAAAATTGGTTTGCGAATCAAATGAATGAAGGTGAAGCTATTTTATTCTATGCTTTTGTTAAGAAAGAAAATGTAGATATTGTATTTGATAAAGTAAATACATTTAATGAAAAACAGGAAACTTTATCGACTATCCATGTTGCAGTCTTAAATATTGAAAGATCTATCTAATCTGTTCTTTCAATTGAATTATATTAATTCTTTTCATAAAAATAACTTAATAAAAATTAAAATGATAAATAAATATATCAAAGGAATTGCAGGGGCATTTATACTACTAAGTTTATTATTAGCACATTATGTAAACCCTAATTGGTTATGGTTTACTGCTTTTGTTGGTGCAAATCTGTTACAATCCGCATTTACAAATTGGTGTTTGTTAGAAATAATTTTAAAGAAATTAGGACTTAAGGAGTAATATGCAATTTTTAAATTTACTAGTCTATTGACAAATAGATATTTTTGATTTTAATGCAATTTATAATCTTTACTTTTGTTTTGACCAAAACTTCAAAATGAATATTTTAGTAATTCCTGACAAATTTAAAGATTCCTTATCTGCTGACGAGGTTATAAATGCCATTTCAAAAGGGATTCTTAAACAAAGTAAATCACATATTGTGTTTTCAATACTTGCTTCAGATGGTGGTGATGGTTTTTTAGAATCAATTTCAAATATTTATCCCAATTTCAAAAAAACTCCATCTAAAACGGTTAACCCTTTAGGCGAAAAAATAAATTCCTATTATCTATACGATTCCAATAATTGTACAGCTTATATTGAATTAGCCAAAGTATCAGGTGTAGCTTTACTAAATAAAGAACAACGCGATTGTTCAAAAACTTCAACTTTTGGAACAGGTTTACAAATAAAACAGGCTACACAATTAATTGAAAATGAAACTTATGAAGTGTTAAATCTTTTAAATGAAAAACCTCTTCCTAAAAATAGAAGAGGTTATCAATATTAATTCCTGGTGATAAGAAACTACCCCTCAATACATTCTCTTATTTTACTCTGCATAACATCTATGTTATCATCTTTTGTCCATTTATTACGTATTCTTAAAGGGATTCATAATATTTGTTTTTAAGTTTAATTTATCTGTCGAAGTTCATATACTAAAACTTACCTCCATAATGATAATTAACATTTTTTTATTTGACATCAACTGAAATATGCATGAAATAAAGTAAATTTGAAATATTAAATTTTAAGAGAAAAAATGATCAAACAACTTATAGAATGTGTTCCTAACATTAGTGAAGGGCGCGATTTAGATAAAATAAATACTATTGCCAATGTGGTTGAAACTGTTGAAGGAATTAAACTATTGGATATTGACCCAGGAAATGCTACAAATCGTACGGTAATTACCTTTGTTGGTGAGCCTGAAAAAGTTATTGAAGCAGCATTTTTATTAATAAAAAAAGCATCTGAACTAATTGATATGAGTAAGCATTCGGGTGAGCATCCTCGTTTTGGTGCTACGGATGTTTGTCCGCTAGTTCCAATCTCTGGAATAACCTTAAAAGAAACGGCTAAATACGCTCATAAACTTGGTGAAAGAGTTGGAAAAGAATTGGGCATTTCTGGATACTTCTATGAAAATGCAGCTAAAGAAAGTAAAAGAAAAAATTTAGCAAATTGTCGCTCTGGCGAATATGAAGGTTTAAAAGAAAAATTAGGTAATCCAGATTGGAAACCAGATTTCGGTCCAGCTAATTTCAACGATAATGTTGTAAAATCTGGAGTAACGGCGATTTCTGCTCGTGACTTTTTAATTGCGTATAATATTAATTTGAATACAACTTCTACTCGGCGGGCCAATGCCATTGCTTTTGATATTCGTGAAGGTGGTAGAATCAAACGAGAAGGAAATCCTGCAACAGGTAAAAAGGTTTTGGATAAAGATGGAAATCCAGTTAGAATTCCAGGTAAATTAAAAGCTGTTAAAGGTATTGGTTGGTATATTGAAGAATATGGAATAGCACAAATTTCATATAATTTAACTAATATAAGTATTACATCCATGCATGAGGCATTTGATGAAACTTGTAAATCAGCCGAGTCTCGTGGTTTACGTGTAACAGGTTCTGAATTGATAGGTTTAATTCCGCTTCAAGCGATGTTAGATGCTGCTGATTATTTTCTAATAAAACAAGAAAGATCACTTGGGGTTTCTGAGAGTGAAAAAATTAAAATCGCTGTAAAATCTTTAGGGTTAGATGATTTAAAACCTTTTATCCCTGAAGAAAAGATCATTGAATATTTGTTAAAAGATAAAACCAATAAAAAATTAGTAGATTTAACTGTAACAGATTTTGCAGAAGAAACAGCAAGCGAATCTATGGCTCCTGGCGGTGGTTCAATATCCGCCTATGTAGGAGCCTTAGGAGTTTCTTTAGGCACTATGGTTGCTAATTTATCTGCACATAAAGCAGGTTGGGATGATCGTTGGGAAGAGTTTTCAAAATGGGCAGAAAAAGGCCAATCTTATAAAAATAAATTATTGTTTTTAGTTGATGAAGACACTAACTCATTCAATAAAATTATCGATGGTTTTAGAATGCCTAAAGTAACTCCAGAAGAAAAAGAGCTAAGAAAACAAGCTATTGAAGATGCAACAAAATATGCAACCGAGATTCCATTTCAAGTAATGAAAACTGCTTTCAATTCTATTGAGGTTATGGAGGCTATGATTGAAAAGGGAATACAAAATTCTCTATCGGATGCTGCGGTAGGAATACTTTGTGCTCGTACAGCTGTGGTTGGCGCCTATTTTAATGTTCGTATCAATGCAAAAGATATAAAAGATAGAACCTTCGCGGATGACATGATTGCTAAAGCAGAAAAGATTTACCAATCTACCTTGCAAAAGGAAAAAAATATGATTGAGTTTATTGATTCAAAAATGTAATTCTTTTTAGGACATATAAGGTGATTGTGTTTTTTTAATAAGCATCTTATGAGAATTTATCAAAACATCTATGCAAAATATAATTTCTTACTCTGATGAATTAAAAAAGTATTTTATAGATTTAAATATAGAATGGTTAGAAACCTATTTTTATGTTGAGCAACATGATGCAGATTTATTAAATAACTGTAAAGAAGTTATCATTGATAAAGGTGGATTTATATTTTTTTATAAAGAAAATGAAGAAGTCTTAGGAACTTTTGCTTTGATAAAAATTACAGAGGACACTTTTGAGTTAGGAAAAATGGCTGTTTCTCCTAAGTCAAGAGGAAAAGGAATTGGTCAAAAATTAATGGAGTATTGCATTAAATTTTCAAAATCTAAAAATTGGGAGAAGCTCCTTTTATATTCCAATACTAAGTTAGAAAACTCTATTTATATTTATAGAAAATTTGGCTTTGTTGAAATACCGATTGAAGAAAATAATCCATATTCCAGGGGAAACATAAAAATGGAATTAATTCTATAAATTTAGTTTCGAACTTTACCAGTAAATACACTGGCTTTAGAATTATAAGGATTCCCTGAAGATCGTCTAAAAGATACTACTTGTCCGCAGTGCCATATAGCATCTTCAATAGGTCCATTAATTTGATTCCAAAATGGATATTCTACTTTTTCACCATTTCTATCAAAAATAATTTTAAACTTTGTTAGGTCATTACTACTTCTAAGAATATCTGCAGCTGTTTTTAAATTTTCTAAGGTTAGTTTTCTTTTTTGTTCAAATGTATAACCGGAATAATCTGTTTTTGAATTGGTTTTATTCAAAGTAGAATTAACAATTACATTTGTTAAACCCAAAATATGGTCTATCGTTTCTTCCGTTGTTCTTGCATCATCATTGGGTTTAAATTCTAAATCTTCTGCCCTTAAGCCTTCCGTTGCCCAATAATATCTAAAACCTAATCCATCAACCATTCGTGCAACAACAGTTCCTTGATTGTAATCTTTAGAATATTCAGGAATTTCATAATAAGG
>Ga0209013_10000140_pt1 | contig 56515 bp, 49 predicted proteins | sample Cruoilmetagenom2_FD_187291 | JGI IMG/M metagenome (GOLD analysis project Ga0209013, IMG submission 187291) | Oil polluted marine microbial communities from Coal Oil Point, Santa Barbara, California, USA - Sample 2 (SPAdes) (version 2) | ecosystem: Environmental > Aquatic > Marine > Oil seeps ...
GCCGCGAATCTCTCTTAATCCTATTAGAGATCATAGTCTATTTTTCGCTTAGAATATGTTTCGTTTATCAAGTATGTTCTTCAGTGATACTTTCAGGTTGGACTTCGTCAGATGAAGAAATTCTCCCAAATCGCTCTCCATGAATACAAAAGGCACGTACTGCGCAGGCGGTTTGTAATCAGCCTGTTGAGCGTTCCCTTTTTTATCATGTTCATGGTCTTGCTGGTATTCTTGCTGATCCAAGCCGAGGATGCTGGTGAACGCGTGGGATATGTTGATTATTCGGGTTTGCTCAGCGGCGCACAATCGGCTCAGGAAGCGGTACAAGGTTCAAGCGAATCGAGATTTGTGCGCTTTAATAGCGAAGCGCAGGCCGCAATGTCATTACAGGCGGGGGATATCCAGGGTTATTATGTATTAGAAGAAGATTACCAACGATCCAAGAAGGCAAGATTAATATCACGCGAGGAGCTGGGAGATGTCGTAAAGGTGGACTTCGTTGGCTTCGTGCGAGAGAAATTGCTGGAAGGGCAGCCCCCAGATGTTGCCCGCCGCATAAATGAAGGTAACAATATTGTCGTTCGTGCGGCAGAAGGTAGCCGCCAGATGGCCAGGAGAGATTGGTCCAATGCATTGGTTCCGATTTTTACCGGTTTTATTTTTATGGTTGTCATATTTATGATCTCGGGGTACCTTATGCAGGCAATTGTTGATGAAAAAGAGAATCGCACCATCGAGGTCATGGTCACCTCGGTTAGCCACGGCAAATTGATCGGCGGGAAAATTGTGGGCATCATCGGTGTCGGTTTTACACAATTGGTTGCCTGGCTGGGGATGGTTATCCTGGTGATCCTGATTGGTCGCTTACAGTTTGCTTGGATTAGGGATGTGAATATAGCCCTGGATATGGTCGTTCTACTCTTGGCAGTGCTGCTGCCAGCCTGTGTTATGATTGCCGCCTTGATGGCGGCCATTGGTTCAGTGGTAACCGAACCACGTGAGGGACAGCAGTTGACTGGATTGGTCACCATGCCGTTGGTGCTGCCTTTTTGGTTTATCCTCCAGATCATGAACAATCCTAATGGTCCCATCTCTATTGCTTTAAGCTTCTTTCCATTGACATCGCCTGTCGCCCTTACTCTGCGGGCTGCATTTACGGTAATCCCGCTCTGGCAGATGCTGTTAAATGTGCTCTTAATGGTACTGTTTGCCGGATTAGCGGTCTGGTTCGCTGGACGCGCCTTCCGGTTGGGTATGCTGCAGTATGGAAGGCGTCTGTCGTTCAGGGAATTGATTCGAGGATCGGGGTCATGAGAAAAACTTTACTGGTAGGAATATACGAAGTTGTCACTACTCTGACGCGGCGGTCGTTTCTTATTGTCACGTTTGGATTACCCCTCGTCTCTGCCTTAATATTTTTTATTGTCTCGGCTCTAAACCCGGACACCCGCGACTCGATAACCTCGATGTCGGGCTTGGCGAGCTCTCAGGGGAGCGCAGCTACACAGAACAAACCAGATGGCTATATTGATAGAAGTGGGATAATCCTATCGATTCCGTCTGCAGTTCCAGATGGGGAGCTGATAAGGTTTACAGATGAAGCTGCTGCACAAGATGCGCTCGATAAGAAAAGTATCCGTGGATATTATCTGATCCCGGTTGATTATCTGCACACTGGGGAGATCATTTACGTGCGTTCAGATTACAATCCACTCAGCGCGTCTGAACAATCAGGGTTGATAGAATGGGTATTAAGGGTCAATCTCCTGGGCGGCGATGTTCGATTGGCGAATCAAATATCCGATCCGCTTGATCTCGAGGTTACTGTTCTCGAACCGCCCAATGATCGGGATCAAGACAATCCGTTGTCGTTCTTCTTGCCGTATGGGGTGACTTTTATTTACTACCTCATCATTCTCGCCTCAGCCAGCTTGCTGCTCAATAGCGTTACGAAGGAAAAAGAGAACAGGATGATTGAGATCATGATGCTGGCCACAACTCCCAGGCAATTGCTGGCGGGAAAATTCGTGGGGTTGGGTTTAATCGGACTGCTTCAGGCCATTCTATGGCTCGGAACAGGGTTTGTCTTACTCCGGCTTAGCGGGACTACGTTTCAAATCCCGGAGGCTTATCAACTGCCCGTTTCATTCTTGATTTGGGGGCTGATATTCTTTCTCCTGGGTTATGCTGTGTTTGCCAGCTTGATGGCTGGTATAGGCGCCCTGGTGCCCAATATAAGGGAAGCCTCCCAGGTCACCCTGATCGTTATGGCGCCGTTGATGTTGCCGCTGATGCTGATCAGCGTATTGGTTCGGGATCCTAACAGTGGGTTGGCAGTAGGATTGAGCCTGTTTCCGCTTACAGCCCCAGTGACCATGATGATGCGCCTGTCGGCTACTGAAGTTCCGCTTTGGCAAACTCTCCTATCCATCGTTATACTGGTAATAACGGCGGTCCTTATCTTGCGAATAGTCGCGCGTGTATTCCGAACTCAGACCTTGCTTTCCGGGCAATCGCTGAATGTCAGGAAAATTCTGGATACCCTGAAGCCATATGGAAAAGCCCAGCTAGATGCGGGTGAATCAGGTAAAAAAGTGGTATAGTTAAGCGCTGAACTTGTAGTATTGTTGTTTTATTAGCATTCAGTCAGAAAGGAGTGTATAACATGGGGAGTTGTTTGAAGCTGCCCTGAGTTCTTCGATAACGCGGCCGGAGACTCACTTTAAGTTAGTTGGGAGTTTATGGTTGAAGCAGCTCGCGCCATTTACGGTGCGAAGCATGCCCATGGGGCTAGAGTCTACATTACCTGTCGAAAGTGCATCTGGGCTCTGTGGGACGCGTTGTGTGCCCGCGCTGGGTAAGAATAATCAGGGGAGGTTATTTACTCGATTTCACCTTCTGGAAAGTTTTATCAAGAACATACGTATACATTGGACAGCGGCTGGCATCGTTTCTAAGATATCAGTACAACACTTGGGCGCTGTTGATGATCCAATCGCATCCAGGTCGATATTCAAGCTTAAAGCTGTTTCGTTATGGTTACACTACAGAGATATCAGGAGGGCAGCATGAAGCAGGCAGACGTGGAAACAATCTTAGATGAAGTGCGCGATGCGCTTACCAGGGATGATTTGGACCAGGCAGTAGCGCTTGTTGAAGCGCTCCGCCCTCCTGACCAGGCCGATGTCTTTGAAGAGTTATCACCGGAGGCGCAGAATGAACTCCTGCCGTATCTCGATCCGGAGGACTCCGCGGATATCCTGGAAGAACTGGAGGATGAAGATGCCGCCGAGATAGCCGCACGCCTCGATATGGAAGAACTGGCTCGCATCCTGGACAAGATGGAACCGGACGAGGCTGCTGACTTGCTTGGAGATATCCCTCAAGAGCAGGTCGACGAAGCTCTGTTATCAGTTGATGGGGCTGAGGAAATCCGAACACTTTTAAAACATCGAGACGATACGGCTGGTGGTCTGATGACCTCGGTCGAGGTCATTCTCCATAAGGATATTTCGGCCGCGCAGGCTATCGAACAATTAAGATCCAGTGCGCCCGACACGGAAACGGTTTATTATCTCTTTGTGGTTGATGACGATCTGAAGCTGGTGGGAGTCATTTCCTTGCGGCAGTTGATCATAGCTTCGCCGAGCGTCTGTATAGACGATATAATGGACACAGGGGTGATATCCGTGCCGGCAGAGACTGATCAGGAGGAAGCCGCCAGGTTAATGGCACGTTATGACCTGATCGCAATGCCTGTCGTAGACGGGGACGGTCAATTGTTGGGTGTGATCACGCACGACGATCTGGTGGATGTCCTCGAACAGGAAGCGACCGAAGATATCCAACGCCTCGGTGGCGTGCCTGGGGAGAGAATCTCTGAGGAATCGGTGGTTTCATCACTGCGTACAAGATTACCTTGGCTGGTTTTGAATTTAGCTACTGCCATGATCTCGGTCTCCGTGCTGAGCCTATTTGAGAACACGATCGCGGCCGCCGCCATACTGGCAGTTTTCTTTCCCATCGTCGCGGGTGTGAGTGGAAGTGCCGGTACACAAACGCTGACCCTAACGGTGCGCGGTCTGGCGTTAGGCGAGATCGGGACCCGTAATGGCCTTCGAACCCTGTTTCGTGAAATATTGATCGGGCTTGCTAATGGATTGGTTCTGGGAATTCTGGTGGCGATTATTGCTTTAATCTGGAAAGACAAACCGATTTTAGGCCTGGTGGTCGGATCGGCCGTTATGCTCAATATGATTACAGCTGCTGTCGCGGGATTCCTGGTCCCGATGGGTTTACAATTTAGTAAAATTGATCCCGCTCTTGCTTCGCCGGTACTGGTCACTACGCTCACAGATACAATCGGCTATTTCATTTACCTGGGCTTTGCCTCGATCTTGCTGCTGCAGCTCATTTGAGGTGAGCAGACACCTTCCGACAATTATGCCTGTTCATCTCCAGCTGCAAGGTGGTATCGGAGTGCGTATGCGACAGTCTCTGTGCGAGAATTACTCTCGGATGTTGGATAACAACTGCCCCATCGTACGATGTACGAAGGTACAGATATCACTATGTTCAGCAGGACGATGTGTAAAATAAATAAGTTTTGTAGTATCTGGTTACACGACTGTAAAACACCATGGAAAGAGGAGCCATAGTTATGAACCAATTAGCCATTGAATTAAATAATCTGCGAAAAAGTTATGGCGAAGTTATTGCAGTGGATCAGGTAAGTTTTTCTGTCCCCAAGGGAGAAATTTTTGGCCTGCTGGGTCCCAACGGAGCAGGAAAGACGACCACGTTAGAGTGTCTTGAAGGTCTCCGCAAGCCTGATAGCGGTATGATGCGCATAATGGGTGAGGATCCTGCGCGTGATGGACGCCGGCTCCGGAATCTCGTTGGCGTACAGCTTCAGACGTCCGGACTGCCGGCTACGATGACGGTGGATGAATCGATGAGATTTTTTACCGCTTATCATGGTGTTCAACCCAGATATGACCTGCTGGAGCGGATGGATTTATTAAAAAAAAAGGGCAGCCAATATCAAGAATTATCGACCGGTCAAAAACGAAGATTAGCCCTGATACTGGCAATCGCCCATGACCCCCTCATCGTTATCTTGGATGAACCTACAGCTGGTTTGGATGTTGCTTCACGCGCAGAACTGCACGCCATGATGCAAGAACTGAAAAATAATGGGACCACCATTTTGCTTGCTACGCACGATATGGCCGAAGCAGAAAAAATGACCGACAGCGTCGCAATCCTGCTGAAGGGAAGCATAATCACGATGGGTACTGTGCGTGAGATAACTGCTCAGGGTTCAGGGTTTACAAAAATATCAGTGCGGACAGAGGAATCTAGATTGCATGAAGATGAGATCGAATTTCCTGCCGTAAGTCAGCGAGTGATAAAAAACGAGTATGTAAATTATTTCACCACCGAGCCCGGAGTGACCGTATCCTCGATCATCAATTACGTTGAAAAACAAGGTGATCGGTTGATCGACTTGCGAGTCGAGCGCCCATCGCTTGAAGAGCGTTTTCTAGAGATTACCAGTGAAAGGAACTGACCGATGACTGCATTCTTAAATCATTTCAGCTTTGAGTTCAAGACCGGTTTACGCAACCGCAACCTGCTGATGACCAATTATCTATTACCATTGGTGTTTTACGTCATGATGGGGTTTGTGATGGTGCAGATAAATCCAGCTTTTGCTGCCACCCTGATTCCCAGTATGGTGGTCTTCACGATGATGGTCAGCACGATCCTGGGGATGCCGGCTCCATTAACCGAGGCGCGCAGCCAGGGAATTTACCGCAGTTATAAAATCAACGGTATTCCGGCGCTGTCGATTTTAGCAATTCCGGTGCTGACCACCATCTTCCATGCCATGATCGTCTCAGTCATCATCGCTCTAACTGGAGGATCATTTTTTGATGGTGCGACCCCAGAGAGTTGGGGCGCCTTTGTGTTCATTACTTTGCTGATTGCGTTTACTTTTGGTGGTATCGGTGCCTTGATTGGTGTGGTTGGCAGTAGTACTACCTCTGTTGTGATGTTAGCACAAATAATTTTTATTCCTTCCATACTTTTGGGCGGAATGATGATCCCTCTGGAGCAGCTGCCTGAATCTGTTAGGTGGATTTCAGCCCTGTTTCCCGCCACATACGCAATGGAAGCCTTCAACGGGTTAGCTTATGGCAGAGAGACTCTCATCCAACCGGGAGTTGCGCTGATCATCCTCGCAATTAGCGCTTTGTTGTCCTTTGGTTTTGCGGTGTATCTGTTCAATTGGGACAGCCAGAACGGCACTCGCAGGGGGAATCCACTCCTGGCATTAATTGCGCTGGTACCATATATAGCCGGTGCAATATATATAAACTTATGATATGGTTGGTCCCATTTTGGAGGGATTTCCCAGGAATGTCCCATGGACTTTTCTTTGTCTATCTGCTCTTCACTATATAACCCTGGCAAACTCCGCTATCGCCTGCTCTGAAAGTTCGTGATCCCCCATTGCCTGGATCACCTGCAGAGGCAAGGTGAGGTGATGCGCTCCAGCCAGTGTGGTGGCGACTGCCTCTTGCGCCGTTTTGACGCTGGCGGCCAGGACTTCGACTGAAGAACCACAGGCGTCGATTACTGCTCGCATCTGGCTTACCAGTTCGATGCCATCTCCCAGCAATCGTGTGCTGCGGTTTACGTAGGGCAGGATGTATTTTACACCTGCCTGGCATGCCAGATACACCTGGGCGGGACTGAAGATGGCCGTAATGCCAACGACATATTTTTTTGAGCCAGGCGACTGGCCAGGGCTAGATTTTCCAGTGTGCAGGGGATCTTGAGCCCGACCTGGCCCGAACGCAGTGATGCCATGTGCCTTGCCTCATTGTGTCGCTTTTCTACAGTAGGTGCCGTGAGCTGATAGAACACCAATCCATGGGATGCATTGCACAAATTTATGATGATGTCTTCTGGACGCCCCTCTGCCTGGGCTAATAATAAGGGATTTGTGGTAATCCCTTCGACCAGACCCAGCCCGGATGCCTGACGAGCCTCTTCGACGGATGCGGAATCTAAGAATAGCCCCATAATTTACCTCCAATTTTGCTTCCATACACGCAGTCCAGAGCGTGCAAGTCTTACTGGTATGATCCGATATAGCGAATTCTCCGATTCGATTTTTCGGAGCATGGGCTGTTTCAAATCCAAAAAAGCGTTGTTAAGGATGGTCACCGATCCCCCTTCACCACCCGCCCCGTTCACTTTCCAGCCTGATGCAGCATGTTCACTCGCTATCTCGATCACTCTGCATGCATCATCACTCACCAGCTCGGGGTGCAGCCGGCGTTGTGCTTCAGTGTTCTCTATCATCGCCAGGCCAAGGGCGTGCAGGTCCCCGTTTACAATGGCGTCGCGGGATTTCCTTGCAGTCGCGCGCAGGTCGTTCAATTGCTGACATTCCGGTCCGGCCTGCTCTAAGGATTGGATGACCATCTCGTGAACGCGGGACGAGCTGTGGGACCGGCCAAGATAGATGAGAACAAGACGCCTTTCGAGTTCCCATAACAAGTCATCGGGAACCTCGATTTGAGACGCGCTTGCCTGTGGGTATTGGTGCATCTGGATATAATTAATACCACCGTAGGCGGAACAAAGCTGATCCTGCACCCCGCTTTCCTGACCGAGTATCTCGGTCTCGATTTTATGTGCAGTAGATGCGACTTCGTGCTTATTCATGCGTCCGGGAGATAAGAAGTCCAATGCACCGATCAGTGCAACGGTCACTGCGGCCGATGTGCCGGTAGATGCGCCCGCGGGAGCTTCTGAGTAGATCGTGACCTCGATGGAAATATCATCTGGAATGGACATGATAGCGATTGCCGCCTCCAGCAGTGGATGCCTACCCGGTCCTTTATCTGGATTTACTGCATATCGATCGCCGAAATTCTCAGCGTTGATGATGACTTGCGCCTCCCGCTCCATCCTTTCATAAACCGCGATTTGTACTTCGGCGAAAGGAGCCACCGCGATGTTAAATATTTCCCCGTGTTCAGCGAACCAGGTATCGGTCCAGCCACCGTTGTCACAGATGCGGATGGGTGCGAGGCTGTTTATGAAATAACGTGGGCGCCTGTTTTTTATATTCATTCCAAAAAACCTTGTGTGATAAGGTCTGTCCAGCCTGGATTTATAGCTCGATTGACCAAATTAATTCTGCTTCCGTCTTTAGTGATTGCTCAATTTAACCACAAAGCCTCAAGAATGCACAATGAATATGACCTGTGTTGGCGGTATCCTTCTCGCTTGCTACTTTTGAAGCTGCACTACCAATGCCCCGAGTCCTGCTACCAGAATACCGATCACTTCCCACCAGGTCAGGCTTTCACCGAGGAAAATCCACGCCAGGATGACGGTTTGCACCAGCATGGTGTTGTTAATGACGCTGGACTCAACCGCCGTTAGCGTACGCAGGGTGCGGTTCCACAGGGTGAAGGCGAACGCCGTGTTGATCACGGCAAGCCAAACAATGATCAACCAGTGTTTTATTTGTAAGGCCGGCATTCCCTGGAATATGATCCCTCCCGAGAGAAGAGCAAGCGCTCCAACCCCCATGCTGATCGTCGTGACCAACAATGGCGTTATCTTCGCTTCTCGATTGATCCTGCGTCCAAGGATGGATGAGAGCGCATTGGTCATGATGCCTACACCCACGATGCTCAATCCGAGTATCTCTCCAGAAGGAAAGTCGATCGGGTAAAAGTAGATCAGCGAACCGGTGATAAACAATCCTACTCCCAACCATTGCAGTTTTGTAGGGTGTTCTGATAACAGCAAGATGCCCAGCATGGCGACGACGATGGATGTGAGGTTCATCAGCAGCGTGACGGTTGCTGCAGGAAGGTAATACAAGCCCAGGAACATGGCTCCCTGGGTTATGGCGTAGAAGAGCAGGCCAAGCATAATCAACCGCGCCCAGTCGGGGCGAGTCAGCCGGTGTAATGATGCTCTGGATTCCTGCCGCAGTGCGAAGGGGAGTAAGCATAAAAATGCCAGGCTGTAACGCAGTCCGGCAAAGGTAACGGCGGGGATGTCAACCAGGCCGACCTTGATCAGCACCCAGGATGTAGACCACAAGAAGGTGACAAAGAGCGCCTGTAGAACGGCGATACGCTGGGTCCTGGCTTCCGGCAAAATTATGCTCCGTGCAGCAAATAGTTTTAGCATTATCCCACGATATTTCGAATAACGTATAAATTTCAATGGCAGGGATATCTATTTTCAAGAACCTGCAGGTGAACAGGATGTGAAGAGACGTATTCGAACGCACCCGGTAATGATAGTTATTGCGCAAATCCGTGGATTGAGGTGGGTGATATTGATTATAATAAGAACATTGGCGCTGTTTTCACCGGGTATGTATAATATTTTAGATGACCAGAAATTTTTTGATCAGATCGAAAAACGGGAGCGAGTCTCGTACTTTTAGTTCCAACCAATAACCTATGACTGCAATCACAGAAGTAAAAGATGTCTGGAGTACTTTGACGGAGGTTGATCTTGCGCCCCTGCGTGATGAAGCGTTGGCTGGCGTGAGTATTGCCCTGATCGGCGCGACCGGATCCGGTCGCAGTGCTTTGTCCGCTTTAATGCGGCGTGATCCGAATCATCCGCAGGTGGTCACCCAAACGCCCGTGATGGTGCTCGAATTGAGCGAAGTACAAAAGTCGGCCGGGGCTGACCTGGTCATCTTGATGGTGGATGCCCAGCAAGGTGATTTTTGGAGTGAAAGGCAGATTGCCGATCAACTCATCGATTCGGGACAGCTTGTGCTGGTTGTCATAAACCAGCAGCCAATATTGGACGGACAGCCAGATCAAAGCGCGTGGAATGGATGGGATCAGCGGCAGATTGCGTATGGGAATTTGGATGATAGTGATACCCTGATGCAGTCATTAGTACCGGCAGTGATCAGGCTGCTCCCAGGTCATCATCTGGCGCTAGCGCGCAGTTTTCCACTTTTTCGCGTAGCGGTCGCAAATCATCTGATCGGCGATACCTGCCTCTCCAATTCTGCATATACGCTCAGCACTGGGCTGGCTGAGATGGTCCCGCTGCTATTAATTCCGCTCAACGTAGCCGATATCATCGTGCTGACCAAGATGCAGGCATTCCTGGTTTATAAGTTGGGTCTGGCCTTGGGTCTCTCAACGCGCTGGCAGGATTACGTCGCCGAATTTGGGGGTGTTTTGGGTGGCGGATTCTTATGGCGGCAAGCGGCTCGCAGTCTGGTGGGCTTAATTCCGGGATATGGCATCATACCCAAGGTGGCGATCGCTTATTCAGGAACCTACGTGGTTGGGCACGTCGTGCTGCGCTGGTACTTGACCGGCAGGCATCTATCCAGGGATGAGATGAAGTTGCTGTATCAAGAAGCTTTAGGGAAAGGGAAGGAGATCGCTAAACGATTGGTGGAGAGAAGACCAGGGTATCGAAAGGGGAAATCACGCAAACGCCTACCTGGAGCTTCGTAGATACTGATCGTTGCATAAGTTACAAAACGTCTCTTGATTGTGTATTGGAATGTGTGTAATTTTTTGTGTGCGTCGCAAACGCACACAAAAAATTACACAAGAAAACCTACACAATCCGTCTCTTGAGTTGTTTGATCGCTGATTGGGTTAAGCCTTCAATGCAAGGATCAGTAATTCTCTGCCACCCACCATGTGATTAATCCCAGCACAAAACAGGAAAATCCACCCACGATGGCGCCGTAAAAGCCCATCCCCAACACGGTTGTTAACGATAACCCCAACCAGTCCAGGAAGCGCGCCCCCAAGAGACCCGCGAGTCCGCCGGCAATCACACCGGGCGCCAATCCAATGATTGCTCCCAGCCTGGCACCGTCGCGGCCTTTTTCCCGGCCAAATCCACCCAGCGCACCGATGATCGTCGGTAATAGTACACAGATGAGGGTGCCGAACAGGATACCCGTGATGATCGCGTACGCAGGCCCGCTGATGGCGACCCCACCAGACCACGTGCCTAATAGGGCACCAAGAAAAATACCATACACCACCCAGCCAAACATCCACAGCAGCGGACGCGCCCAATACTTGCGAATATTTTGAAGTAAGGAGATGGATAATTTCACCGGTAACCGTTGGCTGTACTCCCAGTCTTCAGCTTTCGCGATCACGCGCACCTGACCCGTATGTCTCCCCACTCGCATTTTACCCGTATCGACCCTGTATTTGACCTGGTAGCTTTTACCGGGTGAGCATAGAAAATGCTCCGGTTCGACGGATCCCCAGGATGTATCGCACGTGATCTTCCCGAGGAATGCACTCCCACCCTGATTGCTGACCGTGAATGTGCAGCTTTGAATATCCCCGCGATACGTTTTTCCAATATCCAGTATCGGTGGTTGGACTTCTAAGCCGGGCTCTGGGACGTTGACCATTACCGGATCCTGCTTCCGTCCCGCTTTACCTGCATCAATCATCAGGTACAGAACCTGTGGCTGCGGAGAAGGTGAAAGCACCCCGGCATCAACCGTCACCTTGATGCGCCGTGAATCACCGATCACCAGTTCAGTTGGTTTCACCTGCAAACCTGGAGATAAGCCGCTAACCTTACATAACAGGCATCCACCACCCGCGTTGGTAACCTCAAGTTCGAGGGTCTTTTGCTTTTGCCATGGGACGTCCCCAGCGTGCATGGATGTATTGGGAAGCACCAAAAGCGGTTGTGGGAGCGTAGGATCAAGCTGCCGCAGAAAGGTATCCAAAGCTAGATCGAGGTTGTCTTCCCGGGCTTTGACGTTCTTGACCTTCGCAAGGATGTCGTGCCTGTGCAAATCCTTGAACCATCTCTCCCATTCATCCCCTTTGAAGTACATGCGCGCCTCTTCCCAATTCCGGTTAGCAGTGGAGGCCAGGTCCTCCGGTGTGTAAGAAAACGTACCGTCCCGCCAACGGAAGACCGGACCGTGGCTGGGTTGTGCGCCCAGTAGTTGGCGTAATTCTTTGGCTGAGATACGCTTTTTTACATCTTGGATCAGAGCTCTTTGGAGAGCTTTTCGCATGCTTTTGGGGATGCTGTTTAACTTTGGGAACTTGTAAGGCTGATCGCGTGGATCGTCATCGGTGAGCAGGTGGTAGAGCGTGGCCGCCAGTGCAAAAACGTCCGAACGGGACTCTGGTTTTCCTGTAGCCTGTTCAGGTGGGGCATATCCGACTGTACCGAATATACTGGATTTCTTGCGCCCGCTTGTACCCCCTGGCATAGGAGATTGATACGCTTTTGCGGTTCCGAAATCTACCAGCCATATTTCGCCTGCCTTGTCGACGATCAGGTTCGCGGGTTTGATGTCCATGTGGATCACGTTTTCGGCAGCCAGGTTCTCCAGCACTTTGCACAGTTGGATCCCCCAACTGCGTACTTCGTCCACCGTGTAGGTCTTACCGGGCACTTCTTTCCCATTTTCATCGAAGTGAGTTATCTTTTGTTCTAAATTCTCCCCTTCGACGAATTGCATAATAATGAAGTTGCGTCCCCCTTGGCTGAAAAAATCGAATACCTGTGGAATGCCGTGGATGTTTAGGGATGCCAGTGTAGCTGCTTCTGCTTCGAAACGTTTGATTGCCTTCACCTGCCCGCGAGGATCGTTTGGATCGAAGTATTCCAGCATTTCCTTGAGCACGACGCGACGTTTCTTTCTGGCGATGGTTTCGGATGCCAGGTACAGAGCTCCCATGCCGCCTTTCCCGAGTTGCCTGATGATCGTGTAGCGCCCGTGCAGCTTCAGACCGGGAGCTAACTGACTGGCAAGCGTGGCTCCACATTGCGAGCAGAATGTCGCTGTAGGACGATTTGTATGATTACAATGTGGACAGGTGTTAAGGGTCGCCATATCGAAATTCTGACCATAAAGTTGCGGGCGTTTTGCGCCCGCAATTTTACCCACAATAAACGGGATTATTAGCGAAAGTTCTCCACTTCTTCTGGATTAAAGACGACTTCTTCTTTTCCGGTCAGCTTCTCCAGCACCTTCTGTACGATCAAATCAAGATGCCCGGAGTGGGCGACATAATCAAGGTCATCCGCAGGTACTGACAGTACCGGGCAAAGATTGAAATTATCGATCCAGGTTTCATATAGTTTGTTGAGCTGATCCAGGTATTCGGATGAGATGCGCTTTTCGTAATCACGTCCCCGCAGATTTATTCGCTCCTCTAATGTCTCGACGGAGGCGCGCAGGTAAATGACCAGATCGGGTGGCGGCAAGAATTTAGTTAATACCTGGTATAGCTCGCGGTATGAGTTGTAATCCCTGTCGTTGAACAATCCCTGTTGGTAGAGGTTGCAGGCGAACACTTCGGCGTCTTCATATACACTGCGGTCTTGAACAACGGATGTGGGGTGATCGATCAATTGCCGGTGGGACCTCAATCGCCGGGTGATGAAAAAGATTTGCGAATGGAAAGCCCAGGAGCGCATATCCTGGTAAAAATCTGCTAGGTAAGGATTCTCAACCTCTGGTTCGTAAAATGGTTGCCATCCGAGTTGTTTACTGAGCATCGTGACCAGGGTGGACTTGCCTACACCGATATTCCCAGCAATGGCTACAAATTTTTTCAAGATTCCTCCTTATCAATCATGTTCAAGGAATGCCAACGTGCGTCCTTGCTCATCGTCCATCACTAACTCCAGGTGGCGTTTTGGCCTGTATGATGTGATCTTAATCAGACGTAAGCAATTTGAACAATCCTCCGAGACTGGGAAGAAATCCCCCAGAGAATTGGGTGTTTCGTAGAAAAATTTGTCATTAAAAATCACGTCTTCGTCATCAAAATAAATCGCCAGTGGGTATATGTTCGACTCAACCAGATCCTGGAAGAAATGCGTTCCAAAAGAAGCCTCTGGGGCGGAACCGATCCCTTCTCCTGCCAGTTCTATGAGTGCGCGTGTGTTGTAGATATCGCCGTAACCCGCGTGGATACCGAGGTCAGGGTTGTTGGTCCCCCAACGTCCGGGTCCAATGCAGATGAAATTCTCCCCAGCCAAGGCGGCGTTAAGGCGTCCGATCATTTGCCCCAGTTCAGCGCGATCAGATGTTGTGGGTAGAGAATAATAGTCCACCGGAGAGACGAATATTACATAACGAATGGAACTCACCCTTCCTTGTGGGGCCATGCGCGTGGTCGAGAAGATGATGTCCGCATCGCGGATGTTGTGCGGTATACGCGCCTGGATTTCGTCCAGGTGACTCTGCGGTCGGCATTGCAGCAGTGATACCCTGATCTCGGGTACAACTTCGGTAGGGTCAACGACCTGGATAGTAAATTCTGTGTCCACAGGAGAATGGTAATGTTTTTCCAGAAGCTGAAGCATCCTGGACATCCGTTCCGCCAATGGAGTGCGCCGCAGAAGTCCGTCGAATGTCAAGACCAGGTTATCAAGGTTTGCTTCGCGCAGTGTAATTCGCAGGGGTGCAAGGTAGCCTCCATGATCCACCTGCACGAGATAGCGCAGCATGGGATAGCGTGATTGAAGTACATCTTTGACCGGCATAGTTTTAAACTTGTTTTCTTCTAAATCTATCAGGTCAACATACTGCTGCGAGTACCGGCGGATGGCCTTCGGTGATGACTCCGGATGCAGAAGTGGGTGACTCAAAGCCACCAGGCGCGGGTAATCATCACCGACACGGTCCACGGCGCGCGTACCCAGCCCCCAGACTAAGCGCATAAAACCATCGTCGCGGCGTATTTGTGGTGACCAGCGGTAAAGGTTGCGGCTGAAACCCACACCAGCTGCGTGGGGGAGAAAATAACGCCCGTACCGTTCCCCCTGCACTACCTGTATCAAGATAGCCATACGTTCATCGTAGTCCTGCAGTCCTTTTGCACGGCGGTAAAGAAGTGCGTTGGGATTGAGTGAGCTGGCATAGATACTCTGGATGGCCTGCGTAAAATTGTTTAAATTTTCTTCCAGAGTGCCCTGGTTTGGACAGAAATGACTATCGTATTTCCCTGCGAAGGATGTGCCGAAGTTGTCTTCCAGCAAGCTGGAGGAACGTACGATCAGCGGTTTGTCTCCTACCTGCTCGAGCAGTCCCTTGAAGCGTTCCAGGATGTCGGGAGGAAATTCACCTGCTAAAAATTCTTCCAGCACGGTTGGATAATCCGCCCGGATCTGGTCTTCAAGTTTGTATTTTTGATCTGACCAATGCATCAACCCGTTGATGGTCATAAAAGTGTACGTAAGATCTGCGCCGATGTAGTAAGACTCCGGAATCTGGATACAGGCACGGATGTCTTCGTCGGCGACTTCCTGCAAGATACGATATGCCAGGATCATGCCAGCAGTTTTCCCCCCGATCTTGCCGTGCCCAATTTTTCGGGAGCGGATATGATTCAGATCCGAGATATTGAGCCAGTCTTTGGCGATCTTTACATACCCTAATTGGTCGCTGATCAGCGTGCGGATCAGGACGACCTTGATCTCTTGCAGGCGAGCCTCAGCCGTGGCGCTCTCATCCGGGGGCATCTTTTCAATTGCCATTGCCTGCTCAAAGAGCATATTCTGTGGGGCCAATTCGGGGTTGAATGAAATCTGGAATTCAGTGTCCTGGGCCCCGCTTTCCGACAGCGCCTCCTTCACCAGGCGTTCGAATTCCGTGTAGGGTAAATTATACGCAAAGTAGAAATCCGTCAGGTGATCACGAACCCTGGATAACCTCATCTCCCAGATGTCAATAGGTTCTTCTGAGAAAGGGTCAAGCAAACCCTCCCGAGCCTGGGAGAGAATAGCTTTTTCTCTCACCTCCGCTTCAAAAGTCTGAGGAGTGATGACGCCGCGTTTAAATAGTTCGCGCCGCATTCGGGAGCGAATCTGTGTACACAGAATTGGATATTGAGCCAGGGAGAGGTAAATATGAAGTGTACGGTCTGAAGATGCAGGAGGTAACGTCATGAGATAGACACCCCGTTATCCGGTCAACAGGATGCTCTTGATCGTGTTATGTCTTATTGTAAAGCAACTGTTAATTACCCAGGTGCATGGGCATGATTACGTGTAGAAATTGGTCATCACCTATCGGTCTTATCACACCAGGGCTTTCACTTGCGTTTGTCTCCAGGGCAACGTTGGGGGTATCGATGATGTCTAATACTTCTCTCAGGAAACGCACATTGAATGCGATTATCAGTCCATCCCCTTCGATACTGGCATCGACTACGTTCTGGCTGGATCCGGTTTCCTCCGATTGAGCCGAAATTTCTACAATTCCAGGTTGCAGCTCTCCTCCCCCGGGACTGATATTGATGCGAGCGATGTACGAACCTTCGCGTGCAAAAATCTCGGCTTGCTTACAGGCTTTCAGAAAAGCACTCGTTGAGAGAACAGACCTTGTACTAAAACCATCGGGAACGATTTGCTGGAATTCAGGAAAAACACCTTCTATCAGTTGGGAGACCAATTCAGCGTCCTGTAGACGGAATATAATCTGGCCTCTACCAGCAGGCAGGATCATGGTCAGTGTTTCATCCTTATCACCGGCGATACGTGCTAATTCACTCATGGCGCGGGCAGGGATGATGGCGTTAATTGGATCGGGAGCAGGCGAGGACAATTCTGCTTCTCTAATCGAAAGACGGAAGCCATCCGCTGCGACGAGTGTAATCTGGTTGTCGTTTATCTTCATTAACACACCCGTAAGCACGGGGCGCGCGTCATCGTTCGAAGCAGCAAATGCGACCTGGCGAATCATTTCTGTTAAGTTGGCCACGTTAATCTGCAGACCTTGGGATATTTCCGCTGCAGGCATGGGAGGATATTCTTGGGAGTCGATACACTTGATATCCGTGACTGAAGCACCGCTGCGCAGATTCAAGGTTTGTGTGCGAACGGTAAGGTCCATCTCCACCTGCTTTTCTGTAAGTGTACTCACCAGGTCTGTAAACGTGCGCGCGGGGACAGTCGTAGAGCCCTCCACTTCGATCTTTGCCCCAATCCAGCAGGTGATACCTATTTCCAGGTTGGTGGCTGATAGCCGCAAGCGCCCTTCGTCCGTAGCAATTAAGATATTGCCAAGCACAGGCAGTGTGCTGCGCGGTGAAACGGCGCGCGAGACTACGTTTAATCCATGAGCCAGGTTTTCCTGTAAGACGGTTACTTTCATGATGGCAATCCTCTCCTAATATATCAAACTACTATGAGTATACAACGAGTAGGAGAAATATGCCAGAAAGAAATGCAAATTTGACCACTTCCGTCTCATCGTTTACTAGAAAGTGTTTTATATCCACCCGCGCAATCCCATTGCCTTGACGACGCGACCAATGGCGACCATGTAAGCTGCATCGCGCATGAAAACACCTTCGCTTTGGGCCATTTTTAAGACGCTGTGAAAAGCCTTGGTGATCTGATTATCCAGGCGTTTGAGGACAACTTCCCGCGTCCAGTAGTAATTGTAATCGTTCTGAACGCCCTCAAAATAAGACACGGTGACTCCGCCTGCATTGCATAGGAAATCCGGGATGACAAAGACTCCGTTAGCCTTGAGGACTTCATCTGCCTCAGGGGTCGTGGGGCCGTTGGCGCCTTCCGCTACCAGCCGAACCCGGTCGCTGACGCGCTTGACCGTCTCAGCGTTGATCTGGCCTTCCAGTGCACTCGGTATGAGAACGTCGACGTCTTTCGTTATCCATTCTTCGGGACCTTCAATCTTGTATCCGGCTTCAAGTGCCTTTTCCTTATCGATCGTCCCATATTGGTCAGTGATGGAAATCAGGAACCGGATGTCTAAACCCTCCGCATGACCAACGGTATATGGTGTCCGGTCGGAAATGTCCCAGTAGGATACACAGACTACTTTGCCCCCCAACTGCTCAGTAAAGCCCAGGCCCGCGTACTGCGATACGTTGCCGAAACCCTGGATAGCGGCGGTCGATTTCTGCGCATCGAGTTTGAGGTGCTTCATAGCCTCGCGTACCGTATATATAACACCGTACCCGGTTGCTTCCTTTCTGCCCAGAGAACCACCTCCACCGACAGGTTTTCCGGTGATCACTCCAGGAGTGTATTGGCCGGTCAGCTTGGAGTATTCGTCCATCATCCAACCCATCATCTGGGGTGTTGTGCCGACGTCCGGTGCGGGAACATCCTGGCGCGGACCGATGTTGCGCCACATCTGATCCACCCATCCGCGGCATAATTTTTCTTTCTCGTTTACGGAGAGCGTGGCTGGATCCACCGGGATACCTCCCTTCCCGCCGCCCAGAGGGATATCGGCGACGGCCGTTTTCCAGGTCATCCACATTGCAAGCGCACGCACTGTATCCATCGTTTCGGAAGGGTGGAACCTTAGACCGCCTTTGGATGGGCCGCGCACGTCGTTGTGTTGAACGCGATAGCCAAAAAATACGCGCATGCTCCCATCATCCATGCGGACTGGGATCATGAATTTGAATTCGCGCATGGGCCATCGCAGCATCATTGCGATTTCTGGATCCAGGTTTAATTGCCTGGCAACATGATCGAACTGGCTTTGAGCCATATCGAAAGCGTTGATCATTTCAGTCATTCGGGTTTCTCCTTAGTTTAAGAACTAAACTCCCGGCAAAACATAAACGGACACCCGGGTATGGTGCCCGCCTTGATATACTTTATGGATTCCGTCAAAGCACATGAAAGATTGTCCTTGTCTGAGCTTAGTTTTAAGATTAGCAGATGCAGCACATCCCGTCAAGTGACGAATGCAACATGTTTTATGTGCCACATATTTTTTACACACGAAAAACTCTATATATCCAAGGATGGTATTTGTGACATGCTGAGATGCCAACCAGGGGAGAGATATCGGGACCGGTCAGATTGATTGTGAATAAATACGGCTCGTGTCTTGTGAAGCATATACCCGCTTTCTCCGTTTGGAAGTAGTTTTTTCAGTGGACTCTGTATATTCATTTGGTTATTCGCTTGCAAGCTGCTTGACAGAGCTTAGAGTGTTCCGCCAACGATCGGTTCTTTCTGGACTTTCTGATTTGGGAGAATCTTAGTTTCGATCGGCGGCTGCCCTCTTGTGCTCATTTAGTTGGCGATCGAGCTCTAGTTTTACAACATGTGGATTGGCCTTACCCCTCGCCGTGCGCATAACCTGTCCGTAGAACCACTGTGAAAGGGTTTGTTTGCCTTCCAGGTATTTGGTGACCTGCTCGGGGTTCGCAGTAAGTACCTGCGCTACGATCTCTGAGATGACCGCAGGGTCAGAAATTTGACGTAGGTCCTGCGTATCTACAATCTCCTCGGCAGACCTTGCTGTATCAAACATCTCGGCTAATACGCTTTTTGCCGTCTTTTGATTTATCTCGCCTTCGTCGACCAAACGGATCAATTCAGCCAGAGCTGAGGGTGTTATCTGAAGCTTTTTGATCCCCAGGTTGACTTTGTTCATCAGACCGAAGAGATCTCCTGTTATCCAGTTCGCCACCGTCTTGGGATTTACCCCAGGAAGCGCCTCCGTGGCAGCCTCGAAGTAATCGGCCAGGGCTTGTTCATTGGTAAGAATCGCGGCATCGTAGGCGGAGAGTCCGTATTGGTCTTGAATTCTTTTCAGGCGAGCGATGGGCAATTCCGGCAGGCTTTCCCGGATGGTGGAGAGCCAATCGGCTTCTATTTTTAGGGGGGGTAAGTCGGGTTCAGGGAAATATCGATAATCGTCTTCTTCTTCTTTCCTGCGCTGCGAGAAAGTCCTCTCATTCAATTCGTCCCAACCGCGTGTCTCCTGAACCACATGTTCGCCATCTCGCAGTAACGCCACCTGCCTTTCGATCTCATGATCCACAGAACGTTCGAGAGCCCTGAAACTATTCAGGTTCTTGATCTCCGTGCGCGTACCAAGCTCACGCCTACCCAAGGGACGCACGGACACATTCGGTTCAACACGCATGACACCTTTTTGCATATCGCCCGAGTTGACGCCCAGGTAGCGCAGGATCGATCTCAGTGAAGTAGCGAAAGTGCGCACATCTTCCGCTGAATGCAGGTCAGGCTCGCTTACGATTTCCAGGAGCGGGATACCCGCCCGGTTCAGGTCTACAAGTGTGTGGGTTGTCCTCGTTTTATTGTCCGGATGTCCCTTGACATGGGTGAGCTTGCCGGTGTCCTCCTCCAGGTGAACGCGCCGGATGCGGATAATTATTTCTCCCCGGGAAGTGAATATCCTCAGGCGCCCGTTGCGCGCCAGGGGATGCTCGTACTGAGAGATTTGATAGCCCTTGGGTAAGTCGGGGTAGAAATAATTTTTTCGGGCAAAGATGCTGGTAGTGGAGACCTCGCATTCAAGTGCCAGCGCTACACGCAGCGCATACTCAACCGCTCTCTGGTTTACGACCGGTAGCACCCCCGGCATACCAGAGCAAATCGGGCAGACTGCAACGTTCGCTCCAGCCTGGGTTGAGTCAACCACTGGACAGCCGCAGAACATCTTGGATTCGGTTGCCAGCTCGGCGTGAACTTCAAGGCCAATGACGGCTTCAAATTCCATTTTATCCCTTTACCACACCCCCGCCCACCCCTACCGGGGAAAGCTGACCAGTTACGAAATTACTGCATCTTCGTGAAATACGCATCGTCCTTGGCTAAATCTCAACAGAATGTCTTCATGAGATCAAGATGGCGTGTTCATCCGTGACGCCGCATGAAGCGATCCATACGATGCAGGGCTTCCTCGATCTTTTCATAGGCAGTAGCATACGAGCAGCGCACGTGACCACCTCCACCGGGACCGAAGGCTGTGCCGGGTACGACGGCTACGCGCTCTTCATCCAACAGCGTTTGTGCAAATGTTTCGTCGTTCATCCCGCTGGCGGTGATGTTAGGAAACGCGTAGAACGCGCCGTGCGGCTCGAATGTCCTCAAACCAAGACGATTCAATCCACTCACTATGAGCCCGCGTCTACGGTTGTATTCGGCGCGCATTTCTGCCACATGGGGGGCTCCATCACGCAAGGCGACCAAAGCAGCATGTTGGGCGGTGGTTGGTGCCGACATGATCGTGTACTGGTGGATGAGTAGCAACCCCTGCAGTATATCAGCCGGAGCGCAGGCATATCCAATCCGCCAACCGGTCATGGCGTAGTTCTTTGAGAATCCACCTATAAGTATCGTGCGTTCCCACATGCCTGGTAAGGCGGAGAAGCAAACATGAGTTGTTTCGTACACCAGCTGGTCGTAAATTTCATCAGATATAACTACCAGGTCATGTTCCTCTGCAATACGAGCTACCTGCAGCATCGCTTCTTGTGTGGCAACCGCCCCGGTTGGATTGTTAGGATATCCGATCAGGATAGCTTTGGTGCGTGGTGTAATGACCGACTCCAATCTTTCTGGCTGGGGCATAAAACCATTTTCGGCATAAGTAGGGATCTCAATCGGAACCCCACCAGCCAGGATGACTTCGGAAGGATAAGAGACGAAGCAAGGAGACGGGACGAGTACTTCTTCACCAGGGTTCAGGATGGCGGTCAACGCCATATAGAGGGCTTCTGAGACGCCAACTGTGATGACGACCTCCATTTCTGGGTTGTAGTTCACCCCGTACATTCGATGCAGGTGTTTTGCTACTCCCTGGCGCAGCTCTAATATACCCAGGTTGGAGGTGTAGTGGGTCTCCCCTGCTTGCAGAGAACGTATCCCGGCTTGCAGCACAGGTTCAGGGGTTACGAAATCAGGCTCACCAATGCCCAGTGAGATCACGTCATCCATGGTCGCCACAATATCGAAGAACTTGCGTATGCCGGAGGGTTTCAGGGTGGCTATATGATTGGCCAGGTAACTTTGTTTCACGTTTACTCCTTTATTTAGAGTGGTTGGATTTCCCATAGATCGTTAATTTCGTCATAGTGCAGGTCAAATAACTGCTCGTTGGTTGTTCGCACACGAAAAATTTTCCCGCCAGGAACGCGAGCGCGGGAAATTATTTGCTCGATAAACACCTTTTCCCCATCCCATTCGAGGGCAGTGGGGCGTTCGGCGTATTCGCTATCCGAATGGCAGAAGACACTGTCACCCATATCCAATCACCCGGGTAGAGGAACAATCGAATCGGTCTTGGCTGTAATTTGTGTCCAACACGGTAGATCCGCTACCCTTTAAAAAGAGGTTGGTTTATATTGTAACGACGGTATTGTCGCCGGCATTAATGTGGCCTGCCCTGCGGTTGAGTTGGGCGCGGCGTCCGACCAGTGAATCCTCCAGGATCACACCTGTAGCCTGGGCTTCATCTTCCAGGATTGAATCCTTGATAATACTCTGCTCCACCCGGCAGCCTGCCCCTATGGAGACATACGGACCGAGGATGGAACGGCGGACTTGAGCGGTTGGGTGAATATATACCGGGGGAATGATGACAACATTGGATTTCTGCTCGAGCTGTGATGCGTTGTCATGGCCGTTCTCGAGTAAGTAGCGGTTGGTTTCTATGAGCGCCTCCGGTGTACCGGCATCCAGCCAGATGTCCACTTTTTCTGTGCGCATATTCAGACCGCGTTCTAACATGATGTTGATGGCATCGGCTAGGTAATACTCCCCTTTGAGCTGGATATCACGCGCCATCTGTTCATCAATCGCCGAGAGCAGATCTGCGGCTTCTTGAAAATAGTAAAAACCAACCACCGCCAGGTTGTTTTTCATCTCGTTTGGTTTTTCGATCAGTTGAGTGACGTTACCGTCTTCATCTGTAACCGCGACGCCAAACCGGCGTGGGTCGGGTACAGGTTTAACCCATGCCACACCTCCTGAACTTTCGTTTGCTAAGAAGGACAGATCGGTCTCGATCAGCGTGTCTGCGAAAACGACCAACATGGGTCCGGTGAGGTATTCACCAGCCAGTTTGAGAGCATGGGATTGCCCGCAGGGATTTTCTTGGACGACATAGTGAACCTCCAAATCCGGATGGTGCGAGCGAATATGTTCTTCGATTTGATCGCCCAGGTAACCAACGATGTTGACCAGTTCGATGTTGTACCCATCGGGAATTGTCCTCAGGCTGTCCAGAACATGATCCAGCACGTTCTTGCCTGCTACGCTTACCAGTTGTTTAGGTTTGCTCCAGGTGTGCGGGCGCAGGCGTGTTCCCAGTCCGGCCATAGGGATGACTACTTTAAGGGTGATTTGTTCCATAATGTGATCCGTTTAATATAATTTTACCCGGCTTAGGGTGCTGTATTATAACCCGTACTTGGAATTGGATGGAGGGGTGGACGAAGGATGAACGCAGAAAGTTTAGGGATGCCGAGTTTACTCTAACGCGTGGTGAGGTCAAACAGATTGTGGAGTTTCTCGTGGATGAAGTTTGCTGTGACATGATCCGCCAGGAGGCGTGGGCATCAATCTTATCCATCCTGGAAGAACGGCATTGTTGTGAAGTCATTCTTCACAAGAGATTGTTAATGAAGGGGCTTGGTGATGAAAGTTTAAAATTATGGCTGCGTTTTGTAAATGGTATAATTTAACAAACAAGGGTACGAAATCCTTTGCCTGTCCGGGGTGGGTCAGTAGCCCTGCAGGCGATTTCGTTCCGGTAAATGGCGATCGTTTGTAGTGTCGGTGGGGTCAAGTTAGGCTTGTGATTGTGGGAGGTGAATTGTGAGGATTTTCCTTATCTTAATCGTTCTATGTCTCTCGTGTGCGATCCTTGTTGGCTGTGGGGCGTTCGAAGAGTCTTCACCCGAAGAATTAACAACCGATGATCTGGAGGAGGATCAACCCGAACAGGCGGTTTTGCCAGCAGCGGATCCTGGGAGCGCGCTTCCGTCGCCATTGTGTGCGGATCCCCAGCCGCCTCTCGTCACTGATCTTGATGTGCACATTCCACCATCACTGGCTGAACCCGTAGCCCGCTCTCCCTTCCGCGACCCGGTCTTCGGTTCTTGCGTGGTGCGCGTCACAGATCGCGAGGTAGATCTGAGTTCGGATGCCGAATCACGCGGTCTAAAAAATGAGTATTCCCGCGTACAATCATTTAATGCGGATGACAGCTACATCCTGGTGTACGGCACTTCCGGAGAGTGGTATCTGTACGACGCTTCATCATTGACACTGCTGGGCGAGTTGCCGCTTGGGGTAGAGCCGCGTTGGGATTCGGAGGACCCAAATCTTGTCTACTACTCTGATGAAACTCGCCTGATGAGCTACAACGTGGTAAACGGTCAGGAGAACACCCTTCACGACTTTGCGAACGATTTTAGCGGGCAGTCCTTAGCCGCTGTGTGGACGCGCTACGAAGGTCGTCCATCGATGGATACCCGCTACTGGGGATTGATGGCGGAGGATGAAGAATGGATACCCAGTGCTTTCCTGGTCTACGATCGTCTCTCCGACCAGGTGACGGTGCGCGATATGCGCGGCGTGCCGGGCATCGAGGACGACGTAGACCATGTGACAATCAGTCCGTTGGGCACCTATTTCCTGGCTTCTTTCGATCGATATTGTGAACATGGCCAGCTCGGCGATGACTCACATCCTTGTGGTTTGATGGTCTACGATCACGACCTGACCCATGGCAGAAATTTGCTGCGCACTGTCGGACACTACGACCCGGCCTTGGATGCCCAGGGGAACGAGGTGATCATCTTTCAGGACATCGATAACGACCAGCTCTCCATGCTCAACCTGGAGAGCGGTGAGGTTACCCCACTTTGGAATATCGATTTCTCCCACACTGGCATTGGCTTCCACTTTTCAGGGCTTGCTTACAGCCTGCCTGGATGGGCGCTGGTTTCTACCTACAGTGGAGGCTACCCGGACGCCTTCACCTGGATGGACGACCAGGTCTTCGCCGTCGAGATCAAAGAAGGGGGACGCGTCGTGCGCCTGGCGCACACCCACTCGCTGGTGGATGAGGATATGGAACACGACTATTGGGCCGAACCACAGGCCAGCGTTAATCACGACTTTACCCGCATCTTATTCACCTCCAACTGGGGTCGCTCAGGCACCGAGGGCGTGGATACGTTTATGATCGAATTGCCGGCCGATTGGAGTGGAGATGACACTGTCTCAGCTGCTGGTTCTTCACCCGCCGAAGCTCCAGCTGTAACTGATCCCACCAGCGAATCTGATACGCCAGCAGCCACTTCGATTCCTGTGCCAGATCCGTCGGCTGGTGGAGCCATTATCGTGGATCACACCAGCACCGACGTGGGTCAGGTCCCAGCTGAGTGGATTGAAGCAGCCAAACAGAATGTTGTCTGGATTTATGGCTCCACTTCGCACGGCACACAGCTGTGGACCGGCGCTGAATATCTGAGCGCCAACATGGATCCCCCCACTTACGCCTTTGTCAAGGAGTGGTGGGATCCTCCTGGGCAGAGCCGGCCGTCACGCCTGTCTATGGGATTTGACGACGACTGGTCATGGGACTCGGGCGATTACATCGATAGGGCACGCGATATGCTCGATAGCGCTCCCGAAGCGACGGCCTTTATGTGGTCCTGGTGTGGTGAATTGACAGACGAGGATATGGACGTACAGCCTTATCTCGATATGATGAACCAGCTCGAAGGTGAGTATCCCCATGTGCGCTTTGTATATATGACCGGGCACACCGATGGCGACAACCACGACTTGGATCGCAACAACGACCGCATCCGGCAGTATGTTAGAGAGCACGATAAAGTGCTGTATGACTTTGCCGACATCGAGAGCTTTGACCCGGCTGGGAATTACTACCAATACCCTGATGACAGCTGTACCTGGTGCTACGATTGGTGTCAGGATCACCCTGAGGACTGCCAGAATCTGCCCGGTGACGATGACGAATGTGCTCACACGCATGGGTTCAATTGCAAACTTAAAGGGCTGGCACTGTGGTGGCTTTCTGCCCGTCTTGCCGGGTGGGATGGGACACCTTGACGGCGTTTTCTTCCAATATCAGGAATTGATACCCATGCATATGTTTATTCCGCATAAATAGGTTTTCAGTAACTACTCAGCCCGAAGGTATTGGGGGTGTGGTTTTGGGGGGCTTCACCCCCCAAAACCACACCCCGCCCACCCCTACCCGGGGAAGGCTGAGCAGTTACGATTTTCATTTGGATGTTGTGAGGTTTCATGAAATTCGAACGATCAATAACCATCGGAAGGCCCCCTTCAGATGTGTTTGTATTCTTACGAGATAAGGATAAATATCCCCAAAAGCCTGATTCGCCGGTGCTTATCCTTGAGAAAACCACACCTGGCGATCCTGGAGTTGGAACGAAATACCGGGAAGTAGTTCAGATGCTGCCCTTAATGAGGGGTGAGATATTCTCAGAGATCACCCGCTTTGAACCACCAAACTACCTGGAAGAAGATTTCAATGGCGCGGGTATGCAAGGATATTTAGCGTATGAATTTCGAGCTGAGGCTGATGGGACACTCTTGATCCAGAGAGAGACTATCCGTTTTCTGGGCTTCTTATCCCTATTCGAACCCTTTATTCGGATGATGCTTTTGCGAAAAATTGAAGATAGGTTGAGGGCGATTAAAGATGAACTGGAGGCCGGCTGACGATGCAATGGTAATTAATAATCAAACGCCAGTAATCTACCAAATTCTTAAGGAGGTAAAAAACCATGATTTGCCCATATTGCACCGCAGAAAATCGAGAGGGAGCGAAGTTCTGCTCACATTGTGGCCGCGAGCTGCCGGATGCAGTTCAACAAGCACCTGTACAACAGCCATATGAACAACAAATGCCTGCACAACAGCCACATGCTCAGCAAGTGCCTGCACAGCAGCCATATGCTCAGCAAATGCCGGGAGGGCAACCCGATGCTCAACAGTCTGACCCCGCGTTTCGACGGGCTGTCAGCGATGCAAAGAACGCCCTGATCCTGTCGATTGTCGGCATTTTTTGCTTTGGCATAATCTTAGAGCCTATAGCAATCGTAAATGCCCGTAAAGCAAAGAAGGTGCTATCCCCGGGTGATGAGGGATATGGTAATGCACAGGCTGCAGAAATCATCGGTTGGATAGCCGTCGGTCTTTGGGTCGTAGGAGTATGTGCAAATTTATTAATAATTCTTAGTAATTAATAAGAAATCGAGAAAATAAAATTTTAGCTTCAGACATAAGAGTTCTGTTTATCGTACAACAGCGATTGTGGGATCATCTTTGTATTGATGGTTGGTTACTGCATGAATACCAGGAAAGTTTGGTTATTAGAGAAATTTAGTCAAAACAAGAGTAGCCGGTATTCAACATATCTATTAATGGTTGCCGCGCTTGGTGGGGTCCTGGTAACCAGCAGGTTTCTTGAGCCGACAACTCTCCCTGAACTGTGCCTGTTCAAGTTAATCACAGGGTTTGATTGTATGTTCTGTGGTTTAACACGTGCATTCCATGAGATCTCCCTTGGTAATTTCCAGGGTGCGATTAGCTATCACCCTCTGGCACCGCTTGTTTACTTGTTAGTCGTTTTTCATCTGGTTTTAGCCAGCATGCGATTAATAGGATTGAATTATCCGAGGGTAGTAAAGATGCCGAATACCACAAAGATGTTCTATGCAACATTTGTTTTTTTTACTGTCTTCTGGATTTTACGCAACCTGGTTATGCTGTTACCTATTGCTATCGGATTGTGAATGTGACCCGATAGCTTATCTTGTAATCTTGTATTTCAGGTACCCCCGCCCGAGGAAGGAGTGCCGACAGCATCAACCATCGATAACCTCAACCAGCGCAGCGGACCTGGTGCGCAGCACCCCTCCTACGGTATCACACCACGTTTGATCAGCATCAGGTCCAGTTTAACTCGCATCGTCATTCGTTCCTCTAATCATCAGCACCTGATCGCGTTCGAGCTCTAGCCCGCAGCCCCAGAATTGAGCCTGGACCAATACCAGCAGCACCATGTACCCAATCCTGTGGATCCGCACGGCGTTCTCAGGCGCAAAAGGATCCCCCTGGATGCTGTATTTACGTACAGATATGTGTCCGTAATGGAATACATGGGGAAGTACTGGTTTGTCTTTATCATTTGTATGTGCTGACAAGGGTTATAATTTTATGGTCGTCATCTCCGACGAATTTGCTGAAAAGATGTCAAGAGTCTTTCAGACCTTCGGTGCATTGCAGACAGCAGAGCAGCTCGGATACGATAAGATGGCAGCTAAATTTGTCTTTTTTTGTGATTTGAAGTACCTGGCTGGATATCTGTTTTTATAATATCAGGAGTAGAAACATGTTGCCGACTGGTACCGTTACGTTTCTTTTTTCAGACGTTGAAGGTAGTACACGTCTTTGGGAGGTGCATCCCCAGGAGATGCAAGTGGCCATCGCTCGACACGATGTGATCATGCAAACCGCCATTGCAGAAAAAAACGGTCACGTAGTCAAGCAGCGAGGTGATGGGTTCCACGCCGCGTTCGCTTCTGCATACGATGCTGTCAACGCAGCCGTGGCGGCTCAAACCGCGTTGCAGGAAGAACCTTGGGATGAGGTAATCGGTGCTATCAGGGTTCGTATATCGCTGCATACATCGACGGCCCAATTAAGAGAGGGAGACTATTACGGTCCTCAAGTGAATCGTGCGGCAAGATTGGAATCAATTGCCCATGGTGGACAGGTTTTGATATCCAGCGCAACGCGTGAGCTAATACGTGACGAGTTGCCAGAAGATGTTGGAGTAATCGACCTGGGCAGGCAGCGGCTCAAAGATCTATCCAGACCTGAGCGAGTGTATCAACTGGTTGCAGCCGATATACAGTCGGATTTCCCTCCTTTGCGTTCATTGGATAGTAGGCACAATAACTTGCCTATCCTACAAACGTCATTTCTTGGCCGGGAAACAGAATTGAACGAAATTTGTGAATTGTTTGGGGAACCAAATTGTCGATTGCTGACCCTGGTAGGACCCGGTGGGATCGGAAAAACACGACTCGTGCTAACCACTGCAGCAGAGAGTATCGACGAGTTCTCACATGGTGTGTGGCTGGTAGAGCTGGCCGCAATTACGGAGGCGGAGATTCTCCCTGACCAGATTGCCTCCGTGTTCGGTGTAACTGCACAAGAGGCGAGAGGGGGTCGTGGGGTTACAGATGTGCTGGTTGACTATTTCAAAGACAAAACTCTGCTGCTGGTTCTTGACAATTGTGAACACCTCATCGAGGCCTGTGCAAGTTTTGCTGAGGTAATGCTCCAAAGATGCCCAAAAGTGAAGTTGCTAGCGACCAGCCGGGAGGATTTTGGGATTCCGGGGGAGTGGACATATCGGGTTTCTCCCCTGGCACTGCCGCCTGACGAAACTCCGCTCCCAGACCTTGAAATGTACCCTGCAATTCAACTCTTCCTGGAGAGAGCCAGGGTTGCCCGTCCGCGCTTTGGTTTGACAGAGGATAATGGTGCTGTTCTCGCAGAAATTTGCCGGACACTAGATGGGATCCCACTCGCCATCGAACTGGCGGCAGCCAGGGTAAGAGTCATATCTTTAGAGCAAATCTCTGAGCGGCTGCAGGATCGTTTCTATTTACTTGCCGGGGGACCTCGCACAGCACTTCCTCGACACCAGACTTTGCAAGCCACGATGGATTGGAGCTATAATCTGCTTTCCGAGCCGGAACGTGCTTTGCTGAGAAGGTTATCCGTATTTACGGGAGGCTGGACATTAGAGGCAGCCGAAGAAGTGGCAAGTTTCGGTGAGGTGACCAGACAGCAGGTCCTTGACCTGCTTACTTTGCTCGTCGATAAATCTCTGGTAGGCGTTGAAGAGAGGGGGAATATCATGCGCTATGGGATGCTGGAGACCGTGCGGCAGTATGGGGTTAATAAGCTCTCCGAGCAGGGTGAAGTCGAGGAAACCCAGCGGCGATATGCGACCTTCTTTATTCAACTTGCTGAAGGTGCCGACGAAGGTCTCCGGGATGCCAGACAGCTTGATTCTTTGGAGTTGTTGGATACCGAGCATGATAATATTCGATCCGCTTTGGGATGGTCGCTCGATAGCCGGGAAATGGACCTGGCCTTCCGCCTCGTTGGTGCCATGGGATGGTTCTGGTTTATGCGCGGGCACTGGGTGGATGCTCGGCGATGGCTGACCAAAGTCCTCGATTTGGGTGCAGGTGGGAGCCCACCGCTGCGCGCCAAGGCCATCTGCCGCGCCGGAGGTTTGGAGCTCATTCGCGGCAATTTAATCGGCACTGTAGAACTCGTTGAAGGTGCGCTGGACATTTTCCGCCGGGAGAGCGACGATAGTGGAATCGCATGGTGTCTCAATCTTTTGGGACAAGCCAGGACGTTTAGACAAGAGGATATCGAAAACGCGAACGCGGATCCTTTTCTTATAAGGAGTGCTGAAATCTTCAGCACCTTAGAGGATGATTGGGGAGTATCCTGGTCTAACAGGTATCTTGGGCAGGTCGCCGAATTTCGAGGCGATCTAAATCAATCTTATGAACTGCAGAAACAGGCATTGCACGGCTTCGAGGTGGTCGGTGATATATGGAACGTTGCCCATTCGTTCTTCCTCTTGGGCGCGTCAGCGTCTCGTCATAGGGATTTAGAGGTTGCCAAGTGGGCTTTTGAGGAGAGTCTGGAGAAGTGTGGCATGGTTGAGGATAAGGTCATGGAGGCTCACGCACTTAAGGGGTTAGCGCATCTGGCTCTGTACAGGAACGACCTCATCCAGGCGGAAGAGCTCTTTCAAGTAGCCCTTGAAGCACTACAGAAGATTGGCGATGAAGGCTGCGTTGCTGGAGCGAATAAAGACCTTGCTGAAGTGATGCGACGCCAGGGTGATTTCCTACAGGCCAAAGAGCTTCTAAGTCAGAGTCTCCACAGTTTCGAGAACCTGGGTTTTGAGGAAAATATAGTATGGGTGGTCGAGCGGTTCGCTGCTCTAGCACATTCAATGGGGAATGGAGAGAGGGCTGCTCGTCTCCTGGCAGTCAGCGATACTTACTTAGGAGAAGGTGTATTCCCCTTATCCCCAACTTTCAGAGATGAACATAAGCAGCTCGTGACCTCAACAAGAAAACTTCTTGGCGATCAAGTCTATGAACGGCTGTACGCCGAGGGGGCTGCTATGGATCTGCAAGAAGCAGTTGTCTATGCGTTGGAGGAAATACCGGAGAATTGATTTATCTGTAATTAGAACCTTGTTTTCTGCACCTTACAGAAAGAGTTTCATTAATTCGAGGGGGATTTTACCTGTGCCCCAGCACCGGATGCGGCTGGTAGGGTTCTTCCAGGGACGCTATCTCTTCTTCCGAGAGCTTGATCTTGAGGGCGGCGATGGCTTGCTCCAGGTGCGGCATTTTACTGGCGCCGATGATGGGCGCCGTGACGCCATCCTGGTGGAGCAGCCAGGCCAGGGCGATCTGGGCCGGTGTGGTGCCACGCGTCTGCGCCAGTTCCTCGAGGCGCGCGACGACTTCAAAATCACCCTCTCTGTAGTACAGGTGCTGGGCGAAGTCGTCCGTTTTGGCACGTACCGTCTCCTGGTAGCCGTCCGCGCTGCGATTGCCGGCCAGGAAGCCGCGCGCAAGCGGGCTCCAGGGGATGACACCCACACCTTCCTCCCGACACAAGGGCAGCATTTCGCGTTCTTCTTCACGGTACACCAGGTTGTAGTGGTTCTGCATGCTGATAAAGCGCGTCCAGCCGTGTTTGTCCGCCAGATAGAGCGCTCTGCTGAACTGCCAGGCATGCATACTGGAAGCGCCGATGTAGCGCGCCTTACCGGCTTTGACCACATCGTGGAGCGCTTCCAGGGTCTCTTGGATGGGTGTTTCGTAGTCCCAACGATGGATCTGGTACAGGTCCACGTAGTCCGTGCCCAGACGGCGTAAAGATGCATCAATGGCACGCATGATGTGCAAGCGGGACAGGCCGCGTTGGTTCGGGCTTTCACCAGTCGGAAAGAACACTTTTGTGGCGATGACGACTTCTTCCCGGCGAGCGAACTTATCCAGCATTCTGCCGGTAACCTTCTCACTCACGCCATTAGAATACATGTCGGCAGTGTCGAAAAAATTTATCCCCGCTTCGATGGCGCGCTTGATGAAAGGCTCGGCTGTATCCTCATCCAGCACCCAGTCACGCCACTTCGGTGTGCCGTAAGTCATCATGCCCAAGCAAATGCGCGAGACTTTGAGTCCTGATTTGCCTAAATTAATGGTTTCCATCACCAATCCTTTTTAATCTCCGTTGATCTTTTTCTGTGAAGTTCACCAAGGGTGAAGGCAAATCAGGCTTCCAATTTTTCTATCGTATTTTCAACCAGCTTGACGGCTTTGCCGAGCGTGTTGGCATCGAAGGCGAACTTTGCACCGGCAGTCTCGTATAGTTCGGGCAGGCTTACTGTACCCCCCAGGCTCAACGCCTGCCGGTATCGAGCCACAGCGGCGGCCTGGTCTTTCAACGCTTCGCGCCAGACCTGGACGGCGCCCAGCTGCGCCAGGCCGTATTCGACATAGTAAAAAGGAGCCCGGTGGATGTGCTGTTTGCGGTGCCAACCGGTCATGGCTTCCGCTTCCAACCCGCTCCAGTCAACACCGGGGATAAAACGCATCCAGAGTTCAACCCACTTGGCGTCGCAGTTGTTCGGGTTTGATGCCGTTTCTGGATGCGTGTAGACCCAATGTTGGAACCCATCCACCACCGCCATGTACGGCCAGAAGGCCAGGATTCGCTCCAGGTGCTGGATGCGGAAGCGTGCCGCATCGCTTTCATCGTAAAAACCACCTTGCGCGGATGACAGGTAAGGTGAGGCTAGCAGCTCCATGCCCATCGAAGCCACCTCGGCGAACTCCAGCCCTGGGTTGCGTTGTTGGGCGTAGGGCAGGCGGAAGCGCTCGAAGTTGTGAAAAGCGTGACCAGATTCATGGATGATGGTGCGCACATCGGTCGCTAACCCGACCGCGTTCATAAAGATGAATGGACGCCGGGCGACCGGAAAATTCGTGCAGTATGCCCCGGGGGCTTTGCCTTTCACATTGGCTAAATCGAGCAGCTCCTCTTCCCGCATGAGATGGAAGTATTCGCCAAGTTGGGGGTCGACCTGATTGAAGATCTTTTCGCTCGTGTGCGCCAGGTCTTCAACCTCACCGTAGGTGGGAAGCGGTGGTGTTCCAATCGGGTATAGTTCCAGGTCCAGGTCCCAAGGACGTAGACTGTCGACTCCTAATCGTGAGCGGTATTTCTCATACAACCGCGTTGCTGCCGGCACAGCCACCTGTTCGATAGCCTGTTGGAATACCCGGCAGTCAGCGGGTGTGTAATCTAGCCTGGTCATCTGTTTCCATCGGTAGGAGCGGTAGTTGGGCAGACCTGCATTTAGCGCCAACTGGACTCGCATCTGGACTTCTTTCTTCCACAAATCGTTGATCTTCTGCCGGTCAGCGAGCTGGCGCTCGTAGGACAAAAACCACAGGCGCTCTCTAAGGGAGCGATCGGAGGTTAGCATAACCGGACGCATTTGCTGGATGGTAAGTTCTTCACCCTTCCATTTGACGGTCTGGGCGCCGATGATCTTGTTGTACTCGCTCCCCAATTTCCTGTCATCGATCAGTAAGTTTAAGTTCTCTTCTCGAAAGATTGACGCTTCGGTGTGCATTTTACGCAGCGGGATTTCAAAGCCGGTAGGTTCAAGTCCGCTGGCGAGCAGCTTTTCCCGCAGCTCCTGGTTGGCAGATTGGGTAGCAGGATAGATGTTTTCGAGAAATGCGTTAAAGCTTGTCTCGGCTACTTCATCCGTAGTATCAAGCGTTACGGCAACGTTCAGGCGTGTGTACATCTCACTGACCAGGTCGATCAGGCTGCTCCAGTCGGTCAGCCACTGGTGTACAGTCTCTTGGTCGAGCTCCCGACCGGTAAGGTCCTGGTAATACGGTTCAAGATCAATCCAGTTTAGAGTTAAAATTTCGGATTCATTTTTGGGGAGTGATTCAAGCATGGTTTGTTTCCTTTTATTTATGATGTTTTTTACATCCACAAGGGACTGCGGATTGTGTACTGAAATGTGTGTAATTTTTTGTGTGCATCTGAGATGCACACAAAAAATTACACAAGAAAATCTACACAATCGGACTGCGCTTCATGTGATGATCAGGAGATGCTCTCCAGTTCCCGTATCGTGCCTTCTGCAAGCTCGCAGGCCTGGCGCAGGGTACCGGCATCGAAGGAGAACTTCGCGCCCGCGCTTGCGAACAACTCCGGCAGTGGGGCGTTACCCCCCAGCGCAAGCGATTTACGGTAATCGGACACGGCTTGAGCCTGGTCCCGTCTGGCATTGCGCCAGATCTGCATGGCGCCTAATTGAGCCAGACCATATTCAATGTAGTAGAAGGGTACCTGGTGGATGTGTAGCTTCCTGTGCCAGCCGGTGACTTTCTCTTCATCAAGACCACCCCAATCCACGCCGATCATAAACCTGTCCCACAGCTCTGCCCATTTTAAATCGCAGTTATCCGGGTTGCTGGCCTGTGCATGATTTTCGTAGACCCAGTGCTGGAAGGAGTCTACAACCGCCATGTAGGGCCAGAAGCGTATCGAGAATTCAAGGTGTTCAATGCGTGCACGTGCTGCATCTTCTGGTGTGTAAAAACCACCCTGTTCCTGCGTCAGGTATGGCGCAGAGAGAAGTTCCATGGCCATCGAAGCCACCTCTGCGAATTCCATGCCGACATGCATCTGGTGAATATAGGGAAGGACGGCAGATTCAAAAACATGGAAAGCGTGACCACCCTCGTGTAGCAGTGTTTGAACATCGTCGTGGATCCCGACAGCGTTCATGAAGATAAAGGGACGCCGGATGGCGGTGAAATCTGTACAGTAGCCGCCGGGTGCTTTCCCTTTACGATTGTCCAGGTCAAGCAGATCATCCTGCCGCATGATGTCGAAGTACTCACCCAGTTGTGGGTCCACGTTGTGGAAGATATTTGATGATTTACTTTCTAACTCTTCGATTTGTTCAAAGGGTCGCAGGGGCGGGCGGCTGAGCGGGTCCACGTCCAGATCCCAGGGGCGCAGTGATTCTACTCCCAGCCGCTGGAGCCGCTTTTCGTATATACGTTGAGCAACGGGCACCACGACTTCTTCGATGGCCTGATCGAACTGTTTGGCATCCTGGGGGCTGTAGTCAAAACGATGGAACTGCTTCCAGCGATAGGAGCGATACTCAGGAAAATCCGCATTGCTCGCCATCTTGCGACGCAGGTCCATATACTTGACCCACAGCTCGTTGATCGCTTCCCGGTCGGCTAACTGCCGTTCAGAGGCCAATCGCCAGCCGCTCTCTCGTTTGGATCGATCCGTGTCCTGGTAAACGGGTTTGAGTTGTTCGAGCGTGATCTCTTTCCCCTCCCAGGTTATGGTCTGGGCGCCGATAATCTTGTCATACTGCGTGCTGAGTTTGAACTCTTCGCTCTTCAGGGGAAGGTTCTTTTCACGAAATAGCTCTGTTTCGGCGCGCATGTTACGCAGAGGTACTTCAAAATTGGTCGGTTCCAGGTTGCTGGAAAGCAGCTTTTCTTTTAATCTTTGATCGGCGGCCTCGGCTTTAGGGAAGATATCATCTAAAAAGGTAGCGTAGCGTTGCTCGGCTGCTTTGTCGGTTGTGTCAACGCTTGTAGCCACATAGAGACGGTTGAACGTCTCTGCAATGTATTCATCGAGCCGGCTCCAATCACCCAACCACGCACCAACGTTTGAGTCGTCGATAGGTCGATTGTTTAACTCCTGGAACAGAGGTTCAATTTTCGACCAGGGCCAATCCATAAATTGATGAATATCTTTTGGTAATATCGGGTTCATGTGTGAGTTCCTTTTTTGGGTTATAAGGGTGGTTTCTTTTTATGCCAGTCCGTCACCTGTTGGTATGTGTGGGTGACTCGGAATAGTAGTTCTTCGTGAAATTGATGTGCCATCAACTGCATCCCAATCGGCAAATCCTGCTGGTCAAAACCAACCGGGAAGGCAATTCCTGGCACACCGGCGAGATTGGCGGGTAAGGTGAACACGTCTTCCAAATACATTGCCAGTGGATCGTTGCTGTGTTCTCCGATTGGGAAGGCCGTCGTCGGCGTGACGGGGGCTGCGATCATGTCTACTTCCTTGAATGCGCGGTCAAAATCCTCCTTGATCAACGTACGGACCTTCTGAGCCTGCCCATAATAGGCGTCGTAGTAACCGGCAGAGAGAGCATACGTGCCCAGCATGATCCTGCGCTTGACTTCGGCTCCGAATTTTTCACCGCGCGTCTCGCTGTACAGGTCCGACAGTGAGTTGTTGGAAAGACGTGGTCCATAACGAACTCCATCGTAACGCGCCAGGTTGGCCGAAGCCTCCGCAGGAGCGATCAGGTAGTACACCGGCACGGCGTATTCTGTATGGGGCAGGCTGATAGGTTTTATATCCGCGCCCAGCAGCTCAAAATCTCGTATCGCCTTCCTGACAGCATCTTCCACTTCTGCTTGCATCCCGCCTATGAAGTATTCATCTGGGACGCCCACACGCATGCCGCGCAGCGGCGTCTCACCCATTTGTGTACGCTCCATAGTGAGCGTTTCGAAATTCAAGCTGTGGACGGGTAAATCTGAGGTTGTTGCGTCGAGTGGGTCGCGTCCAGCCATCAAGCTGAATATGATTGCCAGGTCAGCAGCGTTACGCCCGAGCACGCCAACAGTATCGAGAGATGAACCGTAAGCGACCAGCCCATAGCGAGAAACCCGACCGTAGGTGGGTTTCAGACCCGTGATGCCGCAAAAAGAAGCCGGCTGGCGCACGCTGCCACCGGTATCCGATCCGAGCGCCACGGGCGCCAATCGGGCAGCGACTGCCGCCGCGCTTCCACCGCTCGATCCTCCGGGTACGCGCTCCAGGTTCCAGGGATTGTGTGTCACCCCGTATGCTGAGTTCTCCGTGGAGGAACCCATGGCGTACTCGTCCATGTTGGTCTTCCCCAGCAGAACGGCGCCTGCGTTCACCAGGCGTTCTATGACCGTCGCGTTGTAAGGGGGTACGAAACTTTCCAGGATGCGTGACCCACAAGTGCAGGTTACATCTGCAACGCACAACACATCCTTTACTGCAATAGGAATTCCCAGCAGAGGAGCAATTTTGGTAGATGGATCCCTGCGCCAGGAATTGAACAAAATGTCGGCTTGTCTGGCCTGTTTTAGAGCTAGCTCTGGTGTGATCGTCAGATAGGCGTTCAGTACAGAGTCGATGTTTTCGGTGCGTGCCAGGAAGGCGAGTGTCAGCTCTTGACTCGAGATGTCCCCATCCTGTAGGGCTTGAATGGTCTCGCTGAGCGACAAATCAATGAGTTCTGTCATTGTTGTTCGACTGTCTCACTCGAGAACGGGCGGGACACGGAATTGACCGCCCTCAGTGTCTGGAGCGTTGCGAAGTAAGTCGTCCAGGGGGAGACCAGGCCGCGGGACATCCTGCCGCAGCCTGTTTTGTGTTTGTACTATCCGGGCAGTTGGAGGGATGCTGGAGGTATCCAAAATTTGCAAACGCGCGGCGTAGGCTAATATTTCGGAAAGCTGTTCTCTAAAGAGCTCTTTTTCTTCGGCGCTCAACTTAAGGCGTGCGAGTTCGGCGATGTGGTCTACTTCTTCAATTGTTAGAGACATAGCAGCGAGATTATATCATGTGGGCTTGTGGTGGGATCAGCAGGAGTTGGTGCTGTGTGCAGGGTGAAGTGAATTTCCACTCGATCAAGGCGCCGTCCCCGGCGTCGTCATCTAGATAAGTCTGGTGACATTGTTTTTACCAGTCAATAGTGTACCAACGTAGATAATCTTCCATGTGTGCCTGCCAGTAATCTTCTTCATGGTAGCCGTGGTTCAGGTACCACTCGTGTGGGATATTTTTTTCGGTGAGCAGGTTCTCGAACCAGACGGCTGACTCCAGTATCTGCTGGCGGTCCTTATCGCCGATATCCAGATAGATGCGCGGCATCTGCTCCATCGGGATTGCATCCAGCCACGATCTTACGTGGCGTGTGTCGGTCCAAAAAACGGGCAGGCTGTGAGCCCCGAGTGCACCGAATAGATCCCAGTATCTCAACCCGAGGTGGACAGCCCAACCGGCACCGCGTGATAGACCCCCGATGGCCCGCATGGCACGCTCCGGAATAGTGCGGTAGTTTTTGTCTATCGAGGGAATTAATTCTTCTGCCAATACTGTACCAAAATTATCCTCAGTAGGTTGTTCCCAACTGCGGTCTCGCGGTAAAACAATGATCAACGGCGGAATATCGCCGGAGGCGATTAAAGCATCCGCGGTCTCATCTACTCCCAGCCGGTCCCACTGATCGTGATTGTAATTCTGCCCGTGGATCAGGTAAAGAACCGGGTATAAGCGCTCTGGTTGTTCGTCGTAGCAGGGCGGCAGGTAAACTCGGTACTCCATCGGCAGTGGGAGTATATCTGTGCGTTGGCTGCCATCTTCGACGCGCCCCCCATCGGACCAGCAGGTTAGCGGGGTCGGTGTTGGAGAAGGCGTTGGGCTGGCTGTGGGGCTGGGTGTGAATGTGGGGGTGCGGGTTGAAGTGCTGGTTGGTGTGTTTGAAGCGCTGGTTGTGGGAGATGGGGTAAATGTCAGTTGAAGGTCCTCACCGGATGCGGTTGTTGTAATTGTTGTATTCACCGTTGGGTCAGATTGAGATGTCTTTACACACGCGTTTACACTACAACTCAAAATCAGAGCCAGGATAATCAGCCGGTTGTGTTTCTTTGGGGGAGAGCGATATGCCACAAATAACCGCGTTTATTATTGCACCAATGGGATCGTTTTGATGGCGCAGTATGATATGAACAGGGGCAGCCCTGCATTGGAGTGCGCTTAGCGCAGCTCGGCGGTGAACCTCATGGCCGTGCGAATTTTATCTTCTATCTCTACGTCAACAAACTCCACGAAAAAGATTACATCATAACCGTCTTCCAGAAGATAGACTCTAGAAAGTGCTACGGCTTTGACGGCTTGATTCACCGCAACTGCACCAATAGCCTGAATTTCAGCTCGCTTATTTTCACGAAAGACGCCGGCGATCGCGCCTGCCACAGCGGACGTGCGTGAAGTTCCCGCGACCTTGATGATGTCCATGTGGTGGTGCCCCTCCCTGGTAAGACTAGCCTTAGCGATGCAACAAAGAAACCTACTACATTTATTGTACAGGATTTTTAACAGGGAAGCAAGCATAAACGCGAGCCAGTTCAGTAATTATTTCGGGTTGAATTTTCACTATACAGTGGTATAAATGACTGGAAAACTCATGTGTCACATTAATTTGGCAATACGACATTCGACAGACAGGAGACCTTGATGAAAGAAACGCAATTCAAAGAATTGGATACATCGCAACGTATTCTGCTTGGGCCTGGTCCGAGCATGGCTTCCCCGCGAGTGCTGCGCGTCATGGCGACGCCCTTGATCGGTCACCTGGATCCGCAGTTCCTGACGATCATGGATGAAGAACAGCAGTTACTGCGCCAGGTATTCCAGACAGAAAACCAGTTGACCCTGGCAGTTCCCGGAACCGGCAGCGCCGGGATGGAGGCCGCACTTTGTAATTTCGTCGAGTCGGGAGACAGTGTGTTGGTTATCGTGATTGGTTACTTTGGCGAGCGACTTTGTGAAGTAGTGGCTCGTTATGGCGCGGAAGTGGATAGAATTGAGCTTCCGTGGGGGGAGGCGTGCGACCCGCAAATCATAAAGAAAGCGCTTCAAAAGAAACGCTATAAACTGTTGGCTTTAGTACATGCCGAGACATCCACGGGAGTCCTACAGCCCGCGATCTCTGAAATCGCATCGGCAGCCCACACGCATGGTGCTCTGCTTTTGCTGGATGCTGTAACTTCATTGGGCGGCTTACCGGTGGAGATCGATGCATGGGATGTGGATATCGCCTACAGTGGTTCACAAAAGTGCCTTTCCTGCCCCCCCGGTCTGGCTCCCATCACAGTCGGCCCTCGTGCTCGAGAGGTGTTGGATAAGCGCCTCACACCGGTCGCGAACTGGTACCTGGATCTGAAGGGTCTCTCGAAATACTGGGAACCTCCGCACGCTTACCATCACACTTCTCCGATCAGTACCCATTATGCATTGCGAGAGGGTTTACGCATCGCTGTTGAGGAGGGACTCGAAGCGCGCTTTGCACGCCACCGGAAAAACGCACACTTGCTTTGGGACGGATTGGAAGCGCTGAATTTGCCTCCACTTGTGCCGTACGATAGACGTCTGACGACTCTGACGACCCCCCAGCTGCCCTCCGGTTTAGACGATGCAGGTCAACGCAAGCGCCTGTTGGAAGAATATAACATTGAAATTGCAGGAGGGTTTGGACAACTGGCAGGTAAAGTCTGGCGTATCGGTTTGATGGGATACAGCAGCCGTCCGGAGAACGTTTTGCTGCTGCTGGCTGCCTTGCGAGAAATTCTGGAGTAAAAAAATGCGCTGGTTTTTCTTCGTTTTGGTCATCCTTGTCGGAGCCGCGCTGGCTTTCTTTTACACCTGGCGCATCAACCCTGTTGAGTATGCAGATGCATCTCTGGACACATTGCGTAATGACTATAAAACAGATTATGTGCTGATGGTAGCCGAGATTTATAACCAGGAGAAAGACCTGGGTGAGGTTGTTCGTCGTCTGGCGCAGTTATCCCTCATTCCAGCAGATGAAATTGTCTCTCAGGCAATCCTTTTCGCTGAGAAGCAAGGTTATCAAAGTGAAGACCTGGCTCAGTTGAGGATATTGTTGAACAACCTGGAGGCACAAAAGCCTGAGCCAGAGGATCAGTCACCGTGAACGAAAATCGTGGTTCGTGGTACTTGCTAACCGGCTTGATTTTTGGTGTGATCCTGGGGCTCGTTTATGGCTGGGTTTTTCATCCGGCCGCCAGCACGGACACAGAACCTGCATCCTTGCGAACGGAACATAAGGACGCGTATCGTGTAATGATCGCCCAGGCTTACCAGGCGAATAATGATCTGGTTAGAGCGAAAGCGCGGCTTGAATTATTACAGGATGAAGATGTGTACCTGGTGATGGAACAGCAGGCGCAGCGATTGGGTGCAGAAGGGAATTCGCCAGATGCAGCGCGTGCGCTGGCGAAACTGGCTGCCGATTTGCGTCAGGAACAATGAGCAGAGACACAGGATGAATGTCACTGGAATTCAGGGAGTTATCTAGTGCTCAGTCACGATGAAATGAATGGATTGTCATTCTGAGCCCGATCGAACAATCTTCACCGTTCGATCGGCAGCGAAGAATCTCAGGCACTGCTGGGGGAGATTCTTCACTCCACTGCGTTCCGTTCAGAATGACCCTTTCCATTATTACGGGAGATGATGGAAGACTTGAACGGTAACGTGTGTGGCTGGTAGTTAACGGAGGTAGCTATGAAAATCGTGTTAGACCGACGCTCATGCAACTGTTGGGAGCCGGCGTGTGAGACTCGCTTCGGCTGGCATTTTTTGAGAGAAGAGGTCACACCCATTGATTGTACAGTAGAGATGGTGGATGATGGGAAACTGGAGATCACGTTCTATATCATGGACAGGGATGGCGAAGATAAAACCCTGGTGGTCGATGAGACCAATCGTGCCGCGGCTTATGACTCCTGGCTCGTTGCTTGGGAAGAGCAGCAGTCTGGAAAGTCGAAGGATGTAGCTGCAGATTAGCATAGAATTGCCACCCACAACTGCTTATGGTAAGGGTTTACAACGATCGTTATTAGTGTTAATTCCCCAAGAGAAATTCGATTGTATGGATTTTCTTGTATAATTTTTATGTGCGTCGCAGACACACATAAAAATTATACACATTTCAGTACACAATCAGAAATTCGGTTAGCTTCAAGGACTCCGAGGAAGTGTACCTAAATCTCGGGGTCCTGATTTTATAGATGAACTCTCCTCGTTATTTGCTCAGGTCACTTGCTGTTCGCCAGACCATTGGCTATTTTGGTAGCTTTATTGTACTTGGGCTATTCCTTGCTTCCATTGGTCCGACGCTGCCTGAGCTGGCCAGGCATACCGGCTCTCATCTAGATGAGATCAGCTTCTTGTTTACGGCGCGGGCGCTGGGTTATTTGTTGGGCTCATTCCGAATAGGTAAAGTTTACGATCGCTTACCGGGGCATATCCTGATGGCAATTGTCTTGCTTGGCATGGGCGCCATGTCTCTGTTGACGCCCATCATTTCACAATTGTGGCTCTTAGCGATTGTGATGCTGTTGCTGGGAGTGAGTGAAGGAGGGGTCGATGTGGGGGGCAATACACTGTTGATGTGGGTCCACGGTCGTAAAGTTGGACCTTTTATGAACAGCATGCATTTTTTCTTTGGCGTGGGAGCATTTATTGCGCCGATCCTTTTTGCGCAGACTATCCTGATCAGTGGGGACATCATTTGGGGTTATTGGATTATGGCCATCTTCACAGTGCCAGTTGCAATATGGCTTATCCGCCTGCCTGCCCCACCAGCGCCAACCAAAGTTGAACGAGAGTCGAAGGGCGATGTGGACGTACTGCTGGTGACGTTAATCGCACTCTTTTTTTTCTTTTACGTCAGTGCTGAGGTCAGTTTTGGTGGTTGGATATTTACTTACACAACCGCGATGGGCTTGGGCAGCCTGTCTGGAGCCGCTTATTTAACATCCGCCTTCTGGGGAGCCTTCACCACAGGACGATTATTGGGAATCCCTATCGCCAGCCGTGTCCGGCCGCGCAATATATTGATTGTTGACATGCTTGGTTGTTTGATCAGTGTTGGTTTAATATTGATGCTGCCTGACTCATTGTTTGCCATTTGGGTGGGCACGATAGGCATGGGATTATCCATGGCCTCTATGTTCCCTACTATGCTGCTCGTAGCGGAACATCGTTTAATGCTTACCGGTGCTTTGACGCGCTGGTTTTTCGTTGGTGCTGGATTAGGGGGGATGTTGTTACCCTGGCTTATTGGGCAGTTGTTTGAGGTTGTCGGGCCCCAGATCACCATGGTATTGATAGGCTTTGACCTGCTGCTGACTCTGATTGTTTTAATATTAGTTGTGCGATACCCGCACAAAAACTGAACCTGGCTTTAAGCTTCTATCTGGCGAATACGCCAGTCGAGAGCCGTGAAGCGCTGTGCAATCTTGTCATTTCGCACAGCGATCCCCATCGCGCGCCGGTTGCCAACTAATACGCATAGCTGCCTGGCCCGTGTAACGGCTGTATAAAACAGGTTGCGCTGCAGCATTATGTAGTGCTGTGTGACTAGAGGGATAACGATCGCGGGATACTCTGATCCCTGCGCCTTGTGCACGGTTACAGCGTATGCAAGGACCAGCTGGTCTGCCTCGCTCCAATCATAAGTAACTTGCCGCTCCTCATAATCCATTGCCATGGATTGGTTGATGGGATCGATATCGACCAGGTTCCCAATGTCCCCATTGTACACATCCTTATCATAGTTGTTCTGCAACTGCATCAATTTATCACCTGCACGGAAGGTTTGCCCAAAGAGTTTTCTTTCTGGTTTTCCGGGTGATGGTGGATTGAGGCTGGCTTGCAGGATGTCATTCAAGGCATTAACACCGACCGGACCGCGATACATGGGAGCGAGCACCTGGATTTCGTCGCGGGGATGGAAGCCAAACTTATTTGGGATGCGGTTGCAGACGACATCCCGCACCCATTCTGCTGCATCTTCGGGCGATTCGCTGGGAAACAAGAAAAAGTCTGCACTTGATTCCCCGGATTCTGCTCTGGCTGAAGGAAACTGCGGCATTTGACCCTGGTTGATCCGGTGAGCATTTGTGATGATATGAGAGTGGGTTGCCTGGCGAAAGATGGTGCTCAAGCGGGTTACCGCTGCAAGATCACTGGCGATTATGTCGCGTAAAACATCGCCTGCACCAACGGATGGTAATTGGTCGACATCACCGACCAGGAGCAGGTGAGTACCGGGGTCTATTGCCTTGAGCAAGCTGTTCGCCAGCACAAGATCTAGCATTGAAGTCTCATCTACGACCAGCATATCGATCTTCAATGGGTTTTCTGTATTATGTTTAAATCCTTTACGCGGGGAGAAACCTAACAGGCGGTGGATGGTGCTGGCTGGACGTTCCGTTGCCTGGGAGAGCCTTTTTGCAGCGCGACCTGTGGGAGAAGCCAGGGCGTATGTTTTACCGGCGGAATCCAGGGCTGCAATTAGCGCTTTAATCGCGGTTGTCTTTCCGGTTCCCGGGCCACCTGTTAAGACGCACACGGGATGGCTTAGCGAAGAGCGTATCGCTGAACGCTGTTGGTCCGAGAGGGCAGGATCCAGAGTGATGAAAGCAGGTGGCAGATCGCTCAATCGGGTCGGAAGAGTGGAGACCAATTTGTGAAGACGCTGCGCTACGCCGAGTTCGCTGTAATAAAGATGCGTCGGGTAGATGGCAGGAATCATGTGGGATTCTAGCGTTTCTGAAAAGGTTGGGCTCGTGGGTGTCGTTTGGTGGTCTTGACCCGGGTTAGGCAATCTATCCTGGAAAATTAGTTCTTCTTCGGCGAGTCTTTCCAGGGCAGGAAGGATTAATTCGGGTGCTATGTCTAAGAGTTTTTGCGCTCGGTTTACCAGGTCCTGGCGCACTGCATACACATTACCATCATTGGTGAACTGGTTCAGTGCATAAAGCACGCCCGCTTCTATGCGGGATGGGTGGTCAACTGGCAGCCCCAGGTCTTGTGCGATCCGGTCAGCGGTTTTGAAACCCACACCGTAAATATCCTGTGCCAAACGATAGGGGTCATTCTGCACCACCGACAAAGCATCATCCCCATAATGCTTGTATATTTTAACTGCCAGGTTTGTGCTGATGTCGTGGCTGTGCAGGAAGAGCATGATCTCCTTCATCTGTTTTTGCTCTTCCCAAGCCTCGGCAATCAGGAGGGAGCGTTTTGGTCCAATGTCAGTTACTTCACGCAATCGATCAGGGCTTTGCTCAATCACATCCAGGGTAGCCGCCCCAAAATGTGAAACTATTCGTTCAGCCAGATGGGGACCGATGCCCTTAATCAACCCCGATCCCAGGTAGCGGCGGATGCCCGCCGTGGTGGCAGGTAAACTTTCCTCACATTTTTGAGCCTGGAACTGCTGACCGTGTTTTGGATGAGTGACCCAATTCCCACGAAGGGTCAGGTATTCCCCCGCTGCTATCTTGGGCAGGTTGCCGACAACGGTAACCAACCCCTCTCTATTGATTCCCGCAGCCAGTTTGCTTGATGGACTCAAGCGTAAGACACTGTACCCGTTCTCCGGGTTGTAATATGTGATGCGCTCTACCGAGCCAGTGAGCGTCTCCATTTTATAGAATATTGAGCTGCTTCGCGTCTATCTGTTGTTATTGCCTGTCATTCGATAAGTCTACGGCATCGGATTGTTGCTCGCCCAATCGTCTCCAAGTATGAGGGTAATGTCCACTTCACTGGTTGGATCATTGAAGTATCGGATGCGGAATGGACTGATAGCCATTAAATTCACCAGGTAGCTGACTGTGTATGGCTTTCCGTTGTAGAAAATGATCTCGGTATACGTAGATACATTTTGGGCGTTATCCGTCACAATCACATTAAGCCCCAGGGAATTCAGGTATTCCGTAGTCCTGGCGGCCAAACCGGCTGTATAACTCCCGTTCAGAACAGCTACTCTTGCACCTTCAGCCTGAATCTGTTCTTCCGGGCTCATATCACCCCCCATCGGGCTGGTTGGACCACTTTCGGTGAAAATCTCGTCTCGCAGCATGCGTATGTTTTCAGTAATCGGTTTCAACACCTGTTGGGTACCATCCGGGGAAACGGCCAGGGTTACTTGATCTGGAGGGCCGATAATGCCGCGCTTGATATTTTCCTCAGGAATTTGGGATGCGAGCCAGGCCAGCTTGACGGCTTGATCAAGGTTGAGGTTGGTGCGAACGCCGGAGGAAAGTTCGTTATACAGGATGCCGGCTTTTCCAATAAGGGTGGTCAGCATGTTAAACCGCAGTACCTGGTTGCGAATACCCATTATCACCTGCTGCTGGCGTTCAGCCCGGTCGAAGTCCGCTCCATCGGTTTTCCGGGCACGCGCATAAGCCAGTGCCAGCTCGCCATTCAGGGTCTGAATACCAGGTTTGAGCGTTTTGGTGTTGTCATCGCCCAGCGGGTCGACCTTTATCTTTTCCTTGATGTCGACTTTTACGCCGCCAATCTCATCGATGAAGCTCTCAAAAGCGTAGAAATCCACCAGCGCATAGTAATCGATCGGCACCCCCAGGAACTTTTCAACCGTTTCCATTGCCAGACCAGGTCCACCTCCGGGCAGCTGGTAGGCTTCGCCCAGCTGGTAAGCCGTGTTAATGCGACCGTAATTATATCCACCGGGGATGTTTACCCACAGGTCACGCGGAATGGAGAGGATCCCTGCAGTGCGGTTGATCGGGTCGAGCGTAAATAGGATCATAGTATCGGTGCGAGGCGGTCCTTCCCCTGATACCCAGTCGCGGTAATCCAGCCCCATTAGAAGCAGCGTTACCCGCTGGGCGCCGTCCCAGGCAGGTGGTGCTGGGCCAGAAGAAGATTGCAGAGGCGTGTTTGAATCGACAATCACACCTTCTTCATTAGGCGTTGCCGTTGCATCACGGATGGTGACACCAGGTAATGAAGTAATCTCCCATGATGTGACGAGATTTTGCACTACCTTATAGGTTAATATCGCCGTCAGGGCTGCTGCGATTATGAATCCTACTACGATGGTAGCCCGCAGCACTTTGGCAGTTGAACTTTCAGATTGGTTGATTTGTGTGCTTTGATTATCTTCCATAGTTTACCTTCAACCCGCTATCTTACACGTGAGCGGAAGCGGGGCGATTATATCACGGTATAATAATAAAATTCTCTTCTCAAAAACCTCCTTCATAATTCGCTAAACCATGATTAATAGTGCGTTTAGCCTGACTGGTATTAGAGATGAGCTGTGCATAAGCTGCATCATCGAAGAATTAATGGATTGACTATCTGACGGTTTCCTTTTTACAAAACATTATGTCCATTTTATCCACAACAAGAGTGAGCGTGTCTTATGGATCGGTAGATATCTTTACCGATATTAGCGTTAGTGTACCGCGCGACGCACGTATTGCTATTGTGGGACCAAACGGAGTCGGTAAGACTACATTGTTCCGGGTTCTGGTGGGCTTGGAAGAACCGACGGATGGTCGTGTGTTTCGAGCACAAGGGATAAAAATCGGCTATTTACCCCAGGAAGCAGTTTTAAACGGTACGCACTCTCTCTGGGATGAGTGTCTGGACGTAATGTCTGAAGTGCGCGCCATGGAAACAGAGTTAGCGCGCCTTGAGGGTGCCATGGCGAATCCAGAGCAGGCGGAGCAAGTCCTTGAACGTTATGGACTGCTGCAAGAGGAGTTCGAGCGTAGAGGAGGTTACGTATACGAAACCCGCATCCGTACGACCCTGAGCGGTCTGGGTTTTTCGGATAATGATTACAATCGCCCTCTGACCCAACTTTCAGGTGGGCAGCGGACGCGCGCTTTTTTGGCGCGCTTATTACTTTCCGACCCTGACCTGCTCGTGCTTGACGAACCCACAAATCACCTGGACATCGCGGCGGTGGAATGGCTGGAGGGTTATCTTCGTATATGGAACGGATCTGTGGTCGTTGTCTCTCACGACCGGTACTTCCTGGATAAAGTTGTGGATCATATCTGGGAGATGAGCAGTGAGGGCTTGGAAACTTACCGTGGAAATTACAGCGCCTATCTGCTCCGGCGCCAGGAGCGCTGGGAGTTGCGCCGCAAGATCTATCTATCGGAGATGCAGCGTCTGGAAAAGGAGATGGACTTCATCAAGAGAAACATCGCTTCCCAACGCGTGCAAATGGCAAAGGGGAAATTACGCCGCTTGAGCAGGGAAGTGGAGGCGATCGAGCGGCTGGGTTTTGATGCGCTGCAAAGTAAGAGTTGGTCGGAGATCACTAACCTGGTGAAAATATCAGATCACCCGATGGGTGTTGCAGAAGCGGAGCGGCGTATGCGTGCGTTGAGAGGTCCAAAAACTCGCCCACCCCGCCTTAATATTGACCTGAAGACCGGCTTGCGCTCCGGTGATCTGGTCCTGCGTACGCGGGAATTGGAGATCGGGTATGCGGATGAAGGTCGCCCGTTATTTAAGGCTCCCGATCTTCTGCTCAAACGTGGCGAATGTGCGGCAGTTATCGGTCCCAACGGAGCGGGAAAAACAACCTTCCTGAAGACACTCTTACAGAGAATTCCACCGTTGGCAGGGGAGGTCATCCTGGGAGCGAGTCTGAAAATCGGTTATTTTGCCCAGGCTCACGAAGATCTAGACCCTAAACGTACCCTGCTGGCGGAAATAGAGACAGTTGCCCCAAATATGCTTCAGGCAGAGATTCGCAGCTACCTGGCACGCTTTTCTTTCACGCGTGATGAAGTCTTTAAACAAGTATCCACGCTGTCCGGTGGCGAGCGCGGCCGCCTGGCGTTGGCGAAACTGTCCCTCGGCAACGCTAACTTGCTTTTGCTTGACGAGCCGACCAACCACCTGGATATCCCCTCTCAGGAGATTTTACAGGAAGTACTGGCTCAATACCAGGGCACCATTATGCTAGTTTCTCATGATCGATACCTGATTGATGCTTTGGGGACCCACATCTGGGAGATCGAGCCAGATGAAGCTCACTTGCGAGTATTTAAGGGTACTTACAGCGAGTACCGGGCTCAGGAAGTAGCCCAGCAAACCGTCAAGCAGGAGAGCGCTCGCGAAAGATACCGAGTTGATAAGCGTTCGGCGGCTCGCTCTTCGACCGCGGAACGTAAGCGTCGCGCCAGGATGCAAGAGATTGAAGGTTTGATCACCGATCTGGATGCACAATTAGCTTCCCTCGGGACTAAATTAGAGAATCCAACGCCAGATCAAGTCCAGGTAGAGAAATTAGGTCGGGAATATGTGCAGGTACAGGAAGAACTGGAATTATTATGGGAGGAGTGGGGTGAATTACACGAATAATCCACTCCCGAATCGCCGACAAACTGATTGCCTTCTTTTTTATGTCCCCCAATCACGTAGATATAAAAAGTCGTAGCCGATAGTGCGGTTGGAGAGTTTGGCGATGGGTGGTACGAGGCGTTTAAAATGGTTGCGGCGTATTCGTGACACGACCGTGTGCACAAAATCGCCCTCGAACCCAGCCTCGACGCAATCGGCGGGATTGTAGCGTTCATCGATCAACAGGTACAGCAGTCGGTCTACATCTTCGTAAGTAAAACCCAGCTCATCTTCGTCGGTTTGACCCTGCCAGAGGTCCGCAGAGGGCGGTTTTGTTATGATTGCATCGGGTACACCCAGTCTACGAGCGAGCTGCCGTACTTGAGTTTTGTACAAATCACCGATGGGGTTCAGCGCGCATGCGGAGTCGCCGTACAGGGTTGAATATCCGAGCAAGATTTCGGTTTTATTACTCGTTCCCACGACCAATCCCTCGAAAGCCGCAGATTGGTCGTAGAGCACGATCATGCGCGCACGTGCCATGGCATTTCCACGCCGTATCTGGTCGGCATGTGGGATTCTTTCAAAGAGCGGTTCCACCATATCGGTGATGGGTATGGTTTGAGAATTGACTCCCAGTGCATCAATTACGATCTGGGCATGCGTTAGCGAATCTTCTGAAGAGCTTTTATAGGGCAAACGCAGCGCCATCACGTTCTGGGGACCCAGCGCCTGGGCGGTCAGATAAACGGAGACGGTTGAATCTAATCCCCCCGAGAGAGCAACTACGCCACGCGAGAAACCCACTCGGCTGATTTCAGTTTTGATGAAGCCAGTCAGTATCGTCTTCGCTAAATCGGTATTTATTGTGAGATCGATCATCGTTATTGGTGAACAGCCGACAGAAGGTTGGTATTTATGGGTCGGATGGTCCTGTTGGTTACTTCGATATTATACTCACATAGCGATCAAAAGAGGGAAATACCTGTGCTTTGTCGAGAATAGAAGTTTCATTTGAAACACCAAACCCGGACAAGGTCGCTTCACTAACAAGCCGGAATCAATTAGATTTTACCTCACGCAAAGAAGCCAAGACCGCAAAAAAAACTACAAAAAAACTTTGCGCCTTTGCGGCTTTGCGTGAGATTTTCTTTTTTTGTGCAAACTTTTCACAGCAAACGTACTAACGACTGCCTGGGTAAAGCTTGAAGTGTTCTGTCAAGTATCGATTCTTCCTGCACAATCATGTATGGCACAACCCTAATCATTAAGTGATTTGTCTGAATCACTTTCCTGGGTCATGACGATCTCCACGCCTGTTTCATGCCGGATCTCCTCAGCCAGTTTTTCGAAATATTCGGGAGGCAGCGAGCTTGTATCCATTCTGGACTTGCCGATGACAACTATACCGATCGAATGTGTGCGGATGACTTCGATAAGTACTTGTCTAAAACTGCCGCGTTTGACGATACCGGTAGCCTGGATACCCTCTTTATCCGCGCGTTCGATCGCCATGGTGAGGAGGAAGTCGCCCATTTCATCCAACACCGTCTCGATATCCACCACTTTGGGTGCGGCGGTGTGATCAAGGAACTGGACATCTGATACGTATAGGAAGACCAGGTCAGCGCCTCGCTCCTTAGCAAGCTGTATGGCACGATCTTGATTCGGGTAGCTCGATTGCCCTCCGCGTGTCGGACATAAAATTGTGGTCGCCATTACATTTACCTCCCGAGGAGCCTCTCTTGACTCGTTAAATACTTACTGGCTGCATCAACCATTAATAAATATTAAAACGCAGCAATAACCACAGGAATCCGATGATCAGTGTAATATAGGTAACCGGTAGCCCTACCTTCATAAACTCTTTGAATGTAATCCGAGTGTTTGTCTGTTCGGTAATGCCGGCGGTTACCAGGTTCGCTTCACCACCGATCAGCAGCCCGTTGCCACCCATTGCCGCTCCCATCGACAGTGCGTAGTACAGTACCAGGCTTTGCGCACCGGGGATGGTGAGGGTCAAGTAGTTGATGATCGGCAGCATCGAGGCAGCTAGAGGGATATTGGCGATAGCTGTCGAAAGCGTACCTACGCCGAATACAACCACGAATATGCCCAAAGCCAGATTGTTTGCTATCAAGTTGCTCATCCCTGACGCAATTAGACTGAGCAGGCCAACTTCCTGGATCGCGCCAACGACGGTGAACAGCGCCATGAAGAAAACGAGCGTTGTCCAGTCTACGGACTTGATCATATGATGGACATCGGGTTTCAGCCAGATCAGTACCAGCGTGGCTCCGGCCATGGCGGGTACCGCAGGCACCATGTGGACGCTTTCTCCGGCGACGAACCCGACCAGGACCAGGATAAACACCACGCCCGCTTTCAATAATGCGTTGGTGTCCTCCACCTGCGAGTTCTCTTTAAGCTTTTCGTATAGGGCGACTGACATGCCGCCGCTGCGTTTTCGGAAATCTTTGCGATAATAGAAGAGTATGAATGCCCCCATGGCGATCAAGGCAATCACTACACCGCCGGTTTGATTTACCAGGAAGTCCGTGAAGCTAATCCCGGCGTACGCGCCAATGATAATGTTGGTTGGTGTCCCCACCAGGGTGCTGATGCCGCCGACGTTAGAAGCAAGCACCTGGGGGATGATCAGCGCTAGTGGATTTATTCCCAGCGCAAGTGCGATCTGCAGGCTGATGGGTGTCATCAAGAGCATGGTGGTGAAATTATCTAGCAGAGCGGATGCCACGGCAGTAATCGTCATCAGGATTAAGACCAGCAGCCACGTCCGTCCACCACTGATACGGTAGGCTTGAAAAGCCAGCCATTGGAAAATGCCTGTGTTCTCGATTACTGCAACGAGTATCATCATACCCAATACCAGGAAGATGACCTCCCAGTTGATATAACTTAAACCACGTTCGAAACCGAAAATATACAACCCTGGATTTAGCGCGCCGCCAATATAGCTGATTAAAAATATAGCCGAGAATCCTGCCAGGGCTGCCGTTGTGCTGTGAAGTCTCTCAGTGGCTATCAAGAGGATGACACTGATGAATATGATGGTCGCGATCCAGAAAGCAGGCGTGATCTTACGCTGTAGAGTTGTTTCTCCTAAGCGGTAGACGCTGTCTTCTGCAAGCTGAGATCGTTCAACGGTTCCCAAGTGTATTGAAGTTGAGTTGAAATGCGGATGCTTAAAGACGATTCTCAAATCTTCTGATGGTACTTGGGAAAATCCCAGCCTCCAGGAGCCGTCTTCCTGGCTTTCGCCCTCCGCCAGAGGTTCTTCTTGCCCGTCAATGTAGCCTGAAATGAGCGCTTCTACGACCGGCTGCCCCAGAGCATCGATCAATCGTCCTACGACTACATACTCAGTAGGTTGATCTTCTGCTGCCTGGAATGCGCTGGCGTTCCCCGGGATTAGCAGGAAGAAGAGGAATACCAGGATTAACAACAGCAGCCTGCTGTAAGGGAGTGGATTTCTAATAATTCGTTTCAATGTCCTGTCACTATCACCAACATGGTGTTGGAGTAACCTCTATAAATTTTATGATGCAGGATAAGGAGTGTTATGCGGGTTGAACGCTATCTTGTATACCCATCTGTCTCTCTGCCATCACCGACGATCCGGTTCATCTCTCTAATGACCAGAGTGGTGCGCTCGTCGCGTAACAGGGGCAGTCGGGCGCGAGTGCGATGCAGCTGTTTTAGATCGATTTCTGCCACCACCAAGGCCTCCTGGTGGTAGGGACCCTTGGCGATTTCCTTCCCGTCTGGGTCAAAGATGGTGGATCCGCCCCAGAAGTTCAACCCGTCCTCGTAACCGGTGCGGTTTGCGTGGGCAATATAATTTGTGAACAGGCTGGCGTAAGCCCGGTTGATATGTTCGACCCAACGCGCAGATTCAAGCTGAGGTTGTTTGTTGAGACCGCGGCCGGGTGAGGCGGAAGTAAAGATCATCAGGTCGGCGCCATCCAACCAGAGCAGGTATGGTGGTGATGCGTGCCAGAAGTCTTCGCAGATCAGGATGCCCATACGACCGTAGCGCGTATCGAAGGCGCAAACGGTGTCTCCCCAGGCGAAAAACCGTCCTTCATCGAATAATCCATAGGTCGGCAGGTAAACCTTATGGTGAACGTGGATAACTTCTCCCTGCGAGAGGTAAGCTGCGGCGATAAAGAAGCGGTGACGCTGATCTTCATCGACAAAGCCTACCACCATATCGAGATCCTGGCTGGTCTGCAGCAAGCGCCTGAATATCGCATCATCCGCGCTAGGGCGGTGGGCCACTGAGGGGGTTAAATCCTGCAAGGCATACCCGGTTAGAGATAGTTCGGGAAATACAAGTAAATCAGCACCGGATGCTCGAGCTTCATTCGCCGCTTCCAGGTGTTTTTCTAGGTTTGCTTCCACATCGCCGAGATGGGTATTGATTTGAGCAAGTGCAAGGGTGAGTTTCATGGTCAAGTGGGCGTTGAGTCCAATGCTGGGGTATTTGCTGCGTTATTCAATAATACCACGTCAGAGCTAAAAGTATTATCCTATCCCCGTTTTTTCTCAAAATATCGTTTCTTGTTGGTAGTTCACCTGTTTGGCGAATGAAAAGATTGATTTCACACGCAAGAAGCTGTATAATGATTTTAATGGACACATACCTTCTGGATTTGAACAGGATAGAAGAAAATGCTTGATATATTGTTGAACCCTGATGTTGCATATTTGTTGCTTTGGGCCGGTATTACCATGGCTCTCCTTGCTGTGTTGAGTCCGGGTACGGGTATCCTTGAAATCGGAGCGTTGATTTGCCTGGGCCTGGCGAGCTACAGCATAATAAATCTACCGATCAATTACTGGGCATTAGGTATCATTCTGCTTGGGGTGGTGTTTTTTTTCCTGGCAGTACGTTATCCGAAGAACTGGACGTTCTTGGCCCTCGCTATTGCCTGTCTGGTTGTGGGCTCTATTTTCTTATTCCGTGAAGAGAATCGGTGGGATCCAGCGGTCAACCCATTTCTAGCGTTTTTCGTTTCCGGGACTTCGGCGGCTTTTTTCTGGTTTGCGACGCGCAAGGTTTTAGAGGCGCGCAGTGTCCGGCCGGTTCATGACTTGGAAGGACTGATTGGTGTCGAGGGCGAAGCGAAGACCACCATTCACATGGATGGTTCCATGCAAATCGAATCGGAGTTGTGGAGTGCGACGAGCGAAGAGGTGATCCCACGTGGCTCCAAAGTGCGTGTTATCGATCGGGACGGATTTACCCTGGTTGTTGAACGCATGGATGAGGATGAGTCCTGATTGAGTCATGCGGCTCATCCACCGCGTGCAAACGAATAAAGAACCCGGAAGGTGTTTATTAAGCATCACAAAACGTTCCCTACTACTGTTCCGTCAATCCTGACTGTTTGAAAAGGAGTGATCATTGACGGGATACATTACGCTTAGTCATGGATGCGGTATTCTGGCATAAAGTGATCCTTTTTCCTTGGCCAAGCACGAGTTGAATAGGAGGTTAACAATGGACCAAATTGGTGTTGTAGGATTATGCGTGGTTGGGTCGGTGTTTCTGATTGTCCTGGTGCTGCTTAGCGCGGCCATTAAGATCATCCCAGAATACCAGCGTCTGGTGGTCTTCCGCCTGGGGCGTTGTGTGGGCGCCAGAGGTCCCGGGGTGGTATTCCTTATTCCTTTCATTGATCGCGGGGTTAAAGCGGATCTGCGTGAGGCGGTGAGGGAGATCCCTCACCAGACGTCGATCACGCAAGATAACGCGACCATCTCGGTGGACTTCATATGGTATTACAGGATTCTGGATCCAACCGAGAGTGTCCTCCAGGTTGGAGACTTTGAAGCCGCGGCACAGGGGATGGCAACAACAACCCTGCGTGCTGTGATCGGCGGGATCACGCTGGATGATGTGCTCTCCAAGCGCGAGCACATTAACAACCTGCTTAGAACGCGCCTGGATGAGGTTACCGAACGCTGGGGAGTGAAAGTCACCAACGTTGAGATTCGTGAAATCACCCCGCCTCGTGAGATCACGGACGCAATGAACCGGCAGATGACGGCTGAGCGTGTTCGCCGTGCCGTGGTGACCGAATCAACGGGTGCGCGCGAAGCTGCAGTCAACGTAGCAGATGGCGATAAGCAGGCTACCATATTGCGCGCCGAAGGTGAAAAGCAAGCTGCCATTCTCAACGCGGAGGGTGCAAGGGAAGCCCAATTGCTGCGTGCTGTAGGATTTTCAGCTGGTCTGGAAAAAATTTACGAAGTCGCGCAGACAGTGGATACCAAGACCATGACCCTGGAGTACTTCAAAACGCTGTCAAATATCGGGGATAGTCCTTCGACCAAGTATATCTTCCCCCTGGAGTTCACCAGTTTCCTGGAAAACTTCTTGAAGAAGGACAACGGATAGCGCAACCATACATGGTGTCTACTACGATCAGTGTACCAGGTAGCCCGGCCTTGATCGTGCCGGCTACCTGGCGCGATTTAATGGACTTGCGTCGTGTGGAACGGGTGTGTTTCCAGGTGGATTCCTGGCCGCTGTTAGATATCATCGGTATCCTTACGGTGCCAGGCATCGTGCGGCTGAAAGCCGATATTGATGGGGAATTGATCGGTTTCATAGCCGGTGATGTGCGAAAATCACGGGAATTAGCCTGGATCGCCACGATTTGCGTGCTGCCGAATTATCGTGGACAGGGTATTGGTAGTGCACTGCTGTCAGCCTGCGAAGAAAGGCTGCCCGTACACCACATTCGATTGAGCGTCCGGGCTTCAAACCGGAGCGCCATACAACTTTACCTGCATACCGGATACAACCGTGTGGGTTTGTGGAAAAAATATTACCAGGATGGTGAGGATGCAATGGTGATGGAGAAGGAGCTTAGGCTATAATCTGGTCATGACAGCAGGAAAATTTCCCCATCCAATTCTGATAACTAGGCGCGAGCAGCTTCTCCAGCTGGCTGATCGTCTCCAGGAAGGACCCATCGTCGCGGTTGATACCGAGTCGAATAGCTTGTTTGCTTATCGCGAACAGGTCTGTTTAATCCAATTTTCAGCTCGCGGTGAAGATTATCTGGTGGATCCTCTTGCTCTGAATGATTTATCCCCACTTGCAGGTTTTTTCAGTGATCCGGCGGTAGAAAAAGTCTTTCACGCGGCTGAATACGACGTCATCTGCATGAGGCGGGATTTTGGTTTTGAATTCAACAACCTGTTTGACACAATGATAGCCGCCAGGATTTTGGGCCGCGATGGGGTCGGGCTGGGATCACTCCTGCAGGCTGAATTTAGCGTACATTTGAACAAGCGCTTCCAACGCGCCAATTGGGGTCAACGACCGCTTCCACCTCATCTGCTGGACTATGCCCGGTTAGATACGCATTATCTGATTGCTTTACGCGATCGATTAAAAAAGCAATTGCAGCAAACGGACTTGTGGCCATTAGCCATGGAAGATTTCGAACGC